>Ga0224557_1001123_pt1 | contig 26821 bp, 23 predicted proteins | sample 714S31014metaG_FD_180677 | JGI IMG/M metagenome (GOLD analysis project Ga0224557, IMG submission 180677) | Peat soil microbial communities from Stordalen Mire, Sweden - 717 S3 10-14 | ecosystem: Environmental > Terrestrial > Soil > Wetlands > Peat | place: Sweden: Norrbotten County, Stordalen... | reverse complement strand
CGGCTTCGGCGGCCTGGGCGACGTCCTGACCGTGGCCCAACCGGCGGCCCAGCAGATGCTGGTCGACATCTTCGGCTCCAGCCTGATCGCGCCGACCAACCCGCCCCCCGACGCCGCCGGCTATCCCAACCCGCCGCCGACCATCACGCCCACCACGAACCCTCCGGCCGTCTCCTCGGGGACCCCCACGACCGCCGCCGGAGCCACCACCACCCCGACCACGGCGGCACCACCGTCGTTCAACCCCACGACCTGCACCCCGGCCTAGCCCTAGCGACGGGCGCAGTCACCCGGCCCTTCGCCGTGCGGCGGCCCGGCGGCTGACCCCGCTCAGGAGACCTCGGCGGCCACCTCGTCGAGGCCCTGGGCCAGGGCGTTCCAGCTGAGGGTCGCGCACTTGATGCGCACCGGGAACTTCACGACGCCCTGGAGCGCCGCCAGCTCGCCGAGCTTGTCGAGGTCGATCTCCACGGGCTCGTCGGACCCGTCCCCGTCGTGGTCGTGCTCCAGGGCCGCCTCGTGGATCGACATCATCCCCTTGAAGGTGCTGATCAGCTGGCGCACCTCGCCGACCGGCTTACCCTTGACGGCGGCGGACATGAGCGAGGCGGAGGACTGGCTGATGGAGCAGCCCGAGCCGGCGATCTTGAGGTCGGCGACCTTGCCGTCCTCGACGAGCATGGAGATCACGACCTCGTCGCCGCACAGCGGGTTGAAGCCCTCGACGCGGTGCGCGGGGGGCGAGTCCAGCTCGCCCCGGTTCCTCGGCGAGCGGTAGTGATCGAGGATGATCTCGCGGTACAGCTCTTCGAGGTCGGCCATCAGCCGAACAATCTACCGGCTTCCAGCAATCCTTCGATCAGCACCTCGATGTCGTGCTCGTCGCTGAACAGGGACAACGACGCCCGTGCCGTGGCCTGGACGCCCAGCTTGCGCATCAGGGGCTTGGCGCAGTGGTGGCCCGGCCGCACGCAGACGCCGAACTGGTCGAGCACCTGGGCCAGGTCGTGGGCGTGCACGTCCCGGTAGGCCAGCGACATCACACCACCGCGGTCCGGCCCGGCGGGGGGTCCGAAGACGCGGCAGTCGGCCCCCAGCTTCTCGTCCAGGCGGGCCAGCGCATGGTTGGTCAGGGCCAGCTCGTGGGCGCGGATGCGGTCGATCCCGATGTCGCTCAGGTACTGAATCGCCGCGGTCAGCCCCACCGCCTCGGCGATGGGCGGGGTGCCCGCCTCGAAGCGGGCCGGCGGCGGCGCCGGCCGGAACGAGTCGAGCTTCACGTCGAGGATCATGCCGCCGCCGCCCAGGAACGGCCCCATGGCGTCGAGCAGCGCGGCACGGCCCCAGAGGACGCCGATGCCGGTCGGTCCCATCGTCTTGTGTGCCGAGAAGGCGAGGAAGTCGGCCCCGAGCGCGGTGACGTCGACCGGCGCGTGCGGGACGAGCTGCGCCCCGTCCACCACCACGATCGCCCCGGCCCGGTGCGCCGCCTCGGCGACACGGGCCACCGGGGGGATGGTGCCGAGCACGTTGGACATGGCCGAGATGCCGACGAGCTTGACGCCGTCGACCAGCGCGTCGAGGTCGTCGAGCGCCAGGCGCCCGTCGCCGTCGATCGGGATGTAGCGGATGTCGAGCCCGCCGATCTCCTCGGAGAGGATCATCCACGGGACGATGTTCGCGTGGTGCTCCATCTCGGTGAGGAGGATGGCGTCGCCCGCCCGCAGGTTGGCCCGGCCCCACGAGTGCGCCACCAGGTTGAGCGACTCGGTGGTGTTCTTGGTGAAGACGATCTCGTGGGCGGGGCTCGGCGCGCCGATGAAGCGTCCCGCCACCACCCGGGCCCGCTCGTACAGGGCGGTGGCCGCCTCCGCCGTGGCGTACACGCCGCGGTGGACGTTGGCGTGCGTCGTCTCGTAGTAGGCCGTCATGGCGTCGATCACCGACCGCGGCTGGAGCGCGGAGGAGGCCGAGTCGAGGTACACGATGGGCCTGCCGTGCACCGTGCGCGTCAGCAGGGGGAAGTCCTTGCGCAGGGCCTCCACGTTCAGCGGCGCCGTGCCGGCGGGGGGCGTCACCGCCATGCCTCGTACCCCTCGGCCTCGACCCGGGCGGCCAGCTCGGGGCCGCCGCTGGCGACGATGCGCCCGTCGACGAGGAGGTGCACGACGTCGGGCACGAGCTCCTCGAGCAGGCGCTGGTAGTGCGTGATGGCGAGGACGCCGAGCTCGGGGCGCGCCTCGCGCACGGCCCGCACGCCGCGGCCGACGACGCGCAGTGCATCGATGTCGAGGCCCGAGTCCGTCTCGTCGAGGACGGCCACGAGCGGCTGCAGCAACGCCATCTGGAGGATCTCGTTGCGCTTCTTCTCGCCGCCCGAGAAGCCCTGGTTCAGGTGGCGGCTGGCGAACGACGTGTCCATGCCGAGGCGTTCCATCCACTCGGTCATGAGCACCCGGACCTCGAGGACCGACACCTCCTCACCGGTGCGCGCCGCCATGGCCTGGCGCAGGAACGAGGCCACCGACACGCCCTCGATCGACTCGGGGTACTGGAAGGCGAGGAAGATGCCCGCCTTGGCGCGCACGTCGGTGGGCCAGCGCGTCACGTCCTCGCCGTTGAGCACGATGGCGCCGGAGGTCACCGTGTAGGCGGGGTGCCCGAGCAGCGCGCCGGCCAGCGTCGACTTGCCGGCGCCGTTGGGGCCCATGAGGGCGTGGACTTCGCCGGCGCCCACGGTGAGGTCGACGCCGCGCAGGATGGCGCCGTCCTCGGCCGAGACGTGGAGGTCCCGGATCTCGAGCAGCGGGGGGGCGCCGGTCATCGCGTAAAGCTTACCGTTTTGGTCAGATTTTCGGAACAGGCCGCCGCACTCGGCCCGTCGGGCCCTTCTCCGGCGGCCCTCACCAACCCCGGTCCACCCATTCTTGGAGGTGGGGGGCCTCGTCCCCGACGGTGGTGGACGTGCCGTGGCCCGGCAGGACGAGGGTGCCGGGGTCGAAGCGGGCGAAGATCCGCCGGTCGATCGACTCGATGATGGTGTCGAAGTCGGCGTTCTCGAACGAGGTGTTGCCGGGGCCGCCGGGGAAGAGTGTGTCGCCGGTGAACAGCAGGTTCGTGCCCTCGACGGCGAAGCAGATGGAACCCGGGGTGTGGCCCGGCGTGGCGAGGGTCTTGATGCGCAGGTCGCCGACGCTGAGAAGCTCGTCGTCGTCCAGGATGAGGTCGTAGCTGGGCAGCATGCCGGCGTCGGCGCTGGTCACGGCCACGGAGATGCCGGCCTCGCGCACGGCGGGCACGGCCTGGATGTGGTCCCAGTGGCCGTGCGTCTCGACCACCTGGTTCACGCCGAGGGAGCGGCAGATCTCGAGGAGCTCCTCGTGCTCGTTGGCGGCGTCGATCAGCATGGCGTCCCCCGTGCGCCGGCAACGGAGGATGTAGACGTTGTTGTCCATCGGGCCCACCACGATCTGGTGGACCTCGGCCACCGCGTCGCTCCAGATCTTCTCCAGCTGTCCCATGGCCCCAGCGTGGCACAGCCGGGTCGCCCGGACGGCACGGAGCCGGTCACCCGGACGGTCTGGCTTCTGGTCGCCGAGGCCCCTGGTCTGGTAGACACCGCATGTCAGCAAGCGACGCACCGCCGGCGGGGCTGCCGGGGGGAGAGGCAGAGGAGCCCGGGCATGAATTTCGCCTTCAGTGACGAGCAGGAGGAGCTGCGCACCTCGGTGCGCCGGTTCTTGGCCGAGAAGTCGCCCGAGACCGAGGTGCGCCGTCTGATGGACACCACCGAGGGCTACGACCCCGCGGTGTGGAGCCAGATGGCCGACCAGCTGGGCCTGCAGTCGCTGACCATCCCCGAGGAGTTCGGCGGTTCGGGGTTCACCTACGTGGAGCTACTCGTCGTTCTCGAGGAGATGGGCGCCGCGCTGTTGTGCGCGCCGTTCTTCTCGTCGGTCGCGCTCGGGGCCAACGCGCTGCTCACCTCGGGCGACGACGAGGCCAAGAAGGCCTACCTGCCCGGCATCGCGTCCGGGGAGACGATCGCCACGCTCGCCATCACCGAGGACAACGGCAAGTGGGACTTCAGCGGTATCGAGCTCGCCGCCACCAAGAAGGGCGACGGCTGGGAGCTGAACGGCCACAAGATGTTCGTCATCGACGGACACGTCGCCAACCTGATCATCGTCGCGGCGCGCACTGCGGCCGGCGTGTCCCTCTTCGCCGTCGACGGTGACGCGGCGGGACTCACGCGCACGCCGCTGCCGACGATGGACCAGACGCGCAAGCAGGCCCGCCTGGAGTTCGCCTCCACTCCCGCGGTGCTCATCGGAACCGACGGTGGCGCCGAGCCGGGCCTGTCGAAGACCCTCGACCTCGCCGCCGTTGCGCTCGCCGCCGAGCAGGTGGGCGGCGCGCAGCGCGTGCTCGACGCGTCGGTCGAGTACGCCAAGACCCGCATTCAGTTCGGCCGGCCGATCGGCAGCTTCCAGGCGATCAAGCACAAGTGCGCCGACATGCTGCTCGAGGTGGAGTCGGCCAAGTCGGCCGCCTACTACGCCGCCTGGGCCGCCGCCGACGACTCCGACGAGCTGCCCGTGGTGGCCAGCCTGGCCAAGTCGTACTGCTCGGAGGCCTACTTCCACGCCGCGGCGGAGAACATCCAGATCCACGGCGGCATCGGTTTCACGTGGGAGCACCCCGCCCACCTCTACTTCAAGCGGGCGAAGTCGTCCGAGCTGCTCCTCGGCGATCCCTCGTACCACCGCGAGCTGCTGGCACAGCGCATCGGGATCTGAGATGCCGGGGCCATTCAGGCTCCGGCCGGGACCGGCGGGCGACCTTGCGTCCTATGTGAGCTCCACCGGCCCGGGCGCACCCGTCCGAGGCCACGTCGTGCTCTGCCATGACCTGCCGCGGCCCAAGGGCTCGGCCGCCGACGTGGCGTTGACCTATCCCGCGCTCGCCGACCGCCTGACACGAGAGTCCGGCTGGCGTGTCGTGACGGCGGCGCTGCGCGGCGCCGGTGAGTCGGCCGGTGACTTCTCGGCGCTGGGCTGGCTGGACGACCTGAGGTTCCTGGCCGAGAGCGAGATCCCCGAGGACTCACCCCGCCTCGTCATCGGCTTCGGCTTCGGCGGCGTCCTGGCGCTCCACCTGGCCGCCGGGGACGACCGGGTGGCGGGCGTCGCCAGCCTGGGCGCGCCGTCCGACCTCGGGCCCCTGGCCCGGGACGCCGAGGAGCTCGTGGCCCGCTGCCGTCAGAACGGCCTGATCACCACGCCGGGCTTCCCGGCCTCGGTCGAGGCCTGGGCCAAGGAGCTCTCGGTCCTGCACCCGGCCGAGGACGCCGCCCTCCTGAGGGGCAGGCCTCTCCTGATGGTCCACGGGTCCGACGACCCCGACGTGTCCGTGGCCGACGCCCGCTCCCTGGCCGACGTGGCCACGGGGCCGTCCGAGCTCCATGTGGTGCTGGGTGCGGGCCACTGGCTGCGGGCCGACCCCCGGGTGATCGCCATCCTGGTGGGCTGGCTCGAACGGCGCCACTAGGGCCCCCGGGAACCCCGGCAGACAGGCCCCGCCGGGCGGGGCTCAGACCGCGCTCAAGGCCGGTGCAGCTCGTTCCGAGTAATGAACATGACCGACGGGGCAGCGGCGCCCTACAGCGGGGTGGTCGAGTTCTCCGGGGCGGGGACGACCACGCTGGACCAGGGATTCTTGGCGACGTCGCACCCGTCGGCCCCCCAAGCCGCGACGAGCGAGCAGGCTCCGGCCCGCCGCCCGTCCGGCGCGCCGGAGCACGACGACGTCACCGCACCGATGGCTCGCTACTCAACGCTGAGTCGATCGTCTCGCGCAGCGACCGGGCGGCGCACCGCGCATCGGCGGCCTGGGTCAGAAAGCGCACCACCACGAAGTGACGGACCCCGGCGGCCGTCAGGGCAGGGATTCTCTGCGGTGTCACACCGCCCGTCACGAAGACGGGAACCCTGGATCGTGCGCTGGCCAGACTGACGTAGCCCACGCCCGTTCCCTCCCGGCCCGGCTTGGTCGGCGTGGCCTCGACCGGCCCGGCCGAGATGTAGCTCACGTCCTCGCCCGCCGCAGCAGCGAGGTCGGATCCGGAGTGTGTGGAGAGGCCGACGATGGCCTCGGGACCGAGGATCCGTCGCGCCAGCGCCACCGGGGCGTCGTCCTGTCCGACATGGACACCGTCGGCGCCCACTTCGAGTGCCAGGTCGGGCCGGTCGTTGAGGATGAAGGGCACGCCGTGCGCGCGGCACACCTCAGCCGCCACACGCGCCCGGGCCAGCAACGGCCGCGCCTCGAGATCCTTGTCACGCAGCTGGACGATGTCCACACCGCCCTCGATGCACGCGCCGAGGAAGTCGGGCAGGTCCGGGCGGTCCGGCGTGCAGAGGTAGAGGCGGCGACCCGAGAGGTCCCCCGCGGCGGTCACACCCCGCCGCGCGCCCGGGCCTTCATGGCCTTCTTGGTGGCCCTCACCTGCTGCAGGCTCGCGGCATCGGTGATGTCCGCCACCGACAGGAAGGTCCCCTCCCCGCCGTAGGGGGCGGATGCCGCACGCCATCCCTCGGGGCGCACGCCCAGCTGCTTCCCGAGCAACGCGGCGAAGATCTTCGCCTTCTGCTCCCCGAACCCGGGCAGGGACTTCAGCCGGTCCACCAGCTCGTCCCCGCTCCGGACGCCCTTCCAGACGGCGTCGGCCCGGCCGCCGTAGTCCTCGGCGACGGCGCGGCAGACCTGCTGCACCCGCGCCGCCATGGAGCCGGGGAAGCGGTGCAGCGCGGGACGCTCCTTGAAGACCTCGGCGAGCTCGTCGGGCTCCATGGCGGCGATGGACGCCGCGTCCAGGGAGCCGCCGAGCCGGCGCGCCAGCTCGGCCGGCGACGAGAAGGCCTTCTCCATGGTCACCTGCTGGTCCAGGACCATGCCGATGAGCAGGGCGAGCGGGTCGCGGCTGAGCAGCGAGTCCGACGCTGCATCGCCGGTGACATGGAGTGCGGTCCGGGCCACGGGAAGATCTTGTCACGGCGGCGGACGTGCCCCGACGCTCCGGGGCGGGCAGACTCTCGCCATGCACATCCCGGCCAAGGTGGACTACGGCATCCGTGCCCTGCTGGCGCTGGCGGCCGCCGGGACGCCCCAGACGGCCGAGCACCTGGCTGGGGAGCAGGGGCTGCCGCCCCGCTTCCTCGGGGCCATCCTGGCCGACCTCCGGCGAGCCGGCATCGTGGCCAGCCAGCGCGGCGCCGAGGGCGGCTACCGGCTGGCCCGTGAGCCCGCCGCCATCACCATCGCCGACGTGATCCGCGCCCTCGACGGACCGCTGGCCGAGGTGCGCGGCTTCCGGCCAGAGGCCACCAGCTACGAGGGCGCGGCCGAGAACCTCCAGCAGGTCTGGGTGGCGGTGCGCGCCAGCCTGCGGCTGGTGCTCGAGAAGATCACCCTCACCGACGTGATCTCGGGCAAGCTCCCCCCGCACGTGCAGAAGCTCGTCACCGACCCCGATGCCTGGGTCGCCCACTGACGGCGCGGGGCCCGGGCCCGTCGCAGTCTCGACGGAGGACTACCTGTGGTTCGTCGACCGCGCCCTCTCCGAGATGTCGGGCATCGTCGAGGGCCTCGGCGACGACTTGGCCAACCGGAGGCCACCCTTTCGCGGCGCCAATTCCGCCTACGTGATCCTGGCCCACTGCCTGGGCGTCGTGGAGTACTGGGGTGGAGCGACCGTGGCCGAGCGGCCGGTGCAGCGCGACCATGCCGCCGAGTACGGCGCCAGTGGCGACGTGGCCGGGCTCGTGCGTCGCACCGAGCACGCCCGCCGGCGCTTGCGCGAGGACATCGTCGGTCTGGACGCCAGGGCCCGCCCGGTCAGCGTGCGCCCCGATCCCGAGGAGCCCGTGCCCTACACCAGGACCAAGGGCGCGGCACTGGTCCACATCCTCGAGGAGCTGTTCCAGCATCTCGGCCACATGCAGATCACCCGCGACGCGCTGGTGACGAGCGCACGGCGATGACGGCGGCGGGCGAACCGGCCCCGATCGCCTGCAGCCTGGACGCCGGCTCGGTGGCGGATCGAATGGAGGAGTGGCGCACGTTCGTGGCTTCGTCGGTGGTCGCGATGGACGCCGACGCGACGTCGGTGCACCTGTCGCTCGACGACTCACCCGGCGCGCTCGTGGCCGCCGCGTCGCTCGGTCAACGCGAGGCGCGGTGCTGCGCCTTCTTCGACGTCGCCATCGACCTCCGGCCCGACGGCCGCTCGCTCTCGCTGCGGGTGCCGCGCAGCGCGGAGGAGGCGTTGGCGGCCTTCGTGGCACAGCTCACCCCATGAGGTGATCGGTTCACCGAGGCGGCTCAGACCATGAACGGGGCCAGGCGGGAGGGGTCGATGCCGAGGTCGGTGATCGCCCCGGCCACCACCGTCGGCTCGACCCGGCCCGCGAGGGCCAGCTGCTGGAGCACGGCGACGACGAGATGGGCGGTGTCGACCTCGAAGTACGACCGCAGCGCGGTCCGGGCGTCGGAGCGGCCGAACCCGTCGGTCCCGAGCGAGGCGTAGGGGCGGTCCACGAAGCGGGCCACCTGGTCGGGCACGCTGCGCATGTAGTCCGTGATGGCGACGACGGGGTCGGGTCCCGAGCCGAGCGCCTCGGTGACCTTGGCCGTGCGGGGCTCGGCGTCGGGGTGGAGGCGGTTCCAGCGCTCCACCTCGAGCGCGTCGGTGCGCAGGCTGGTCCACGAGGTCACGGCCCAGGCGTCGGCGGCCACGCCGTAACGCTCGGCGAGGACGCGCTGGGCGTCGGTGGCGATGCTCCACATCGGGCCGGAGAAGCACAGCGACGCCCGCAGGTCGCCGGGGCCGGCCGAGCCGCCGGCCACGTCGGGTGCGGGGGCGAAGCGGTAGAGGCCGTCGATGATGCCCCGGCGGACGGCCGCCCCCTCGTCCCCCTCGGGGAGGGCGGGCATCGGGTAGTTCTCGTTGTAGAGCGTGAGGTACCAGAAGCGGTCCTTGGGCTCGGGCCCGAGCATTTCGGTGACCGCGGCCTCCACGATCGTCGCCACCTCGTAGGCGAAGGAGGCGTCGTAGACCATGGCAGCGGGGTTGGTGGAGGCGAGCAGCGGGGACTGGCCGTCGTCGTGCTGGAGGCCCTCACCCTGGAGGGTGGTGCGCCCGGCCGTGCAGCCGGCCAGGATGCCCCGGCCGCGCATGTCACCGAGGGCCCAGGCCAGGTCGCCCACCCGTTGGAATCCGAACATCGAATAGAAGAGGAAGACCGGCACCATGGGCTGGCCCCAGGTGGCGTACGCGGTGGCGAGGGCGGTGAACGTCGCCAGCGCGCCGGCCTCGGTGATCCCCTCCTGGAGGACCTGGCCCGAGGTGCTCTCCGCGTAGTGCAGCGGCAGGTCGGCATCGACGGGTATGTAGTGCTGCCCCTCGGGCGCGTAGATCTTCGCCTCGGCGATGAGGGCCTCGAGCCCGAACGTCCGGGCCTCGTCCGAGACGATCGGGGCGACGAGCGAGCCCACCGTGGGGTCGCGCACCAGGTTGCGCAGGAGGCGGGTGAAGACCATGGTGGTCGAGACCGATTGTGCGCCCGAGCCGGCCGCGAACTCCTCGAAGACCTTGGCGTCGGGCCGCTGCGGCGGTGTGGGGCGCACGACGCGCACCGGCACCGGCCCGGCCAGCACGCGCCCGCGGGCACGCAGGTACTCCATGGCGTCGGACCCCTCGGCGGGGCGGATGTAGGGCGGATCGCCCTCGAGGGCGGAGTCGGGGATGTCGTCGGTCAGGTACAGCCGGTCTCGCAGCGCGCGCAGCTGCGCCTTGGTCATCTTCTTGATCTGGTGGGTGGCGTTGCGCGCCTCGATCTCGGGTCCGAGCGTCCACCCCTTGATCGTCTTGGCCAAGATGACGGTCGGCGCCCCCCGCTGCTCGGTGGCCAGCTTGTAGGCGGCGTAGAGCTTGCGGTAGTCGTGGCCGCCGCGGGGGAGTGAGACGAGCTCGTCGTCGCTCAGGTCTTCGACCATTTTGCGCAGTCGGGGGTCCGGTCCGAAGAAGTGCTCGCGGATGTAGGCGCCGGACTCGGTGGCCAGCTTCTGGTACTCGCCGTCCACCGTCGTGTTCATGCGGTCCAGCAGCACGCCGTCGACGTCACGGGCCAGCAACGCGTCCCAGCGCGAGCCCCAGATCACCTTGACCACGTTCCAGCCCGCGCCGCGGAAGACCGCCTCGAGCTCCTGGATGATCTTGCCGTTGCCCCGCACCGGGCCGTCGAGGCGCTGCAGGTTGCAGTTCACGACGAAGATCAGGTTGTCGAGGTGCTCGCGGCCGGCCACGCCGAGCGCCCCGATGGACTCGGGCTCGTCCATCTCCCCGTCGCCGACGAAGCACCACACCCGGCTGGCCGACGTGTCGACGAGGCGGCGCAGGTTCAGGTAGCGGTTCACGTGCGCCTGGTAGATGGCCGAGATCGGCCCCAGCCCCATGGACACGGTCGGGAACTCCCAGAACTCGGGCAGCGCACGGGGGTGCGGGTAGCTCGGGAGGCCGTCGCCCCCGACCTCGTGGCGGTAGTTGTCGAGCTCGGACTCGCTCAGTCGGCCCTCGACGTAGGCCCGGGCGTAAATGCCGGGCGCGGCGTGCCCCTGGAAGTAGACCTGGTCCCCGAACCCTCCGTCGGCCTTGCCCCGGAAGAAGTGGTTGAAGCCGACCTCGTAGAGCGCCGCCGAGCTGGCGTAGGTGGAAAGGTGGCCGCCCACCCCCTCGGTGCGGGTGTTGGCCCGGATCACCATGGCGGCGGCGTTCCAGCGGATGTAGGCGCGGATGCGGCGCTCCTGGTACTCGTCGCCGGGGAACCAGGGTTCGGCGTCGGCCGGGATGGTGTTGACGTAGGGCGTCGAGACGGTGGCCGGGAAGTCGACCTGCTTGGTGCGCGCCCGCTCCAGCAGCTTCATGAGCAGGTAGCGGGCCCTCGACCGGCCCCGGGCGTCCACGATGGCGTCGAAGGACTCGAGCCACTCCTCCGTCTCTCCGGGGTCCGTGTCGGGAACCTGGTGACTGATCCCGTCGAACAGCATTTCTCCACGGTACCGGGAGGGAGGGGAGCACCGTGACCACCGGTCGCGCCTGTTACACATTGGCCATGCCCACCGACGGTGTCCCCGTGATCGTGTACACCGACGGCGCGTGCCGGGGGAACCCGGGCCCCGGAGGTTGGGCGTGGGCGGTGCCGGACGGGCGCTACGCCAGCGGGGCCGAGGGCCACACCACCAACCAGCGCATGGAGATCACCGCGGCGCTCGAGGCGTTGCGCTCCCTGACGCCCGAGGCGCCAGCCGCCATAGAGGTGGTCAGCGACTCCACCTACGTCGTGAAGTGCTTCACGGACGGCTGGTGGAGGGGGTGGCAGCGCCGAGACTGGAAGAACTCGCAGAACAAGCCCGTGGCGAACCGCGACCTGTGGGAGCCGCTCATTGAGCTCGCGCTCGCCACGGAGGTCCACGTCGGGTTCCGCTGGGTCAAGGGGCATTCGGGTGACCGCTGGAACGACCGGGTGGACGAGCTGGCCACTCAGGCGGCCGATTCGGGCACCGGCACGAGCGGGTGAACCGAGTCCGCCCCCGGCTCGGGCGCCGCGGTGCGAACGGTAGGCTGCCTGGGTAGCACGCGCGGCGCGCGGAGAGGACTCCGGCCGGTGCGATCGGGATGTTTCGGGGAGGCCGAGCGCGCCGGACGAACCTCGTGAGCACAGAGGAAGAGGACGGGCGATGGGCACCGAGGAAGAGTTCGACGTCGTCGTGGTCGGCGGAGGGCCGGGCGGGTACGCCACGGCGCTCTATGCAGCCGCGGCCGGGCTCTCGGTTGCCATCGTCGAACGGGACAAGGTCGGCGGGACGTGCCTGCACCGTGGCTGCATTCCGGCCAAGGAGTTCCTCGAGACAGCCGCCGTCCGCCGCACCATCGCCGGCTCCAATGAGTTCGGGATCGACGTGGCGGACGTCTCGGTCGACTTCTCGAGGAGCCAGGATCGCAAGAACGCCGTGGTCGACAAGCTGTTCAAGGGTCTGTCCGGGCTGCTCAAGGGGCGCAAGGTCACGACGCTGACCGGGACCGGGACGCTCAAGAGCGACCGCCACGTCGAGGTGGTCGACGGGGAGGATGCCGGCCGCACCGTCGTCGGCCGCAACGTCGTCCTGGCCGCCGGCTCGGTGCCGCGGACGCTGCCCGGCTTCGAGGTCGACGGGCGCTGGGTCATGACGTCCGACGAGTTCCTCGACCTCAAGGAGCTGCCGGCCTCCGTGGCCGTCATCGGCGGCGGCGTCATCGGCTGCGAGTTCGCGTCGCTGCTGGCGGACCTCGGCACCAAGGTCACCATCATCGAGGCGCTCGACACCATCCTCACGGGCTGCGACGACGACATCATCCGCCTGGTGGCGCGCTCGTTCAAGAAGCGCGGCATCGACATCTTCACGGGCACGGCGGTGGAGGGTCACACGCCGGCCACGGACGGGAACGTCACCACCGTGCGGGCGGGGGACCAGCGCTGGGACGTCGAGGCCATCGTGGTCTCGGTCGGCCGCCGCCCCCGCACCGAAGGCCTGGTGGCCGACGGGGCCGCCGTCACCATTGACGAGCGTGGCTTCGTGGTCGCGGACGAGTACCAGCGGACCGGCGAGCCGGGAGTGTGGGCCGTGGGCGACGTGGTGGCGAACACACCGCAGCTGGCCCACGTCGGCTTCGCCGAGGCCATCGTCGCGGTCAAGGGCATGCTGGGCGAACCGGTGGTGCCGGTGGACAACGCCAAGGTTCCCTGGGCCATCTACTGCCATCCCGAGGTCGCCTTCTGCGGCATGACCGAGGCCCAGGCCAAGGCGGCGGGCATCGACGTGGTCACCAAGAAGGACCCGTTCGGCGGCAACAGCCGCGCCCAGATCATCGGGGACACCGAAGGGGTCGTGAAGATCATTGCCGAGCGGCGCCCCGACGGGTCGGCGGGCAAGGTGCTGGGTGTGCACATGGCCGGGCCCTGGGTGACCGAGCAGCTCGGTGCCGGCTACCTGGCGGTCAACTGGGAGGCCTTCCCTGAAGAGGTGGCCCAGTTCGTGCAGCCGCACCCGTCGCTCTCGGAGACGTTCGGCGAGACCATGCTCGCGCTCACTGGAAGGGGACTGCACGTTGGCTGACGTCATGATGCCGCAACTCGGCGAGACCGTGACCGAGGGCACGATCACCCGTTGGATGAAGGCCGTCGGGGAGGCGGTCGAGCGCGACGAGCCACTCTTCGAGGTCTCGACCGACAAGGTCGACTCCGAGGTGCCCTCTCCGGCGGCGGGGGTCCTCACCGAGATCCTCGTCCCCGAGGGAGAGACGGTCGAGGTGGGCGTCAGGCTCGCCGTGATCGGCGACGGCTCGTCGGCCTCCGGCGGCACGCCCGCTGCCGGCACCGTCGAGGCGCCTGCGCCCCAGCCTGCGGCCGCGCCGGCGCCACCACCACCCGCGCCGGCGCCACCACCACCCGCGCCGGCGCCACCACCACCACCACCACCACCACCAGCACCACCGCAGGTCGAGACCCCCGCTCCGGTGGCGGGGACCGATGGCAACGGCTCCGAGCCGCTTCTCCTGTCACCGATCGTGCGCAAGCTGCTGGCCGAGAACGGCATCAGCGAGTCCGAGGTGTCGGGGACCGGTGCCGGTGGGCGCATCACGCGCGAGGATGCCCTGCGGGTGGTCGAGTCGCGCCGTTCGGCGGCCCAGGTGGCCGCGTCGGCACCGGCCCCCCCAACGCCCGCCGCACCGGTCGCGCCCGCCGCACCGGCGATGCCCGTGGCCAGTGCACCGGCGGCACCGGCGGTCTCCATGGCGTCGTTCCGTCGTGCGGGGGACCAGGTCGTCCCCTTCTCCAACATGCGTCGTCGCACCGCCGAGCACATGGTGCGCTCCAAGGCGACCTCGCCGCATGCGTTCATCGCCAACGAGGTCGACTTCGAGGCCGTCGAGCGCGTGCGCGCCGCCTGGGGCGAGCGCTTCAAGGCCGAGGAGGGGTTCTCGCTGACGTACCTGCCCTTCGTGGCCCGGGCGGCGGTGGAGGCGCTGCGGGACTTCCCGCTCCTCAACGCGTCGGTGGTCGACGACTCGCTGCTCGTGCATGCCGAGGTCAACCTCGGCATCGCGGTCGACCTCTCCCACGAGGGCCTGATCGTGCCGGTGATTCACCGCGCCGAGGAGGTCACGCTGCGCGGGGTGGCTCGTCGCATCCGTGACCTGGCGGAGCGGGCGCGCGGCCGTCAGCTCAACGCCGACGACATCGCGGGGGGCACGTTCTCCATCACCAACGACGGCCCCTTCGGTACGTACTTCACCGTGCCGATCATCAACCAGCCCCAGGTGGCGATCCTGGCCACCGACGGCATCGCCCGTCGGCCGGTGGTGGTGACCCAGAGCGACGGATCGGAGTCGATCGCCATCCACTCCACCGGCATCCTCGGCGTGAGCTGGGACCACCGGGCCGTCGACGGGGCCTACGTATCCCTCTTCCTGGCCCGGATCTCGGACCTCCTGAGCAGCCGCGACTGGGCCGCAGAGCTCTGAGGACTCCGTCGGTGCTGCGCATCCGCTCCCTCGGGACGGTCCCGTACCACGAGGCGTACGTGCTGCAGCACGCGCTGGCCACGGGGGGCGGGGACGACTATCTCCTCCTGCTGGAGCACCCGCACACCTACACGTTGGGAGTCCACGCCGACGAGGCCCACGTGCTGGTCGACCCGGCGCTGGTCGGCGCGACGCTCGAGCGCACGGACCGCGGCGGTGACGTCACCTACCACGGGCCCGGCCAGCTCGTCGCCTACCCGATCGTCGACGTGCCCGACGATCCTTCGTCGGGCCCCCGCCACGTGCACCGGCTGGAGCAGATCGTGGTCGACACGCTGGCCGACCTGGGGCTTCCCGGCGCGACCAGCACGCCCGAGTTCCCCGGCGTCTGGGTCGACGCCGACGGGCCGAGCCCGAGGAAGATCGCGGCCATCGGGGTGCGGACCCTGCGGGCCGGCCCAGGACGCCGCCGGACGCTCCACGGCGTCGCCCTGAACGTGACCTCCGACCTCGACATGTTCGGGCACATCGTGCCCTGCGGCATCGCGGACCGCGGGGTCACCTCGCTGCGGGCCGAGGGGATCGACGTCGCGATGGACCAGGTCCTCGAGGCTTTCGTCGCCCGGGCGGCCGCCGTGTTCGCCGACGGCGACGTGGAGCGCCATGACGTCGTGACCGGGCCCGCCGGCGACACCGTCGCGGGCGAGCGGCCCCTGCTGCGTCGGCTGCGTCAGGCGGGTGTCGCACCGGAGGAGGGCCTCGACATCGCGGTGCGCAAGCCACCGTGGGTGCGGGTCCCGGTCCACATCGGCAAGGGCTACCGCCAGCTCGGGTCGACCATCCACGACCTCGGCCTCGTCACGGTCTGCGAGGAGGCCGGGTGCCCGAACATCTACGAGTGCTGGGCGGACGGCACGGCGACCTTCATGATCAACGGCGAGCGCTGCACCCGGGCCTGCGGCTTCTGCCAGGTGGACACCAGTCACCCGCTGCCGCTCTCACCCGACGAGCCCGAGCGGGTGGCGGCCGCCGTCGAGCGCATGGGCCTCGGTCATGCCGTGGTGACGTGCGTGGCCCGTGACGACCTGGCGGACGGGGGAGCGGGCGCCATGGCCGCCACGATCACCGCCATCAGGGACCGCAACCCGTCGACCACGATCGAGGTGCTGATCTCGGACTGCCGCGGCGACGCCGACTCCCTCGACACCATCTTCGAGGCGCGGCCCGACGTGCTGAACCACAACATCGAGACCGTCGCCCGGCTCCAGCGGGCGGTGCGCCCCTCGGCGGGTTACGCGCGCAGCCTGGCCGTGCTCGCCCGCGCCGCTCGCGCCGGCCTGGTCACCAAGTCCGGCCTGATGGTGGGCCTGGGCGAACGGGAGGAGGAGGTGACGGCCACCATGGCCGACCTGCACGGCGTCGGTGTCGCCATCGTCACCATCGGGCAGTACCTGCGCCCCAGCCGCGACCACCTGCCGGTGTCCCGCTACTGGGCGCCGGAGGAGTTCGAACGGCTGCGACAGGCCGGGGGCGAGCTCGGCCTGTCCCACGTGGAGGCGTCACCGCTCACCCGATCGAGCTACCACGCCCGCGAGGCGGCGGAGGCGGCATCGGTCCCGACCGCCTGACCGCGTCCGGCGGCCCGCCCGGTCCGCGGCCGCGCCCGAATGATCCGAGAGGAACCGCCCGTGGCCCGAGGAGGATCTTCGCCGCCGGGCGCTCCGGAGCACGCGGTCGTGGGGGAGCGCAGGCCCACCGGTGCCCGGGCGCGGGCCAGGTGGGCGGTGTTGATCCTGCCGCCCCTGGCGGGCCTCCTCTTCGCCGAGTCGTTGCTGTTCGTGGCGGCGCTCCTCGACGGGCGTGCTCGATACTTCCTCTCGCCTGCCCACTGGTCCAGGTCCGATTCGCGGATCTACCTGAAGATCGCGGCACACGGCTATTCGCTGTTCCAGTGCAGTGGTCCGGTCTACCCTCCCCACAGCTGGTGCGGCACAGCGGGGTGGGCGCCGCTGTACCCGTGGCTCATGTCCGTGCTCGGGCATCTGGGTTTCACCCTGCCGGCGGCGGGGATGGTGCTCGCCATCGTGTGCACCTACCTGACCCTGCAGGCGATCTGGGTGCTCATCGGACCATCGTGGTCGTTCTCACCCCTCTGCTGCCTGGCCTTCGCGGCGTGCTTCCCCGGCATGGTCTACGACTACGCGATCTTCCCGGTGTCGCTGCAGACGTTCCTCTCGGTCGTCAGCATCACCCTGTTCATCCGGCGCCGGTATCTCTTCTCGGGACTGGTTGGCGCGCTCTGCTCGTGGGCCTTCGCCACCGGCCCCCTCATCGCCGTGGTGCTGCTCGTCGCGGCGTTCGTTGTCGACCGGGGCCGCGACCTCTGGCGCGTCGTGGCGCGCAGTGCGGGCGTCGCCCTGGCGGGGTTCGGCGCCCTGCTGCTCGCCTACCAGTGGTGGGTCGGGGACTGGAGCGCCTACTTCAAGACCGCCGCCAAGTACGGCAACGGGGTGCACGACCCCGTCGCCACGTTCGTGACGGCCTTCACCGGCGGCTCGCCGGCGACGTACTCGCTGCAGGATCCCAACTCGGGCTACCACTACCTGATCCCCAGGCTGCAGACCGCGTTCGTGGCCGCCCTCGTCATCGGACTGGTCCTGTGGGCGGTGCGGCGGCGGCCCGTCGGCCGGGCCGGGTCGGTGATCCTCGTCTACACCGTCGTGGTCTGGCTGGTGCCGCTGGTGGCCGGCCCGAGCCTGAGTCGCTACCGGATGGAGGCGCTCCTCGCCCCCTGCGCCGCCCTGTGCACGCGCCTGCCGCGCCCGGTTCTGGTGGCGCTCGTGGTGGTCTCGGCCGTGCTCGCCGTCGGCCTGACCTCGTTGTTCACGCAGCGTCTGATCGCATGACGTCCGGCGGCCCGCCGGCATCGGCCCGGCCGCGCCGTCGCCGCAGCATCACGGGCGTGAGGAGCGCCACCGCCAGCACGACGACCGCGACGGCAGCGAGGCCGACGGAGCCGAGGGTGACCCGCTTGCCCGATGACGCCGCTGCCAGGGGCGTCGTGCCCCCCGGCGCCGCCACCATCGCCTTGTGCTGGGCGACGGCGACCTGCTCGGCGTCGGCGGGGGAGATCGGATGGGCGGTGCCGGACGCGGCCGAGAAGAAGGAGAGCAGGTCCACGAAGTCGCCGGCGCGCATGGTGATGGCCTGCCCGACGCCCGACTGGGTGGTCGAGGCGAAGTAGGTCGTCCGGTGCGCCCCCGGCACGCCGGCCAACGGGCCCGAGCTCACGATCTCGCCGGACTGGAGCGAGCGCTGCGCCGCCTGGAGGAAGACCTGCGCCCCGACCGGTGAGGGGAAGCGCACCAGGAGGTCCTGCACCTCGTTGTGACCGCCGGAGTCCTGCCACACGCGCTCGTAGGTGCCGATGGTCCCGGCCAGGGTCGCCAGCGCGCTGGCGGCCGCCGACGGGTCCGGCGAGCTCGAGGCGAACTCCGAGGCGTCGAGCGGCCCCTCCGACGTGACGGTGTACCCCGCCCCGAGCGCCGGTATGACCACCGAGCCGAGCGGCGGGGCGGCCCCCCCGGCCCCGGCGGTGCCGGGCCGCCCAAGGAGGCCGCACAGCACGACGCCGGCGGCGACCAAGACGGCCGTCGGCCGGGCCACCCTCACGCGATGAAGTACTTGGCCTCTGGGTGGTGGCAGATGATGGCGTCGGTGGTCTGCTCGGGGTTGAGCTGGAACCCCTCGCTGACGGTGACGCCGATGCGGTCCCCTCCCAGCAGCTCCACGACCTTTGCGTTGTCCGTGAGGTCCGGGCACGCCGGGTAGCCCCACGAGTAGCGGCCACCGCGGTACGCCTGCTTGAACAGGCCGGTCAGCGTGGGACCGTCCTCGTCCACGAACCCGAGCTCCTCGCGGATGCGCCGGTGCCAGTACTCCGCCGTCGCCTCGGCCATCTCGACGCTGAGGCCGTGCAGGAAGAGGTAGTCCTCGTACTCGTTCTCGGCGAAGAGGCGGGCCGCTTCCTCCGAGGCCCTCGAACCGATGGTGCACAGCATGAAGCTGGCGAAGTCCTCGTCGCCCGAGCCGACGGGGCGGAAGAAGTCGGAGATGCAGAGCCACGGCTCCTTGCGCTGGCGCGGGAAGGTGAAGCGCATCCACTCGGACGACCGCGACTCGTCCTTCCAGATGACGAGGTCGTTGCCCTCGGCGTTGGCGGCGAAGTGGCCGTAGGCCACGGACGGCACCAGGAGGTCGGCCTGCTTGGCCTTGCTGAGCTCGTCGCGCAGGGTCGCCTTCACGCGGTCCTTGAACTCGGCGTCGTTCTCCCCGTCCTCGGGCCGGAAGCCCCACTGGTTGCGGAAGAGCGCGGTCAGGTTCAGGTACTGGGCGACGTCGTCGAGCGGGAGGCCGACCGCCACCCGGCTCCCGACGAAGGGCGGGGTGAACAGCGGGTTGTCCGACGCCACGGCGGACCGGGCCGGCTGCCCCTCCACCGGGGTGGTGTCCTGCGCGTCCAACCGGCTGCGCCGGGGGACGTTCTTCTCTGAGATCACCCGCCCGAACTCGGGGTCCTCCTCACCGCTGCGCTTGAGCTCCACCAGGCGGTCCACGGTGCGCAGGCCCTCGAAGGCGTCGCGCCCGTAGAAGAGCCGCCCGTCGTACACCTCGCGCAGGTCCCGCTCGACGTAGGTGCGCGTGAGGGCCGCCCCACCGAGCAGGACCGGGATGTCCGCCAGCGAGCGGTCGTTGAGCTCGACCAGGTTCTCGCGCATGATCAGCGTCGACTTCACGAGGAGGCCGCTCATGCCGATGGCGTCGGCCTTGTGCTCCTCGGCCGCGGCGATCATCTCGTTGATGCCGATCTTGATCCCGAGGTTGACCACTTCGTAGCCGTTGTTGGTCAGGATGATGTCGACCAGGTTCTTCCCTATGTCGTGCACGTCGCCCTTGACCGTGGCCAGCACGACGGTGCCCTTGCCCCCCTGGTCCGACTTCTCCATGTGGGGCTCCAGGAAGGCCACGGCGGACTTCATCGTCTCGGCCGACTGCAGCACGAAGGGCAGCTGCATCTCCCCCGAGGCGAAGCGCTCGCCGACCACCTTCATGCCCTCCAGCAGGATGTCGTTCACGATGGCCAGTGCCGCCAGCCCCGAATCGAGCGCCTCGGTGAGGTCGCCCTCGAGGCCGTTGCGGTTGCCGTCGATGATCCGCTGGGACAGCCGCCGGTCGACCGGCCAGTCGAGGTGCTCGTCGGCGGCGCCGGCGTTGACCTTGACCCCCTCGAACAGCGCCAGGAGCTCCTGCAGCGGGTCGTAGTCGTCGGTGCGCCGGTTGTAGACGAGGTCGAGGCAGATCTCCTTCGCCCGCTCGTCAATGCGCGAGAGGGGGAGGATCTTGGACGCGTGCACGATGGCAGAGTCGAGGCCGGCCTCCACGCACTCGTGGAGGAACACGGAGTTGAGCACCTGACGGGCGGCGGGGTTCAGGCCGAAGGAGACGTTGGAGAGACCCAGGATGGTGGAGACCCCGGGGAGCTCCGCCTTGATGGCACGGATGCCCTCGATCGTCTCGATCCCGTCGTTCCGGCTCTCCTCCATGCCGGTCGAGAGCGGCAGCGCGAGCGGGTCGAAGAGGAGGTCCTCGGGCGCGAGGCCGTAGCGCTCGACGGCGATGTCGCGGATGTTCCGGGCCGCCCGCAGCTTCCACTCGGCCGTGCGGGCCTGGCCCTCCTCGTCGATGCAGGTGCAGACGACGCCGGCCCCGAACTCGCGGGCGAGGCGCAGGAACGTGTCGAGCCGGGTGCCGGGCTCGTCGCCCTCCTCGAGGTTGACGGAGTTCAGGATCGGGCGGCCGCCGATCCACTCCAGTGCCGCCCGCACCACGGGACCCTCGGTGGAGTCGACCATGAGCGGCACGCTGGACTGCGTGCAGAACCGGCTGGCCACCTCGGTCATGTCCGCCACGCCGTCGGCGCCCGTGTAGTCCACGCAGACGTCGATCAGGTGCGAGCCCTCCTTGACCTGGTCGCGCGCCATGCCGACGCAGGTGTCCCAGTCGCCGGCCAGCATCGCCTCGCGGAACGCCTTGGAGCCGTTGGCGTTCGTGCGCTCGCCGACGACGAGGAAGGACGTGTCCTGCCGGAACGGGACCGAGGTGTAGATGGAGGCCGCGGCGGGCTCGTGCACCGGCGTGCGGGCGGCAGGGGTGGCGTCGCGGCAGCGCTCGACGACGGCAGCCAGGTGGGCCGGCGTCGTTCCGCAGCACCCACCGATGGCGGAGACGCCGAACTCGGTCACGAAGCGGTGCAGGTGCTCGGCCAGGCCGTCCGGCGTGAGGTCGTAGTGCATGTTGCCGTCGACGACGGAGGGGAGGCCCGCATTGGGGACGCAGGCGATGGGGACGCGGCTGGCCGACGACAGGTGGCGCAGCGCCTCGCTCATCTCGACCGGGCCGGTGGCGCAGTTGAGGCCGGCCACGTCGACCTGCATGGAGTCCAGCACGGTGAGGGCCGCGCCGATCTCGGTCCCGGGCAGCATGCGGCCGGTGAGCTCGATCGTCACCTGCGCCTGCAGCGGCACCCGCCGGTCGAGCGCGACCATGGCGCGCCGGGCACCGTTGATGGCGGCCTTGACCGAGAGCATGTCGAACTGCGTCTCGATCAACAGGAGGTCGACACCGCCCTCCAGGAGGCCGAGCGCCTGCTCCTCGTAGGCGTCGCGGAACTCGGCGTAGGAGATGTGCCCGAGGGTCGGGAACTTGGTGCCCGGGCCCATGGAGCCCGCCACCCAGCGCGGGCGCTCGGGTGTGGAGAACTCGTCCCGCACGGCGCACGCCAGCTCGGCGGCCCGCCTCGTCAGCTCGCGGGCCCGGTCGGCCAGCCCGTACTCGGCCAGGACGACGGAGGTCGAGCCGAACGTGTCGGTCTCGACGACGTCGCAGCCGACCTCGAAGAACGAGCGGTGCACCTGGGCCACCAGGTCCGGCCGCGTCTCGACGAGCCACTCGTTGCAGCCCTCGAGCTCGGGCCCGCCGAAGTCGTCGGGGCCCAGGCCGAGGAGCTGCAGGTTCGTGCCCATGGCGCCGTCGAAGATGACGACGCGGTCGTGCAACGCCTGCAGGTACGTGGATGCGGACGGGTCGAGCCGGCCGAGGAGTTCGGGAGAGGGGGACACTGGATGCACAGGATACCGGCACCCCCTACGGCCCCGGGACCCAGCTCGGTAGCATCTGGCCTGGTGACGCCGAGGATCTACACCAAGAAGGGCGACGACGGGACGACTGGCCTGCTCTTCGGCGGCCGGGTGCGCAAGGACTCGTGGCGCATTGAGCTCAACGGCGCCGTCGACGAGGCCCAGGCGGCCATCGGCGTCGCCCGGGCCGAGACGGCGCCGGGTTCCGAGGCCAACGGGCGCCTCACCGGGCTCGCCCGGGACCTCTACGTGCTGATGGCGGAGGTGGCCACCGCCCCGGAGAACCGCCAGAAGCTTCTGGCGGGGTCGACCCTGGTGACCCTTGACATGGTGACCGGGCTGGAGGCGGAGATCGACGACCTGTTGCAGCGCTTCGACATGCCGAGCGACTTCACCATCCCCGGCGAGAACCGCGTCGCCGCCGCGCTCGACCTGGCCCGCACCATCGTGCGCCGCGCCGAGCGCATCGCCGTAGCCGAGCCGCTCGAGGGCTCGTTCGTGCTGGCCTACCTCAACCGGCTGTCGGACCTGCTGTGGGCGATGGCGCGCTGGCAGGAGGGCCCGGAGCACGTGCTCTCGAAGGACTGACCAACCGATCGGGACCTCGGCGGATCCCACGAGCCGACGACGGCCGGACTGCGTGATTCGCCGATCGACGGTGAAACCGTGATGGGTTACGACGTGCCATCGGCCGGGACGCCGAAGAGCCCAGGCTGACCGCCTTCCGGCGCCGACGACCGTTCCCTTCTCGATCGCCGCTCCAGGGGGCCTTCGAGGGCGAGGTAGCGAAGCATCTTGGTCTCCTTACGCCCCCTGGTGACCGTGTCGAGGATGAGCCCGGAAATCGAGACGAGCACCGAGAGGACCATCAGGCCGACCACGACGAACGCCGTCGGGAACCGCGGCACCTTGTGCGTGTGCACGTAGGTCGTCACGAGGGGTATGCCGAGGGCAACGGCCAGAACGAAGAGCAAGAGGGCAATCACGCCGAAGAACGCGAGTGGGCGCTCCCGTCGGACAAGGGTGGCGATGGCGCGCATGATCCTCGTCCCGTCGCGGTACGTGTTGAGCTTGCTCTCCGAGCCCTCCGGGCGTGCGCGGTACGCCAACGGGACGCTCTCTATGGGCATGGCGAGATCGAGTGCGTGGACCGTCAGCTCCGTCTCGAGCTCGAACCCGGACGCGAACATCGGCAGGGACTTCACGAAACGACGTGAGAATGCCTTGTAGCCCGACAGCATGTCGAGGTCCGAGCGGCCGAACACCGAGTGCACGAGCCAACTCAGGATGCGGTTCCCGAACTGGTGACTGGTGTGGGTGTACTGGTCCGCATCCGCGACGCGCCTGCCGTTGACGAGGTCGAACCCCTGCTGGTCGACGAGGTCCACCAAATGGCGTGCCCTGCTCGCGTCGTACGTGCCGTCGCCGTCGATGAGCAGGTAGACGTCTGCCTCAATGTCGGCGAACATCCGCCGGACCACGTTGCCCTTGCCCTGCATCGGCGCCGCACGCACCACCGCGCCGGACGCTCGTGCGATGCGAGATGTCTCATCGGTCGAGTTGTTGTCGTACACGTACACGGTTGATTCCGGGAGCGACTTTCGCAGATCGGTGACGACGCCCCCGATGGTGGCAGCCTCGTTGAAGCAGGGAACCAGTACCGCTATCTGCGGTCCGTCGGTGCGTGCGTGCATGTCAGACGGCGTCCGAGGGTCGCGACGATCCTTGGTCGACGAACTTCCGGCAGTGGACTCCGCGCCGCCGGCGGCCGCGGGACGTGTCGTCATCAGCGGGGCGTGTGGTCACGAGGTCTGATCTGTTGGCGTGGGCAGGGTGGAGAATGGGCATGGTGGAGAGCACTCCCATGGACAACGTCAGGAAGTCCCGTGGGGCCGGTCCGCTCCGCTTCCGGCTTCCGTCCGTCCACTCTGTCACAACTGGCTGAAGGGAGGCTGCAATCACCACGTGCCCCAGTGGATCCGGGCCGTTGATGCCGGGGTGACGTGCTCGAGTGACCCCGAGCGCCGGTCCTGCCCGTCGGGGTGCCCGAGCACCACCGCGCAGAACGGCAGCCATCCTTCAGGGACGTCGAGTGCCCGGGCGAGCTCTACCGCACCTCTGAACGCACCCAGGATGCAGGCGCCCAGACCCGCCCCCACCGCACCCAGGAGCACCGCCATGACCCCGAACGCGGCGTCGCCGTGCCAGTAGGGGACGGGCCACGCTTCCGGCGTCGACCCGAGTCCGGACGATGCCTTGTCTGGTTCGGCATACCGGGCGACGTAGGCGTCCGGCGAGGAGTACGCGAGCAGGACCACGTGGGCGCGCCGGAGACCCTCGAACCGCTCGTGGTTGCGGTCCCGCCAGTGGGCGTCGGTGGTGGCCGACCAGTACGCGGCCGTCTCTCCGGGTCCGACCAGGGCGACCCAGGCGGTGCCGCCGGTGTTCCCCGCAGTCGGCGACCTCAGCGCACCCTCCAGGAGCCGCCGCACGACGGCCCGGTCCACGGGCTCGTCGGAGAAGCTCCGCACCATGGCGCGGCGGCGGATGGCCTCGTCCAGCTCCACGCCGCGCAGTCTGTCATTTCGGGGAGCGACGTCTTGGTACCGGAGCCGGGAATGATGACCCCGCTGGTAGTGTTTAACGGTTCGATGCCGGCCGTAGGAACGGCCCGGCGGGACCCGGAGGTTCGAACGTGCCCACTCCCCGAGACCTGTTGAACGAGGCCAAGGCGTCCATCCGCGAGGTGGACCAGGCTGACGCGCAAGCCCTGCTGGAAGGCGGGGGTGTCACGTTCCTCGACGTCCGCGAGCCCGACGAGTACGAGCAGGGGGCTCTTCCCAACGCCCTGCACCTGCCACGCGGCCACCTCGAGTTCCAGGTGGAGGGCAAACTGCCCGACAAGGCGGGCCCGATCGTCGTCTACTGCGCCGGGGGAGTGCGGTCGGCCTTCGCGGCCAAGACCATGGGTGACCTCGGGTACACCGACGTGCAGTCGCTGGTGGGCGGGTTCAACCGTTGGAAGGACGACGGTCGCCCGTGGGCCGCGCCCCAGACCCTGACCCCGGCCCAGCGCAACCGGTACCAGCGACACCTTCTCCTGCCCGAGGTCGGGGAGGTGGGCCAGCTGAAGTTGCTGGGCTCGAAGGTGCTCCTGCTGGGTGCGGGCGGGCTCGGCTCGCCGGCCGCCCTGTATCTGGCGGCCGCCGGCGTCGGGACGCTGGGGATCATCGACATGGACGTGGTGGACGAGTCGAACCTGCAGCGCCAGATCCTCCACAACATGGACCGGGTCGGGGACCGCAAGGTCGACTCGGCCAAGAAGACGCTGACCGCGCTCAACCCGGACGTCAACGTCGTGACCTACGACGTGCGACTGGGCGCCGACAACATCCTGGACGTCATCGACGGCTACGACGCCATCGTCGACGGGACGGACAACTTCCCGACTCGTTATCTGGTGAACGACGCCTCGCTGCTGAAGCGGATCCCGGTGATCCACGGGTCCATCTTCCGCTTCGAGGGCCAGGCCACCGTGTTCGACCCCTACAACGGTCCGTGCTACCGCTGTCTCATCCCTGAGCCGCCTCCCGCGGAGCTCGCCCCGTCGTGCGCCGAGGCGGGCGTGCTGGGCGTGCTGCCGGGCATCATCGGCTCCATTCAGGCGATCGAGACCATCAAGGTCCTGCTCGGTCTGGGTGACCCGCTCATCGGGCGGCTGCTGGCCTACGACGCGCTCGAAGAGTCCTTCCGGACGTTCAAGGTGCGCCGGGACCCGGCCTGCCCGGCCTGCGGGCCCGACGCCGGTGAGATCGTCATCGCCGAGTACGACGACCTCTGCATGCCGCACGCGCACTGACACCGGGGCTCCTTGGAGCGGCGAAAGGCGCCTGCGTAGGCTGACCGCACGTCACCGACCGACCTGCTCACGCGCCCCGCGCCCGAGACGGACGCACCGGCACGGCCGCCGGGGCCGCCGGGGCTGACGTCGCGCCGCGTCAAGCGGAACAGGCGCCGCTGGGCGGCGGGGCTCATCGTGCTCGCCCTGGCCCTGATCCTGGTGCTCGCGACCCGTGGCGGGGGGCACACCACCGGCGCCGGGCAGCGTGAGGGGAGCTCGGGGCACCATCATGCGACGCCCCCGTCCCACGCCGGCAACCCGCGCCTCGATCCGGACTGGCAGGGGGACGGGCAGGCCGTGACGTTCGCCTTCGGGGGCGACGTCCACTTCCCGGCGGGGACGAACCTGGGTGACCGGCTCGCTGCGGACCCTTCGGACGCCCTGGGGCCGACGGTTCCCACCCTCCTCTCGGGGGTCGACCTGTCGATGGTCAACTACGAGTCGGCGCTGACGGACGGGACGTGCCCGGACACGCAGGACAAGCAGTACGTCTTCTACGCGCCTCCCACGGTGGTCACGGCCTTCAAGGGGGCCGGCGTCACCCTCATCACCGAGGCCAACAACCACGGGGAGGACTGCGGGCCGCCCGGACTCCAGACCGCCCTCGCCACCAGGGCCCAGACGGGGTACACCATCCTCGGCATCGGCCAGAACTCGGCCCAGGCCTTCACCCCGTACACGACGACGATCCACGGCGAGCACATCGCGATCATCGCGGCCACCCAGGTGATCGACTCCGACCTCCAGACGGCGTGGACCGCCACCACGACGCAGCCGGGCCTCGCCTCCGCCTACGACGTGAACGACCTCGTCGCCGCGGTGGAGGCGGCACGCAAGACGGCCGACACCGTGATCGTGTACCTGCACTGGGGCACCGAGCTCGACGCGTGCCCGAACCCGCTGCAGGAGCCGCTGGCCCAGGTGCTGGTCCGGGCCGGAGCCGACATCATCGTGGGGACCCACGCCCACGTGCTCCTCGGCGGCGGGTACCTCGGCTCCGCCTACGTCGACTACGGGCTCGGCAACTTCGCCTTCTACGACAACTCGCCGCCCGAGAACGCCAGCGGCTCACTGGTGATCTCCGCGACGGGCCGGCACATCGAC
>Ga0224557_1001122_pt1 | contig 26824 bp, 22 predicted proteins | sample 714S31014metaG_FD_180677 | JGI IMG/M metagenome (GOLD analysis project Ga0224557, IMG submission 180677) | Peat soil microbial communities from Stordalen Mire, Sweden - 717 S3 10-14 | ecosystem: Environmental > Terrestrial > Soil > Wetlands > Peat | place: Sweden: Norrbotten County, Stordalen... | reverse complement strand
GGCGCTGGCCATCTCCCCGGACATCCCGGTGATCCCGTGTGACGCGCGGAACCGCGAGTCGACCAAGGCCACCTTGGTCACGCTGGTCGAGCACGCCATGTCCATGCAGACCGCCGGCCGGTCCTGACAAGCGCCCGCTGCCGCCACCGCGAGGGCCCCGCGCTAAGCCCGTTATACGCCGAAACTGGCCATGATCACGGAGTAGGCCGGAGGACCGGGTCGTACGCCTCGAACGCACGGGCGCGCTCGTCGATCTCGGCGCGCACTTCGCGGTGCCATTCGGCGGTTTCCTGGATCTCCGCGGCGTGTGCCTGCTTCTCCTCCATGGAGATGACCGAAGTCGACAGGTCCGTCCAGGTCACCGTCAGGGCTGACCGCACCCGAGCCCGAGCACGGTACCGCTTGTCGTCATCTGTCCTCCCAGCCACAGCGCCTTGTTGGACATACTCTCACTGTGAGAGAGTAACTTCCACAGAATGAACAGACGGGCTGATCGGAGGCGTTGCCGGTGGGCCGGCTGGACGGCAAGCGGGCGCTCATCTCGGGCACCGGCGGAGGCATCGGGCGGGCGGCCGCCCTGCCTGGCTGAGATCCGCGCCGAGCGCGATCCGGCCGGCCGCTTCGCGTCCTATCGGACTCGCGACCCGGCCGGGCTGAACGTCCATGGGTGAGCCGCCCGCGATCGTCGCCCGGCTAGACCACGTCGGGCTCGCGGTCGCCGACCTGAGCATCGAGATGCTCATCCACCCGACGCTGCGCTACCGCCTGGAACTGCTGCACCGGCCATAATGGCCGTTATGGTGCAGCACGACGGCGCGGTCCTCGAGGGCGCGCTTGAGCGGGTCACCTTCGCCAATCCGGAGACCGGGTACACGATCGCCAGGATCGACTCCGGCCGCGGCCCGGACTTGATCACCGTAGTCGGGCCGCTGCTCGGCGCGCAGGTCGGCGAGAGCCTGCGGATGCGCGGCCGGTGGACGAGCCACCCGAAGTACGGCAAGCAGTTCGAGGTGCACTCCTACACCACGGTGCTGCCCGCCACCGTCCAGGGCATCCAGCGTTACCTGGGCTCGGGCCTGATCAAGGGCATCGGCCCGGTGATGGCCGAACGCATGGTCGCCCACTTCGGGGTGGACATCATGCACATCATCGACGACGCGCCCGCCCGGCTGATCGAGGTCGACGGCCTCGGCCCGAAACGGACCGCGATGATCACCGCCGCGTGGGCGGAGCAGAAAGCGATCAAGGAAGTGATGATCTTCCTGCAGGGCGTGGGGGTGTCGACGTCCCTGGCGGTGCGGATCTACAAGAAGTACGGCGACGGGTCCATCTCCGTCGTGCGCAGTGAACCCTACCGGCTCGCCTCCGACGTGTGGGGCATCGGCTTCAAGACCGCGGACACCATCGCCGCGGCCGTCGGCATCGCCCGCGACAGCCCGGAGCGGATCAAGGCGGGGCTGGCCTACACGCTGTCCGAGGCGGCCGACGACGGCCACTGCTACCTGCCCGCGCCCAACCTGATCGGTGACGCCGCCAAGATCCTCGACGTGCCCGCCGAGCTGATCACCGGCTGCCTGGACGAGCTGGCCGCCGCCGAGGGAGTGATCACAGAAAGCGTGCCGGCCGCGGTCACGCCGGAGCAGGCGCCGACCGCACCGCAAGTCCCCGCCGTCTACCTGCCGCCCTTTTACCAGGCCGAACGGTCCTTGGCTCAAGCCCTGCTCCGCCTGCATGCCGCCAAAGCTGACCGGCTGGCCGGGTTCGCGTCGGTGGACTGGGACAAGGCGCTTGGCTGGTTGCGCGGCCGGACAGGCACCTCGCTCGCGCCCGAGCAGGAGGACGCGGTGCGGCTGGCCCTGACGTCGCGGGTCGCGGTGCTGACCGGCGGGCCGGGCTGCGGGAAGTCGTTCACGGTGCGCTCGGTGGTGCAGCTGGCGCGGGCCAAGGGGGCCACCATCGTGCTGGCCGCGCCGACCGGCCGGGCGGCCAAGCGACTGGCCGAACTAACCGGCCACGAGGCGGCCACCATCCACCGCCTGCTGCAGCTGCGGCCCGGCGGCGAACCGTCGTTCGACGCCTCCACACCGCTCGACGCCGACCTGGTGGTGGTGGACGAGACCTCGATGGTGGACGTGATCCTGGCGAACAAGCTGGTGAAGGCGATAGCGCCGGGGGCGCACCTGCTGCTGGTCGGGGACGTGGACCAGCTGCCTTCCGTCGGGGCGGGGGAGGTGCTGCGGGACCTGCTGGCCGCCGCGTCGCTGCCGGTGGTCCGGCTGACGAAGATCTTCAGGCAGGCGCAGCAATCCGGGATCGTGGTCAACGCGCACCGTATCAACGCGGGCCAGCTGCCTGGGCTCCGTGAGTTCGGTGACTTCTTCATGTTCGGCTGCGAAGAAGCCGAGGACACCGCGGCGCTGGTGGTCGACATCGTGGCCCGGCGGATCCCGGCCAAGTTCGGCTTGGATCCGCGGCGTGAGGTGCAGGTGCTGTGCCCGATGCACCGCGGCCCGGCCGGGGCGGGGAACCTGAACCTGCTGCTGCAGGAGGCGCTCACGCCCTTTGCCGACGGGCAGCAGGAACGGCGGTACGGCGGCCGGGTGTTCCGGGTCGGGGACAAGGTGACCCAGCTGCGCAACAACTACGACAAGGGTGCGGCCGGCGTCTTCAACGGCACCGTGGGCGTGGTGGCCGGCCTGTCGGCTGAGGACCAGACGTTGACCGTGCTCACCGACGAGGACGAGAAGGTGGAGTACGGCTTCGACGAGCTTGACGAGCTGGCGCACGCCTACGCGGTGACCATCCACCGGTCTCAGGGCAGCGAGTATCCCGCTGTGGTCATACCGCTCACCATGGGCTCCTGGATGATGCTCCAGCGCAACCTGCTCTACACCGGGGTGACCAGGGCCAAGAAGCTCGTCGTGCTGGTCGGCTCACGCCGGGCTCTGGCGGTCGCGGTCCGGACCAGGGGAGCTGGCCGCCGCCATACCGCCCTGGACTACCGTCTGCGGGCCTGAACTGGCCAGCAGCTACGATACGGTCTGCCTGGATGGTTGCCACGGTGGACGGCATGCGGAACAGAGGTGGATTCCAATTGGCTACAGGCAGGGTGCTGCAGTTTGACCAGGCACGCGGTTACGGGTTTATCGCGGCGGAGGACGGCGGCGAGGATATCTTTCTGCACGCATCGGTATTCGACGGCGACCCGGACAAGCTCGTCCCCGGCATGCGGGTCGAATTCCAGGTGATGGCCGGCGACCGGGGACGGAAGGCGTTCGCCGCGCATCTGATCACCAGCGCACCCGGCTCCGAGCCGGTTGCGCCGCCTCGCGGCGCGCCGTCAGCTCCGCAGGCCCAGACGCTCCCCGGCCCGGCGGCACCGGCGTCGGATGAGGAGCAGATGTGCGACGTGCTCTCGCAGGCCGAATTCGTGCAGGAGCTGACCGAACTGCTACTGCACGACGTCCCGGCGCTGACTGGCCAGCAGCTCCTCGGGGTGCGGCGCGCCGCACTGGAATTCGCGAGAAAGCACGGCTGGGTCGATAGCTGAATCCTGTCCGCGGCTCACTGTTTCGAGGCGGGATCTGCGAGCCACCGGCCGAACCAGGCGCGAGTGCGGCGGAGCAGGTCGATCTGATGGCTGCGCTCGTCGATCGAGTGGCCCTCCCGCGGGTAGATGACGAGCTCGTGCTCGACCCCGAACCGGTCAAGCGCGCGGTGGAAGTACATCGCCTGGCCGACGGGCACGTTGGTGTCCTGCTGGCCGTGCAGGATCAGCACCGGGGTGCGGATCTTCGCGGCGTAAGAGATCGGGCTGAGCTGGTCGTGGCGGTGCGGGCCTGGGCTTTCCCAGCCGCAGCTGCCGCCCAGGCCCGCCTCCTGGGTGCCGAGCTCGCCGACGCCGACCTGCAGGCCCCAGTCGCTGATCCCCGCGCCCATCAGCGCGGCCTTAAAGCGGCCGGTCTGCCCTACGGCCCAGGCGGCCATGAATCCGCCGTGGCTCCAGCCGCCGATGCCGAGCCGCCCCGGATCCGCGACCCCTTCGCCGATCAGCAGGTCGATACCGCTGATGATGTCGGTCCATTCGTCGGTGCCGACCGCTCCCGCCACCGTCGTCGCGAACTCCGCGCCGTGTCCGGCGCCGCCACGCGGATTGGGCAGGAAGACCGCGTATCCCGCGGTCGCGAGCCACTGCCCGGGATGCCACCAGCTGCCCATGAACTCGTCGGCGTACCGGCCGTAGGGTCCGCCGTGCACCAGGGTGATGAGCGGGAACGGTCCGTCCAGGCCCGGCGGCCGGATCAGCAGCCCGTCGAGCCTGAGCCCGTCGCTGGCCAGGTAGGACAGGCGTTCCTGGCGGCCCCAGGTGATTCCGCGCAGTTCCGGGCGGGTGTCGCTGAGCCGGGTGAGCGGGCCGCCCAGGGGTCCGGCATGGACCTCGGCCGGCTGGTAGGCGGTGCTCAGGCAGGCGGCGATCACGTCTCCCTGACCGCTCGCGGTGAGCGTATCGGCACGGCCTGCCCAGCTGGCCACCCGGCGGAACCGCCGGGTCCCGTGGTCCAGCTGATGCAGCGCGGTGTCCAGCCCGTCGGCGAACAGGGCCAGCGGCGGCCCGCCGGTCACCTGCACCAGCTCGGCGGGGCAGGCGCCCATGCCCGCGGTCAGGTTGCGGTGCTCCCCGCCGGGGGCACCGATGTCGAAGACGGCGGCGCCGCCGACCGGCCCGGGAGGGGTCGCCGCCAGGTAGGCCAGATGCCAGTACCCGCCCGCGTTCCACCAGGCGGGCGAGCACGCGTCCAGCTCGAGCGGGCCGAGGTCGGCGACGTCTCCCGTCTCCGGGTCGACGAGGTGCAGCCGGGCGGTGAACGCACCAGGCTCGTCCTCCGGGCGGTCCCAGCTGATCACGGCCAGCGGGCCGCTGCCCGGCCGCTGCACCACCTCGACGACATGCCGGTCACCGAGTCCGCCCACCACCGTCAGTTCACCCGTGCCCAGGTCGAGCAGCCGCAGCCGGTCATAAGGTCCCGGCTCGCTCCAGACCATCGCGTCGTCGCGTTCGGCCTTCCTGCGCTCGTCCTCCGCGGTCGGCTCGTCCCCGGCCACGACGGCGGCCCGCAGGCCGCCGGCCAGCGGGAGATGGCCGGAGATCGGAGTTCGCCAGTTGGTCAGCGTCTCGGCTCCGCCGCCGTCGGGGCGGAGCCGGTGCACCTGCCCGTCGGCGATGAACCACAGGGTGCCCGAATCGGGAGCCCATCGCGGGGCCTGCGCCCACGTCGTACCGTCGGTGAGCTGCCGGGGCGGTGAACTCGCGTCCGCGGGAACCACCCACACCGAGCTGATCTGGCGTTCTCTCGCGCTGACCGGGGCGACCACGTAGGCGACCCAGCGGCCATCCGGTGAGATCGCCGGCTGCCGCGGCATGTTGCTGTCCGCTAGCAGCTCTGCGGTCAACTCCGGCGAGACTTCGCCCACGACATATCCCCTTCCCGGTCACCCCCACCTCCCCATCCTTCCGCAGCCCAGATGGCCAGCGCCGGTCAAGTAGCGAGGTCGTGTCGTCGTGACCGGTTGATCTCCCACTCACCCTTGATGTGCGTGGCTGTTGGTGCGGCTGGGGCCGGAATGCCGGAGCCTACGTGAGTACGTCAGGCTCGGGGCGCCCCCGTATTGTGCTCCGTGCCATCCCCTGATCCCGCGGTGATGCTGGTGTGGTTCGTCATACGTCAGTTCTCCATGATGCGCCGAAACCCAAGAAGTCACGGAAAATCCGGCTTACGCGGAGGGTTTGGTACCCCATAAGGACCTTTTTCTCCACTAAAGCCTAATGTTCCACGATAAATTCCGTCTCATCGAACTGGTGGTTGAACTTGGTCTGGTGTGGCACGAGTGGCTGGTGAGGTGGTCGCCGGCTCTCGTCGATGCCGATCCACCGGCCGACCAGTCCCGCTCGTCGAGCAGGCCGGCCTCCAGCTGGACCGGATCGCTCCACTGGCTCTCGCCCACGTCGGTCCAGACCCGGGCCGGCCCGCGGTCCACGGGCTCCTCAGCCCACCGGGTGGTGGATATCGCGCTCGTCGCCTTCGACGTTGGGGCCCGCGGCCGCCCGGCCGCCGGCCTGCCCCGGCTGCCGCTTGCGGTACTCCCCGACGGCGCGGTCCATCAGCTTGGCCACCGCCACCGCCGGACCCTCGCGTGCACGAAGATCTGCGGCGTGCCCACAAGCCCGAGCGCCTCCCGGACGGCCGCGCGGCAGCCGTCCGCCGTGCGCAGGTCCGCGACCAGCGGCTTGATGTCGTGGCCGGCTTCCTTCGCGGCGCGCACGACCGCGTCCAGGTTCTCGGTGTTCACATCGGTGAGCGCCACGCGCGCACCCGCGGCGGCCAGGCTCAGCGCGCTGGCTCCGCCGAGGCCGCCGGCGCCGAAGACCAGGGTCGGCCGTCCGCCGAGCCTGAGCCAGTCCTGCATCGGGTCTACCTTTCGCGGCATTATTCTCGTACTATGAAAGTCGCTTTCTAATTACCGTAACGGACCCGTGACGCGACTGTCCAGGGCCGCGCGGGCCGCCGTAGGCTGTTGGCGGTTCTGTTCCCGAGGAGGAAGGCCCGCCATGCCCCGCCGCACCGCCAGCCCCGCGGCCCTCCGCCCCGCCGCGGCCGGTGACACCTCGACTGCCGCCGCCGCGGAACGCCCGGAATACCGGGTGGAGGCCCTGGCCAAGGGCCTGCGAATCCTGTCGCTGTTCAACGAGCAGCGTCCGTCCTGGCGGGTCAGCGACCTCGCCGCCGCCGCGGGCCTGCCGATGCCGACCGTCTACCGGGTCGTGATGACACTGGCGTCCGAGGGTTATCTCGATCACCTGCCCAACGGTGACTACCGGCCCGGTGCGCGCACGCTGACGCTCGGTACCGCCGCGCTGCGGAGCCTGGACTTCGTCGCCGTCGCCACCCCAAAGCTCACTGAACTGGGGGAGCGCACGGGAGAGACGGTGAACCTGGCCGTGCTCACCGGCGACCGCGTCCTGTACCTCGTCCGCTTGCGCAATGCCGACCTGGTGACCGCCAACATCCAGGTGGGATCCACGCTGCCCGCCGTGCATACCTCGATCGGCAAGCTGCTGCTCGCCTACCTCGGCGAGGCCGACCTCGCCGCGCGCATCACGGACGCCTCGTTTTCCGCCAACTCGGGACCCAACGCGAAGGTCTCGCTGGCCGAGCTGGGCGAGGAGCTCCGCACCATCCGCGAACAAGGCTGGGCCATGCAGGACGAAGAACTGGCCTACGGGCTCCGGTCGGTCGCCGCCCCGATCACCGCGCCGGACGGCCGGGTGCTCGCGGGCGTCAACCTGGCCGTCCAGGCCCAGGACTGGTCCACGCAGCGGATTATCCGTGAGCTCAGGCCCGCCGTGCTTGCGACCTGCGCGCAGATCACCGCGTTGCTTTCCGACACAAGCGCCGGCTCGCCTTGACCCCAGGCGCGCGCATCGGAAAGCTCGATCCCGCCTCGCTCGATGACGAGCAGCGTTCGCTCTACCACGCGATCGCCGGGGGCCGCCGCGCCCAGGGCCCGCAGCTGTTCCGGCTGACCGACGAACGCGGGCGGCTGGAGGGTCCCTTCAACGCCTTCCTGCTGCAACCGCGGCTCGGCGCGGTGCTTGCGCAGGTCGGCTCCTCGGTGCGCTACGACACCAGCCTGGATGACCGCTGCCGGGAGATCGCCATCCTGCTCGTCGCGGCGCACTGGCGGTCTGACTTCGAGTGGTACGCGCACGAAGCCGTGGGCCGTTCGGTCGGACTTAGCGACGCCGAGCTGGCCGCCGTGCGGGACGGCCGCCATGCCGCGTTGGCCGGGCGCGAGGCCGCGGTCGCGAGCACGGTGGCCGCGCTTGTGGCCAGGGGCGACCTCGACGACGCCGAGTACCGCCAGGTGATCGAGCACGTCGGTCCGGGCGGGCTGTTCGAGCTGCTCACCCTCGTCGGCTACTACGTCACGCTCGCGCTCCAGCTCCGCGTCTTCCGGGTCCCGTCCCCGGACCCCGCCACCCCGCCCGCCTGACCCGCCACCCCGCCCGCAGCCCCTTGACAGCCGGCCCGCGCGGGCCGGATGACATGCAAAACCTACTTTCGTAGAATGAGAGCGAGTTGCCGCGATGAAGCTGGTCACGTTCGACGCCTGCCGGTGGCGGACGTCCGGCTGCGGGCGCCCATCGTGCCGAAGAAGTTCTTCCACACCGCGGGCAACTTCGCTGACCACCACGCCGAACTGCAGGCCGTCGACTGGTCGCACCCGGTACACAAGGGCATCGTGTTCTTTCAGAACGTCGACGCCATCATCGGCCCGGACGACGCCATCGTGTATCCGGAGGGGCTGACCAAGGAACTCGACTACGAGCTCGAGCTCGCGATCGTCATCGGTCGCAGCGGCAAGTTCTTCGGGCCCGACGAGGCGGCGGACTACATCGCCGGGTACACGGTCTTCAACGACGCTCAGGCACTGGCCATGGGACTGCGGGTCAACGGCCAGGTGAGGCAGCGCGGCAACACCGCCCAGATGCTCATCTCCCTCCCGCACCTGGTGGCGTACCACTCGGCCCAGGGCTACTCGGTCGGCGTGCTCCGCAACCACGTGGCGCCGTGGAGCGCGGCGCACGACACCCCGCCGTACTCGACCGACCTGTCCGGGCTGGCCCTGGCCCAGGGCCAGATCAAGGACGGGCACACCTGCGAGGTTTTCGAGCGCGACGCCGACGACAGCCGCAAGATCGGCTACTACCTGCACATGAACGCCGACGGCGGTGAGGCACTCCGGCGCTACCTGCCCGATGACCTGTTCGAGCTGTACGCGCAGACCTCGCGCCTGACCTATGACCGGCGTGAGTCGATCGTGCTGGATGACCAGCTCAACGAGCTGAGCTCGCAGCCGCACCTCGGCCCGCCGAACTCCGGTGACCGCCCGCACACCGCGTCCACCGCCGGACGCTGCGCTCGATTCTGCGGGCCCGGCTGGGCGACTCCTTCCACCCCGGCCACGCCGTCGCCGGGTACAAGGAGACGCCGGACGGCGTGTCGGTGACGCTTGCCGACGGCAGCACGGCGCAGGGCGACGTCCTGGTCGGCGCCGACGGCATCCGGTCCGCGGTGCGCGGCCAGCGGCTCCCCGGCGCCGCGGTGATCGACACCGGCGTCCGTGGGCTCGGCGTCTACGGCCGGACGCCGTTGACCCAAGAGCTTCTGGAGCAGCTGCCCCGCACCTGTTCAACGGCGTGATCATCGCCGCGGACCGCAAGGGCTCGCGGCTGCTGATCGCCGTCTACCAGCCCCGGCAGCGCGCGGCCGACGCGGCGGCCGCGATCGCCCCCGACGTGCGGCTCGAACCGGTCGAGGACTACGTCATGATCAGCTGCAGCGTGGCGCCAGGGACGGTGATCCCGCCCGCGGCGCAGTGGACGGACGGCACGCCCGCCATGCTTCGTGACGCGATGCTGGCCGCGATCGAGGGCTGGCACCCCGCCGCCCGAGCCCTGGTCGCCGGCGTCGACCTCGACTCGGTCTTCGTGATCCCGTTCGGGTTCCTCGAGCCGGCCCCGCCCTGGGAGCCCTCCCGGGTCACGCTGGTCGGCGACGCCGCCCACGCGATGCTTCCCACCCTCGGTCTCGGCGCCAACCTCGCGCTGCGGGACGCGGCGAGCCTGCTCGACCAGCTGTCCGCCGCCGCCCGCGGCGAGGTCGGCCTCGTCCCGGCCATCGGGGCCTACGAACAGCAGATGCGCGATGACGTCTACCCGTTCATGCGGATGACCATGGACCACGACCGGCAGTTCGGCGGCGGCGCGCTCAAGGGTCGCGACCAGCACGACGACGCCCCGGCCGGCTGACCGCCGGTGCTGCCCGGCTTGCATCACGTCGGCTACTGGGTCGACGACCTAGGCTCCGCGCTGACGCGGTGGGAGCGGGACCTCGGCGTCGGCCCGTTCCAGGTTATCGAGCACATGACGTTCGAATCGTTCGTGCTGACCGTCGGCGATGAGCGGTACGGCGATATCGTCTTCGACCACTCGACCGCCTTTGCCGCCTGGAGTCCTGTCGTGGTGGAGCTCAGCCAGGTGCACGCGATCGACGACCGCCTCGCGGCGGCGTACCGCGTCACCCCTGGCGCGGTCAGCCACGTCTCGTGGGTGGTGCCCGACGTGGCACAGGAGAGCACGCGGCTGGCCCGGCTGGGATGCCAGCTGATCAACACCGCCCGGACCGGCCCGATCTCGGTCGCCTGGCACGACGGGGGCCCGCTGTTCCCGCACCCGGTCGAGCTGCATCAGCACAACGACGCCATCGCCGGCATGCACGACCGCCTAGTCGCGCTGCGCGACGCCCGTTGATGCCCGCCGGAGACCGCGACGTGAACGTCATGGCCGACAGCGACAGCGACGCTGCCTTCGACGCCGTGATCGGCGTCAACGCCTTCCAGTTCGCCGGGGACCCGCGTCGGGCGCTGCGCGAGGCGGCCCGCGTCGCCCACCCGCAGGCTCGCGTGGTCGCCAGCTTGTTCGCGGCGCCCGAGCGATCCCAGGGTACGGCCGTGCACGAAGCCATGAGCGCCCTCATCCCGGCGGCCCAGGCCGATGATCACGCCCCGTACGCGCTGTCGGCGCCGGGCCACCTGGAAGCCGCGCTGACCGGCGCCGGCCTGCGCATCGTCGACCGCGGCGAAGTCGTCTGCACCTGGCGCTACGCCTCGGCCGGCGAAGCCGTCCGAGGCTTCCTCGCCTCGGCGGGCGGCGCCAGGGCCGTCGAAGTGGCCGGCCAGCGCGCGGTCCGTGACGTCCTGCGGCGTACCGTGGCGCAGTTCGAGGACCCCCAGACCGGAGCGGTCACCCTGACGAACACGTTCCGCTGGGTGGCGGCGCTGCGAGTTTAGGGTTCGTTCGGAATTATCGTCCGGGGGCGTGCATCTTCGCTCCGTCTGATCTAAAGTTCCCTCGGAGCCCGAGGGGAGATACCGGTGAGCACGCAGGCGGAGCAGGAGAGCTTCAGTTTCCAGGCCGAGGTGGTCCAGATCCTGGACCTCGTGGTGCACTCGCTGTACAGCAACAAGGACATTTTCCTGCGCGAGCTGATCTCGAACGCGTCGGACGCCATCGACCGGCTGCGGCTGGAGATGCTGTCCAGCTCCGAGGACCCGGCCGACGAGGGCCCGCTGCAGATCCGGGTCAGCTTCGACTCCGGCGCGGGCACGATCACCATCGCGGACAACGGGATCGGCATGAGCCGGGCCGAGGTGATCGAGCACATCGGCACCATCGCTAAGTCGGGCACCCGCGAGTTCCTGAGCTCCCTGACCGGCGATCAGCGCAAGGACGCGACCCTGATCGGCCAGTTCGGCGTGGGCTTCTACTCCGCGTTCATCGTGGCGGACCGGGTGAGCCTGACTACCCGCAGGTACGGCCTGCCCGCGGAGCAGGGCGTCAGGTGGGAGTCCGACGGGAAGGGCGAGTACACGCTGGAGGCGGCCGAGGTACCGGCCCGGGGCACCACGATCGTGCTCAAGCTCCGCGAGGGCGAGGACGACCTGCTCAACGACTACCGGCTGCGCTCGATCATCCGGACCTACTCGGACCACATCAGCCTGCCCATCTTGATGCCTCCGGCGGACGGGGCGGCGGAGGGGGCGGAAGAAAAGCCGGTCAACCAGGCCTCGGCGCTGTGGGCGCGCCCGAAGAGCGAGCTCACCGAGCAGGACTACAAGGACTTCTACCGGCACGTCGCGGGTGACTTCAGTGACCCGCTCGCCTGGCTGCACGCCAAGGTGGAGGGCACTTACGAGTACACGCTGCTGCTGTTCATCCCGTCCCGCGCGCCGTACGACCTGTGGATGCCGCGGTCCGGCCGGGGCGTCAAGCTGCACATCAGGCGGGTCTTCATCCTGGAGGACTCCGGTCAGCTGCTGCCCCAGTACCTGCGGTTCATCCGCGGGGTGATCGACTCAAGCGACCTGCCGCTGAACGTCTCCAGGGAACTGCTGCAGGGCAGCCGGGTGGTGGACCACATCCGCTCCAGCGCGACCAAGCGGATCCTGAAGCTGCTCGCCGACCTGGCCGAGAAGGAGCCGGCCAAGTACGCCGCCTTCTGGACGGAGTTCGGCGCGGTCCTCAAGGAAGGCCTGGCCGAGGATTTCTCGAACCGCGACGAGATCGCCAAGCTGCTGCGCTTTACCTCCACCAAATCCGGCGGCCAGCAGGCGGACGTATCGCTCAGCGATTACACCGGCCGGATGAAGGAGGGCCAGGACAAGATCTACTACCTGCTGGCGCCCAGCCTGGCCGCCGCGAAATCCAGCCCGCACCTGGAAACCTTCAACTCCAAGGGCATCGAGGTCCTGCTGCTGACCGAGGACATCGACAACTGGCTGGTCGGCAGCCTGCGCGACTTCGAAGGCAAGCGGCTGCAGTCCGTCGCCCAGGGCGCCGCCGACCTGGGCCCGCTGGAGGACGAAGCAGAAGCCCAGGCCAAGGAACAGGCGAGCGCCGAGTTCGCCGACCTGGTGGCCAAGCTGAAGGCCATCCTGGCCGGCCAGGCCTGGGACGTCCGGGTAACCAGCCGCCTGACCACCTCACCGGCCTGCCTGGTGGCCAACGAGACCGACATCGACCTCAACCCGGCCCGCCGGCTGACCGGCACCGGGCTGCCCAGCCAGCCGGTGCTTGAGATCAACCCGCAGCACCCGCTGGTACGGTGGCTCAACCGCGACCTCGACAACCCGCAGCTAGCGCAGTGGGCGCACCTGCTCTACAACCAGGCCATCTTGACCCTGAGCGCCCGGATCGAGGACCCCGCCGCCTTCGTCGCCAGGCTCAACAGTCTGCTAGTAACCCTGATCCAAGCACCGGAAGACGTCCCGGCAGAACCGGCAGAGTCCGCGCCGGAACCGGTGAACGCTGCGGCGGAGCCGGCAGAGTCCGCGCCGGAACCGGCAGAGTCCGCGCTGGAACCGGTGAACGCTGCGGCGGAGCCGGAAGAGGAGGCCACGTCGCCGTCGGCCAGCGCCAGCGACTAGCCCGGATATGCCGATGTCGCCGGAGGCGGGCCGCAGTGACCGGCGAGTCCCGGCGGCCGGGCCGGAGTGACCCCGCATCACCCCAGCCCCTCCTGCCCATCTCACCCCGCCAGTCCCTTAGTCTCCACCCTCGGCCATCCTCAGTCTCCAACCTCGGCCATCCTCAGGCCCGGCTGCCCGCCGACCGACCCGGCGGCAGCACGATGGCGCGTGGGTGCGGCTCTTGTGGAGGGAGCCGGGTATCGGGGGTGAGGCCGGCTGTGGTGGTGGTGGCGGCTGAGCTGGCGGCGGCGATGGTCATGCCGCGGGTAACGCTTCCTGGCGTCAAATGTGACGTTCCCTGGCGTCCCGCTGGCCGCTGTGGTCCCGGCTGCCCCGCCAGCCGCCGGTTCCCGGCGTCCTGGCCGGGTTTTGCGTGGTGGATCCGGGCTTGATGGTGGATCGAGTGCACGGGGCTGCACCGGATCAACCACGGAACCCGGATCCACCACGATCTTTTCCCGGCCGCCGCACCACGGGCCCGGCAGGTGCTTTGACGTCACACGTGGACCGCGGGCCCCCGGCGGGGTTGCCCGGGGGCACCGTATCGCTGCCGGCTTGTCATCCCGGCTCCCACGGCATCAGCACCCCGGGCCAGCTCCTTCAAGCAGAGCCGCACTATGGCGCATGGGTGCGGCTCTTGCGGAGTGAGGGTCTCTCAGACGGCGCCCGACTGCCAATGCCTACGATGCGCTGCTCGTCACCGAGCGGATCCCTTCTGGTCACCCAACCGGCTGAACCGCCTCGTCCGGCTGCCGAAGCGATACCTGGTCGATCCCGCATTCGCAGGCCCGCTGCTGGGCGTCGATGCCCGGGCCGTCCTTCGTAACGGCGACCTGCTGGGCAGGCTGCTCGACAGCTTCGTCATGGCACAGCTACGGGCCGAGTGCACGCTGAGCGAATTTTCACCCCACCTGTTCCACGTCCGAGACGCGAACAGTAGGCATGAAGTGGACATATTCGTCGAACTCGGCGATGGCCGGGTAGTCGGCATCGAAGTCGAAGCCGACTCCGCCCGGGACCTGATGTGGCACGGCACCTGCGCTGGCTCCGGGACGCCATCGGAGACCGCTTCGCGCTCGGCCTCGTGCTGCATACCGGGCCGCGTCCCTTCCGGCTGGATGAGTCAATCGCCGCGCGGCCTATCTGTACCCTATGGGGCTAAGAGGTCCTTACCGAGAACCAGCAGGTGGTCTAGGCGCTCGCGGCGAAGCGCTCCCTGGCCCTCGGCGCCTGGACCGAGGACCCGCCGCGTCGTCCCGGTCCTCATGCCCGCCATCCTTCGGCGCACTGGTGGCCGCGGCGGACTGGTAATCTGCATCGGTGCGGGGCGGTAGCTCAGCCGGTCAGAGCAGCGGACTCATAATCCGCCGGTCGTGGGTTCGAGCCCCACCCGCCCCACCTGCGGTTTCAATATCAGATCGGCGATGGCCGTGGACCGATGTCGGTGGTGCGATTCATCCTGCCGTCATAGCCGTCCGGTCACATAGAGTAGCTGCCGAGTGGGTCTGGCGTGCTAAGACGTACGGCGGGAAGGACTGGACGGGTTGCTTGCCTGGCTCGCCAAGAGCATGCGGGACTGAGCGATGCGTGTTGCCGCCAGCTGGCTAGCCGGGCATGACGCGACGCGAGAGTCCCGACCTCGGGTTCCGTGAAGTGGGCTAGGACACGAGTAGCATGTGGTAGCGGGGAAAGGACTCGTTGTGCCCGGTCCACCGCAGCAGGAACGGTCGCCGGATCTCGGGTCTCTTCAGGCGATTCGGAGGCAGATTCTCGCGGCCGCGGCCGCGGCCGCGTCCGCGGCCGCGTCCCGGCGCGGCTTGCGTGATGTGCGTGTATTCGGTTCGGTAGCTCGCGGGGATGCGGTCGAGACCAGTGACGTGGATCTCCTGGTAGCTCCGGGGCCGGACACCACGCTGTTCGACCTCAGCGGTTTTTGCGCTTGACGTTGAGGAGATCGTCGGGCGTCATGTGGACGTGGCCACGCCGCGTGGCCTGAAGGCGCGCATTCGGGACCGGGTCCTGGCAGAGGCCGTTGCCCTGTGAGAGATGACCGTGAGCGTCTGGCGGACGTCTTGGCTGCGATCGATAGGATCAGGCGCCACGTCCAGGACGACCGGGCGCGCTTCGACACCGACGAACTGCTGCAGAGCGCGGTGCTTCACTGGATAGAGATCATCGGCGAAGCGGCACGAGGCGCAGCGATAAGGTTCGCGCCGCGAATCCTGAAGTGCCCTGGCGCGTGATCACCGACATGCGCAATCGGGTGAGCCACGGCTACTTCGATATCGATATCGACGTCGTGTGGAACACAGTGACGCGCGACCTACCGAAACTCCAGGAATCTGTCACCCGGATCCTTGCCGAGCTTGACTAGGAAGCAGAAGACTCACGGTGAGCAGCCTTCCGGCCCGGCGCTGACGTGGCTACCTGCGGAACATTCCTCAACTTCTGGGACGCCGCGGGCTTCGGCTGCAATGCACGCCCGGCGGCGCTCTCAGTTGCACTATCAGCTTGAGCTGTTCACTGTGCTGCATGCGGCCCGACACGAACTGCTGGGGCGTGTCCCGTGGATCTTGATGGCTGGATCGTGTAGATCGGTACGGTGCTCGATCGGCTGAATCGTCATGATCTGACTGATGAGGGCCTAGGTCGCATAGGGTGATACAGTTTTCGGTACCCACAGGCGACAAGATGACCTAAGCGCACTCGATTCAGGGGTGCGCGAGCTGTCATGTCATGCCTGGTGAAGTACCTCGACGGTGCCGTTGCTGCCGTCGACCCTGACCCGGTCGCCGCTGTGCAGGAGCATGGTGGCGTTGCCGCATCCGACGACGGCGGGGATGCCGAGTTCGCGGGCCACGATCGCGGCGTGGGACAGTGGCGCGCCGACGTCGGTTACGACTGCGGCGGCGCGGGGGAAGATCGGGGTCCAGCCGATGTTGGTGACCGTGGTGACGAGGATCTCGCCGTCGCCGAGCTGGGCGGCGTCCTCGGGCGTGCGGAGTATCCGCGCGATGCCTTCGATCACGCCTGCGGCGCCGGGGAATCCTGTGATCGTGTCGTCCGGCTTGGCCGGCTGGGCGCGCTCGTCGTAGTAGTCGCTGCGCCGGTTCGGGCCGGCCGCCCAGCGGGTGGGGTCGAAGCGGCCACGGATCAGCGCGGGATAGGGCGGCAGCGCCCGGTAGGTCTCGTAGGCGGCCCGCCGGGCGGGCACCTTCGCGAGGGGCGCCGGGTCGCCGCGGAGCAGGTCGAAGGTCTCCGGCAACTCCAAGAAGAACAGGTCATCGCCGTGACCGGTGAGCTCCCCGGCGCGCCGCACCCAGGTACGCGCTACCCACGCCGACCTTACGACCTCGGATCTGGCCGCCTCGCGATCACGGGCGACCGCCGCCCAGCGCGCGATGAGCTTGCGCGCCGCGGCCGCCTTCTTCGGGTCGTGCTGTGCCAGCCGCTCCCAGGCCGCGGCGCGGGCCGCCTCCCGGCTCGCGAGCAGCGCATCGGCGTCGTGGGCGGTGTCATGGAGGGCGGCGAGCTGGTCGTCGATCCAGGCCGGATCCTCGGCAGGTCGCGGGATCGACAGCTCCACCTCGTGGGGACCGCGGTGTCCGTACTGGCGGGCGAAGGTGTCCCGGTCGATCTCGCCCCGGGCGAGCCGGGCGAGGCCGGTAACCGGCCCGAGACTGGCCAGGGGGGTGCCCCCGGACTGCTGGCCGGACAGCAGCAGAGCCGAGTCGGCCTCGCCGACCAACTTCGCCAGCTTGCCGGGACCGGACAGCAGCGTGGTGCCGTGCAACACCGCCGCGGTGAGCATGGCACAGGACTCTTCGAGCAGCGGCCGGACCTTCTCCGGCCACAGGCCGGCCAGTACCGTGGCGTCGGTGGTCTGCCCGATCTCGGCGCGCAGCCGTTCGCAGCGGCTCGGCGCGCCGGCGAGGAATTCCGGCATCCGCTTCTGGCTTGCGCGGACTCGGCGCACCACCGTCGTCACCGCGGGCACCATCAGCCGGGTGGCCTTCCAGCGAGGAAGCCGCGGACGCGGGATCTCCTCGACCGGAGGAAGCTTGCCCAGGACCGGGCCTAGCAGTGCGGCGAACCGGCGTGGCGAGATGCCGGCCAGGGCTTCCAGCGAGATCGACATGCTCACGTTCGTATAGAAGCGTCCGCCGATCCGCCCGTAGCCACGGTAACCGGGCAGGCTCGGCGGGAAGGTCATCCGCGACATGAGCACTTCGACGAACGACCAGGTGGCAGGCGTCATGACATCAGGGAAAGCCTCGCCGAGGTTGCCGTTGCTCCACAGGTAGTCCCCGTCCAGGCTGTCGTTCCACCGTTCGCCAGGCCCGGCGGCGGGGCGAGCAGCAGGAGTCGTGACCGGCCTGGCCTGGACCACGGACAGCTCCCCCACGGCGAGCGCCCACTCGACGTCCACCGGCTCGCCATACAGCTTCTCGATCGCCAGGCCGACCCGGGCCAGCTCACCCGCCTGGGCCGGCGAGAGCACCGCCGCTGAACGCAGGCCGGCCGGCGTGCCTGCCGCCCGGGTGGCCGTGCCGTCGGCCACGGTCATCATCTCCTTGCTGCCCACCTGATAGCTGACCAGCGTCCCCGACGTCCGGTCGACGACTGCGACGTCGGGGGTGACCTCCCCGGCGACGACGGACTCGCCGAGGCCCCAGTTCGCGCTGACGACGACCTCGCGAGCGCCGTCGAGCGGGTCGATGGTGAACATGACACCGGCAGCCTCCGCTAGCACGAGTTGCTGCACGACGACGGCCATGCTCACCTCGCCAGGCTCGACGCCACAGCGAGCGCGGTAACCGATGGCCCGCGCCGACCATAGCGATGCCCAGCACCGTTTGACCGCGTCGAGCACGGCCGCCTCGCCACGGACGTTCAGGTACGTGTCGTGCTGCCCGGCAGCGGACATGCCCGGAAGGTCCTCCACTGTCGCCGAGGACCGCACCGCGGCCGGCACGTCGCCGAGTGAGGCGTAGGCCCCGGCGATCGCAGCTGTCGTCGGCGTCGGCACGGGCTGGCCGGCGAACAGCTCACCGATGCGCGCAGCGGCCGCCCCGAACGTGGCTGCGTCGGACACGTCGACCGCAGACATGGCCGCCAGCACCGGCTCGCGCAGGCCGCCGCGACCGATGAAATCGAGGTACGCGCTGGTCGTCACGTGGAACCCTGGCGGGACACGGAACCCGGCGCGGGCGAGGCGGGCCAGCGACGCGCCCTTGCCTCCGACCACCCCGGGCACGGCACCCGGGTCGTCCAGAGCCATCACCAGCGGCACCTGAGCACCCACGAGATACCTCCTGTTTCTATGCCTGGTGGAGTCTCCCGGGTCACCGCCGGATTCCGAGGTTAAAGAGGCGCACCAGCTCTTCGGCGTAGGCCCTGGGGTCGGCGCCAGGGTCGTCACGTTGCCGCATCACCATGTCGTGGGTGACCGCCGAGCGCACCACCCCGGCCACCACCTCCACGTCGAAGTCCCGGAACTCCCGGTCGCGCTGCCCCTGGCGCAAGATGTCCTCAACCGAGGGCTCCGGTGCCTGCAGGGGCATCGTCGCGACGAGCGGCCGCCCGTAGGCCGAGGTCGCGTTGAACGCGATCTCGATGACGGCCACGTGCAGGCTCCGGTGCTCAACGACATAGTCCGCCGTCCCTACCAGGTAGGCCCGGAGCTTGCCGGAAGCGCTCGTCGCCACGGCCATTCGGGGCTCCATAAACTTCGCGTAGGTGGCCAGGGCAGTACGGAGCACCTCGCCCATGAGCTCCGCTTTGTCCGAGAAGTGGTATGAGACGACGCTCTTCGCGACCCCGGCCCGTCTGGCGATCTCGGCCATCGACGCGTCGGCGTAGCCCACCTCGGCAATGGCCTCCACCGCGCACTGGGCAATCTGGGCGCGCCTCGCCAGCTCGGTGAAGGTGCGCCGGCCGTCAGGCGCCTTGGCTCTCATAGCACTCCAAGCTAGAACGATCAATCGAAACATAGCACGCTCGATCTAGGGCCTGGTGAAAGAGGTATATGGCCGATCGGAGATTGGGATGAGAGCCGCGTTCTAGCGGGCCCGGCTGCGCCTGCGGAAGCAGCGCGCTGTCGGCCCGGACCTGATCCTTCGTGTGGTGGGCCTCGTGTTCGCCGCGCTAGTGGCCGCCGTCATCGTCGTGCTGGTGTGGGAGCGATTGCACCAGTGAGGGGCACATGAACACTGATGGGGGAGCCAGGGACAGACCAGCAACTGTAGCCCTGTCACCGTCGATCGTGTCGCGCACCCCAGGTGCCATAGTGGCGTCGAACTGATCTGGCAGGGTGACCCGACCACGCTCCCGCCGCCCCGCTACCGAGACGTGGTAGCCAGGCTCGGGCATCACCCGGTACACACACGGGATGCGCCACTCCTGCCCCGTCCTCCTGAAGGTGCCGAGGTCTTGCCGGGGAAGATCAGTGTCAAGGGCGGCCTTCGCGTGACCAGGCACTTTAACCTGTGCTCGCTGCCCTGCGGTCACAGCCGCCCTTGATGTCGTACCGGAGGCGCATCACAATCCGGCGGCAGTCTGGTGGGGTCTTTGCACCTTCCGTCGTCATCCGCGACTAGGCGTGTCCCGTGGATCATGGGACGGGATCCCGCAGCCAGATCCTGATCGACGCGACGTCGACGGTGCCCTGGTACATGAACTCGCGCTTGTCGTAGCGGGTCGCGACGGCACGGAACTGTTTAGCTTGGCGAAACAGCGCTCGACGGTGTTGCGCTCCTTGTAACGTCCGGCGTCGAAGGCGGGCGGGCGGCCGCCCGCGCTGCCGCGGGCGCGGCGGTGTTTCTTTTGGTCTTCCTTCACCGGGATGACGGCCGCGATCCCGCGCTTGCGCAGGTAGGCGCGGTTGGCGGCGGAGGAGTACGCCTTGTCGCCCATCGCGGCGCCGGGCCGGGTGCGGGGCCGTCCCAGGCCCCGGCGGCTGATGCGGATGGCCTCCAGCAGCGGGATGAACCGCGGGCAGTCGCCGTGCTGGCCGGGGCTGAGGATTCGGGCGACCGGGCGGCAGCGCCGGTCTGCGGCCAGGTGGATCTTGGTGCTCAGCCCGCCGCGGGAACGGCCCAGCCCCTCCCGGCCCGGCCGGGCTGCCGGATTCTTGTCATTCGCCGCCGCCCCCCGTGACCAGGTCCGCGGGCACGGCCCGGCGCGCGCCGGCGGCATGCTGGTGCGCGCGGACCACGGTGGAATCGGCGCTGAGCGTCCAGTCCTTGCCCTCGGCCTCATCGCAGTCGGCCCGCAGCCGGTCCAGGATCTCCTGCCAGGTCCCGTCACCCGACCAGCGGCGATGCCGATTATAGACAGTCTTCCAGTTCCCGAACCCCTCCGGCAGGTCATGCTACGGGCAACCGGTCCGGGGCCGGAAGAAGATCCCGTTGATCACCATCCGGTGATCGGCCCACCGGCCGCCCCGCAGCGGATCGACGGGCAGGAACACCCGCAGCCGCTCCCATTCCTCAGCCGTCAGATCGTGGCGGATCAGTCGATCAAGCACCGTACCGATCTACACCAGCCGGGCATCAAGATCCACGGGACACGCCCTAGTACCAGCGACCGTCATCGCTGAGGTCGGCTACTTCCTGGCCCGCGAAGCCGGTGCCCGCGTGGAGTCGTTGTTCCCTACGGTCCTGGCTGATGGTGACTTTGCGCCCGTCGACCTGAGGAGCGCCGACTACGTCGTACCCGTTGCGTGCCCCGATCAGATGGTGAACCGGGGTGATTCAGGGTCACTCATGGGCACAGGGCGCGCTGCCTTACCTGCGATCACGCTGACCAGCCGCCTCGTACCCGGAGCCTTCCAGCTGGTTATGCGGGTTCGGTACCGGACGGCGCGTGGCGCGGCCCATCTGTGCAGTTCAGCGACCATTTCGCTTCTCTGTCGTCCCGATCGCGACCAGGAAGGAAGGGCGGTCAGGACAGGCGACCCCCGCCTTGCCGATAAGCCCCGAGGCGACACAATCTGCGAAGGCGCGGTAATAGCGGAGGTGCGACTGGAGACCTGTAGCCTTTCGTAGATGTTTTCCAGGTGGGTGCGCACGGTTCCCTTGCCGACGGGCGAGACCCGCCACAGACTTCCCAAGCCGGGCATGGCGGCGCAGAGCATGTGTCCACTCCGTCCAGATTCTGTGATGGCCAGGCGGTGCTGCCATCGGCGCCCCGCCTCGCTACTTGATGGAGGTAAGCTCAGCATTGTCACATTCTCCCCGCAGATCTTTTGAGGAGCATTTACCGTGGCCGAAAATGACGAGCGCAATACAGAGTCAGATGGCTACAGATACACTCAGCTGGTGGCCCCATTGTTTGCGGGGTTCAGCTTGCCCGCAATCATCACATTCGCGCCGGATAAATACCCTGGGCCGCCGTGGCATGACATTATCCTATCGCTTTTGGTCACTGCCACAAGCTTGTTCATAACGAGCACCGGGCTTATGACCACCCCAATCACGGAGAAATGGCCCAAAAGAGCTGGAGCTTGGCGTGGATCGTTTTCCGGGCTCGGAATCTGCGTTGTCGCAGGGGCACTTTTCACGCTGGGCTTGCCAGCGATTAATCAATGGTGGGCTCCGCTGGTTTTGAGCCCCCTTCTCATAGGAAGTATCGTGCCAGCCCTGATATCGCTTGTCGTATTGTGGCAGAACGCCCATTCTATAACCGATAATTCGACCAACAGTCACCCCAGGACGCATTGAATGAACTTACTGGTTTTACCGCCCACACCGACCGTCCTTGGGTCGCGGCCTGCCGCCGGATCGCTCGTGACACTCGCGTCCTCCTCACTCTCGCCCGGATCTTGGCCGAGTCAGCCTCTACGTGGTCGTTTCGTGAGCTTGGACACGCCGCGGCCGAGGGATTGCAGCGGGGTTTGAGGACGGGTGAGGCGGAGGAAACCGCAGATCAATAGCCTGTTCTGTAAACCGATTTGTAAACCGGACGCGGCGAGACAGCGCGAGACGGGGGAGACGGAGCCGACGTAGCGAGATGGGATCTGTCCTGTCCGCCGAGGTCACCGCACCCGCGAGAGACGGCCCGAGACGCCGGAGACGTACGTCGTACTGCTCATAACCCAGCGACTGCTGGCTGAACTGAGAGCGGGTCCACCCGTCCGCCTGGAGGGCGACGGCGTGCTAGCAAGCGCCTTAGATCCCGGTCCTGATCCGCGGTGACCAGCGGCAGTCGACGGCTAGCCGTGGAACGTGTCGTGGAACGGTGGGCCGGGAAATTCCAGTGCAATCGGTGCTTCAGGGGCGATCCGCCGTGCTATCTGTGCAGGTCATGGCATGAGTGCGAAGAAACAGGCCTCTCGTAATGCGCCGCTGGCCCGTTTCCGACTGGCGGTTGCATCTTTGTTCCGATCATGTCCTGACGCAGCGAGACGCTGCCAGTCGCCACTAGGTTATGAGCCATACAACGCCCGTCTCCCCCGTCTCCGGCGTCCCGAAGCGTTCTCGCTGAGAAGGCAAAAGCGGCGCTTGGCATCGCCGCTGTCTCCGACATGCCGACCGGTCTCGTTAGCAAATTCGTTAGCCATTGCGCTGGCTGACCTGGCCGTTCAGCGCCTCGTCTCCTGAGCGGTCCGACCTTCTGATCCGTAGTTCCATGTCTGGGCATCCGGACCCGTTCAGATCAGTCCGTGACCTCGGGCTCGTCTCTGCTCCCGTCGTACCGGAGGCGCACCACAATCTGGCGGCAATCTGGTGGGGGCCTTTGCAGCTTCCGCGGTCATCCGGGACCTGGGTTAGGGGTTTGATGGCGGGTACGTAACCGCCAGGAGGGTGAGGCGCGTGGCTGGCTCGGATGGCCCAGGTGATGGTACCCGGTGGCGGGTGTTCTTGTCGCATACGTCGGAGTTGCGGAACTTCCCCGCAGGCGGGAAGTCGTATCTGGCCGAGGCAGAGCGGGCGATCTCGGCCGCCGGGCACGTGATCGTGGATATGGCCGATTTTCCCGCCGCGGACCAACCTGCGGCGCAGCTGTGCGCGGAGCGGGTGGAGGGCTGTGACGTGTATGTGGGGGTGCTGGGCACCCGGTACGGCTCGCCAGTGCGGGACAAGCCGGGGGTGTCCTACACCGAGCTCGAGTTCGACACCGCCACCGCGGCCGGGTTGCCACGGCTGATGTTCCTGCTGGATACCGCCGCCGCCGATGTGGGGATCCCGCCCGCGGAGCTGATCGATCTCAAGTTCGGGGCCCGCCAGGAAGCGTTCCGTACCCGGGTCCAAGGCAGCGAGCTGGTCACCCAGTCCTTCGCCAGCCCGGACCAGCTCGGCAAGCTAGTGGAGCGCTCGCTGCGGGAACTGGCCGAGGCAAGCCGGGGCTCGGGTCCGCTCCCGCCGGGCAGCGTGCTGCGGGTATGGAACGTCCCGGCCCGCAATCCGGGGTTCACCGGCCGGGACGGGCTACTGGCGACGGTGCGGGGCCGGCTGCTGGCCGGGGACCGGGCGGTGGTGCAGGCGCTGCAGGGCCAGGCCGGGGTAGGCAAGACCCAGCTGGCGATCGAGTACGCGCACCGGTTCGCCGACAGCTACGACCTGGCCTGGTGGGTCGACGCCGAGCAACCGGGTCTGATCGGCGACCAGTTCGCCGCCCTCGGCGCCGCGCTGGGGTGCATCCAGCCCGGGGCAGGCTCCGAGTCCGTGCGGGCAGCGGTGCTGGCCGGCCTGCACCAGCGCGGCCGGTGGCTGCTGGTCTTCGACAACGCCGAGAACCCCGCTGAAATCGCCGGGTGGCTGCCGGGCGGCGCCGGGCACGTGCTGATCACCTCCCGCGCCCGGGCCTGGGCTGAGGTCGCCGCGCCGGTCGAGGTCGACGTGCTGGCCCGCGCCGAATCAGTGGCCATCTTGCAGAGCCGGGTGGCGGGGCTCGGCGCGGGGGATGCTGACCGGCTGGCCGCCCAGCTGGGGGACCTGCCGCTGGCGGTGGCGCAGGCCGCGGGGTTCATGGCCGAGACCGGCATGTCTGCCGGCCAGTACCTGGACTTGCTGCGGACCCAGGCCGGGCAGCTGCTGGACCAGACGGCGCCGGGGGCCTCCTATCCGCGGTCGCTGGCCGCGGCGACCCGGCTGGCCGCTGACCGCCTTGACAATGTTGACCCGGCCGCCGCCGAGCTGGCCAGTTTGTGCGCGTTCCTGGCCCCTGAGCCGGTCCCGGAAGACCTGTTCACCGGCGATCCCGGCGAGCTGCCCGGCGAGCTGGCCGCCCGGACGGCGGATCCGCTGGGCTGGCGGCAGACCCTGGCCCACCTGGCCCGGCAATCGCTAGCCCGGATCGACCAGCGCGGGCTGGTGATACACCGGCTCACCCAGGCCATCTTGCGCGACCGGCTCACCGGCGAGCAGGCCGCCGCCACCCGCGCATGCACCGAGGCGATCCTCGCCGCCGCCGACCCCGGCGATCCGCCTAATCCGGTCACGTGGCCGCGGTGGGCGCAGCTGATGCCGCACCTGCTGGCCGCTGACCTGGCCGCCACCGGCAGCCCGGGCCTGCGCGGGATGGCCTGCAACGCGTGCTGGTACCTGCTGGCCCGCGGCGATACCCGCACCGCCCATGACCTCGCCGCGGCCTTGCGCCAGCACTGGCGCGACCGGCTCGGGGATGACGATGAGAATACGCAGGCGGCCGCCACCTACCTTGCCTGGGCGCTCCGCGCCATGGGCCACTACGCCGAGGCCCGCGAGCTGGACGAGGACACCCTGGCCCGCCGCCGCCGCGTGCTCGGCGAGGACCACCCTGACACCCTGGCCTCGGCGACCAACCTCGGCAATGACCTGAGGAATCTCGGCGAGCATCAGGCGGCCCGCGAGCTGAACGAGAACACCCTGGCCCGCCGCCGCGTGCTCGGCGCCGACCACCCTGACACCCTGGCCTCGGCGACCAGCCTCGCCGTCGACCTGAGTAACCTCGGCGAGCATCAGGCGGCCCGCCAGCTGGACGAGGACACCCTGGCCCGCCGCCGCCGCGTGCTCGGCGCCGACCACCCTGACACCCTGGCCTCGGCGACCAGCCTCGCCGTCGACCTGAGTAACCTCGGCGAGCATCAGGCGGCCCGCCAGCTGGACGAGGACACCCTGGCCCGCCGCCGCCGCGTGCTGGGCGAGGACCATCCCAGCACCCTGATCTCAGCGAACAGCCTCGCCGTCGACCTGAGTAACCTCGGCGAGCATCAGGCTGCCCGCGAGCTGAACGAGAACACCCTGGCCCGCCGCCGCCGCGTGCTCGGCGCCGACCACCCTGACACCCTGGCCTCGGCGACCAACCTCGCCGTCGACCTGAGTAACCTCGGCGAGCATCAGGCGGCCCGCGAGCTGGATGAGGACACCCTGGCCCGCCGCCGCCGCGTGCTCGGCGCCGACCATCCCAGCACTCTGCGCTCGGCGAGCAGCCTCGCCGATGATCTGAGTAATCTCGGCGAGCATCAGGCGGCCCGCGAGCTGGATGAGGACACCCTGGCCCGCCGCCGCCGCGTGCTCGGCGAGGACCACCCTGACACCCTGCGCTCGGCGAGCAGCCTCGCCGATGATCTGAGTAACCTCGGCGAGCATCAGGCGGCCCCGCGAGCTGGACGAAGACACTCTGGCCCGCCGCGTGCTCGGCGAGGACCACCCTGACACCCTGCGCTCGGCGAGCAGCCTCGCCGATGATCTGAGTAACCTCGGCGAGCATCAGGCGGCCCCGCGAACTGGACGAGGACACCCTGGCCCGCCGCGTGCTCGGCGAGGACCCTCCCGCTCCCGCCAGGCCTGCAATCTTGCCGCTGACCTGCAAGCGCTGGGCGAGGCAGGCGATGGGCCCTGAGTGCAGGTTGCCGGGACAGTGCGCGCACAGGTTCCATCTAGCGGCATCCGGGACCTGCGGTGTCTTCGGGTAGCCTTGCACGGCGTGCGCACCGCCCGCTGGAGCTGTTGCTGACCGGGAGACTGAGGCCTGATTGCGCGCATCCGCCTGCGTATCGAATGAGCAACGTTGGCCCGGCGAATCTGCGCCTTAATTCAATACGGCCTCGTTCGGCAGTGAAAGACCTGTTCGACCTATTGGATCATGTCGTCATGTTGCGGTACCGCTGCGGCGGATTCCGGGTCGCTACGCTCGGTTACGATCATGGACCGTTGCCTGCCGTCCGCGTGGAACGGTTCGTGGAACCATCCGCCGGACAATCCCAGCGCAGCAGGTGCCGTCAGTGCGATGACCCGTGTCATCTGTGCAGCTAGCGCGCTTGGTGCACGAGGCCGTACTTCTTGTAAACGGCAGGCCAGCGGTTCGAACCCGCTCACCGGCTCCCAGTTCAGCGGAAGTCCAGCCTTCGCCTTCACTTGATCGTGGAACGCCGCCGTGTTGTGACGTCATGCTGTCGGTCCACTTCGTTACCATGACCCTCATGAGCGAACTGCCCGCCGGTGACACCCACGACGTTATTCGTCATAGCGGCCAGGTGGTAGCGGTGGTCGTGCCCATCGAGGAGTACCGGCAGCTACGCCAGGCGATGCAAGAGCAGCAGGTCAACGAGGAGTTCGACGCTGCCCGGGCCAGGTACCTGGCCCGCCGTGAGGCCGGGGCGATCCGGTACGTGTCGCATGAGGAAGCGGGCCGCCGCCTAGGCATGCCATCCCGGTGAGCTATCAGGTCAACTGGGAGATTCAGGCGCTGGACCAGGCGGCGGGCTTCCTCCGCGACGATTCCGTCGGTGTCGCTGCGCTCTGGGACACTG
>Ga0224557_1001120_pt1 | contig 26830 bp, 23 predicted proteins | sample 714S31014metaG_FD_180677 | JGI IMG/M metagenome (GOLD analysis project Ga0224557, IMG submission 180677) | Peat soil microbial communities from Stordalen Mire, Sweden - 717 S3 10-14 | ecosystem: Environmental > Terrestrial > Soil > Wetlands > Peat | place: Sweden: Norrbotten County, Stordalen... | reverse complement strand
CGTACGGGCAGCGCTCGTGGTGGTCGCGGCACTGGGTCTGGCCACGCCACTGAGCACATGGACGAGTCGCGAGCTGCGCCGGCGCATCAATTTGGAGGATCAGTAGGGCTCCCGCCCGGGTCGCTCCGCCCCCGCGGCCGAACGAGCATGCGCCCGGCCGCGGGTCGCCAGTGTCAACCTCCGTTCCGCGGCCCGAACCCGGCCCGCTGCTTCTGCAACTCGTGGCTCGTGATCACGCGATCGACGAGGCCGTACTCACGGGCCTGTTCAGCGGTGAAGAAGCGGTCCCGCTCCATGTCCTCGCGCACACGCTCCTTGGGCTGGCCGGTGTGTTCGGAGTAGATCGCGTCCAGCAGTTCACGCAGCTCGAGCGTCTCGCGGGCATGGATTGCGATATCGCTCGCCTGGCCCTGGAACCCGCCTGAGGGCTGATGGATGAGGATGCGGCTGTTGGGCAGTGCCATCCGCTTGCCCGGGGTGCCGGCGGCGAGCAGCAGCGAGCCCATGCTCATCGCCACGCCGAAGCAGATGGTCTGCACGTCAGGCTTGATGAATCGCAGCGTGTCGTAGATCGCGAGGCCGGAGTAGACGACCCCGCCGGGGGAGTTGATGTAGAGCGAGATGTCCTTGTCCGGATCATCGCTTTCGAGGTGCAGGAGTTGGGCGACGACGAGGTTGGCGATGTCGTCATCGATCGCTGAGCCGATGAACACGATGCGCTCGTTCAGCAGGCGCGAGTAGATGTCGAATGAGCGCTCGCCGCGTGGGCTCTGCTCGACGACCATCGGTACGAGAGTCATGTGAGTATCCTTTCGACAACTGGATGGTTGTCACACGATAGCAACCAAGTGGTTGTCAAAGGAGCGCGTCATGCAGGCACCGCAGCAGCCCGACCGATCACAAGCGCAGCAACAGCTCGAGGCGCTCGAGCCTCACGAGCCAGAGACGCTCACCCGCTCGGTCGACATCGATGCCGACGTGGAGGACGTCTGGCAGGTGCTCGCGACCGACGAGGGCCGCCAGAGCTGGATCGAGCCCGATCCGAACCGCATCCTGATCCTCGACTCCGAAGAGTCGCCCGAACGGATCTCCTGGTGGTGGTGGAGCGGCGACGAGCCGGTGACCCACGTCGCGCTGCGGGTGGTCGCAATCCCGACCGGCGCTCGGGTGATCGTCACCGAAACGGGACCGTCGAGCTTCCCGGTCGCACAGCTCACCGCATCGTTCCATCGGGCGCTGGCGTTCGCTTGAGCGATCAGCTGGGCATGGTCTTCGGCGCGCTCGCCGACCCGACCCGCCGTCTGATGCTCGGCACGCTGCTGCGTGACGGCGCCACCTCGGTGCCGGTGCTGACGGCGGAGCTGCCGATCACCCGTCAGGCGATAGCCAAGCACCTGGCCGTGTTGGATGGCGCCGGGCTGATCGAGCGCCAGCCTGGTGGTGGTGGGCGCGAGGTGCACTATCAGCTGCGGCCGGAAGCGCTCGCACCCGCGGCCGCCTGGCTGCAGGAAGCCGATGCAGCTTGGGCCGGTCGCCTCGACCGTCTCAAGTCAGCCGTGGAGAGCAACCGAGCCTGAGGCCGAAACCTCGGCCCCGAGTGCATTTCAGTTGCGGCGGGCGCGGGCCGTCGCGTCCGCCGATGCTTCATCGCCACGTTCACGCAGGCCGCTGATCACGCCGTCCAGGTCCTCGGCTGAGCGGTTCTGGCCGAGCTTGGCCTTGGCTTCGACACGCGTGATCTGGAGCTCGACGCCGACGATCGCGCGAAGCTGACCTTCGATGTACTCGCGGGGGGCGTCGTCTACGGCCCATGGATGGTCGCGCTCGGCCTCATGACGCTCGGTGAGCCGGCGCACAAAGGCCTCGAGCCAGACTGGATCGTCGTGGATGACGAGGCCCCCGTAGATGTGCGCGGTGACATAGTTCCAGGTCGGCACGACGCGGCCGTGCTCCCGCTTGGAGGCGTACCAGCTGGGCGTAATGTAGGCGTCAGGGCCGTGGGCGATGACCAGCGTCTCCCCGACCGGGTCGAGCCGCCAGTGATCGTTCTTGCGCGCGACATGGCCGAGCAACGCGCCGTTCTCGCCCTGCGATTGGTCGTAGATCAGCGGCAGGAAGGTTGCGAACAGACCCTCGCTGGTGGCCGTAACCAGGTCCGCAGTCCGGATTCCGTGCAGCAGCTCCCGAGCCTCAGCGTCGTCAGCTTTGAAGTGCTTGGGGAGATACATCGCTTCCCTAACGCTACCCAGTTGGCTGGAGTCGGCGACTCGGCCGCCGGCGGTCGGGTGGGTGGGAGCAAATCCCGCCGACCCACGCGGCGATCAGAACCTGGACAGCCCTTGGGCGAGCGCGTCGTGGATCAACCCGAAGTGCTCGGCGGTCGCCGTGAGCGGCGGCGACACCGCGACACCGCGAGCCAGCCCCCGGACAAGCACGCCCTGCGCTCGAGCGGCCATCACCAGCTCGTTCACCGCTCCCGGATGCGCGGCGATCAAGTCGTCGCTCAACTCGACTGCGGCCATGGTGCCGACACCGCCGCGCACCTCCGAGACCTTGCCGCCGTCAGTGAGTGGCTTGAGCGCTCCGTGCAGGACGCTCTCCATCTCCTGCCCGCGGTTCAACAGGCCGTCCCGGCCCAGCAGTTCGATGTTGGCGAGCGCCGCCGCGCAGCAGGCTCCGTGCGCTGAATAGGTCGCGCCGTGGCGGAGCATCGGCGCGCCCGGTGCCTGCCAGAACGGGTCGGCCACGCGCTCAGAGACCACGACGCCGCCGAGCGGCAGGTAGCCGCTGGTGACGCCCTTCGCAAAGGTGATCATGTCCGGCTGTATGCCGAAACGCTCGACGCCGAACCACGTCCCGAGCCGTCCAAAGCCGCAGATCACGGAGTCGGCCACGAACAGCACGCCGGTGCGCTTGCAGATCTCGGAGAGCCCTTCCAGGTAGCCGGGCAGCGGCGGGTAGACGCCGCCGGCGCCGATCACCGGCTCGGCGAAAACGGCCGCGACACGCTCGGCCCCTGCCTGCTCGATCGCTGCGTCCAAAGCCTCGAGCGAGTCGTGCGGTACCTGCACCGTTTCAACCTGCGGGCCGAAGCCCTCGCGGTTTGCGGGAATGCCGGCGAGTGCGGTACCGAAGCCGTTGGTGCCGTGGTAGCCGGCCGTGCGGCTGATGAAAAGCGTGCGGTCGCTCTGGCCGATCGCCGACCAGTACCGCCGGGCGATCTTGGCGGCGGCGTCGATCGACTCGCCGCCACCGGTGGTGAGGAAGATGCGCGCATCCATCGGCGCCAGGTCGGCAAGCGTGCTGGCAAGCTCGCGCGCGACCGGGCTGACGAAGTCACCGAATGCCGAGTACGCCTCAAGCTGCTTGAACTGCTCGGCCACTGCCGCTGCGATCTCAGGGCGGCCGTGGCCGACGTTGGAGTACCAGAGGCTGGCGGTCGCGTCGAGGTAGCGCTTGCCGCCATCGTCCCAAACCCAGACGTCATCGCCGCGCTCCAGCACCAGCTCGTTCTGGCGCACGGCGCTCATGTCAGCGAACGGGTGCCAGAGCCTTGTGTCTTCAGTGGATCCCATAGGCCGGACTGTATAGGTGCAGTTGGTGGCCGGATTGTCGGGTGTCGAGGACGGAGGGTGGCCAGGGTGGCCAGCGGGTTAGCCGGCGTCCGCAGCGAAGCTCGGCGTTGTCATTTGGGTGCGATCCACTTGAGGCGATCGTCCTCGCGGTCACCGAGCATCGCCACCTCGCCGTCACCATGCAGCGCCGCCCGCAGGCGTAGGTACTGAGACACAGGCGCGACGTCATGCACTCGGACTATCTGCGCCCCGGCACTGACGCCGAACTCGAGCGCCGCGATCGTGCCGGCCAGCCGGTCCTGCGGCAGCGTGTCGGTCAGCATCCCCACGAAGTACTTCCGTGAAACGGCCAGCAGGATCGGCCGTTCGAAGTCGGCTAGCTCGGAGAGCCGCCGCAACACGTCGATGCTCTCCTGTGGCGCCTTGGCGTAGTCGAGCCCTGGGTCCACGACGAGCTGTTCGGGCTTGACTCCGCGTGTGAGCGCGAGCTCGATCCGCTCACCCAGGAAGGAGCGCACGTCGGCCACGGCGTCCGTGTAGGTCGGGAAGTACTCCTGCTTGGGGGCCGCGCGCGTATGCATGACCACGAGGCCGGCGCCGGACCGCGCCGCCAGGTCCGCCACCGTCAGATCCACGAGCCCGCTGGTGTCGTTGATCAGATGCGCCCCGGCATCCAGCGCCGCCTCGATCGCACCCGCTCTCCATGTGTCGACGGAGACTGTCAAGCCGGCGCCGACCAGCCCACGCACGACCGCGCTGAAGCAGTCAGCCTCCTCGTCGACCGGGATCGGCTCGGTGTCGGTGCGGCCGGACAGCACGCCGACGTCGATGATCTGGGCACCGTCGGCGGCCATCTGCAGTCCGCGCTCGACCTGCTGCTCGACGCTCGCGAACACCGACCCGTCGGCGACCGAGTCCAGGCCGACATTGAGAATGCCCATCACCACCGGGTTGCCGGCGTTGAGCGTGAGCTCGCGGTCGCGTAGCGCCAGTCTCATGGCGCGGCACCGTAGCGCACGAACACGAAGCCCTCCGCAGTCGCGACGGCGAGCGGTTCAAGTTTGAGCGGGAAGCCGCTCGGTGGGTTCGCGGCGTCTATCGGTCCGGGTGACTCGGCGGGCTCGATCAGCCGTTTGCCGGTACCGCCGACGAGCTGCGGTGAGACACAGAGCACCAACTGGTCGAGCACGTGTTGCGCAGCGAGCATCGTGAGCAGCGAGGGGCCGCCTTCGCAGACGATCAGGCCGTCGCCGTGTCGTGCGCGGATCTCACGCCATCCGGCGCGTACATCCGGGCTGCCATCTGGGTGCGCGGGCAGCGTGAACGCCTCGGCACCCTGCGGGAGCCCGGCAGCGCTGCGGGTGACGACCAGAAACGCGGGCTCTGGCGGCAGGCCGCGCGCGCGCCTGGCGGCGCGCGCGTCGCCAGCCAGCAAGCGGTCGTACCCCTCATTGCGCACCGTCGTCCCACCAACCACCACCACCGCGGCCAGCTCCCGCAAACCCAGCAGGATCTTCTGGTCGGCCTCGCCCGTGAGCCCACCGACCCGGCCATTGACCGTCGCGCGACCGTCCGCCGAGGTAACCATCACGGCCACGGTGAGCGGCCCCGCGTCGGCCAGTGGCGCGATCAGTGCGGTCAGGTCAGACGGCTCGATGATCTCTGTCATCCCTGAAGGATCCCAGACCGCCGCCGGGCCGGTCTCATAGGCAGGTCACGGAACGGGACAGACCACTAGCATCGCCAACCATGCGTCACGAACTGCGCCCGCTGTTTGACCGTGTGGTCATCAAAGAACTCGATCCTGACCGGATCCGCCGCTCAGGACTGCTCGTGCCTCCCGGCAGCGACGAGCCGCCGCCGCAGCACGGGATCGTGCTGGCGGTCGGCCCGGGTCTCGACTGGTGGGAACACGTCGGCGTGAAGATGCCCGTGATGCGCGGTGACCACGTCGTCTTTCCGGCGTCGGCCGGGAACTGGGTGGAGGTCGATGAGGAGCGCCTGCTGGTCTGTCGCGTCGGCGAGTTGCTCGGCGTAATGGCCGAGGTCCCCGACGCCCCGGCCTGAGGGCCTAAGGACCTACCGGGATAGGCCCTAAGCCGCGCCGCTGGCCGTGAGTGCGTGCGGCAGGGCGGCGCGAGCGCGCTCCAGCAGGTCACGCACCTCTTGATCGTCGCCCAGCGAAAGCGCGTGTTCACAGGCGGCGATGCACTCCTGGACCCGATCGGTGCGCGCCAGCGCGTGCGCGAACGCGGACCAGGCGGCGGGTGACTCTGGCTCGATCAAGGTCGCGCCCTCAGCCGACGAAACCTCAGCGCCGACGTCGCCGGCCAGGTGGTAAGCGAGTGCCAGGTCGAGCATGATCTCGACGGTCGGTTCGAGCCCCCGGGCGCGATCGAGTGCCTCGATCGCGCCCGGGCGATCCATCTGCCGCAGCCGCAACCGCCCCAGCCGCGCCCACGCCGACGCGTCCTGGGGCACCCGCTCGGTCACGCGAATGGCAGCATCGACAGCGAGGTCGGTCGCGCCCATGTCCTCGTAGATCCGCGAGGCGTAGCGGTCAGCGGTGGGGCGGTCTGTCTCGGCCCGCGCCCAGTCACGCACCGAGCGCCCGGCTGCGGGCAGGTTGCCGGCCTGCCAGAAGGCCACGGTCAGCAGCCGTAGGACCGTCGGATTTGTCGGGTCGGCGTCACGCGCGTAGATCAGTCGCTGGGCCGCCAGCGCCGGCTCACCCTCAGCCAGCGCGTGTTGGGCGGCGGTCATGAAGCGCTGGACGCGGTCCGCGCCGGGGTCGGGCTTGGTGAAGTCGACGAACTGGAGCGACCCGGCAGGAACCGTTCGCACGCCGACATGGAACGACATCCGTGCCCACTGCTGGACGTCGTCGCCCTCGCCAGAGAAGTAGATGCCGCTGACCGTGCCGACGCCCCACTCCGGATAGGCCAGGCAGCGCGCGTAGCGGTGCACCACCGAGTGGTCCGGGACGCGTGAGCCGAACGGGTCGTACTTGGCGCTGGTCGCGGCGTGCTCGCGGGCGCGCTGCTCAGCCTCGTAAGCGCGCTGTCCCTCTTCCTCACGGGCGCGCCGCGCGGCCGCGGCTGAGACCTTGACCGCGGCGCGGCTGATGGTGCCGCCGCGCGAGCCTTCGGCCAGCCGCTCGAGCTGGTCGGCCGCCTCGTTGATGGCCTGTAGGTGGCGCTGATGCTCGTGCTGGCGTCCGGGCGGCGCGATGTCCGGATGCCAGCGCTTGGCCAGCTTGCGCCGAGCGAGCTGAACCTTGCGCTGGTCGAACGGTGCTTCCAGTTCGAGCAGAAGCAGCGACTGTTCGAGATCAAGCACGCGTGGCACGACCATTAAGTTAGCGGCCGCGCTGGACCAAAGAAGCGCCTGCGCCGGACCAAAGAAGCGGCTTGGGTGGCCGTTTGTGTCAACTCTGTGCCAGTTCCCAACGCGACCCCGAGCGCGTCGTAGCTTGCCCGGATGGACGCCAATCCGCTGCCGAAGGCGGGCATCGTGGTCACCGCAATCGCACTCGGCGCGATGCTCGCCGCCGCCTTCGGGGTCGTGACCCTGGCAGTGCTGGGCGGCGGCACGGGAGTCGGCATCTGCGGGTCGCCGCAGACCGTCGGCGCCACCGAATACGGCGGGCCCGGTGACCCGTCGAGCGGCACCATCGGATCCTCGGGCGTGAATCTGCTGAAGGAGCCGGACAGCTACGCCGAGCTTGGCGGAACGACCTTCAAGACGGCCACGGCCTTGGGCGGCCTCGCCTATGAGACACCGCTCGCGATCTCCTGGAAGAGCCGGTCGCTCGTCGCCTACAAGCGCGACATCGGCCTCGGCGGCGGCCCGATTGATGGACAGCCACGCGAGATCGACCTCTGGTGGCAGCTGGCCGGCAGCCTCGGCATCCCCTATGACGACGGGCGCTGGTCAGGCACCGTCCAGATCGCGGTGGTGTCGCCCGCCTGCGGGGCGGGCGGCGCAGGCGGCGTGCAGACCACCACCGGCCCGCGGGCGACGCTGCTGGCCGACGACGAGGCGGCCGCTCCGGCGAACGCGCCTGTCGCGGTCAAGGGGATCATCGCCGCCGGCAACCAGATAGTCGGCAAGCCTTATGTGTACGGAGGCGGCCACGGGCCGCCCCTGAATCAGATCGCGTCCGGATACGACTGCTCGTCGAGCGTCGCGCACCTGCTGTGGGGCGGCGGCCTGCTGCCGGTGAACAACGACATGACGGCGGCGGAGTTCGAGCACTGGGGGCTACCCGGCCCGGGCCGCTGGGTGACGATCTACGCAAGCGCGAACCATGTCTTCATGTACGTGGCGGGGTTGCGCTGGGACACGCACAACGCCGCCGGCCCCGACGACGGCCTGCCCGGGATCGGCTGGCATCCACTCGTACGTGGGGACGCCGGTTTCGTCGTCCGCCACCCCGCAGGGCTTTGAGGTTCGTGCGCCGGCAGGTGGGCGGGGCGATGCGCCCGCTACCCTCGGCGTCGATGGCCGGCGAATACATCTTCACGACCCACAAGCTGTCCAGGCGCCATCCGCCGGACAAGCAGGTGCTGACTGACGTCTCGCTCTCCTTCTACCCGGGCGCGAAGATCGGCGTGCTGGGTTACAACGGCGCCGGCAAGTCGACGCTGCTGCGGATCATGGCCGGGCTGGACCACGACTTCCAGGGTGAGGCTCAACTCCATCCAAATGCGACGGTCGGCCTGCTGGAGCAGGAGCCGCAGCTCGATCCGACCAAGGACGTGCGAGGCAACGTTGAGGACGGCGTCGCCGCGACCAAGGCGCTGATGGATCGTTTCAACGAGCTGGCCGCCAACTACTCCGAGGAGACCGCTGACGAATTCGCGCGACTCCAGGAGCAGATCGATGCCGCTGACGCCTGGAACCTCGATACCAAGCTGGACTACGCGATGGATGCTCTGCGCTGCCCGCCTGCCGACTCCGAGGTGACCAACCTCTCTGGCGGTGAGCGCCGCCGCGTCGCTCTCTGTCGGCTGCTGTTGAGTCAGCCGGACCTATTGCTGCTGGACGAGCCGACCAACCACCTTGACGCCGAGTCGGTCGCCTGGCTCGAGCGCTATCTGCACGACTACGCCGGCACGATCGTCGCCGTGACCCACGACCGGTACTTCCTGGACAACGTCGCCGGCTGGATCCTCGAGCTCGACCGCGGTCGCGGCATCCCCTACGAGGGCAACTACACCGGCTGGCTGGTGCAGAAGGAAAAGCGCCTGTCGCAGGAAGGCAAAGAGGACGACACGCGCAAGAAGACGATCTCCAAGGAGCTCGAATGGGTGCGGATGAACGCCAGCGCTCGGCGCGCCAAGCCGAAGGCCCGCCTCAACGCTTACGAGGCGCTCTTGGCGGAGGATCGCAACGTCAAGCTCGACCAGGTCCAGATCCACATTCCGGCGGGTCCGCGCCTTGGCGGCGTGGTCATTGAGGCGGAGAACGTTCGCAAGTCCTTCGGTGACCGCATGTTGATTGACGGGCTCTCATTCAGCCTGCCCCCGGCTGCGATCGTTGGAGTGATCGGTCCCAACGGCGCCGGCAAGACCACGCTGATGCGGATGATCACCGGGCAGGAGCAGCCCGACGAGGGCACTTTCAAGGTCGGTGACACGGTCAAGCTGGCGTATCTGGACCAGTCACGTGATGACCTCGACCCCGACAAGAACGTCTGGGAGGAGATCTCCGGTGGCCTGGAACAGATGATGCTCGGTGAGAGCAGCATCGCCAGCCGGGCGTACGTGGCCGGTTTCAACTTCAAGGGCTCTGACCAGCAGAAGAAGGTCGGCAAGCTCTCCGGCGGTGAGCGCAACCGTCTGCACATGGCCAAGCTGCTTGCGAGCGGCGGCAACCTGCTGATCCTCGACGAGCCGACCAACGATCTCGATGTCGACACGCTGCGCGCACTTGAAGAGGCGCTGCTTGCGTTCGCCGGCTGCGCCGTCGTGGTGTCGCACGATCGCTGGTTCCTGGACCGCATCGCGACGCATGTGATCGCGTTCGAGGGCGACTCCCAGGTGCGGTGGTTTGAGGGCAACTTTGAGGCCTACGAGAGCTTCCGTCATGAGCAGCTCGGCGCCGAGGCTGACCGGCCGCACCGTCTGACGTACAAGAAGCTGACGCGGAGTTGACGCGCGGCTGAACTTCACGCGGCCGGTACTGGTCACGTGAAGGGTCAGCGTTCACCCCGGGGCCGTTACGGCCCTACTGGGTTTGGCTAAGGGCCGGGTGAGAAACCTGTTAGTGCGCGGTTAGAGCGGGCTGAAAACCCGCAAATTGCGCAACGTTTCCTGCTATGAGATAAGTTGGACAGGGCTAAAGTGGCCCTCTCGTTTCATTCCTCGTCCTCCGACAGATCAGGGAGAATTGGATCTCATGCATCGTGCTGGTAGTTCAGAGCGGGCTAGCGGGAACTCCGCAGTTCGCCGATCGCGCGTGAAGGCAGTGGCCGCCACAAGCTTGGTCGCAGTCACCGCGCTTGCTATCGCAGCCGGCGTCGCAGGCGCCAGCAGTCACGCTCACTCCTCCATCGGCAGCGCCAACAAGCAGACGCCGGAGTTCGGCACCGTGGTGGCAGGCTCGCTGCCATCGGCCGGTACCGCCACGAGCGGTGGCACCCTGTCGGAGGCCCAGCTCACTGGCCAGACGCCAACCGCCATCTTCCCGATCACATCGGGCAGTGACAGCAACACGGCGACCTCGACGGTCATCAGCAACCTGTACTCGCCGCTGTTCTACGGCCCCGACGGTGCTCGTCCAGAGGTCAACTACAGTCTCAGCCAGGCAGCAGGCGCCCCGGTACCAAGCCACGGCGACAAGACTTTCACGATCACGCTGAAGAGCGGCCTCAAGTGGTCTGACGGTACGGCCGTCACCTCGACCGACCTCGAGTTCTTCTTCGATCTGCTCAAGGCTGCCCTCAAGGCGAGCCCGGCCAACTGGGGTCAGTACTCGCCCGGTCTGTTCCCGGCGAACGTCACGAGCGTCTCCACCCCAAGCCCGACGAAGTTCGTGATCAACCTGAACAAGGCGACCAACCCCGGTTACTTCCTCTACAACGAGCTCCAGGACACCAACTTTGGGCTCTACGCGCTGCCGGCCCAGTCGTGGGACATCGACGCTGCCGGCGGCCCGGCTGTCACGGATTGGAAAACCAACCCGACTGACGCGGGCAAGATCTACACGTACCTGGAAGCTCAGGGCACGACACTTTCAACGTTCGCGACCAACCCGCTCTGGCGGGTTGTTGACGGCCCGTTCAAGCTCACGAGCTTCAACACCGTCAACAGCTCCTACACGCTGGTCCCGAACAAGTCGTACTCACTCTCGATCAAGCCAAAGGTCGGCGAGATCCAGATGAACACGTACACGGACGAGACCGCACTGCTCGACGCGCTGAAGAGCGGCTCCCTGGACATCGGTGCGCTTGACGCCGCTACCCAGCTCGGTCAGATTCCGGACCTCAAGTCGGAGGGTTTCAGCGTCTTCGGGACCCCGGGCTTCGGTTGGTACGGCGGCATCATCAACTTCAAGGACACGACCGATGACTTCAACAAGATCATCGTTCAGCCTTATGTCGATGAGGCGCTTGCCGAGCTGATCAACCAGAACTCGATCATCAAGGGCGTCTACCACGGCTGGGCCGTCCCGGCTTCCGGGCCGATCCCGTCGGCGCCTGACTCACCGTATGCACCGGCCAAGGCGGCTGCCGCGGTCTTCCCGTTCAACCCGAAGGGCGCGGCGAAGCTGCTGGCGGCTCACGGCTGGGATGTCAAGCCCGGCGGTCAGACCGTCTGTGCCAAGGCCGGTTCCGGTGCCAAGGATTGCGGCGCGGGCATCCCGAAGGGGACGCCGTTCAAGTTCGTCTGGGCGAACGTGCCTGAGAGCACGGCTGCGACCGGTGTGCTTGAGTCGCACGCCTTCGCGTCACAGGCCAAGGCTTCGGCGGGCATCACGATCACGCTCACCACGAAGACGTTCAACTTCCTGGTGTCCGACTACAACGATCAGAACCCGGCAGCCAAGAAGTACACCAACGACTGGGCCGTCAACAACTTCGGCGGCATCCAGTTCGACTACTACCCGACTCAGGACGGCCTGCTGTCACCCGGTGCCGGCTTCAACCTCGGTGCTTGGGACAACCCCGCGGCCATCAAGCTGATGGACCTTTCGGCCAGCAGCAACAGCCCCACGGCCGTGCAGAAGGAAGACGAGTTCGAGTCCCGGCAGTATCCGGTGTTCTTCATGCCGGATGAGGACCAGATCAACGCTGTCAGCGGCAAGGTCGGTGGCAGCTCCACCGGATTCCTGGAGCTTGGCTCGCAGACCTGGGCGGACAACGAGTTCTACCTGAAGAAGTAGGGGCGCCATTGCGGCACCGCTCGCCTGCTCGCTGCCCGACGAGGGTTCGCGAGCAGGCGGCGCCCGTCATGGACTAAATTGAACTCGCGGGTCCGTGTCGCGCCTTCTGGCTCGCAGCGGCTCGCGAGTTTTGCCCTCCTGGTCTTCGATGCTCGCTTACATAATCCGCAGACTCGGCGTGGCGTTGCTCGTCACCGCCGGTGTCGCCGCCATCTCCTACGCGTTGCTGCACGCGATTGCGCCGAACCCTGCCTTTGTCGCACTCGGCGATAGGTCCTCGCCGATCGCGGTCGCCGCCTGGGACAAAGCCAACGGCTTCGACCGCCCGGAGGTCGTCCAGATCGTGGACTACGTCTGGAATATCGCCCGGCTCCATTTCGGCTACTCCTTCAAGCTCAACCAGAGCGTCGGCGCGCTGCTCAAGGAGAACGTCGGCCGCAGCGCCTATCTCTCGCTGGCATCGCTCGTGCTGGCCCTGATAATTGCCGTTCCGCTCGGGATCGCCCAAGCTGTCAAGCGCAACAGCCCCGGCGACTACGCCGTCACGACGCTGAACTTCGTCCTCTACTCGATGCCCTCGTTCTTCCTGGGCATCATCCTGATCCAGTTCTTCGCACTTGATTGGCACCTCTTGCCGCCGTTGGTGAGTGACCAGGTCACAAGCACCTGGGCCGCAATCATTCACCCTAAGCAACTGCTGCTGCCGGTCGTCACCCTGGCGGCGATCCAGGTCGCATCGTTCAGTCGCTACATGCGCTCCTCGGCCCTGGACACGCTGGCCGAGGATTACATCCGCCTGGCACGCGCCAAGGGCCTTTCGGAGCGCGTCGTGCTGATGCGCCACCTGCTGCGCAACGCCTGCCTGCCGATGATCACGCTCGTCGGTCTCTCGATTCCGAGCCTGCTGGCCGGCAATCTGCTGATTGAGTACATCTTCAACTACCCGGGCCTCGGGCTGATGTTCTACACCGCGCTCGGGACCGAGGATTACAACGTCATGCTCGCCTATGTCGTGCTCGGCGGGATGCTGACGGTGCTCGGCAACCTCATAGCTGACGTCGCGCTGACCGTCGCCGATCCGAGGGTTCGCCTTGACTGAGCCACCCGAAGTCGACAGCGAGCAGTGGCGCGTAGACCATCCATGGGAGGACCCCATGGTGCACGTGCAACAAGGCCCCTACGGCGGCGTTCTGCCGGCTGACCACCCTGTCGGTGGCGGCCCCACGCCTGACGGCGGTGAGATACATGCCATCTCCAGCGGCTGGCGTCTGGCGCTGCGTGAGTTCACGGACAACCGCCTCGCCGTGCTGGGCCTCGCGGTTCTGGTCTTCTTCCTGCTGTTCTCCTTCGCGGGGCCGCTCGTCTACCACGGCAACACCACGATTTCCAATCCCCTGGCCGCCAACCTGGCACCCGGTGGTGGCCACCCGATCGGGACCGATGAGAACGGCTTTGATGAGCTGGCGCGGATGATGCAGGGCGGCCAAGCTGCGTTTGAGGTAGGAGCGTTCGCGGCGCTGATCGCGATCGTGATCGGCACGCTCTACGGTGCGATCTCCGGTCTGGTGGGCGGCTTCCTGGACGGCTTGATGATGCGCCTGGTTGACGTCTTGCTCTCGATCCCATTCCTCTTCATCGTGCTGGTGCTGTCGACGAAGTACAGCGGAACCGTTGTGGAGATCAGCATCGTGTTGGGTGTCTTCTCGTGGTTGATACCGGCACGTCTGGTGCGCGGTGAGGTGCTGACGCTGCGCGAACGTGACTTTGTGTCGGCGGCACGGGTTATGGGCGGGAGCCGCACCCGCATCGTGACGCGACATCTGATTCCGAATGCGATGTCGGTGACGATCGTCAACATCACATTCCTGATCGCCGATTCGATGCTGGCCCTCGCGTATCTCGGCGCCCTTGGGTTCGGTCTCTCCTACCCGCGCACCTCCTGGGGAGACATGTTGGGCGGCGCTCTGACGTACGTGCAGAACGCTCAGTGGTGGCTGGTGTACCCGGTCGGCGCTTGCCTGGTGCTGGTGGTTCTGGCCTGCAACCTGGTGGGCGACGCGCTCCGTGATGCGCTCGACGTCCGCCTGCGCCGCCGATAGAAGCAGGAGAGCAAGGAAGCGATGACCGCAGCACTGGAAATCACCAACCTCAGTACGGAGATCAAGCTCTCACGCTCGACCGTGCACGCAGTGGGCAACGTCGGTCTCACGATCGGCGCCGGTGAGACGCTCGGCCTCGTGGGCGAGTCCGGGTCCGGCAAGTCGATGCTGGGCCTGTCCGTGCTCGGGCTGCTGCCCAACGGCGGCCACATCGTCGGCGGCTCGATTAAGCTCGAAGGACAAGAGCTGGTCGGCCTCTCTGAATCCGAGCTTCGCAAGCTGCGCGGTGACCGTGTGGCAATGATCTTCCAGGACTCGCTCTCTTCGCTGAATCCCACCAAGACGATCGGCCAGCAGGTGGCTGAGCCGGTGCGCCTGCATCGCAATGCCTCCCAGAGCGAGGCGAACGATCGCGTGCTGGAAGTCCTTGAGCTTGTCGGCCTGCCGCATCCCAGGGAACGACTCGGCGACTTCCCGCACCAGCTCTCGGGCGGCCTTCGCCAGCGCGTGATGGTCGCGATCGCGCTGGCCTGTGACCCACGCGTGCTGTTGGCGGACGAGCCGACCACGGCGCTCGACGTGACGATCCAGGCCCAGATCCTGCGGCTGTTGGACGACCTCGAGCAGCGTCTGGGCATGGCCACGCTGCTGGTGACGCACGACATGGGGGTCGTGGCCGGGCGTGCCAATCGCATCAACGTCATGTACGCCGGCCGGATCGTCGAATCGGCGCCGACCGAGGTGCTGTTCAACTCGATGCGCCATCCCTACACACAGGCGCTGCTCGGCTCGATCCCACGGCTCGAGCAGGACAACACCAAGCGCTTGCTCAGCATCCCCGGCCTGCCGCCGGACCTCACGAACCCGCCGACCGGCTGCCGGTTCGCGGCGCGCTGCCGGTTCGCGACCGAGCGCTGCTTGGTCGAGGAGCCGCCGCTTACCGGTAGCGGTGAGCACATGTTCGCCTGCTGGAACCCGGTCGACGGTCCGGCCGAGCTGACAGAGACCGTCGCCTATGCGGCTCGCAAATCGGCACAGAGTTCGTCCGAGCCAGACGCAGAGGGAAGCGGATCGCCGTCGGTCACCATCACCGAGCCCGCCGTAGCGCCGAACGGCGCCAGGCCGCTGCTGGAGATCGTCAACGTTGTGCGCGAGTACCCGATCACCGCCGGCTTCCTGCGGCGCCAGGTCAACTCGGTCAAGGCCGTCTCCGACCTGACGCTGACGATTCACGCAGGTGAGTCGTTCGGACTCGTCGGTGAGTCTGGCTGTGGCAAGACCTCACTCGGCAAGCTGATCGTGGGAATTGAGAAGCCGGACAGCGGCCAGATCAGGCTCGCGGGCGAAGATGTCTTCTCCTACCGCGGGGCCAAACTGCGCAAGGCGCGGCGTGATTTGCAGATGATGTTCCAGGACCCGTTCGGCTCGCTCGACCCCCGCATGCGCGTCAACGCGATCCTGCAGGAGCCGCTCAAGATCCAGGGGATCGGGTCCCAGCGCGAGCGCGATCAGAAGGTGCGTGGGATCCTCGACGACGTCGGCCTCCCGAGCGCCGCGCTGGAGCGCTACCCGCACGAGTTTTCCGGTGGCCAGCGCCAGCGCGTCGCACTCGCGCGGGCACTGATGCTCGAGCCCAAGGTCATGGTCGCCGACGAGCCGGTCTCGGCCCTCGACGTGTCCATCCGCTCGCAGGTGCTCAACCTGATGAAGGCCATGCAGATCGAGCGTGACATGGCCTCCGTGGTGATCTCGCACGATCTGGCGGTCGTCAAGTATCTGGCCGACCGGATCGGCGTGATGTACCTGGGCAAGCTGGTGGAGTTGGGTAGTGGCGACGACATTTACGCGCGGCCCGCCCACCCATACACGCAGGCGCTGATCAAGACCATCCCGGTCCCTGATCCCGCGGTCGAGAAGGCCAAGACCGAGGTGGGTATCCGCGGCGAGCTGCCAAGCCCGATCGACCCGCCATCCGGCTGCCGTTTCCGCACCCGTTGCCCGCTCGCGCAGCAGGTCTGCGCTGAGGTCGAACCGCCGCTTCGCCGCTTTGGCGGTGAGCACCTGGCCGCCTGCCACTTCCCGTTGCAAACCCCTGAACCGGAACCCAAATCACGCTTAACCACTGCCGGTTAGCATGACCTCAAGTCGCAGTAGTTCGGGTTCAAGGCCGTACCTCAATTCTGAGGGGGATTCGAGAAGTATGCACAAGTTCAAGCGGTCCGCTCCGAGCGGCGCCAAGATCAGCGGTGGCACTGTCACCTGGGCGGAACGCTGATGTGTCGCCCGTTCTACTGGTACGGCAACAACTACTCGCCGACGGTCGTGGCACAAGCCTTCAGTTACCTGACGCCCGAGGCCTGGTACCTCGTCAAGTAACTGTCGGTTGAAGCAGCGCGACTGAAGGAACAGTCATCACCGGATTCATAATCCGCAGACTGGGACAGGCGATCATCGTGACCCTCGGGGTCACGATGATCGCGTTCCTCCTGCTCCACGACCTGCCAGGGAGCCTCGCCCGGGACATCCTTGGCACCCGTGCGACGCCGCAGGCGATCGCGCAGTTCAATCAGCAGAATGGACTGAACAGCTCGATCTGGGTCCAGTACTGGAAGTTCCTGGACCAGCTTCTGCACGGCAACCTGGGGTTCTCGTTCCGCCTGGATCGGTCGACCGATTCGTTGCTTGCCACCGATCTGCCACGAGACGCCGTGCTCGGCGGCTTCGCGCTGTTCTTCTCGCTGGTGATCGCGATACCGGTCGGGATCGCACAGGCTGTGAAGCGCAACACCGTCGTTGACTATGCCGGCACCGGGATCAGCTTCATCCTCTACTCGATGCCGCAGTACGCGGTGGCGCTGCTGCTGATCCAGTTCCTCTCCATCACCTTCCACGTCTTCCCGGCCGAGGCGCCGCAGGGAGGCTCAGTGCTCGACATGATCGAGCACCCGGCGGGGCTTGTCCTACCGATCGCCAGCCTGACGCTCGTCAGCTACGCCTACTTCAGCCGCTACATGCGCTCCTCCGCGATCGACACGCTGGCGCAGGATTACATCCGTACGGCCCGTGCCAAGGGCCTGCCCGAGCGCCTGGTGCTGCTGCGGCATCTGCTGCGCAACTCGGTGCTCACGGTGGTGACACTCGTTGGCGTCTCAATTCCAGCGATCATCACCGGCACGCTGATCACTGAGCAGGTGTTCAACTTCAATGGCGCCGGGCTCGAGTACTACAACGCGGCTGTCAGCAACGACTATGAGGTGATGCTCGGCATCACGGTGCTGGTCGGCGTGATCACCGTGTTGGGCAACCTGATCGCGGATATCGCCTACGCGCTGCTCGATCCACGGATCAGGTACTAGGAGCCTCGCGTGTCCGTAAACGATCCAAGACTCCTGGAGGAGATGGCCGAGGCGAACCTCTCGGAGCCAATTCTCGCCGAGGGCGGCGAGGTTACCGCCGGCGGCAGCCCGTGGAAGCTTGTTCTACGCACCTTCGCGCAGAACAAGCTGGCGGTCATCGGTGCCGTCCTGATCGTCGCGCTTTTGCTGTTCAGCTTCGTCGGGCCGCTGATCTACCACAGCAACCAGCTCGACCCGAACCTGCCGATCGTCAACCTGGGTCCGGGTAGCGGACACCCGTTGGGAACGGACCAGAGCGGCTTTGACATTCTCGGCCGGTTGATGCAGGGCGGCAAGAGCTCGCTCGAGGTCGGCATCGTCGTCGGCTTTGTGTCGACCATCTTCGGCCTGATCTACGGCGCCATCTCCGGATACTTCGGCGGCCTGCTGGATGGAGTCCTGATGCGAATCGTGGACGTTGGCCTGGCGATCCCGATCGTCTTCCTGTTCATCTTCATGGCGGAGATTTACAAGCCGACGCTGACGCTGCTGATGCTGCTGCTGATCGCCGTCTCATGGCTAGTGCCGGCGCGCTTGGTCCGCGGTGAGTCGCTCAGCCTGCGCACGCGTGAGTACGTTCAGGCGGTCAAGGGCATGGGCGGCGGGTCCTGGCGGATCATCGTCCGCCACCTGATTCCAAACACAATCGGGACGATCGTCGTCACGGTCACCTTCCAGATCGCGAACGCGATCCTGACGTTGGCAGTGCTTCAGTACCTCGGCTTCGGGCTGCCGGCGACGACGCCCACCTGGGGCTCGATGCTGTCGGACGGCACCAGTTACCTCCAGGACGGTTATTGGTGGGAGGTCTATCCGGCGCTGATCATCATCGTGGTGACCGTGGTCGCCTTCAACTTCGTCGGCGACGCGCTGCAGGACGCCTTCGACGTGAGACTCCAGGAGAAGTAGACGATGGCGCCGCTGCTGGAGGTCGTCGACCTCAAGACCGAAATCAAGCTGCGCAAGGCCACGGTGCACGCGGTCGATGGGCTCAGCTTTGAGGTTGAGCAGGGCGAGACCGTCGGCATCGTCGGGGAGTCCGGGTGCGGCAAGAGCATGGCCGCGATGTCAATCATGCGCCTGCTGCCACACCGCGCCTACATCGCCGGTGGCGAGGTCAAGCTCGAAGGTCGCGATCTCACCAAGCTCAGCGACGATGAGATCCGCAAGGTCCGCGGCAATGAGATCGGCATGATCTTCCAGGACCCGATGACGTCACTCAATCCGACGATGACCATCGGCCGGCAGATCTCTGAGGCGGTACTGATCCACCGCGACGTCAGCAAGCGGGAGGCGACAGAACGTGCAGCTGAGGTTCTCGGTCTCGTCGGTCTGCCCAAGCCAAGCGAGCGGCTGAAGGACTATCCGCATCAGCTCTCCGGCGGTCTGCGTCAACGCGTGATGATCGCCATGGCGCTCGCCTGCGAACCGAAGCTGCTGATCGCCGACGAGCCGACCACGGCGCTCGACGTGACGATCCAGGCTCAGATCCTGCGGCTGCTCGACACGATCAAGCACGACCTCGGCACGGGCATCATCCTGATCACGCACGACATGGGCGTGATAGCCGGGCGAGCTGACCGGGTTGTGGTCATGTACGCCGGGCAGAAGGTTGAGACGGCCAAGACGACGGAGCTGTTCCGGCGCGTGCGTCACCCGTACACCGAGGCGCTGCTGGCTTCGATCCCGAGGCTCGACCAGGACAAGACCCAGGCGCTCTACTCGATCCCCGGTATCCCGCCGGATCTGCGCAACCCGCCTAAGGCTTGCCGATTCGCCATCCGCTGCGCGTTTGCGACCGACGAGTGCCGGACCACCCCGCCGCCGCTGCGTGGCGACGATCCCGGCCACCAGTTCGCGTGCTATCACCCGCGTGAGGTGGCCAGCGGTGACATCAGCGCTGCGGCTGCTGCGTTGCTGGTGCAGGCCGAGCGCAATGCCGAACTCGCCAAGAACTTCGGGCAGGAGATGGGACTCGACTCGGCCCAGGCCGCCGAGTCGGCTCCCGCTGCGTCGGCCACGCCGGGTGAGAACTCTGCAGACGCCGGGGTGGTCCTCGACTTCCGCGACGTCTCAAAGGAGTTCGCGGTTGAGGGCGGCGGTGTGCTCAAGCGCCGAACCGGGACGCTTCACGCCGTCAGCAACGTGAGCCTCAGCATCCGTCGTGGCGAGACGTTCGGGCTGGTCGGTGAGTCCGGCTGTGGCAAGACCACGCTAGGCCGTATGGGGGTCGCGCTGGAGGCCCCGACCGGCGGAGAGGTGATCTTCAACGGCATCGACCTGAACGCGATCAGCAGAGGCGAGCTCCGTGAGCTGCGGCGGAACATCCAGTTCATGTTCCAGGACCCCTACGCCTCGCTCGATCCCCGGATGCGGGTCCAGGAGATCATCGCTGAGCCGCTCGATGTCGCTCGACGCGGCAGCAAGGCAGAGCGCAACGGGACGGTTGCTCGGCTCCTCGCCGAGGTCGGCCTGCCCGCCGACGCCGCCTCGCGCTATCCGCACGAGTTCTCCGGCGGGCAGCGGCAGCGGCTCGGGCTGGCGCGCGCGCTCGCGCTCAACCCCGAGGTGATCGTCGCTGACGAGCCGGTCTCCGCGCTCGACGTCTCGATCCGCTCTCAGGTCCTGAACCTGATGAAGCGCGTCCAGAAAGCCCACGGCCTCACCTATGTCGTGATCTCCCACGATCTCTCAGTGGTCCGATACATGGCCGACCGGATTGGCGTGATGTATCTCGGCAAGCTGGTTGAGGTCGGGAGCGGCGACGACATCTACGAGCGCGCGGCCCATCCGTACACCGCCGGCTTGCTCGAGACGATGCCGGAGCCCAACCCTGAGGTGGCTCGCGCCAAGGCGGCCGCCGAGGTCCCGATCAAGGGTGAGTTGCCGTCGCCGCTGAACCCTCCCTCGGGTTGTCGCTTCCGTACCCGCTGTCCGCTGGCGCAGGACAAGTGCGCAGAGGTGGTCCCAGAGCTGCGCTCATTCGGGGGCGAGCACAGGGCAGCCTGCCACTTCCCGTTGCAGAAGCCGGTCGATCAGCAGCCCGCAGTCAGCGCTGCCTGGGACGCCACCGCGACGGGTACCGCCACACCGCGTACTGCCGCTCCGGAACCAGCGTCAGACGCCGAGTAGCCGCGCCAGCTCAGCGCGCAGCTCAGCGGAGCTGCGCGCCACAGCATCCGCCTCACCCAGATCATCGTCCCCGTGCGGCCCGGTGGTGACAGCCACGCAGCGCACGCCGTCAGCGTGAGCGCAGGCGATATCGCGGGGCGTGTCGCCGACCACGAGTGTCTCTTCGCGTGGCCAGGAGACGCCAAGCCCGGCCGTCTCGCCGGCACGGCGCCGGGCGATCGGCGGCAACATCGAGCGGTCCTCCGAGTCCGATCCGAAGCCGCCCTGCTCGTGCGCGAACCAGTGTCCGATCCCAGCGGCCTTCAGCTTCACCCTTGCCACCGGCTCGAAGTTCCCCGTCACCAAGGCCAGTTGAACGCCCTCGAGCCCGGCCAGCCACTCGAGCGTTTGTGGAATTCCGGCAACGACCGCATGCGAGAGGTCGGCCGGGCACATGCTTGCGTACAGCCGGCAGCACTCCTCCTGCACGGCCGCCGCCCGCGCATCTATGCGGTCGGCGGACACCCCAGCGTCCAACAGGATCAGCCGGGCGATCTCACCGTCGGTGCGCCCGGCCGCCGAACCGTGCTGTTTGATCGTGTTGGTGCTGATGCCGTGGACGTTGTGCAGCGCCTGCATCAGCGCCCCGGCGTGCTCCCCGGACGCCTTCTGAACGAGCGTGCCGTCGATGTCAAACAGCAGCAGCACAGTTCGGTTCCGCTATCGAACGAACTCTGCGCCGGGTTGCAGCCGCATCGCGAAGGCGGCCACCAGCTTCGCCGCGTTCTCGGCGTCGTCCAGGGAGATGGTCTCGACGCTTGAGTGCATGTAACGCAGCGGCACTGACACCAGCCCGGTCGGCACGCCGGCGCGGTTGATGTAGATCGCGTCGGCGTCGGTCCCGGTGCTACGCGCACTCGAGGAGATCGTGTACGGGATCTCTTCAGCCTCAGCTGCCTCGTAGAGCAGCTCAAACACACGCGGGTGGATGACCGTGCCGCGCTCAATCACGGGGCCGGACCCGAGCGAGTGCTTGGTCGTCTCGCCGAGCTCGATGCCTGGCGAGTCGGTTGCGTGCGTGACGTCGATCGCGATCGCCACGTCCGGCTTGTGCCGGTAGGCGGCGGTGCCGGCGCCGCGCAGCCCCACCTCCTCCTGGACCACCGCCATCGCCAGAAAGTCGCCTGACGAGCCGCCCGCCTGCTGGACGATCTGCGCCGCGCGCGCCGCCACGTAACAACCGACACGGTTATCGAGAGCGCGCGAGACGACGATGTCGTTGGGCAGCTCCAGGGGTTCGACATCGACCACACCGACGTCACCGATCCGTACACGCGACTTGGCCTCGTCTCCGTCGCGGGCACCGATATCGATGTGCAGATGCTTGAGCTTCGGGACCTCCTTGCGCTCATCCTCGCTGAGCAGGTGGATCGCCTTACGGCCGACCACGCCGCGCACCGGGCCGCCGAGCGTGTCAAGCACAACGCGCTGGCCGACCAGCTGCATCGGGTCCCAGCCGCCGACCTGGCCGAACCTCAGGAAGCCCTCATCAGTGATGTGCGTGATGTGCACGCCGATCTCATCGATGTGGCCGACCACTGCCAGGGACGGGTGGGCGGGGGCGGGTCCTGTCCCTGGGACGCGAGCCCAGGACGAGCCCATATGGTCGACGTCCACCTCCGTGGCGAACGGCCGGCACCAGTCGCGCCAGATCGCGGCAGGCCGTGCCTCCTGGCCCGAGGGGCCGGGAGCGCGCAGCAGATCCGATAGCAGCTCAGGGATCGCCATTGTCATGCCCCCAGGAGCTGGCGCAGCACGTACTGGAGGATGCCGCCGTGTCGGTAGTACGTCTGTTCCTTGGGGGTGTCGATGCGGACTGTCACGGCGAAGCCCTTGCCATCGGCCTCGACGGTCAGCTCGCGCGGGAGGTCAGCGCCGCCGCCGATTCCGCTGATCGTGAACTTCTCGTGGCCGGTGAGCCCGAGCGACTCGGCGCTCTCGCCATCCTTGAACTGCAGCGGCAGCACGCCCATGCCCACCAGATTGGAACGGTGGATGCGCTCGAAGCTCTCGGCGATGACCGCGCGTACGCCGAGTAGGCGAGTGCCCTTGGCAGCCCAGTCGCGCGATGACCCGGAGCCGTACTCCTTGCCGGCCAGAATGATCAGCGGCACGTGCTGCTGGATGTAACGCATCGAGGCGTCGTAGATCGACTGTTGCTGATTGGAGCCGTCGGCCAGGTACTGCGTGACGCCACCCTCAGGAACAGATTCCCACCCACCACCACCAACAGCGGCGAGCTTGTTACGCAGGCGGATATTCGCGAAGGTACCGCGCATCATCACCTCGTGGTTGCCGCGTCGCGAGCCGTATGAGTTGAAGTCGGCTGACTCGACGTGGTTGGCGTTGAGGTAGGTCGCCGCCGGACCGCCCGACTTGATGTTGCCGGCGGGGGAGATGTGGTCCGTGGTGACGCTGTCACCCAGGATCGCGAGCACGCGCGCCTCGTTGATGTCATCGAGCGGCACCGGCTCGCGCGGCAACTCCTCAAAGAACGGTGGACGCCGAACGTACGTGGAGCGCTCATCCCAGGAGAACAGGTCGCCGGTCGGAACCTTGAGGGTCTGCCAGCGCTCGTCGCCGTCAAAGACGTCGTCATAGCTCTTGCGGAACATGTCCGACTGCACGGCTTCCTCGACGACAGCGGCGATCTCGGCCGTCGACGGCCAGATGTCCTTGAGGTAGACAGGCTCGCCGTGGCTGTCCTCGCCGAGCGGATCTGAGTAAAGGTCCACGTCCATCGTGCCGGCGAGCGCGTAGGCCACGCACAGCGGCGGCGACGCCAAGTAGTTCATCTTCACGTCCGGGTTGATCCGGCCCTCGAAGTTGCGGTTGCCCGACAGCACTGAGACCACTGCCAGATCGGCGTCGTTGACCACCTTGGAGACCTCGTCCGGTAGCGGACCGCTGTTCCCGATACAGGTCGTGCAGCCATAGCCGACCAGGTTGAAACCGAGCTCGTCCAGATATTCGGTCAAACCGGCGCGGTCGAGGTACTCGGTCACGACCTTCGAACCCGGCGCCAGTGAGGTCTTTACCCACGGCTTGACCTTGAGTCCACGCTGAACGGCGTTGCGGGCCAGCAGGCCCGCACCCAACATCACCGACGGATTGGAGGTGTTGGTGCACGAGGTGATCGCGGCGATCACGACGTGGCCATTGTCGAGCTCCGTCTGCGTGCCGTCGGCCATCGTCAGCGGCGTCTTGGTCGAGAGTCCACCGTTGCTGTGAATCGCGACCGGGTCGCTGGCGGGGAACGAGGCAGCGAGGGCGTCGTCCTCACTACCGGTGTTCGGCAGGTAGTCCTGAACCGCGCTCTCGAACATCTCCTTGGCGGCGGTCAGCGGTACGCGGTCCTGGGGGCGCTTGGGACCGGCGATGCTCGGCACCACCGTCGCCAGATCGAGCTCGAGCGTGTCGCTGTAGGTCGGCTCCTCCGAGTCCTTGTCGTGCCAGAGGCCGTTGGCCTTGGCGTACGCCTCGACCAGATCGATCTGCTCCTGCTTGCGGCCGGAGAAGTTCAAGTAGCGCAGCGTCTCCGCGTCGATCGGGAAGATCGCGCAGGTCGAGCCGAACTCCGGTGACATGTTGCCGATCGTGGCGCGGTCGGCCAGCGGCAGGCCGGCCAGACCGGAGCCGAAGAACTCCACGAACTTGCCGACGACCCCGTGCTTGCGCAGCATCTCAGTGACGGTCAGCACCAGGTCGGTCGCGGTGGCGCCCTCGGGCAGCCGGCCGCTCAGCCTGAAGCCGACCACCTGTGGGATCAGCATCGACATCGGCTGGCCCAGCATCGCCGCCTCGGCCTCGATTCCGCCGACGCCCCAGCCGAGCACGCCCAGGCCGTTGATCATCGTCGTGTGTGAGTCGGTCCCGACCAGCGTGTCGGGATAGGCGACCGCTACGCCATCACGGCCGGAGTCGTTGACGAACACCACCCGTGCCAGGTACTCGAGGTTGACCTGATGGACGATGCCGGTGTCCGGCGGCACGACCTTGAAGTTGTCAAAGGCGGTCTGGCCCCAACGTAGGAACTGGTAGCGCTCCACATTGCGCTCGAACTCGAGCTCCGCGTTGCGCGCGAAGGCGAGATTGGAGCCGAACACGTCGACCTGAACCGAGTGGTCGATGACGAGCTCGGCCGGTACCAGCGGGTTGATCTTGTTCGGGTCGCCGCCCATGGCCTTCATCGCGTCGCGCATCGCCGCGAGGTCGACGATCGCCGGAACTCCGGTGAAGTCCTGCATGACCACGCGCGCCGGCGTGAAGGCGATCTCCTTGCTGGGCTCGTCCTTGGCGTTCCAGGTGGCCAGCGCCTCGATGTCCGCTGCGCGAATGGCCTCCCCGTCCTCATTCCTCAGCAGGTTCTCAAGCAGGATCTTCAGCGAGAACGGCAGCCGCGCGACGTCGTACTTGGACTGCAGCGCGTCGATCTTGTAGATCTCGTAGCTGCGTCCGCCGACTTCCAGCGTGGCCTTGGAATCGAAGCTGTTGGCTGACATTTCGTACTCCTCAGTTTCAAGTTCAGGGCACTACTGAATAAAGACTCTAGTGGTCTGACCCGTAAATATCTGGCGACCGAGAGGCGTCGCTGGCGGATGCTGCGCAAGGACGCAGGTCCCCCTGTGTGGCAGCGCCACACAGGGGGACGAGGACGCAGTGCAGCGCCGCCAGGGGCGACTCGAATCGACCCGGACGCGTTCGGGAGCCGCGGCCTCGAGTTCGCGGCGACTTATCTGGCCATGCAGATACTGCGCGCCGGCTTCATCGTCTGGGCCTTCGGGATCAAGGACACGATGGGACGCAATTACGCGCAGCTTCTCGCCTGGTCGGTGATCGCGGGTCTCTTCTGGATCGCCGGTGGCCTGATCCACGGGCACGACGCCAGGCTCGCGGTCTGGGCGCTCGCGGCGGTGATCGTGCTCGCGGTCGCCGTCCACATGGCGATCGTGCATCCGAACGACGGTGTCCAGCCAGGCTTCGCCGCCGTCTGCCTGGGTGGCCCCGCGCTCTTCCTCGTCGGGATCACTCTCTCCAAACACTGGCTCGGTCACGATCGCCCGCTACCGCGGGTGGTGGGGGCGGCGCTACTGGCGCTGCTCGGGGCAGTAGCCGCATTCAGTGACCGGTTGGCTGAGCTTGGCGTGGCGACGGTGGTTTGCGTGGTGCTCGCCGCTTGGGCGCAGATCGATGGCGGGTCCGGCGCTGAGCCGGCCTGACGGCCTCCTACAGATTCCTCAGCGCAGTCTTCCGGCTCGGCCGCGCGAGCTACGTGGAAGTAAGGGACGTTATGCCTCAGATCTGAGCCATAACGTCCCTTACTTCGGCTGGCAGGCGCCGATTTCGGCGTCTTCGCTACAGCCCCGGTGGGTGGCGCACGACGAAGCCGCTGAACTCGCCGCCACCCTGTGACCAGCGCGTGCCGTCCTCGGCGAGGGCGACGGTGTCAAAGCGCCATCCGGCGATCTCCATCCAAACGTGTCCGGCGTTGGCGTAGATCGTGACCCACTTACCAGGGCCGGGATCGCCGTACGACTCGAAATCACCTGAAACCTCCGGTGCGCTCAGCAGCCCCGCCGCGTTGAGCACGAAACTGGTCGAACCCGAGCAGTCATAACCCAATGCTTGGAACGAACCGTGGCCACCGCCCCAGATGTAGGGCAGGGTTGCGATCGCGTTTCCGGCAGCGATCATCTCGTCCACAGCCGCCGGCGCGCCGGCCGGCGGCGTGACAATGGCGCCGGTGTTGATCGCGAGCCCGCCAGCCTGGACGTTGACCGCCGTGTCAACTTGCGCGGCGCTCTGCTTCGCCACCGCAGCCGCCGCGGCCTCAATCTCGTTGAGCTTCGACTGGTCCGTCTGAATCTGCGCGTCCACGTGGGCGAGCTTGTTCTTCTTGCCTGTGCGCTCGCTCTCCTGGACGATCTGCTGCTTGAGTAGGGCGCCCTGGAACGCCGCCGCCTGGTTGCGCTGGCTCAGGATGTTGTCGGTGAGCGCCTTGTCGCGCTGCTCATAGGTGCCGAGCTGGATCGTCTCGGTGATGACCTTCGCGCGTGAGGCCTTGGTGAACGAAACGATCTGCGCGTCCTGCTGCGAGACCCGCTTCATGAACTCGACCTGATCCAGCAGCGTCGAGAAGCCGTTGGCGTTGAGGATCACGTCGACGAGGTTGGGGGAGCCGTCCTCGTATTCGGTACGGAGG
>Ga0224557_1001103_pt1 | contig 27086 bp, 25 predicted proteins | sample 714S31014metaG_FD_180677 | JGI IMG/M metagenome (GOLD analysis project Ga0224557, IMG submission 180677) | Peat soil microbial communities from Stordalen Mire, Sweden - 717 S3 10-14 | ecosystem: Environmental > Terrestrial > Soil > Wetlands > Peat | place: Sweden: Norrbotten County, Stordalen... | reverse complement strand
CAAGTTCGGGCAGCTTGTACAACGTGTCGGCGTCGGCGAGCAAGGCCCGCACATGGACCAGCAGGTCAGAGAGGCCAAGACGGTCGACGTCGGGGAGGCATGCCCATCCGGCGAGAGCGGTCAGTTCGGCGTGCAGCTTGGCCAGGGCACTTTCGGCGTCGGCCAGGCCAGGCAGCTGACGCGGTCCCCGGTTGTCAGTGGCGGCCTGATGCCAGTCCGCGGCTTGAACGGCAGCGGCTGCGACCGCCGTGTAAAGGGCCGCTGGTTTTGGCTTCCGGTCTCCGCGCCACCATCCGAGCGCCGTCTTTCGTGCCCGGCGATAGCGGCCGCTGGTGATCGTCGCGCGGAGGCGGCCGAACAGGCCGGCCTTGCCCGCAGCCAGAGCGACGGCAAGCTCGTCAAGCGGGGCTTGGAAGATGACCGGATCGAAGGCCGTCACCGTAGCGGCCACGCCGTTCAGCAACGCGAGCAGGCGGATCCACATCTCGACGGTCCGGGGTTCAGGCAAGCCGGATCCGGCGATGACCCGCGGCAGGATGATGGTCGCTTCTGGCAGCGTGTGGCCAGCCAGAGTCCGCGTCACATCCAGCGCCGCCTGGGCGGCGTCCGCCGTGGTGATGGTGACGGCCGCGAACGCGCCGGCCCACGGGCTGGCGTGAGCCGAAATGGAAAGACCGCCGCGGCCGGCGAATGCCTCGAGGTCGGCTGTGGCCTGACGGAAAGCAGGAGCGTCAAGGCGTGCCAGCGGGTCAGCGGGCAGCCGCCACCCGGACGTAACCGCCGGCGGGATACCAGGGAGCCGGGACAAGATGTCATAAACGCTGAGCCCCCATGGTTCGCGGGCCGCGTGCAGGGCCTGGTCCCGGCCGACCAAGGCACTCCGGTGGCGTGCCAAGGTCTCCTGGGCGCCGGTCATGTCCGGTTTGGGGATGCTCGACGTGACCGCCAGCGTGCGCGCGAGGTCAGCCGCCAGCTTCCGCTTCGACCCGGTCCCCTCGTGCAAGTCAAGCACCAGATCACGGAGCCCGGCTCTACCGAGCCGGTCCAGGACGGCGTCGATCGCGGCGCGTTTTTCCGCCACGAACAAGACACGCTTTCCGCGCGCCGACAGCGCCGCGATCATGTTCGCGATCGTCTGTGATTTGCCGGTTCCCGGAGGCCCGTCGATGACCAGATCGGCGCCGCCCACCGCGCAGTTGATCGCGTAAGACTGGCTGGCGTCAGCGTCCAGGATCAGGAACTCGTCCGCGGGAGGGACGACGTCGGGCAGGCTGGGGCTTACGTTCGGGTGGCGGGCGCGGACGGCGTCCCTGGCTTGTTCGTCACCAGCGATGGCGCAGATCAGCTCCGAATCTGTCAACGTGTCCGCTGACTTTTCCAGATCCAGCACCATGGGGAGCTTGGCGTACGAGAAGTTCCCCATGACGATACGGCCGGAAACACCGAAGCCGGGAACGTCGGCGCATTCCTTGGCGAGCTGTTCGAAAAGCTGCGCCGGATCCGGCGGCTCGCGGTCCTGATCAAGCAAGCCCAAAGCCGCGGCCCGATCGAGTCCGACCTGATGATCAGATTTCAGCAGGTGCATGAGCGTGGGATTCACCTCCCACTCGCCCGGCAGGCTGACATCGAAGTCTTCGCCGGTGCCGCCCCGGGCGGCCAGCGCCGCCTGACGCAGCAGGATAGGCGCAGCCGGGACCGCCGTACCCTTGGGGCTGGTCCACGTCGCCATGCCCCAGGCCAGGAACAAGGTGTGCAGGCCACGTTCCTCGAAGTTCTCCGTAGCCTTGGCCTTCATGGCCCGGGCCCGGCGGGCCGCGGCCGTCATCGATGACGAGCCGAACATCATCGACAAGCGGATAGTCCGCGAGGACAGCAAGGCGCCGACGACGTCACCGTCGGCAGGTGATCCGGGGCCGATGTCGAGCGTCCCCTGGTTGAGATCCCGGTAATACAGCAGCGTGTTCCGGCCGCCGAGATCGATCAGCTCTCCCGTCCAGGTGCGAACCGCACGATCAACAAGCCTGAGCCGCTCAAGACTCGCCTCACTCACCTCGCCCCATCCCGCACGGAGACTTGGGTCATGGTAGCCCAGGGTCATCAGCCAAAGCCAGACGTAACCGCCCAATCGGCGCGGCGGGCCGGCGCCTGATTCGCATGGCCGTGCCTCGGGCAGCAGGCCCGCGGCGCAAAGCCGGTGCCGCGGTCAGGCGCTGGCCGCCTGCTTGTCGACCGATGCCTGGTAGATCTGCTCGATCGACGACTCGAGCCGGGCGTTGAACTGCTCGTCGGTCTGGCCTTCTGTCAGCCCTTCGAGCAGTGCGCGCGAGAAGCTGGCGATGAGGGTGGGATCCCGGGCGAGCAGGGCACAGGCCTCGTCCCGGCTGTAACCGCCGGACAGGGCGACCACCCGGAGCACGCGCGGGTCGGACACCAGGTCGCCGTACAGGCCGGGCCGGGTCGGGATGGTGAGCTTCAGCATCACGACCGCGTCCGCTCCGAGTGCCTCGACGTGCTTGCCGATGGCGTCGCGCAGCAGCGTCTCGGCCTGCTCCTTGTCCGGGCTGGAGATGCTGACCTCGGGCTCGATGATCGGTACGAGGCCAGCGGCCAGGATCCGGCTGGCGTAGCCGAACTGCTGGTCCACGATCGCCGAGATCCCGGCCTGGTCCGCGTGGTTGATCACCGACCGCATCTTGGTCCCGAAGATCTGGTGCCGCTGCGCACGTGAAAGCAGGTCATCGAGGGTATCGATGGGCTTCATGAGCTGAACGCCGTCCTGCTCAGGCGCAAGCCCCTTGTCGACTTTCAGGATCGGCACGACGTTCTTGGCGTCCCACAGATACTGGGCCGTGGGCACGCCGGCCACGTCCCGTTCCATGGTCTGCTCGAACAAGATCGCCGCGAGGATGCGCGAGCCGTCAAACGCCGGGCTGGTAAGCACCCGGGTCCGCATGGCATGGACCAGGTCGAACATCTCGGCGTCCGAGCTGTAGCGGTCCCGCTCGATGCCGTACTCGGCCAGTGCCTTGGGCGTGCTGCCGCCGCTCTGGTCCAGGGCCGCGAAGAAGCCGAGACCGGTCCTGATCTTGTCAAGCTGGGAAGTGTTCACCTTCCTATTCTGCACCAGCGAGCCCGGCTGTCGCCGAAACGGACGCCTAGCTAGACGGGACCGCTTCGTGGAGAGCTTCGGCGTACTGGCGCCCGGCCCGGGGACAGGCGGCGGTGATCGTCCCGCCGGCCGAGCCGACCGAAACGATCACCCAAGCTAAGGCCTGGGTCGCCACCTGCGCCCTCGTGCTGCCTCACCCAGCCCACTCGCCCCGCCATAATCACGACTCGGTCACCAGTACGACTGGCTGTGCAATTTGCGTGGAATATTTGGCTTTAGTGGAGAGAAAGGTACCCGATAGGGCACTATATCCTCCGCGTAAGCCGGATCATCCATGATCTTTCCGGAGTGCGGCGCTTCATGGAGCCCTGGCCTACCACGAACCACATCAGGTTTTGAATTACCGCAAAGAGAACTTTATTAACAGCTTTAACTCGGTCACCTCTTGTGGGATAGAACAAGGGCAATGGCGTCCTGGCGATGTGGCGGATTCTGCCCAGGCTGGCCGTGGCTTGTCCGGGTCAGATGGCGCAGGCAGGGTATTTCGTTCGGATGAATTGTGTGTTACGACTTGTTGGGTTCTGCGCTGTAAAGCGTGCAGATGCGACCGGAGCGGGAACGTATCGGAGGTGAATGGTGGATTCCGGAATAAATCGACACAATTTGTCGAGTCACGGGCCACGGCGACAGCGGAAGCACAGGCGGGGACCGCGCAGATGGCGGATCGCGGCCGCCGGGGGCGTGGCGGCGCTGATCGCACTGCCCGCGACCGGAGCCGTCGGCCAGGGGCCGGCCGGCGCGAGCACGACCACCTCGTGCCCGTGGCTGACGTCCACCGCTCCCGTCTCACAGCGCGTCGCCCAGCTCATCGGGGCGATGAGCCTGGGCGACAAGATCACCATGGTGGAAGGTCACGGCACCACCAACCCGTACGTGTTCTACACGCCGGCCATACCGGCGCTGTGCATTCCGGCCGTCGGCCTGGAGGATGGCCCGGCCGGGGTCGCCGACGGTTTGACGGGTGTCACTCAGCTGCCGGCCGGGGTGGCGCTCGCGGCCACCTGGGACCCGTCGCTGGCGGAGCAATACGGCCAGGTCATCGGCGCCGAGGAGAACGGCAAGGGCGCCAGCGCGAACCTCGGCCCGACCGTGAACATCGACCGGGACCCGCGCTGGGGCCGGTCGTTCGAGGCACTGAGCGAAGACCCCTTCCTGAACTCGGCGCTGGACGTGCCTGAAATCGACGGCGTGCAAAGCCAGGATGTCGAGTCGCAGGTCAAGCACTTTGACGCGTACAACCAGGAGACGTACCGCAACACTCCCGCGGACAACGTGATCGTCTCCGACCGGGCGCTGCACGAGATCTACATGCCGTCGTTCGACGCCGCGGTGACACAGGGAGATGCCGCCTCGGTGATGTGCGCGTACTCGTACATCAACGGCAGCGCCAGCTGCAACAGCTCCTACCTGCTCACCAACGTGCTGAACCAGCTGTGGGACTTCCAGGGCTTCGTCATGTCGGATTACGGCGCGCTGCACGGCACGGCGGGCGCGCTCGAGGGCACCGACCAGGAGCAGCCGTTCAACACGTATTACGGAACGGCGCTGGAAACTGACATCGAGAACGGGACGATCCCGGTCAGCGCGCTGAACACGATGGTCCAGCGAGTCTTCACTGAGATGTTCCGGTTCCACCTGTTCAGCCAGCCGCGTACCGGCTCGCCGTCGGATACGGTGACCACCCCGGCGCACGTGGCGCTGGCGGCCCAGGTGGCCGAGGCCGGCACCACGCTGCTGAAGAACGCCGGCGGCACGTTGCCGCTGGCTTCGTCGAACGGCGGGACGATCGCCGTGATCGGGCCGTCCGCGTCGGTCTCGCCGACCTACGCCGGCGGGGGCAGCGCGTACGTGATCCCGTCCGGCACGGTCAGCCCGTTGCAGGGCATCCAGGCGGCCGCCGGATCCGGCACGAGCGTCGCCTATCAGCAGGGGCTGACGGCCGACACCACGCTGCCCGCCATCCCGTCGGCCGACCTCACGCCCGCGTACGCCCCGACTCCGTTCGGCGGCAGCTACACGGGCACGCTCACCGCGCCGCAGACCGGTACTTACGTGCTGGCCCTCACCAACCCGTGCGGCTGCTACACCCCGACGTACCTGACCCTGAACGGCCAGGAGATACTCGACAACCCGAGCACGCCGCCGGTGAGCACGTACTCGGTAGCGGTGAACCTGACGGCGGGCACCACCTACACGCTAGCGATCAGCGGCGACTCGTCCCAGCTGCTGTGGGGGACCCCGTCGGCGCTGGCGCCGGGCATCACCGCCGCGGTCAACGCGGCCAAGACCGCAAGGACCGCGGTCGTGGTGGTCTCCGACGACACCGAGTCCGAGGCCACCGACCGGCCCAGCCTCAACCTGCCGTCCGCGCAAGACGAGCTTATCGAGGCGGTCGCGGCGGCCAACCCGCACACGGTCGTGGTGGTCAACGCGGGCGCGCCGATCGCGATGCCGTGGCTTAACCAGGTCGCCTCCGTCGTGGACGCCTGGTATCCCGGGCAGACCAGCGGAACATCGCTGGCGAGCGTCCTGTTCGGGCAGACCGATCCGAGCGGCCACCTGCCGGTGACGTTCCCCACGGCGCTGACTGAGGTGCCCGCGTCCACCACCGCCCAGTTCCCGGGAGACGGGACCGACGTGCTGTACTCCGAGGGCATTGACGTCGGCTACCGGTGGTACGACGCCAAGGACCTGACCCCGATGTTCCCGTTCGGCTTCGGGCTGTCCTACACCACGTTCGCGTACAGCGGGCTGCAGCTGAGCAGCTCGGCGGTGACCGGCACGCAGGACGTGCGGGTCTCGGCCACGGTGAAGAACGTCGGTAGCCGGGCGGGCAGTGACGTCGCCCAGCTGTACCTGGGCGACCCGGCGTCAACCGGTGAGCCGCCACGCCAGCTGGAAGGGTTCCAGCGGGTGAACCTCGCCCCCGGCCAGTCGGCGCGCGTGTCGTTCGTGATCACGCCGCAGGACACGTCGTGGTGGAGCGACACCGCGAACGGCTGGACGCAGACCGCCGGCCTGTATCACCTCTACCTAGGCGACTCCTCCGCCCTGGCGAACCTGCCGCTGCGGAACGCGTTCCAGCTAACGTCCACGCCGGGCGCGCGCCAGGTCGTCGTCACCGCGCCCAGCGCGATGCACGCCGGCCAGGCGTCCGTGGTGCGGGTTACGCTGACCGCCGGCGGCAGCCAGACCCTGCATGGCGTCCAGCTGGCCCTGCAGTTGCCGCAGGGTTGGACCGCTACGCCGGCCGGGCCGGCGGTGTCCGGCACGGTGCTGCCCGGCCGGGCGGTGGTGGCCACGTTCCGGGTGACCCCGCCCAGCTACTCGCCGGCCGTCAGCCAGGTCGTGCACGCCACCGCGACGATGGGCAGCATGCAGCGGGAGGCGGGCGTATCGGTCTCCGTTCAGACCTGACCCGGCCGCGGCGCCCGGGCTGGATGCGGTGGCGCGGGGTGGCCCTAGCACGGTCAGCCCCGCGTCGGGTCTTTGGCCATCTTGTAGTTGTGGATGGGCTCGCCACGAAGGACCATGTCCTGCCGTAGAGCCGCGAAGCGATCCCCTGCCCGGCGGCCTCGGGCGCGCAGAAAATGTGGTCGATGTGCCCGTCCGGCTCGAGATCGATGAAGGCAACCGCGCGATCGTTCTCGTTGGTGGCCAGGAGCAGCAGGCGGCCGTCACCGGCCCACTGATGCGCCTGTGACCTCCACCCGGCCAGGGTACCTGTGCACGCCGCGAGAAAATCTGGCTCTTGGCGGACCGGTTCGACGGAGTTACGTTGAGCCACAACTAATAGGAAAGTTTATTGTTAGTTCTGTTTCTCGGACCCCCGGAGGCTGCCATGCGATCAGCGTCCCCGCGCACACCACCGAGGCCGGGCCGGAGCCTGGCGTCTGTTCTCGTCCCGGTGCTGATCCTGGTGGCCGCCTGGGCCTGCTTGCGGGTGCCGGCCGCGGCGGCCCAGGCCAAGCTGCTCGACAACGGCAGCTTCGCGGGCAGCACGGCGGGGTGGACGTGCTCGTCCGGCGACACCGTGGTGACCTCGCCGGTCTACAGCGGATCCAGCTACTCCCTGGCCGGGACGCCGACGGGCAGCGATGACGCGCAGTGCAGCCAGGTCGGCCCGGGCCTGCCGCGTATCCGGGGCTCAGGGGCGTCATGAGCTGGTCCATCAACTGGGATGCGTCGAACGGCTACAACTTCGCCGACACGGTGGCGCCTTACCTGGCCACGCTGCCGTGACCGCGGACCCGCGAGGTTTACCGGACTCCGTCGATCTTGCTGCCGGGTTCCCTAGTGCGGGAGGCGCTTCTTCGCCTCTTCGTAGAGGCCGGCATCCAGGGGTCCCTTCTCGGCTGTTGCGATGTTGGTGGCCAGGTGCGCCGGGTTCGCGGTGCCGACGATGGTGGTCGACAGGCCCGGGTGGCTGAGGGTAAACCGAAGGACGAACTCCATCGTGGACATGCCCGCGTCGGCGAGCAGGTCCTCGATACCCGAGGTCTCCCAGTTCCGCTGGCCGAGGCCCGGCTCCTGGGTGAGCGGGCTGATCCGCCAGTTCTTCTCCTCCGACGCCGCGCCACGGGCCGCGCCACCCCGGATCAGCGTTCCCGCGCCCTTGTCCGCCGCCTCGGCGATGAGGTCCTCGTGGTCGCGCTGGATGGCCGAGTAGGGGATCTGGAAGGCGTCGAAGACGTTCATCGCGAGGTGGTCGGGCAGGTCAGGCAGGATGCCTGAGATGCCGATGAACCGGACCTTGCCCTCGTCTCGCAGCTCCTGGAGCGTCTGGACCGTGTGGTTCTCCTCCAGCATGGCCCGGCTCGGGGACATGTGCACCTGGACGAGATCCAGGTGATCCGTACCGAGCCGCCGCAGCGACCGCTCGACCACCGCGCGGACGTTGCCCGGGCTGTAGTCGTGCGGGTACGGCGGCGGCGCGTCCGCGGGCGGCTCCATGAGACAGCCGCACTTGGAGGCGAGGAAGAACTCATCGCGCCTGTGCCCTAGGTAGCGCCCGATGAGCTCCTCGCTGCGGCCGTAGTCAGGCGAGGTGTCGATCAGGTTGATGCCGCCGTCTAGGACCGCGTTGAGCAGGCGCCCGGCGTCCTCGCCCGCTAGCGCAGGTTCCCTCGGCGCGCCACTCAGTTCCATGGCGCCATACCCGAGGATGGTCACGTCCGCCTGCGTCCGGCCGAGCGGCCGGGTCATGATCGCCATACTGTTTACGCTATCCCAGCGGCCCGCCGTGTTGCGGTACTGGGCGCCCCGCCGGTCGCTGACGCGCATCTAGGTGGCATGGCTCAGTCGCTGGCCTGGCGGGCGGCGTCGAACGGCGCGCGGTCGAAGATGAACCGGTTGTAAGTGATCTTGCCGTCGGTCACGGTGATGCACTCGGCGGCGGGCGCGGTGGCGACCGGGACGGTCTCGGTGTCGTACACGACGACCGCGGTCGTGTCGTCGCCAAAGGCGGCGATCAGCGCGGAGCCGGTAAGGATCTGCACGAACGGACGCATGAAGCCCAGGTACGCCTCCCGGCCGTCCAGGCGGCCCGCGGGCGCGTCGCAGACGATGTCGTCGGCAATGTACTGCATGGCCTCGTCCAGGTCGTGGCTGGTCCAGGCGTGGTAGTAGGCCAGCGCGGTCCGTAGCGCGGGGCTAGCGGTCTCGGTCATGCCAGAGTCCCTTCGGTTGTATGTTCCGTCCTCATCGAGATAGACACCGCGAGCCGCGGGAACGGAACGCTCCCGGCCCGGTTTCCCGAAATGGCATGCTGGGACGGTGGATCAGGCCATCCTGGAGCGCGCCAGGGCCGGCGAGGAGCGGGCGTTCGGCACGCTCGTCGAGCCGTACCAGCGGGAGCTGCGGGTGCACTGCTATCGGCTGACCGGTTCGCTGACCGACGCCGAGGACATGCTGCAGGAGACGTTGCTGGCGGCCTGGCGGGGGCTGCCCGGCTTCGAGCAGCGGTCGTCGCTGCGCTCGTGGCTATACCGCATCGCGACCAACCAGTGCCTCAACGCGCTGCGCGCGGCTGGCCGGCGTCTCCCGGCCAGCCCGGTACCGCCGTTCCAGCCTCCCGAACCGACCCGGCGCGGCGAGGTCACCTGGCTGCAGCCCTTCCCGGACACGCTTCTTGAGGGTATCGCCGACACCGCGCCGGGCCCGGAGGCCCGCTACCAGGCGACTGAGGCGATCGAGCTGGCCTTCGTGGCCGGGTTGCAGCGCATGCCGCCGCGCCAGGCGGCCACGCTCGTGCTCCGCGACGTGCTCGGCTACCCGGCTGAGGAGGTGGCGGCCATGCTTGGGGCCAGCCCGGCCGCCGTCAAGGGGACCCTGCAGCGGGCCCGCGCCGCCATGGACAGGCATCGCGGCGAAGTCGGCCTCGGGGGGCCGCGGCCGTCGTCGGACCAGGAGCGCGCCGTAGCACGGCGGTTCGCCGACGCCTACGTCTCCGCTGATATCGACGGCGTGATCGCGCTTCTCACCGACGACGCCTGGCTGACTATGCCCCCGGCGCCGCACCAGTATCGCGGCCTCGTCGCGATCCGGTCGTTCCTGCAGGCCAGCTTCGCCTTCCGCGGCAACCGCTGGGTGTGCCTCGTGCCCACCACCGCCAACACCCAGCCCGCGTTGGCCAGCTACATCGGCGACCCAGGGCGGGCTGCCGCGCTCCCCGGCGGCCTGTTCGTGCTCACCGCGGCTGGCGCGCGGATTCGCGCCCTCACCCGGTTCCACGTCGACGAGCTGTATCCGCGTTTCGGGCTCCCGGAGGCGCTGCCCGGGTCAGCCACCTGATCCCGCTAGGCCCTCCGCCGCCAGCGGATCCTGCGGGCGCCCGGTTGGGAGGGACACCCAGGCGATCCACTCGGTCTGTCAGGATGCCTCGGTTCGGTTACCGGTGACCAGCCTGGCCTGAGTCTTCATTTCCCGCGAGAAGTGACGGCGACTGCGGCTGCGGGCCGGCCCTGCGCGCGACCGGCGCTCTCCCGGATGGCGATCTGGAAGAGCTCGGGCAGCGGTATCCCGGCGGCCGCCGCCATCACCGAAATCACGCTCTTGCGGGCGAAGGAGCAGTAGAGCCCGGCTTCCAGGAACCAAGGCTGCCCGTCCGGGTCGATCCGGAAGTCGAACAGGCTGTAATCCCGGCAGCGCAACGCCAGATGGCATCTCTTCGCGGCCTCCCACACCCGCTGCGTCATGGGATCAGCGGGATTCACGATCCATGCCCGGGTGGTGTCCTTGGCGACCAGGTGCAGATCACCGTCGTCGTTCCGGCTGATCTTGTCGGCGTAATCCCGGATGGGCTTCGCGTCGCGGCTGACGTTGTACTCCTCGAGGGGCAGGCAGACGAGCTCGCCGTCCCGGACGATGATGCCGCATCTGACTTCGCGGCCCAGCTCGACGAACGACTCCACCAGGGCCTCGCCGGAGTGGGTGAAGGCCGCGCTCAGGGCGGCGTCGTAGCCGTCACGGTCGCGGACCAGCGTGATCCCCACCGAGTTGTCCCCGTCCACCGGTTTGACCACGACCGGAGGGGCGAGGGACGGCTGATCGCCCCGGCGGAGCACCTCCCCGGGCGGGACGCGGACACCGGCCGCGGCGACGACCGCTTTCGCGTGAGCCTTGTGGGCGCCTAGCGCCATGACGCCGGGGGGACTGCCGATATAGGGGACGCCGAGCACGTCGAACAGGGCCCGGTAGGAGGTCATGCCGGGCAGGCAGAACATCTGCGGCACCATGACGCCGGGGTTCAGCGCGGCCAGGTGCTTGACCGCGCCGGCCAGCGGCATCGGTGCGGCGATGCGGATCGCCTCAGGGCTAAGGCCGGCTGGGAACCGCCACTGCTGGTCGGGGGTCACATAGCCGACATGGAACTCGTAGCGGGCGGCGTCGGCGGTGGCCTCCAGGCAGTCCTGGGCGTACAGCCGGGACAGGTCACCGAGGAATCCGCTGACTGCGGAACCGGCCAGGTGCAGGACGCGAAGAGTCACCGGTCAGTCCCCGTCCGGCTCGACGAGCTTGCCGATGTTGAAATCAATGCGGATCCAGTCCTTGAGCCGCAGCAGGTTCCTGACCAGCAGCCACGGGATCTGGACGTGGTGGACCATCAGGAACGGCAGCGGGTCGGCCCAGTCGAAGATCGCGTCCTTGCCGCGGAAAATGACCTTGAGCCGGGAGCGGCTGCTGGCCGGCTCCGCCGCCAGCCGCCAGATCTCGTGGTAGATCCAGTACGTCGGCCGGCTGTGCGGAGCGGGCCCGAGATCGGCTTGGACCGGGCGAACGCAGCCGTTTCGGCCCGGGACGGCCGCGGCAGCGTGGTCAGGTCCAGCCGGTGGACCGGGTCGTAGGGGATGCTCTTGAGGATGTACGGCGGCTTGGCCGCGCCGAAGTCGAAGTCCTCGACCTGGCCTGGGTCGCAGATGCGGTAGGCGTCGGGCACGGTCAGCCCCAGGGACGCGGCCGTGGCGGAGAATGTGTATTTGTCGTCGAGCATGGCGACCGTGTCCGCGTCGCCGTGCAGGACTTCGCAGTACGGCTCGAGCAGCGGTTTGGCTAGGGCGTCCGCTGTCGACCACGCCCGGCCGGGGCGCAAGGCCCCCCTGAGCCAGCCTGTCCTGGAATATCCTGGACTTCGTCTCATGCACGGCCTTCGCGTCGACGGTCTGCCCGAGTGACTGCGCGTACTCGGCGATCCTGGCCTGGCCGCCGCTTGTGGAGAGCATGGCGCGGTACTGGTCCTGATCCCACCGCCAGTTCAGTCCGTGCGTCTCGAAGGCCTGATTGAACGCTTGCCTTTGCAGTTCGGACGTGTCGGCGACGGTGCTGATCGAGCCGAGCAGCAGAGCTGGCATCGTGGCGTTCTCCGTTTCATGTAAGGCCGTAAGTCTTATGTACTATCTGTTAATTACTTGACTGTCAGTACTTTATTGGACGATTTGTCCAGCATGGAAGCGGGGGGGTTCTTCATGGCGCCGACCGGAGACGACCTCGCCGGCCAGCCCCTCGACGCACGTGTGGTCCGGACCCGCAACGACATCCTGCGGACCGCCATCGACGTGGTAACCGATGAGGGGCTGGACGCGGTCACGCACCACCATCTCGCTGAGGTGGCCGGCTACTCCCGGGCCACCATCTACAAGCACTGGCCGACGCGCAACGCCCTCTTCGTGGACGCGTTCACCTACCGGCCCAGCGGAGAACACCACGTCCCCACCGGCGACCTGCGAGCTGACCTCATCGCGGAACTGGCCATGTTCCGCCGTGGCATGGAGCGTCAGCGGCTCGACCGGGCCCTCGCCGCCCTGGCCGCCCTGACGGTCTCGGTCCCTGAGCTGGCCCAAGTCCGGGACAAGCTGGTCGCCGAGGGCGAACGGGTCCTGCTCCAGCTACTCACCCCGGTGGCGCACGGGACTGAACTGGAAGCCGCCATGCGGATGCTGTCCGGCGCCGTTCTGCACTCGGCCCTCATGCATGGCCAGTTGCCCAGCGACGACGTCATCGCGGCCACGGTTGACCTGCTCCTGCGCAGCCTGGACGCCCGGCCCTTCGGGTCGTAACCGGGCTGGTGCGAGGCCGCCTCCTACCCGGGGGGAGGCGGCCTGCGGCTGGAGGTGGACACTGGGCTCATGCGTTATCTGAGCATCGGCACCACCCCGAAGATTTCCAGGATCGGGCTGGGCACCTGGCAGTTCGGTTCGCGGGATTGGGGATACGGCGAGTCGTATGCCGGGCGGGAGGCGCGCGCCATCGTGCGCCGGGCGGTCGAGCTGGGAGTCACCCTGTTCGATACCGCTGAGATCTACGGTTTCGGGCGCAGCGAACGGATCCTGGGCGAGGCCCTGGGCGAGGACCGGGAGACGGTCTTCCTGGCCACGAAGATCCTTCCGGTCGTGCCCGTGGCTCCGGTCGTGGAACAGCGCGCTGTGGCCAGCGCGAACCGGCTCGGGGCCCGCCGGCTCGACCTGTACCAGGTACACCAGCCCAATCCGCTGGTCCATGACCGGACCATTATGCGTGGCATGCGCGCGCTGCAGCGGGTCGGGCTGGTACGCGAGGTGGGGGTCAGCAATTACTCCCTGCGACGTTGGCGCGTCGCTGAGGAAGCGCTGGGCAGCCGGGTGCTGAGCAACCAGGTCCGCTACAGCCTGGTCGCCCGCTCGCCCGAGCGTGACCTGCTGCCGTTCGCCGAATCGACCGGTCACGTCGTGATTGCCTACAGCCCGCTCGCCCAGGGGCTGCTCTCGGGCAGGTACCACCGGGACAGCCGGCCCGTGAACCGCGTCCGGGCCGCGAACCCGCTGTTCCTCCCCGAGAACCTCGAACGGGCCGGCGACCTGATTGCCACCCTCCGGGAAGTGGCGGACTCACACTCCGCCACACCCGCCCAGATCGCTCTGGCCTGGGTCATCCACCGGCCCGCGGTGGCCGCGATACCGGGGGCGTCAAGCGTCGGGCAGCTCGAGAGCAACGTCGCCGCCGCCAGCATCGAACTCACCGACGGCGAGTACCAGGCCCTGCACACGGCATCAGCCCGGTTCCGGCCCATCACCGGGCCGCCTGCCCTTCCCCGCCTGCTCCGGGCTCGCTTCAGCTAGCGCAGGTGGAAACGCCTGGGTCTGTCTTCGCCGTGGTCAGGGTCCGGCCGCGCTCCTCATAGCCAGCCCCGCGGCGGCACCAGTCCGTCGCGCCGCGCCCGCATCCGCGCGTCGGCCCCCGTCGGCCCGGTGGTCCCCGGGTGCGGCTGCTACGGGCGGGAGCCGGGTATCAGGCGGCCAGCCGGGCCGCCGTGGCAGCGGCTGAGCTGCCGGCCATGGCGGTCATCCGGATGTGACGCTCCCCGGCGTCCATGTGACGCTCGCTGGTGTCAGGGTGACGCTCGCTGGCGTCCCGCTGGCCGCTGTGGTCCCGGCTGTCCCGCCCGCTGGGGGCGTCCTGGCCGGGTTTTGCGTGGTGGATCCGGGCCTGGCGGTGGATCAGGGGGTCTATGTCGACACTCCGGAATTAACTGAGTTTCCGGCGTGTCGCGTGCCAGGATGCTGGTATGGGCGTGAACGCGGAGCTGGTGAAGCTGATAGGGCCGCAGCTGGAGCTGCTGCTGCCGGCGCTGGATGAAAGGTCGCGGCGGCTGGGGCTGGCGGCGGTGGCGCTGGCGGCCGGCGAGGGCGGGGTCACGGCGGTGGCCAAGGTGTCCGGGGCGTCGTGGCAGACGGTCTCGGACGGGGTCGCGGAGCTGCAGCCGGGTCAGGCCGGCCTGCCGGGGCGGGTCCGGCGGCCGGGCGCGGGCCGCAAGAAGCTGGCCGAGACTGATCCCGGGCTGGTGCCGGCGCTGGTGGCGCTGGTGGAGGACTCGACCCGGGGGGATCCGGAGTCGCCGCTGGCGTGGACGACCAAGAGCGCGCAGAACCTGTCGGACGCGCTGACCGGGCAGGGGCACCGGTGCAGCCCGCAGACGGCGTGGCGGCTGCTGCATGAGCAGGGGTTCTCCACGTAGGCCAACGCGAAGGTCGCCGAGGGGCGGCGGCATCCGGACCGCGATGCCCGGTTCCGGTATCTCGCCGCGCAGGCGAAGGAGCACCTGGCGGCCGGGCAGCCGGTGATCAGCGTGGACGCGAAGAAGAAAGAGGAGGCCGGCGACTACGCGCAGGCGGGGCGGGAATGGCGGCGCAAGGGCGACCCGGTAAAGGTCCGCGATCACAGCTTCGCCGATGAGGAGGGCGGGCACGCGATCCCGTACGGGGTCTACGACGTGGCCGCGAACACCGGGTTCGTGAACGTGGGCACCGATCGCGACACCGCGGCGCTCGCGGTGGAGTCGATCCGCCGCTGGTGGCAGCAAGCTCGGCGGGACGCCTACCCGGACGCGGCCCGGCTGCTGGTGTGCTGCGACGCCGGCGGGTCCAGCGGCTGGCGGAACCGGGCCTGGAAGGCCGGGCTGGCGCAGTTCGCGCGCGAGGCCGGGCTGGAGATCACCGTGTGCCACTTCCCGCCCGGGACCTCCAAGTGGAACAAGATCGAGCACCGGCTGTTCTCCCAGATCACCCTGAACTGGCGCGGCCGCCCGCTGACCAGCCACGACGTCATCATCAACACCATCTCCGCCGTGACCACCCGCACCGGCCTGAGGGTCACCGCCGTCCTGGACCAGAACCGCTACCCCACCGGGACCACGGTCAGCGACGAGCAGATCCGCGACCTGGAGACCAGGGCCTTAACCCGCCACCGGTTCCACGGCGAGTGGAACTGCACCCTGCACCCGGCCCCCGTCACGCCGCCCCGGCCACCCGCCCCGCCCGCGCTCACCCCGGCCGCCGCCGCTGCCGCCGCCCTGGCTCCCGTCGTGGCCGCCCTGGCCAGCCCGGAGCTGACCGGCCTGTCCCGCCAGGACCTCGCCGCCCTGGCCGCCAGCCTGGAACTGCCCTGGGCCGCCGCCCGCGAGCAGCGCCTGCACCTAGACCGCGGCCACTCCCGCCGCGCCCGCAGCGGCCCGGCCGCGCCCTTCAAGTACCCCCTGGAAACCCAGCTGCTGGCCGCCATCTACCGCTACCGCCCCGGCATGACCTGCACCCGCATCGGCGCCCTGCCCGGCGCTCACCAGAGCACCATCGGCCAGGCCAGCCAGGCCATCACCAGCCTGCCCGGCCCTGGCCACCCCGCCCTCGCCCCCGGCCCCGTCCGCGTCCGCACCCCCAGCGACCTGCGGGCTTACGCCGCCACCGCCGGGATCACCATCCCGGACCCCCCGCCATGCAGACGCCTCCGCAGGTAGCACAATACGGCCCCCGACACACCGAAAACTTGATTTATTTTGGAACGCTTACATCGTGCACCGGATCCGCCATGGAACCCGGATCCACCACAATCTTTTTCCGGGCCGCCGCACCACGGGCCCGGCAGGTGCTGCCCCGTCACACCGGGACCGCGCGGGCCCCAGGGGCGGGTCCCAGGGCTGGTGCCTGGGTATGGGCCAGCGCTTCGTCTCGCAGGTGAGAGCGCGTTCCGGGGAGGCGGCTTGTCAAATTCAGCGCAAGCCGCGGAAACGTCATGAATGTGGCGGCCGACGTCCTGACCATTCAGGTTGAGGCCCTGTCTGCGGTAATTGATGACGTTTACGCCAAACACCGAAATGCATATGAACATACGGGAGCGGAGTCTCACGCGATGACGGTGTCGGCGTCACCGGATAGCAGCAGTTGCGGAACCTGGCCGAAGGCGTACGTGGCATCGGCGTTTAGCGTGAACGTCCAGATCACGTCGTAGCGGTCATCTGGCCAGGACTTCGGGATGACGGTGCCGCCGACCAGCGGCAGCGCGGACGCGAGCGCCGGAATGTGGCCGTGCTCCCAGCAGATCAGCACCGGGCCGGCCCCGCTGGTCAGCACGGCGGTGGCGAGCTGCGGCTCCTGTCCCTTAGCGAAGTCGGCCGTTATCTCGACGCCGATCCGGTCAGACAGCCCGCGGATCGTCTGATGGGTCCGGTGGTCAGCGGTCTTGGTCGGGTGTCCGTACGACGGCGAGATCAGCATCCGGGGAACCCGGAGTCCCGCTCGCAGCGGACCGTGCGTGGGATCGAAGAGTGCCGCCAGTGCACCGGATCGCTGCCAACCGCGTGGCAATAGCGAGTGCTCGTTCTGATTGCCCCGGAAATCTACGCCGGAGTGCCCGGCGGGATGCTTGGGCGCGAGATCCTGTGGCTTCTCGCCGTGGCGGATGATGTAGACGGCCTCCGGCGACGCGGATCGATGACTCATTTCAAGAGACTGATCCTGCCGCCGCGTTGGCTGCGGTCAGGTCGAAGTGCGCGGGATCGTATTCTTCGCCGGCCCACTCCCGCATCTCCTCGCGTTCCGGGCTCGGCGGCCCGGCGAGCAGCTCCTTGAGGTCGGCGAATCCGCCAGGACCACCGCAGTCCTCGGGCGGGCACGCGCCCTCGCCGCCGGCGCACTCCGGGTACACCCCGGTCGCGTCGGCCGCGGCGCTGGCCTCGACGGCAAGCTCGTGTTCCCAGCCGTCGCCGAAGTCGTACTCGTAACCGGCCAGGTCCCCGGTCTTCACCAGATCGCCGATCCGGAACTGCTTCTCGTCGAGCGTTCCGAGTTCATCATCAAGGTACGCGGGGCCGTACTCCCGGCCGTCGATCCTGAACATGTGCAGGTGATAATTCTCCCACCCCATGGCGGCCTGGATAACGCCGTGCACCCGGTCGAGGGTGTAGCCAGCGGGGATCACTACCTGCCGCCAGACCGGCGGGTCGTCCACGTCGGCGAGCGTCACTCGCACCTGGAGCACGGGATCACCTGGCTGTGCCATGCCGCGGACGCGGCGGATCGCGTAACGGCCCAGGTCGGTGAGTACGGCGGAATCGGCCTCGCGGTCGAGGACCACGACACCGAGAACGTGCAGAGCGGCCATCGCGATGGCGACGTCCACCGCGATTGTGCGCCGCAGCGAGTCGTGCTGGAGGGTGGTGAGGTTGGTCAGCGTGTAGCGGGCCTCGATCACCCGGTAGGCGATGTCGCTGAGCTCGCCGAGCGGGCAGGGCCCGGCGCTGCGGAGCAGGGCAGTGGTCAGCTCCTGGCTGATGTCGGTGAACTCATCGCCGACGAGGGACTGGCGCCAGGTGTTCCGCGGGAACAGCGAACCGCCGAGTCGGGGGTAGGCCTGCAGCAGGGCTAGGACCAGGTCGAGCGGTCGTTCCGCGAGCGCGGCGTTCTTCTTGACCGGCAGCAGCTTGGCGCCGCTGACCCGCACCAGGCGCGCGGCCTTCGCCCACTGCACGATCCGGTTGAGGTGAGCCAGATCCTCGCTGGATCTCGTCTTGAAGACCCGGCCGCCGATTTCCGGATCGATCGTGTCACCGGTACCGAGCAGCTCCACGAGATGGCGGCCGTCCGCTAGGCCGATGCGCCCGGTCTGGGTGAGCTTGCGTCCCGGACCGACCCATACCAGGAAGGAGCGAATCCGGCCGGTGAGTTCTGCCTTCTCGGCGGCGGCCTCCAGCATGAGACCAACCCTAGGGCAACAGAGGCGCCACGACCCGGGCAGAGCTAAAGGCGTCTTACCGAATCTTCCAGCGGGCGCTGGGGGATGCCCGGCGCATGCCGCCGATCTTGGTCCGGCAGCGCAGGCTGCACTTCTTCGGCGGCCTGGCTGGGGTGCTGGCCTGGGCCGTCAACGGCGGCGGCGTCTTGCGAAGCGCTGAGTCCAGCATCACCATCGAAGTCGCCTGAGGGCCGCAGATGAAGGGCCGAACCGACATCGGCCAGCCTGCCCATAGGTCAGCCCAGCCGGGTAGCGGTGATGCCGCCGTCGACATACAGGGTGGTGCCGTAAATCATGCGCGCCTCGCTGGATGCGAGAAAGGCGACGGCGTAGGCGATGTCACCTGCGAGGTTGGCGGCGACAAAGTCGGCCTTGCCGCCATCCGCGCGGATTTCCTTCACCACCGCTGAGCCCCGGGCGTCGTCGCGGCCCCTGACGATCACGTGCGCGCCGCGTGCCGCGAGTACGCGGGCGATGGCGCGGCCGATACCGCTCGTCGACCCCGTGACTGCTGTCTGCCCGTCGAAGGGGCGCGTCACGACGGGAAACGGGAATTCATGCGGCCTGCGCCGGGAAGAGGTGGCCATGCGGGCCTCGCTGAGCACCGACCATTACAGCCGGCTGGAGCAGGGCAGGCAGGCAGCGGTATCGGAATCGGCGCTCAAGGCGCTGACGCGGGCCCTGCGCCTTGAGCAGGCGGAGGCCGCGCACCTTCGCGACCTCGCGACCCCGCCGGGCCGGTCCCGCCGCCCGGCGGTCACGATGCAGCGAGCCGATCCCGGGCTGCTCCGGGTGGCCACGGCCCTGGATCACGTTCCGGTGCTCCTGCTCGGCCAGCGCGGCGAGGTGCTCGCGCGCAATGCCCTGCTGAAGGCGGTGCTGGGCCACCCGATGCTGCCCGGCTCGTCGTTCACCGACTATCTGTTCCGCGAGCCGCTGGCCCGGGAACGGATCGTCAACTGGGCCGACTTCGCCGCGAGCTCCATCGCGACCATGCGCATGGAGCTGGGCAGGCACCCCGACGACCAGCGCCTCGCGGTCGCCGTCGAGCGGCTGCGCCATACCGATCCGGATGTTGCCCGCTGGTGGGATGACCACACAGTGCGCGACTATGCCTCGGTCCGCAAGCGGATCGCGCATCCCCAGGCAGGCCCCCCCGACTTCAACATCGAAGTGATCACCGCGCCGCACGTCCCGGACCAGCACCTCGTGGTCTACACGGTCGAGCCGGACTCGGCGACCGCACGCGCGCTGCCCTTCCTGGCTAGCTGGGCAACTGCCGAAACGCCCTAGCTGAAACGCCCTAACCGGAGTGCTGTAACCGGTCCGTTCAGGCGATCACGTCGAAGGCGGCCCGGTCTGGATGCGTTGCTCGCAGGCTGCCAGGCCGGGCGGGCCAGCGCATCGTAGAAAATGCGTACCGGGGCGTGCGGGAATTGACTACCAGGCTTCCAGGATCTCCCTCGGCTAAGCGTCGGGCGGAGCCCAGGCTTGCAGCACCTGACGGATCGCGGCCAGCCGTTCGCCGTCCCAGCTGATCCCGGGGTCGGGCTCGAGGAACGCCGAGGCGACCGCGCCCAGGCCGAGGGCGGGCAGCGACCATTCCTGCTCAGGCATCTCCCTGGGGCGGGCGCCGAACGGGCTGGCCTGGACCCGCTGCGCGGCCATCTCCGGCATGGCCAGTGCCATGATCACCAGCCCGCGCATGGTGGCACTGAGCAGCGTGGCCAGGCTCTCGAACGTTACTCCGTGACCGGGCTTGAGCCGGTAGCCGAACAGCCCGGTCAGCTCCTGCCAGGCGCGCGCGATCCTGGCGTTGTGGGCCCGCTCGGACTCGGCCAGGGCGACCTGGACCTGGTCGCGCAGCGCTCCGTCGGCCAGGCTCATGAAGGTCGCGTGCAAGGCGACGTAGGTGCGCCAGCCAGGCGAGTCGTACATGGTCTGGAAGTCCAGCAGCGAGAGCCGGCGGAACAGCTCGGTGACCAGGTGGTGACGGCCCTCGGGCGTGCCGATCCGGTCTAGGTTCTCGGTCACGATCAGCCGCATCAGCTCGAGTTCGTCCTCGACGATCCCCGGGGTGGCGTCCGCGGCCAGCTGCCTGACCAGGTCGCTGAAGAACAGGTCCTTGTAGGGCCAGCGCCGGTAGACCGCGCTGCGGGACACGTCGGCCTCGCGGATGACGTCCTCGAAGCTGATGTGGTCCAGGCTGACGGTCAGTCCGGTGGACCGCACCATGGACATGGCGGCCCGCAGCATCCGCCGCTCGGTCTCCAGGTCGGACAGGCGGCGCCCCCTGCGGGCCAGGCCCGTGGGCGCCTGCACGTCGCCTTTCATAGCCCGCCTCCACTGCTCATGGCGATCCTCTATTGGGACTTTGGACTCTATGTCTCAAGTTTGGTATTCCCTATCTTACCGTTGATGGCCCAGATGGAACGGCCTCCGCGGCGGGGCCACCTGGAACCTCAGGAGGACACATGACGAACGGTCCCGGGCAGAGCGCGCCCCGTCTTCCTGGTCGACCCCATCCCGGCCGGCCCCCCGAGAAAGGCATGCCATGACCGACGAGATGACCCGCACTCGGACCGTTCGTGCCAGGCCGCACGGCCGCGACCGCAGTCGCCGCTGGATCCGCCGGGTCCTCATTGGCCTGGCCGCGCTGCTCGTGCTCGTGGTGCTCGGCGCCTGGGCGCTGATCACGTTCTCGTCGGTGCCGCCCCCGCTGGCATTGCCGGCGCGGGTGAGCGCGCCGGCCGGACCGCTCGACGGGAGCTGGCACGCCGCGGCCGGCTCGGTGGCGGGGTTCCGCGTCCCCGAGACGGCGTTCGGCCTGAGCAACGACACCGTCGGCCGGACCAGCCACGTCACCGGCACCGTGACCGTGGCCGGCGGCCAGGTCACCGGCGCCTCGTTCCGTATCCTCGTGGCCTCGGTCCTGGTCAACGGCAAGCCGCAGCCGCAGATCGCGGCGAGCCTGCGGACCAGGCGCTACCCGGACGCTACCTTCAGCCTGGCCGGGCCGGTCACGCTAGGCCCCGCGTTCGCCGCGGGCGGCACCCTGCACGCGGCGGCGGCTGGACGGCTGGTGCTGAACGGGCTCTCCCGGCCCGTCACTGTTACCGTCACCGCCCGTCGTGACGGCGCCGCGATCGAGCTCGCGGGCACCGTCCCGGTGTCCTTCGCCACCTGGGACATCACCGGACCGTCCGGGTTCGGCTTCGTCTTCTCGCTGGCCGGTCACGGCGAGGTCGAGTTCCTGCTCGCGCTGCGCCAGTGACCGCGCCGGGTCGGCCACTACCGGCGCCAGGCCGCCCAAAGCCCCGTGAACACCTCAGGCAGCGGTCAGCCAGCCCGCGTGAACAGCGGGAGTTACCCGCGCACGATGCTGTCACCAGTCGTCCCAGTGGATCACCACGTCCGGGTCCGGCCGGGCGGCCGGCTGGAAATTCGTCCCCTTGGTGTAGGCCAGCGGGGTCAGCACCGCCTGCGCCACCGTGCCGTAGGGAATGCCGAGGATGTCGGCGACATCCTGCTCGCGGGACTGATGCATGGACGTCCAGGCGGTGCCCAGCCCCCGGGCGCGGGCGGCCAGCATGAAGCTCCACATGGCCGGGAGGATGTTGCCAAGCCCGGCGAGGGCCGAGGTCCGGTCGATGCCCTCGTTGCAGCCGAGCACCAGCACCGGCGCCTCCCCCATGTGCTCGCCGAGATAGTCGGCCGAACTGGCCACCCGCTGCTGTGCGAGGTCTCGCTCGGCGTCCCCGCTCGGGCGGCCCGGATAGGACGGCGACGCCTTGTACCGGGCGTACACCTCACGGTAGATTCCCCCGATCGCCCTCCGCTTTTTCTCGTCCCGCACCACGACGAACCGCATCGTCACCACGTTCGACCCGGACGGCGCCTGCAAAGCCATGGCCACGCATTCGCGGATCACGGACCCGGGCACCGGGCGTGCGAAGTCGAGGCGCTTCCGCACGGCACGGGTGGTGGACAGCAGCTGATCTGGGTTCAGGTCGAGTAGCGCCATGTCGCCCAGGTTAACCGCTCGGTGCCGGAATGATCTCGGCCCCGCTGATCAGGCCTTCTGCTTGCCGAGGATGTTCTGGGCGATCGAGGCCTTCTCGCCTTCGCCGGGAAGGAGGATCCACGTGGCCAGGTAGGCCAGTGCTCCGGTGCCTCCGGTGAAGACCGAGACGACAGCCACGATCACCCGGACCAGGGTCACGTCCAGGCCGGAGTAGTCGGCGATTCCAGCGCAGATACCGGCCACCATGCGGCCGTTCTGGCTGCGCGCCAGGATCCTGGTTCCGTTTCTGCCGTTCATGCCGGCCATCCTTGGGGTGACCCCGGGGGTAGCTGGCCACCGTCGGCGGCTGATCCCAGTGCCTGTCCACAGGCTATGACCGCAACTTGAAACAAGCAATTTTTTTCAAGAAACAGTTGTACGCTTATTTGCGTGGCGGACTGGAGCTTCCTGACCAACCACGCCCGGGTCCTGCTGTACATCGCCCACGACCCGGGCGCAAGGCTGCGCGACATCGCGGCCGGCCTGGGCATCACCGAACGCCGCGCCCACGGCATCATCACCGACCTGGCCGCGGCCGGCTACGTGATCACGCAGAAGGACGGCCGCCGCAACCGCTACCAGGTCCAGGCTCACCTGCCGGTACCCGAGCCCGGCACCAGGGAGCCGGCCGTCGGCGAGGTCGTCGCCCTGTTCACAGCACCGGACGGGCACCGGGCCCCAGGCGAGTGATCGTGCACGTACAGCGGCCGGGCCCCCCCTTCCAGGGCCCGGCCGCGATTCCGGCGGTTAGACAGTGACGCCTTGGTAGGCGAGCGGCGTGCTGGCCGCGGTCATGTCGGCGGTGATCGGGGAGGGCCTGAAGCCCTTCACGACCAGCCACAGGCCAAGCGAGAGCTCCCAGGCTGCCACCGGGATCACCGGGAGTGCGGCGAGCCCGGTCAAGGAGGAGTGCTGCCCGAACAGCGTTGCGAACACGGCGATAATGAGCAGAGGGCCTCCAATGAGTCCCATCAGGGGAATGGCACGGGGCACGAGCCGGGACCGGTACATCAAGGAGCCAAGCAGCAGTGCGTTGATGCCTGGCATCAGGGTCTGCGAGAGCAGGAACGTCCAGTTGTAGACCGCGACGTGCGACGCGCCGACGGTGACGAGCGCGGCCGCGTTTGCTCCGGCCGCTCCGCCCAGGTCCTGCCGCAAAGTCACCAGCGATAGCAGGCTGACGACGCCGGTGAAGATCATGACGGCTTCCAGGACGCGAGCGGCGACGAAGCCCAGCGCGACACCCTCGTTCTGCCGCTTGACGACCGGGTACAGCGTGACGGCGGTGCCGATGCACGCCAGGGCCATGATCACCTCGAGGAAGCCGCCCACGAGCACGCCCGTGTGGGAGCCGGAGGACAGGATCCTTTCATTGGATGGATGAGCTATCGGAGTTCGATGGCGGGCACTCGGGCTGACCAGGTCGTCGGGTGTGAACCTGAGTGACCGAGACCAGCGGCAGGCCCAGGTCGCGCACTTTCTGGAGCAAGCCATGCAGCGCGGCCTGGTCGGCTACGAGGCCATGGATGACGGTGGTGCCGTCGCTGTCGTGGGTGAGGATCAGCCCGTCGAACCAGGCGGTCCACCGAGAATCGAGGTGCCCCTTGAGGCGGATCTCGTACCGTCCAGGGTTGTCATGGTGACCAGTCGACATGTCGCTCACGTGTTCCTTCTGCTGTCGCTTGCCTGGACGGATCTCCGCCGGCGTTGCGAACCTTCGCAGGTCTGATCGAAAGCTAGAAGCGAATGTGGTGAGCTGGCATCACCACACGTGGTGATTGATGTGGTGATTCGCGCAACGGCAACGGCAACGGCAACGGCAACGGGTCAGGGTTGCCGGTTGCGGGTTCGCGACAAGCCGAGTTCCGCGGCTCGGCGGACCGCGGCCCGGCGGCTGGTCACGGCGAGCTTGGCGTAGATGTTCTTGGTGTGAGTCCGCATGGTGTTCAGGGACACCATGAGCTCGCGGGCGATGGCCGGGCCGTCCAGCTCGGTTCCGAGCAGCCGAAGCACGTCAAGCTCGCGTTCGCTCAGTGGCTCGATCAAGGCCTGCTCGACGGGGCTGCCGGGCTCGGTCTCGCCCACGGCGGCCAGCAGCCGACGGACATAATTCCGGGCGATCCCCTGTTTCGCGGCCGCTCTGAGCAGGGAAGCCAGAGGCGGGCCCTCATCGGCGAAGATCCGGACGTAACCCTCCGGCTCGGCCAGCGTCACCGCCCGCTCCAGGCAGCCAAGCGCCGCAGGGATGTCCCCGAGCGCCTGGTGCGCGAGCGCCCGCAGCACCAGGATCTCGATGACCCGTCCCGTCCTCTCCCCTTCTTCCGCCGCCGGCAGGAGGCGCTCCAGGAGCCGGGTCGCCTCGTGCATGGAGCGCTCGGCACGCTCATCGGCGTACCGCGCCAGGAGCACCCTGGCCAGGGTGACGTGCTCGAATTCGCGTAGGTAACTGAGGTCGTCATCCACGGACAGTCCCTGCTCACGCGCCCAGCCGAGGGCTTCGCCGAGGCTGCCCTGGGCGATCCAGACCCGTGCCTTCAACGCCGGGACCGGTCGCACGTTCGGGAAGAAGTCACTCACATACAGGCGCTCCGCCTCGTTGAGCAGATCGAGTGCGCCGGCCAGATCTCCTTCAGCCTGGCGTATCCGAGCCATCGCGACCCGCCAGCGATACCGGTTCTGCGGCAGCCCGACGTGCTCGCCCAGTTCCTGGCTCCGCAGCAGCCACTGCGTGGCGGCCTGCGAGTCGTCGTACTCGCGGTGGACCTCGCTCATCCCCACGTACATGTCTGCCGTTCCCCGCAGAACCGGCCCGTCCTGCTCCGATGCACGCTGCAAGGCCTGCTCATAAGTACGCATCGCCTCGCCGAGGCGACCTTGCGCAAGCCGGATGTCCGCCATCGCGATCGCGCAGCCGAAGGTATCGGCAATCTGCCCGGACCGGCGTAGTCCCGCCGCGCATTCGGCCCACGCCGAATGCGCTGTCTCCAGATCCCCGCTCGTCCAGAACGCGAGTCCCAGGAACCCCGCTGCCCCGGCGCGGACGCCGTGGTCCTCCGCAAGCGCACGATCGAGCGTCCGCCGGGCGTGCCTCACCGTGCCGGGCACATCGCCCCGGACCAGGGCCAGGGCGGAACGGTACAGCTCAATCGCCCCCGGGAGGCGGCGATATTCCTCCTCATCGGCCACGACCATCTCGGCCGGCCGGGCTGGGGATCCCTTACCGGTAGCTGCCTCCGTCAGCCACCGCTCGGCGTCCCGCAGCCGGACCTCAACTTCCTCGGGCTCACCGCCGGTCAGCAGCGCCCCGGCGACGGCAAAGCTGAGCATCGGCCTTACCCTGACCACCTCGTCGGGGAGCGCCTTGAGCCAGCTGTGCATCGTGGCGTCCTGCCTGGTCTTGCGCATGGCCGGGATCGCCAGCTCGATCAGGTCCGCCGCGCGCTCGAAATCTTCGGCGGCCAGCGCATGGCTGATGGCCACGGACTGCTCGCCGTTCTGCTCGTACCACGCGCTTGCCCGCCGGTGCAGGTCCGGCACCTGGCCGGGCTGCTCGTCGAGCAGCCGCGCCTGCAGCACGTCGGCGAACAGATGGTGGTAGCGATACCACCGGCGGCGGTCATCCAGCGGGACCAGGAACAGGTTCCCCCGGTCCAGCGCCGCCAGCATGGCCTTGCCGCCACCCTGCCCGGTGACCGCATCGCACAGCGGGCCGCTCAGCCGCCCCAGGATAGAGGTCTGCAGCAAGAAGGCCTGGACACGATCGGGCTGACGCTGCAGCACCTCCTCGGCCAGGTAGTCCACGACGTAACGATCATCCCCGGCGAAGCTGGCAATGAAGCCGGCCACGTCGTCTCGCCCCTGCATCGACAGGGCCGCCAGCTGGAGCGCGGCGATCCAGCCCTCGGTACGTCCCTCCAGCGCGGCCACATCCCGCGCCGTCAGCCGCAGGCCCATCATCTCGTTGAGGTACGCCGCCGCCTCATCGGGCGTGAACCGCAGCTCGGCCGCGCGGATCTCGACAAGCTCGCCGCGCGCCCGCCACCGGGCCAGCGGCAGCGCGGGATCGGCGCGGCTGGCGATCACCACGTGCAGCCCGGGAGGCAGATGGTCGAGCAGGAACGCCATCCCGTCCTGCACATCGCGTGCGTCGATGACGTGGTAGTCGTCGAGCACCAGCACGATATCGGCCGCGATGGCGCCCAGATCGTTGAGCAGAACGGTGAGCACTGTCTCGATCGGGGGCGGTCGGGGCGCCTGCAGGAGGGTCAGCGCAGTCTCGCCGACCCCGGATGCCGCCGTCCGCAGCGCGGCGATCAGATAGGTCCAGAAGGATGCGGGATCGTTGTCGGCCCGATCGAGCGACAGCCACGCGACCAGCCGCTCATCGCCCGGGCCGGCCGGTCCCGCCGTCAGCCACTCGGTGAGCAGCGTCGTCTTGCCGAAACCAGCGGGTGCGGAGACGAGCATCAGCTTCGACGCCGCCCCGCGGTCCAGCCGCTCGCTCAGCCGCGGACGCAGCACCAGGCCATGCCGAGACCTAGGGACATAGAACTTCGTCTCGAGCAGGGGGGCCGGAACCAGCGAATCTCCTAGGTTGCCAGCTGCCTTCGGCGGGGCGACCACCTGAGCTGTCCGGGGTTTCTGGGTCGGAGCCGGGCTGGCTGGGGCGAGCAACGGGTCCTGGGCCAGGATGCGGGCCTGGAGTTCCCGCAGCGCCGGGCCGGGGTCGAGGCCAAGCTCGCTGGCCAGGCGATCACGGATTTCTGCGTAGCCGCGCAAGGCGTCGGCCTGCCGTCCGCTACGGTACAGGGCGAGGAT
>Ga0224557_1001100_pt1 | contig 27130 bp, 23 predicted proteins | sample 714S31014metaG_FD_180677 | JGI IMG/M metagenome (GOLD analysis project Ga0224557, IMG submission 180677) | Peat soil microbial communities from Stordalen Mire, Sweden - 717 S3 10-14 | ecosystem: Environmental > Terrestrial > Soil > Wetlands > Peat | place: Sweden: Norrbotten County, Stordalen... | reverse complement strand
GTGCCCAGACCCGGCCACGATCGAGGCGAACAAGAAGCTGGCCACCACCATGTTTCAAGGGCCGCCGAAACCGGAGGAAATTGAGAAGGGGCCTGAAATCATGGACAAGGACTATATACAGCATAATCCTGAGTTCAAACGCTTCGGTGAGATCAACCATCTCCATGGGCTCGAGGAATTCAAGGCGCTGATGCCAATGATGATGAAGGCTAACGGCCCGTTCGCGCCGCCTCCGCCGGACGCTCCGAAGGGCAATCCTCTTTACATGGTCCTGGCCGATTGCGACATGATCGTCATCCTCCAGCAGCGCTATCTTCCCGACCCGCAGCACAAGGGGAAGTATTACGAAGCGTTCTGGTTTGACGCCTTTCGGGTGAAGAACGGTAAGTTGGCCGAGCATTGGGACGCGGCGGAAATTCCCAAAAAGCTTCCGGACTTCCTGCTCAAGCCGCTTTCGGAGTTGGCGAAGGAGCCGAGCACGAAGGCCCCGGCCACGAAAGAGAAGTAAGCGCCGCGCACTGCCCGGCATGGGGTGGCAGTCCGGCAGCAGGCTCGATCGCGGGCTTTGGTCGCAGTCGGCGGCGCCGCGTGGGCGGACATCGTCGCCGATGCAGTACGCGCAGAGTTCCGCCTCGTCGGTCGGTATCGGCCGACCGACGCTCTTAGGCGAAGCTGCACCTGTTTCTTGGTGAGACTTTTGACATGGAAATGGCTCATGGAATTCGCGCATAAAATCGTCCTCATAACGGGAGCGGCGACCGGGATCGGGCGCGCGACAGCCAGGGAGTTGGCTCGCCTGGGGAGCCGTGTAGTCATCGCGGATCTCAACGGTGCGAAGGCCGAAGAAGCGGCGTCCTCGATTCAAGCCCAGGGCGGCGAAGCGATGAGTGTGCGCTGCGACGTCCAACGGGATGACGCCGTCGCAGCGCTGATGAGTGCGGTATCTGCAAAATACGGCCGGGTCGATGTCCTCATCAACAATGCCTCAATGCCGCCCGTAGCCGGGCTGATTGAGGACATTCCCTTTGAGGCCTGGGAGAGCGCGCTGCAGGTGAACGTGCTTGGCTATGTGCGGATGATACGCGCGGTGCTTCCCGCGATGCTTGAGCGCGGCAGTGGTTACCTGGTCAACACGGCGTCATCACTTGCCATTCTGCCCGATCCACCCACACGCTTTCAGATTCCGTATACCACGACCAAAGGCGCGCAGCTCGCGATGAGTTACGGCCTGGCGCACGCGCTGCACCCGCGCGGCGTGCGCGTGTCGGTCTTCTGCCCCGGCATCACGGCCACGTCGGATCGGCCCGGCGGTCAAAGCGTGACAACCTCGGGCACGGCGATGCCGAGCATCGCGGAATTTCTCCACGGAGTGGACCCACGTCGCCGCACACCGGCGACCGCGGAGTTCGCGGCTTCCGTATTGATCGATGGCATGCGTCAGGAGAAGTTCTTGATAAGCTCGCAGGTTGGCTATGAGGAGCAGATCGTGGAGTTCGCGCAGGCGGGCCTCGACCCACTCGCATTGATGGCCAGCAGCGGCACCTGAATCAGGGCGCGTGTACTGCCACAGCGCCACCCGCAATTGGTCGGCGACTCGTGCGCATACCCACCGTTACTCGAGGTGCGTTTGGTCGCCGTACTTGCCAAGCTGGTAGATGTTCACGAGCTGATAGGCTACGGACGCATCGAGGCGCAACTGCATCTGAGCCTTGATGTGCTGGCCAGCCACACGCTTTGTCCAGGCGAGGGCGTAGGCGGACCGCTTCAACAGGGCCGCGACGATCTCTTCGACGCGCGCATCGAGCTCGTCGGCCGTCACCGCATAGTTGATGATTCCCCTGTCGGCGAGTTCGCGACCGGTGAACACCCGCGCCAGCATCAGGTACTCCTTCGCCAGCGCCGGGCTCATGTGCGAGGGGATGTGCGCGAGACCGCCGTCGCCGGGGACCATGCCCGCCGACGTGCGAAACGGTTGGACCTCCCCCATGCCCATATGGTGATCCGCGAACCGGGCGTCTTCACGGGCGATGATGAAGTCCGAGGCGAAGGCGACGCTCGACCCCCAGCCGATCGCGTCGCCGTTGACCTTGGCGACGATCGGCCTGTCGAGATCCACCATCGCCTCGTGCAACCGGACGATGCCGGTCGTAGCGGTCCACACGTTGGGGGGCGACATCACGTCCTCGGCGCCCGCGTTCGACAGGAGCTGAGGGACCCAGAACACGCCCGGGTCCGCCCCCTGGACGACCACCACCCGCACGCGATTGTCCGTCCGAACGGCATTGACGATCTCGAAGAACTCCCAGTGCCGGTCCGTCCACGGACGGCCCTCGATCTTGCGATCCAGGCCGTGCATGGAGATGCGCAGCACCTCGTCTTCGAGCGCCACCGAGAAGTAGACGAACTCGTGTTCAAGGTACCAATACTTCGACATGGTGCGATCCCCTATCTGTGATCCGCGAAGAGGACGTTGACGTTCTTGGTCTGGAGGTACGACAGCATCTCACCCAAATCCTCCTCGCGACCCACTCCAGAGTCCTTGACCCCGCCATACGGAGTCCCCGGGAAGTGCTTCGAACTGTCGTTCACCCACACGTAGCCTGCCTGAACGTCGCGCGCGAAGCGATGCGCAATCCGGAGATCGGCCGTGAAGACGCTCGCGGTCAGGCCCAGCCCGACCCCATTGGCCATCAGCAAGGCATCATCGTAATCGCGGAACGGCATCGCGACTAGGACCGGGCCGAAGATTTCCTCCTGGGCGATTCGACTGGCCGGGTTCACGTCGTCGAACAAGGTGGGCTCCACGAACAGGCCCCTTGCCAGTTCCGGGGCCGTGGGCCGCCCACCGCCGACGACCAGGCGGGCCCCGTCCTCGAGCCCGATGCCTATGTATCGCCGTACCTTGTCGAACTGTCCCTGATGGACCATCGCACCCGTATCGGTGGAATCCTCGCCCGGATCCCCGACTCGAAGGTTCCCCATCCTCTCCGCAAGCTTGCCGACGAACTCTGCATGCAGGTCCTGATGGACGATCAACCGGGAGGTAGATCCGCACGACTGGCCCTGCCAGGTGAAGTTCATCCCGCGCACCACGCCATCGAGCGCAGCGTCGATGTCCGCGTCGGGAAAGATGACGATCGGATTCTTCCCGCCGAGTTCCAGGGTCACCGTCTTCACGGCGACCTCGGCTGCCCTTCGCTGGATGGAACGGCCGGTCTCGCTGCTTCCGATGAAGGCGATACGTCGCACGCGGGGATCGGCGACGAGCGCGTCTCCCACGTCGTGGCCCGTTCCGGTGACCACGTTGACCACGCCCGGCGGGAAAATATCGATGAGATCGTCGACCAGGGCCAGGATCGACAGGGACGTGAACTCGCTCGGCTTCAAAATGACGGTGTTGCCCGCGACCAACGGCGCCGCTATCTTCGCGATGGCGAACATGAGGGGATGGTTGAAGGGGATGATGCGAGCGGTTACTCCGAACGGCTGGCGCAACGTGTAGTCCAGTCGATCGTGAGCGACCGGAATCGTCTCGCCTCTCGCCATCAGGGCAAGGCTGGCGAAGTACCGCACCTGGGAAGCCGCGATGCGAACATCATTGCGCATCTCCCGGATGGGGCTTCCGTTGTCGGCCGTATCGATGGCGGCCAGTTCATTCCCCCGCCGCTCGACGACGTCGGCCAGCCGCAGAAGGGCCTCCGCCCTCGCGAGCGGGGGCTGAGCGGCCCACCCCGGGAACGCGCGTTCCGCCTCGTCGACTGCGTGCTGCACATCGCCCACGCCGCACCGCGTGAACGATGCGATGAACTCTCCCGTTGCAGGGTTGGTCGACTCGAGGGGAGGACCCCCGCAGCCCAGATACCTCTTGCCACCGATCAGGGTGGGCATCACCTCGCTGCCCAGCAGGCTCCTGGCGGAATCTCTCATGGCTGCTACGCGCCCGCCCCGAGACCATTTCGTCCGGAATCGCTGAATGCCGGGAGCACGTCCCGGATGAAGGACTCCAACGAGGCGTTCGACTCCTCCGGCGACATGAAGGCGAAGTTGAAGAGCATTCCCAGGTGCCTCACGCCCGCACTGCGGTACGCATCGATCTGATCCTTCACCGACGAAGCCGAACCGATGATGAACTGCTTGCGGACGAACTCCTCCGGATCTCCGGTGGGTCCGATCACCGCCTTCAGCGCACCTCCGGGGATCTTCGCACTGGTGCGCAGCCCGTACTCGTGAAGCATCTGGATGCGGCGAATCGCCTCGTCGTGGGCTTCAGCGTCGGAGTCGCGCACGATCACGTTGCGAAAGCAGAAGCTCCACTCGAGCCTGTCCTCGATGACGTCCTTGGAGAATCCGGCCCCGGCCATCGCGCCGCGATAGATGTCCAGTCGCTTAAGCAACTCGGCCAGCTCCAATCGGGCCATGTAGATGTACTCTGCCACGAGACCGGCGTCGTAGGCGGCCTTGTCGCTGATCGTCATCCTGGCCAGGGGAGGGTGCTCGCGGTGGTAGGCGCTGGGCATCACGCGGGAATAGATCGTGCCCGCCTCGAATCGCGTGGACCACTCCAGGGGCGCGTCCCCCTCCTTCATGCTCCAGGCGGCCTTGAGTGCGGTCAGCACCGCACCGAAGTCCTCGTGCTTGCGGTCAGGATTCCGGCCGAGCCCCACGAATTCCATCGCGTCACCGCCGGTGGCAAGGCCCACGATCGTATTGCCCTTCGTCAGCACGTCCATGAGGTTGATGTGCTCGGCCAGGGAAATGGGGTTGTGCAGGGGAGCGATGACGGCGGCGTGAATGAAGCGGGTTCCCGGAGCACACCGGCCAGCGAGGTGCGCTGCCATCATCAGGTTACTGCTGTACGTGTTGAACTCGGAGAAGTGGTGCTCGGTCAGGCCCACTCCGACGAAGCCGGCGTGGGTGGCCCGGACGGCCTGGTCGATGCACGTCTCGATGATGTCCGCGTCATGTTCCGCGCCAGAGGTCTGAGGATTGACGTAGTAGGTGAACTTCATGTCTCGACTTACACTCGTTATGGGTTGCAGAATTACATTCTGCAACATAGCAGACGAGATGGTACATCACAACATCGGTCAGCCGAGGGCGACTGGGGTCGCCAGACCCTGCCGCGGGCGCGACATCGTTACCGGTCTTTCGCGTTCGGAGGACCCGCGGCCCGCCCAGCCAGTTGAGTCTCTGGCATGGGTCTCAGGCGTCTCAACCGAGCTTGAGCCGACGGCGCCATCATCTCGGGCTTCCATTCCCAAGCGCCTGAGCGAGTATCGCAGGTGACCTGCTCGACTCCGTCGATCGCCATGACGGCGTCCTCGATTGCCGAAGTGATGTTCATGGCTTGCATGCAGACGGGGCTTGTGAACCGCAGTTGGATCTCGACGTGGGTCCCGTCAATCTTGATTCCTCGCACGATCCCCATATCGACCAGGTTGATCGGTACGCCGGTGGCGATGCTGCAGGGATCGACCACGCTTCTCAATGCCTCGGTCACCTGGTCTTCAAAGATCATCACTCAGCCCGGCCCGCAGACGCGGTCGTGGAGTACGGATCCGCAGGAGCACCTGTTCCCCGGCGCTTCGCGAACTCGTCGTTGCGGATTGCAGCGAGGCGCGGTTCGAGATCGAGCCCGACCATCTCGGCGTAGTTCCCGGCAAGGATACGGCGTTTGTCAGCTTCGGTGATCTGCCTGACGCCCCCTCGCTCGACCGTGTCGTCGTCGAACCGAAACTCCCGAACGAAGCGCTCGAGCGCGGGGCGTGGGTGGATTGCCATGCAGCCAGTCCCCCACATGATCCGGCGCAGCGCGTGCTCCTGCCCGATCCGCATGAGGTTGAACATCGCATCGTGGAACTGCCCGGGGGCGTGCACCAGCATCGCGCTCGTGATCTCGAGGTTGACCCAAACATTCTGGAAGCGAGCGAGCTGCCATGCGGTTTCCTCGACAAAGGCAGATCCGCCATGAACGATCTCGAAGTTCAGGTCCGGGAATGCGATGGCCGCACGGTCGATGTCGTCCATCTTGTAGGGGTCCATGGGCACAGGCCCCATCGGCACCGCCTTGTGAATCGCCACGACCTTGAGCCCGAGTTGTTGTGCGCGCTCGAATACGGGGAACGCCACTTCCGGGTCGTCCATCCGCCATCCCTGGACCTGGTCAGCGACAAAGGTGTTGGGGTACAGCTTCACGCCTACTGGATCGAGCAACTCCACCTGGCGATCCAACTCCTCAAGTGCACGCTTTCCGGTCAGCGGGTCGACACCGGCGTACACCAGCGTGCGGTGGGGCCAACGTTGCTTGGCCTCGAGCGCCTTCTCGAGCGAACAGCTGCCATCTTTGTAGGCGCCGATCTGCAGGGCGTGGTGCACGGCGATGTCCGTATCGCTCTCGACGAACGACACGTTCGAGATCTCTTCGACTGACCAGTCGCGGATCCAGGCGTCCTCCGGAAGGCGATATCCGGGGGCGGCTGCGGCGTGGGTTGCGTGATATACCTGCTGCGCGAGAATCGCGCCATACCGGTTTGCGTAGTTGTCGGGCGCCCAGTTGTAGGCGTGGACGACCGCATCAATGACTGGAATTCCGTCGATCATATCGCTCCTTTGTGGGCCGGCGGCACGCCGCTGCGGCGAACGTGACGTCCGAAACCGTAGGGACGACGTCGCGCAGAAGCAATCCTGCTGCACCCCTATGATGGTGGTGTTTTGTCATGGCTAAACCGACTGAGGGTCGGTCACATCGGCACCTCTGGGAAACCCCGCGCCAGAACTGCAGCCCGATGCGCTCTCCAGAATGTCAATCTGCAGAGCATAATAGCAAACAGGCCTGACGGGGTGCAAGCCGCCCATGCCCACGTCCTCGGCCCACGGGTCGGTGCGCAGCCAGGCGAGGGCTGCCGAGCGCAGGACTTACGTCAGACGAACCTTCAGCTTTCGCAGGCCGCGGGCCGTTATGCCACCCAGCCACTCGGGCTCTTCGTCGCACAGCTGAAGTCCCGGGAAGCGGCGCGCGAGCTCGACGAGCACGATGTTCGCTTCCAGCCGCGCGAGATGCTGCCCGATGCAGACGTGGATCCCGCCGCCGAAACTCAGCGGGCGCACGTCCTTGCGCGTGATGTCGAGCCGATCCGGGTCCTTGAACCGCTCCGGATCGCGGTTTGCCGCCCCCATCAGCGGGACCACCGTATCGCCGGCGGGAATGGTCGCGGTAGGAAGCTGTATGTCTTCCGTGGCGATTCGGTGTGGCGGCTCGGCCTGCACGGACGATTCGAAGCGCAGGAGTTCCTCGACGGCGCCATCCACGAGCCGGGCAGGGTCTGAGGTGAAGAGATCCCACTGGTCACGATGGCGAAGCAAGGAGTAGACGGCGTTTCCGAGGAAGTGCGTCGTGGTCTCAAACCCGGCGATGTAGAGCAGGCCCGCGTTGGCGAGGACCTCCTCCTCGGTAAGCGTTCCGGCTTCCATGGCGGCCACCGACCTGCTGAGGAGGTCCTCGCCCGAGCCGCCGTGCCGCTGCTTGATGCGGTCGCCGAGGAAGCCGTTGAGCTTGTCCATGGCTTTGTCCGCCGTGCGCAGGACGCTGTCTTCGACCAGCGGCTCGAACGTCGGGCCGACGGCGGCTGCCCAATCGATGAAGGGCTGGATGTCGGCGTTACCCGGAAGCCCCATGATATGTCCCATGACCTTGATCGTGAGCTGATAGCCCAGTTGCCCGACGATGTCGATCTCACCCCGGTCCGTCGCGCTGTTCAGCAGCTCATCGGTCAGCGAGGTGATGAGCGGCCGCAGATCCTTCACCCGTGAGCCACTGAATATGGCCGAGTTGTAAACGGCCCGCTTCGCGTGGTACTCCGGCGGATTCGAGAAGATCAGCCAGTGACTCTGGCTCTCCGCGAACGACCGCTTCGTGTCCGCGTCCGTCCCGCTGCTCCGTTTGTGGAAGTCCTCAAAGTGGCGGACGAAGCGCTTGTCCTTGAGGATCTTCTGGACGTCGTCATAGCGGGTTAGCACCCAGAAATTGCCCATCGACGAGCGATGGACGGGGTCGAGTTCGCGCAGTCTCGCGAACAGCGGATACGGATCAGACTGGTGCTCGGTCATGAGCCGCCGGAGGATGGCATCGGCCTCCTCGACGTGTGCTGGTGTCGTGGTCACTTGTGAACTTCCTATACGTGTTGGTCAGGATGAAGGTGGAACCGAGTCTCTAGCGGTCGTGGTGCATGGATGGGCTAGGTACCCGGGGCCGCGTCGGAGTCGGCCTGGTGTCCGCGCAGATGCCCGAGCCACCTTTTCAGCCCTCCGTCGGCGCTCAGGCGGTTGAGCAACACGGCACTCACCAGGATCACGCCTGTGACGATCTGCTGCCAGTAGCTGGAGATATCCGAGAGGCTCAGCCCGTTCCCGAGTGTCGCGAGGAAGAGGACTCCGAGCGCGGTCCCGGCTACTCCACCCGACCCGCCGCTGATACGCGTCCCGCCGAGAAGGACCGCGGCGATAGCCTCGAGTGGGACGTTGTTGTCGATCGTCGGGCTGGCAGCACCGCTCCGTCCGATCCCGATGACGGCGGCGAGGGCGGCAGCGAATCCGGTGAGGGCGAAGACGCAGACGATCGTGCGCTCGGTGTTGATTCCTGCCAGGCGCGCGGCCTGACGATTGCCTCCCACCGCGTAGACGTCTCGCCCGAAATACGTCCGGCTCTGGAGGAACTGCGCGAGTATGAAGGTCACGCCCATGATCCACAGTGAGATGTTCACACCCAAGAAGTTGCCGAAGGCGATGGAGTCCGTGATCGACGCCTGTACAGGAATCGCCATCGTGTTCGACCATAGGTTCACGAGCCCTGTGAACGCGGTCAGGGACGCCAAGGTCACGAGAAGGAACGAGAGTCCCAGGCGGCCGATGAGGACGCCGTTGACGCCACCGCCGAGCAACGCTCCGGCCGCGATCGTGATGGGCAGGGCCAGGCCACCGGAGACACCGGCATTGAGAAGCATTCCGAACATAATGGCCAAGAACGCCATGATCGCCCCGACCGACAGATCGACGGCCCCCGCAAGCATGACGAAGGTCATTCCCATCGCAACCACCCACAGCTGCGCGTTGCTCGTGAGCAACAGCTGAAGATTGCCTGCGGAGAGAAAAACCGGGTTGGTGATTGCGAATATGGCGAAGATCAGTATGAGAAGCGTCAGCACCGGCAGCAAGTGGCGGCCCGAGTGCCAGATGCGCCCGACGGGCGACCTGCCGGGCCGCGGATTCCTTGAGAGCGCGTCGTTCATGTGCTCTGACCCCATTCTTCCTTGTTGGATCGTGATGCTTCGAGGCCCGGCGCCGAGGCCAGCCTCATGAGGGTTTCCTCGCTCGCGTCGGCGGCCTCCACGACGTCGACGTGCCGCCCTTGTGACATGACGATGATCCGGTCGCATAGGTCGAGCAGCTCGGGTGCCTCGCTCGAACTCACTAGGACGGCAATTCTCTCGGCGGCAATGCGCCGCACGAGTCGATGGATCTCGAGCTTCGCGCGCACGTCCACACCGCGCGTCGGCTCGTCCAGAAGGAGCACCTGCGGTCTCCGGGCGAGCCACTTCGCGATGACCACCTTCTGCTGGTTGCCGCCGCTCAAGTTTCCGACCGGCGCATCGTAGTCATGAAGTCGCACGCGCATCGACGTACAAAGCTCAGCGATGATGGGGTTCTCCTCTTTCTTTTTCGGGCGGCCCAGACGGTTATGTTCTGCAGTTGCGACCGACATGATGTTGGTTCGCACGCTGCCGGAGAGGACCAGGCCCTGCTCCTTGCGATCAGGGGGTACGAAGGCGATGCCGGAGCGGATAGCGCCATGCGGGCCGTTTCCGTGTGGCGGCGACCCACACACCAAGATCTCGCCGGCGGTCACGTCACGGGTGCCGAAGATGCACTCGAGCAACTCGCTCCTGCCGGAGCCGACCAGGCCGCAGAGACCAACGATCTCGCCGGGACGGACACTCAACGAGATGTCCGTGAGGCAACCCGTTGAGTGAAGGTGATGCAGTTCGAGGGCCGGCGCGGAGTCAGTGGAGGGCTGCGGGCCACGAGTGACGCGCTGGTCCGTCTCGCCCCCGACCATCGCCCGGACGATGGAGTCTGCGTCGAATGCATCCACGGGCCCTTCGACGATCGTCTTGCCGTCGCGCAGGATCGTGAGGCTGTCGCATACGGCGAAGATCTCGTTGAGGCGGTGCGAGACGAAGAGCACGGTCACGTCCTGCGCCTTGAGGCTTTCGATGACGGCGAACAGGGCGTTGACCTCGCCAGCGTCGAGGGAGCTGGTTGGCTCGTCGAGGATGACCACGCGGGCGTTCGTCGAGATCGCGCGAGCGATCTCGACCATCTGGCGCTGGTCGGGCCTGAGGTCCCGCACCAGCCAATCCGGGTCGTAGTCGAGGTTGAGGAGCTCGAGCACGCGGGAGGCCTTCTCCCGGCTGGCAGACCAGTCGATGAGAAAGCGTGAGCGAGCGAGCCCACGCCCCATGAGGATGTTCTCAGTGACCGTGAGGTCCGGCGCAACCGCCGCCTCTTGAGCGACCATTGCGATGCCATGGTGCAGCGCATCGGAAGGGGAATGGAAGGTTAGCGCCCGACCCTCCAGCTCCAGTTGGCCCTCATCGGGCCGGTGCTGGCCGGACAGGACACCCAGCATGGTGGATTTCCCTGACCCGTTCTCACCGAGGAGTCCGTGGACCAGGCCGGGCCTGGCGATCGTAAGGTTGGCACCCCGGAGTGCATGGACTCCCCCGTATCGCTTCGACAGCCCGCGGAGGGCCAGCAGGGGGGCGAGATCAGGCGGTCGCACCCCCTCCATCGCAGACTCGCCGTGGGAATTCTTCACTCTGACATGTCCTCCACGATCGGTCGGTTCTCTGTGGACAGCGCGCGCATCAGGAGATCGGGGGGTTGTACCCGGCAACGTTGCTCTTGTTGATGACGGCTCCAATAGCAGTGACCTTCTGCGGGATGGTCATGCCGAGAGCTGCATCGATCGCCGCATTGGCAAGCTGCTCGCCGTTGGCGAAGTTGTTGTACGCCCAAGTCATGAGCACGCTTCCCGTCTTGATGAGCCCGGTGACTCCGCTCTCCCCGTTCACCCCGGTGATGAGGATGTCAGGGCGGTTCAGGGAGCGGGCCGCCGCCACCGTTGCCTCTGCCGCGGGATCGTTGAACGTCATGATCGCCTCGACCTCAGGGTGCTTCTGGATCAGCGCGCTCGCTGCTTTTGACGTCGGTCCATTCGAGTTGTCAGGAGTACCCTCCTGCCCGACGGACGCAAGTCCGAGTTTCCCGGCCCAGTACTTGAAGCGCTCGACCTGGTACTGAAGGTTGGCTGCCGGGAAAGACGGATAGATGAAGCCGATCCTCGCTCCGGGCTTGGCGTCGGCAATAGCCTTCACGGCCGCGTAGGCCGTGGGGTCATGCCCCAGATCGAAATTGCTGACCGTTCCCGGGACATTCGCCTGATCGGTTCCGGCGGGAGAGTCCTGCATGATGATCGGGACGTGCTGGGCGTTTGCCTGCCTGATTGGCGCCGCGAGGGCCTGCGGAACGAGCGGATCCACGACGATGGCCGTGGCACCCTGGGCCAGGAGCTGCTGCATCCCGGTGACCTGAATCTGCGGATTCAACCCGCCATCCTTGACGATGAGGGTGCAGCCGTAGCGTGTGGCGACGGCTCTCATGCCCTTGAGCTGATCCGCGAGGCCCGGGATGGCGTTCAGCGGCGACACGTAGCCGATCTTGCACCCATTGCCGGGTTTCCCGGTCGGGTCGGGATATTTCATGGGGAGGTGAGAGCCATCTGGCGCTACGTACCCCGGAGGCAGATCCCAGTTCACGGCCACCTCCGAACTCGCAGCGCCCGCGAACGCAGACAGAACCCCTGCGCATGTGATGGCCGCCGCCAGGCTCTTGACCTTGATTAGAATCAATGTGCAATCTCTCTCTTCTTGATTCGGGGTTTCGTCCCACCGTAATCTGGTGTTCAGAATGCCAGTCTGTGGACCATAACGTAACAGCCTGTCGCTCGGATTGCTAGGGAAGCTCTGCACAGGCAGCCAGCAATGACCGATTGTGTGCAATGAGCCGAGCTGGAACAGCACCGGTTCACCGCGCCCGATCTACTTCGAATCGCTCAGTAGCCGACGAAGGGCGAGCGCGACGACTTCGGCTCCTGCCGGCACAGGACGTCCAGCACTACCGGGCCCTTGAGGAGCGGGAGGTGTTGCTCGAGGGCCGATGTCAATTCGGCCGGCGTCGCCACTCTCTCGGCGGTGGCGCCAAGCCCGCGGCAGATGGCGGCGTAGTCCGCCTCCCATCCAAACCGGAGATCCATTCCCGCTTCGAGGACGGCAGCTGCTCCGCGCGCAACGCTGCCTCGCATGCTGCTCCAGCCGCCGTTGTTGAGGATCACGACGAGCAGGGGTCGGTCGTACTGGACGGCCGTCCAGATGGCCTGCATCCCGAAGAGGAATCCACCATCACCGATGATTGCCACGACCGGCGCCGCCCCCAGGGCGAATGACACTCCCACCGCCGCGCCGAGACCCCATCCCTGGCAGCTCGCCGAGGCGCAGACGTAGTGCCGGCTCGTCGGCAGGGGGAAGTTCTCGCGCACCAGGAGGGTCGCGGTCGTCGCATGCTCGACCAGGACCGTTTCGGGGGGGAGCGCCGTGCGCAGCTCTGCGCAGATCCTCGCCACGCTCATCGGCTGCGCGTCCCAAGCTGCTTCGCGCGACTCGTCCAGGTGCCGACGATCGGCCGCGATCTGCTCGCGAATCCCGGCGGCACGCTGCCGTAGCCGCGGATCGGCGAGGCCTTCGCCTGAATTCTGGCACGCGGCGGCCAGAGCTGCCACGCTAGGCCCGACCGGCCCTATCACGGCGATCTCCGCAAGGGCGATCTTGTTGAGCTCACGGCCGGAACTTCCCATCCAGAAGTGCCGCTTGCTCCGCCCGGCGTGGAGAACCCGCCCGTGGACTGCCTCATAGGTATTGACGCCCACGTGCAGGATGACATCCGCGCGTTCGACCAACTCCGCCGCTTCGACCAGGGTGCCGCCGAAGAACTCAAATTTCACCGGCGCAGGAAGCATGGCGGGATCCGGCTCGGCGACGATGGGACACGAGTAACGCAACGCCAGCGCCATCAGGTCCTCGCTGACACCCGCCATGATTGCTTCGTAGCCCACCACCAGCAGAGGAAACTCGGCACGCTCCACCGCGCGGGCGATCTCCGCGATGCGTTCGTCCGCAGGGTCCACGCGGACCTGAGCCAGGATGGTCGGCGTCCAAGGGGTGTACTCGATCTCCTGGTTCCAGTAGTCCACCGGGATGGCCACGAAGGTCGGCCCATAGGGCGGCGTCGTCGCGATCGTGTAGGCCCGGCGCATTGCCTCCGGAACCCGGTCGGGGGTAGGGGGCATCCAAGCCCACTTCGTGAAGGGGCGCACCGAAGCGATGATGTCGCTGATCTCGGCTCGGTGATCGGCTCCCACGGCCCACGACTCCGCCTGCGTGGCGGTGACGACGAGGGGGACGCGATCGCGAGCCGCGACGAAGATGGCGCTCGCGCCGTTCAAGACACCCGTGCTCATGTAGAGGTTCAGGAACGCTGCTTGACCACGGATTCGTGCATAGCCATCGGCCATCGCCGCCAGGGGAAACTCGTGCGGCGCCGTCACGTGCGCCAGTTGCGGGAACTTCGGCAGTTCGTTGAGGAGCGGGTATACCCCCCGCCCAGGCATGTCGAACAGCCGATCTGCGCCGGCATCGACCATGGAACGCAGGGTGGCTTCTGCGCATGTCATACGATGACGAGACATTCAAGTGCTCCTAATCAAAGAAGTTGCAGCGACCAGGCTTCGGTTAGACCGCGAAGGACTCAAGGCTCTCTGGAACGAAGAGATCCGCGGGGTCCCACGCATTTTTTGCCAGGCCCTGCGCATGCGAGTAGCGCAGGAAGGTTGCCAGGACCTTGCGATTCGCGTCACTGAGGCCGTACGCCCATGGGTTCGGCCCCATGAGGGCCTCCGTCTCCTCGGCGTGGGCGACCAGCCACGGGAGCGAGAATCTCAGGGCGGTGGTGTCGTGTTGCGCAGGGCGAACCTCGTTGAGCGAGACATCAAAGGCCTTCTGTAGATTCTTCGCGATCCAACGGTCCCGCTCGTAGGTCTCCCGCCGGATGGCGACGGTGTGCATGATCGGGAAGATCCCCGTGGTCTGGTAGTAGTCGCGTTCCACGGAAGCGGCATCCGGAAACAGCCTTATGACGCGTCCGTTGCCGAAGGTGCTTGGAGTGCGCGGAGCGTAGATCGCATCGATGGCGCCTTGGTCGAGCATTGCGGACAGGGTGGCACCCTCGGGGGCTCGCTCGATCGACACAGATTCTGGAAGCCTGACACGAGCCTTCTCGATGCGGCCGGACTGTTCCAGGCCGCCAGTGACGTAGGTGACGCTGTCGTACGGCACTCCGTAGAACTCCTCGAGGATTCCCCGGATCCAAACGAGCGCAGTCAGTTGGTACTCGGGGATCCCGACTCGCTTGCCCACGAGGTCCGAGGGTTGACGGACCGCACCGCCTCGGCGAACGAATATCCCCGAATGCCGAAAGGCGCGCGAAGGGAAGACGGGGATGGCCACGAAAGGGCGCTTGGGATCGTCGAGGGAGAGCACGTAGGACGACAGCGACATCTCGGCGACATCGAATTCCTTGAATCGCATCATCCGGAAAAATGACTCTTCAGGGGACAGGGTCAAGTACACCAGATCGATGCCCTGCGGGGTGACCCGCCCATCACTCAGGGACCGGGTGCGATCGTAGTCCCAGCAGGCAAGCGACAGTCGGAGGGTGGACTCGGACACAATACTCCTTTCCGCCTTGCGGAAGATCAGTCTGCCCACCATAACGGGGCGACCCATCTTTTGCAAGCAGCCGAGCCCGGCTACAACTTCTCGCTGACCTCTGCGACCGCAGCAGCCAGGCGCGGCACCGCCCGACCGGCGAATTGTTCACTGAACCGGCTCACCGGCACCGCCACGCTCATCGCAGCCGCGACGTGACCCGAGGGAGTCAGGATCGGGGCCGCCACGGCCGCCACATCACTCTCGATCTCGCCAACGCTGACGGCATGGCCGTCGCGCGCGACACGCTTCAGCGACTTGAAGAGCGCCTTCCGATTGACGACCGAGGTTTGGGCGCCGGCTGGTATTTGCTCTTCCGGATACAGCTCGGCCAGTCGATCGCCCGGCAACAAGGCCAGGAGCACCTTCCCGAGGGCCGTCATGTGCGCGGGTAGGCGCATCCCTACCCTCGAGCCGACCCTCACGATGTGCCGGCTCTCGACAGAATCAAGGAAGATCACCTCATTCCGATCGAGAACTGCGAGATGGATGGTCTCGCCGAGGTCGCTGCTCAGCCGCTCCATGATCGGACGCGCAATCGCGCGCACGTCCATGGCCCGCACGACGGCGAGTCCGATCTGGGCAAGAGCAGCGCCCGCGCGATAAGCCTTGGAGCGCGGATCCTGCTCGACGAATCCGTGGTATTGCAGCATGGAGATGAGGCGATGCGCGGTCGACGGCGCCACGCCCAGGGTTCGACTCGCGTCCGCAACTCGCAATGTGGACTGCTCTCGGAACAGCAGGAGCAGTTGGAGCGCGTTATCGACCGACTCAATGGGGTACGCCGGAGGCTTAGGCGTGGCACCTTCAGACATGCTGACTCTCCGGAGATTGCTTTGCGAGTTGACACTCGTTGTGCCGATCGGGCGATTGCCTGATCGGCGCTTTGCTGAAGTTTAGCCCAAATAGTCGGCCAGCACCGGCACGCATTCGGTTCTTGTTCTCCAGAATGGTATTGCGCCCACCAGAAAAGTGGTATTCTCTCCTCCGTGGACGACCCACTCCAGCATCCCGAATTCGACAGTTCGATCTTTCGTGATGTCGTCGGACGCTTCGCCAGCGGAGTAAGCGTCATTACGACCAACGACGAGGGTCATGACTTCGGCATGACCGCGAGCGCGATGAGTTCCCTGTCGTTGGATCCTCCGATGATTCTCATCTGCGTCAATCGCAGCGCCGCGTCGCGCCAGGCCATCAGTCACGCGCGGGTCTTCGGCGTCAACATCCTCCACGAGGACCAGGCGTCACTGGCGGTCCACTTCGCCACCCCAAAAGCCGACAAGTTCAATGCCTTGTCCGTCTCGCGTGGAGCCATGGGCTGCCCTCGCCTGGAAGGCGTGTTGGCCTGGCTCGAATGCGAGGTAGTCGAGGAGGTCCAGGGCGGTACGCACAGCGTCTACTTCGGCAAGGTCAAGGAGGCCGCGGCCCGAGACGGGCGTCCCCTTGCCTACTTCCGGGGACAATTCGGTCAGCTGTACTCCAGGAACACCGATCCCGTCGCTGTCAGCCTCCGTGAACACGTTCTGGGAACTCTGAGTGACGACGAAGTCTTGAATCTGGAAAGTCTCGCGCATGGGCTGGGCGTGGGAGTGCCAGATATCCAGCGATCTCTCTCGTCGCTCATGGCCGAGGGTGTCGTCTACCACGACGTGGAACACGGGTATCGCGTGCGGCACCTCACAGAGCAGCGCATTGCACGTTCCGTCGAAGCAGCATGCGCCATCGAAATGGGGGCGCTCGACGTGGCCTTCGGTCGCACGACCGACCGGCCCAGCGCGAATGAGATCGAAGCCGTCGCGATGGCAGTGGAGGAACTCGAGAGAATGCTCGTCCAGGGCAACATGGATGACACTACGTCCTACGCGCGCGCCAATAGCCACCTGCACGAGGCGATCGTTTCGCTGGCTCGCTCCCCCGAATTGCTGGATGCCTACCGCCGTCTCGCGGTCCCTGGCATGCTCGTTCGTGCCCTTGGCTTCGCGGATGGGGAATCGGTCCGCGAGCGGCAAGATGAACATCGGCGAATCCTCGAATGCCTTCGTGCAGGTGATCCGGTCGGAGCTCGACTGGCACTGTTCCAGCACGCCCACAACTCCCAGGCATCCAGGGGCAACGCACTTCGGAACCGGTCGGCGGGCCATGACGCGGCGGACGTCGGAGCCCCGTTGACACAGACATCGGCTACCTCGGGAAGCTCGTAGACGAACTCGCCAAGGCGCGGCCGATTCGGTGCTGTGCCATGCCTATCGTGACCGCGGCGCCCCTGGCGGATCGTCATGCTCCATTCGAATACGCGATCGATGGCCCGCGCGTTCCGCAAGGGTCGCGGCAGCTCGCTTGCTCAGCAGTCGGGCGATCAGCTTCCTGACCCAGGCGTTGCCGGGGTCCGCATGATATCGGGAGTGCCAGTGGAGCTTCACCTCGTAGTAGGGCAGGGCAATTGGCGTGGGATAGATTTTGACTGCTTCACCTGAAGCGACGACATCTGCCAGTCTGTCCGGAACCGTGGTGAGAAGCTCGGTCGTGGCGACGATGCGCCCCAGGCCCAGGAAGCTCGGGACTCGCAGCAGGATGTTGCGGTTGAGCTTCTTCCGCGCATATTCGGGTTCAACGATGACATGCCCGGTACCTGAGCTCGTGACAACCACGTGTCCTTCCGTCGAGAATAGCTCGCGGGTCATCCGCTCCCGGATCCGGGGATGCCGCTTCGCGGCAAGGCAGACGAATCCCTGGCGAAAAAGTGTCTGCTGGTAAAAGCCAGCCTCCAGATCGGGCAAATATCCCACGGCCAGATCGAGCTCCCCTGACTCCAACCGGCGCGGACTTTCCACCGAGATACGCTCCGCCTCAACCGTGACTCCGGGGGCAACCCGGCGGAGCTCATTTACCAGTGATGGCAGCACGACCACCTCGCTGATGTCCGTCATGCAGATGCGGAAATGGCGAAGCGCGCTCGCGGGATCGAACACGCTGCGATACCGGTCGGGAACCGCCAGACGATCGAAGCACTGGAGAGCATCCGGGTAAATCTGGTCGGCGTAAGGCGTGGGCTCCATGCCGCGGGAAGTCCGTGCAAACAGCGGATCACCGAAGTGACGCCGCAGCTTGGCCAGGGTTCCGCTGGCGCGGGCTTGCGCCATGCCGAGCCGTTGCGCGGCGAGTGAAACACTGCGCGTCCTGTGAATCTCGACGAATACGCCGAGCCATTCGATGTCGAGCTTCGCCATTCCAGAGTATCTCAAAATGATATGAATATCATAGCGAATAGCGTCTTTCCTGTATAGGCACCGACCCTGACACTAGCATCAAGAGGTGGGCATGCAGTTCTATCTAAACGGATTTCGGTCGGGCGATCCCGGGCATAGCGATGACGTCAAGGATGCTCTGCCCGAGGAGGTCGATGTCTTGATCGTGGGGTGTGGTCCGACGGGCCTTACCCTGGCAGCGCAACTCGCGGCGTTTCCGTCGATCCGGACGCGAATCATCGAGCAGAAAGCCGGACCGCTGCAGCTGGGACAGGCCGACGGGGTGGCCTGCCGCACGATGGAGATGTTCCAGGCGTTCGGCTTCGTTGAACGCGTCCTGCGCGAGGCCTATTGGGTCAACGAAACCTCCTTCTGGACGCCCAAACAGAATGAGCCCGCTCGGATCAGCCGGGCTCGAGTCGTTCAGGATGTCGAGGACGGTCTCTCGGAATTCCCGCACGTCATCCTGAACCAGGCGCGGATACACGAGTTCTATCTGGATGTGATGCGCCATGCCGAGATGCCTCTGGAGCCCGCCTATGCACGCCGGCTGGTCTCCCTGAAATTGGATGCAGCGTCGCTCGGTGACCCTTCGGCCTTTCCGCTGACGGCGCGCATCGAGCGTGTGGACGGCGGGTTGGCCGGAGCCCCCGAGATCGTGCGCGCCCGATATGTCGTCGGATGCGACGGCGCGCGCAGCGCCGTCCGTAGCTTCATTGGCCGCACACTCAAGGGCGACGCTGCCAATCAGGCCTGGGGCGTTATGGATGTCCTGGCCGTTACGGATTTCCCCGACATACGCCGCAAGGCGGCAATACATTCCGCCGCTGAAGGCAGCATGCTGATCATCCCGCGTGAGGGGGGGTACCTCGTGCGCATGTATGTCGAGCTCGACAAGCTGTCAGAGAACCAACGGGTGGCGAATCTCGACGTGACGCCCGAACACCTGATTGCGGCAGCGGGCAGAATCCTGCATCCCTACTCCCTCGACGTAAAGGAAGTTGTCTGGTGGTCCGTCTATGAGATCGGCCATCGCTTGTGCGATGGCTTCGACGATCGCCTCTCTGAGGCCGACCAGGGCCGGATTCCCAGAGTGTTCATTGCCGGTGATGCGTGTCACACCCACAGTCCAAAGGCAGGACAGGGCATGAATGTGTCCATGCAGGACACCTTCAACCTGGGATGGAAGCTCGCTGCCGTGCTGACGGGCCGCGCCGCACCACGCCTGTTGTGCACTTATTCGGACGAGCGCAAGGCCATCGCCAAAGATCTCTTCGATTTCGACCACAAATGGGCCCGTATGTTCAGCGCGAGACCGAAGGGCGCGCCCGGCGCCGCCGAGGATGCGGTCGACCCCGCTGAGTTCCAGGAATATTTCATCCGGCATGGCCGGTACACGGCGGGCGTTGCCACCTGTTACAAGCCCTCGCTTCTGACCGGCCCTTCGACCAATCAGAATCTGGCAAAAGGCTTCGTGATCGGCATGCGCTTTCATTCTGCGGCGGTGATTCGCCTGTCGGATGCAAAGCCGATGCATCTCGGACACGTCGTGCGCGCAGATGGGCGCTGGCGGATGTTTGCGTTTGCAGATGCCGCGGCACTTTCCGACCCCGCCTCCCGGCTTTGGGCGCTGTGTTCGTTTCTCGAGAAATCACCGTCCTCGCCGCTGAAACGGCACACAACGCCGGGTGCCGACATCGATGAGGCCATGGAGTTGATTGCGATCCTCCAGCAGGCCCATCCTCTTGTGTCGGTCAGCGAATTGCCGGGCCTTCTGGTACCGCGCAAAGGACGGTATGGGCTCATTGACTACGAGAAAGCCTATAGCCCGGATCACAAACAGGGTCCGGACATCTTTGATCTTCGTGGGATCGACCGGGCAAGCGGTGCACTCGTCATCGTCCGACCGGATCAGTATGTTGCACACGTTCTGCCCCTCGACGATTACGAGGAACTGCAGCGCTTCTTCGGCGCTTTCATGACGGTTGCTACTTCGCCAGCAGCGGTGACGGTCGCAACCACCGCCGCCGCCGCACGCGCGACGCCAGCCGGCCGGCTGATCGATATGCGGACGAAATGACCTTCATTAAAATGTATGGCATGTCGCCGCGTCGCAGGACCCCTTGACTTACCGGAAAATCACCCAGCATGGCGACGATTGATACAGAGCGAGTTCTGACAGTACATCACTGGAATTCAACAGTATTCAGCTTCACTACGACACGCGCTCAAGGCCTGCGCTTCGAGAACGGACATTTTGTCATGCTGGGGCTGATGGTCGACGGCAGGCCATTGATGCGCGCCTACAGTATCGCCAGTGCCAACCACGAAGAATTCCTCGAGTTTCTCAGTATCAAGGTCGCCGATGGCCCGCTTACCTCGCGACTGCAACACATCAAGTCCGGCGACGAAGTGCTGATCAGCCGCAAGCCCACCGGCACGTTATTGCTGCACGACTTGAAACCCGGCAAGCATCTTTACCTCTTTAGTTCCGGTACTGGCCTTGCACCCTTCATGAGCCTTATCAAGGACCCGGAGCTTTATGAACGCTTCGAGAAGACCGTGCTGGTCCACGGCGTACGCTATCGTAGCGAACTCGCGTATCGCGACTTTATCGAGTGGGAATTGACCCATCACGAATATTTGGGTGCGCTCGTGAAACAACAGCTTATCTATTACCCCACCGTTACACGCGAACGCTTTCGCTACCAGGGACGTGTCACCGAACTCATCAAAAACGGCAAGTTGTTCACCGATATTGGTCTTCCCCCACTCGATCCCAAGACCGACAAAGCCATGATCTGCGGTAGTCCCGCGATGCTCAACGACCTTTCTGTGTTGCTCGATGCTCGCGGCTTTCACATCTCCCCACATGTGGGCGAGCCCGGCGACTACGTTATCGAACGTGCATTTGTCGCCAAATAGCCTGCGTGGATCAGGATGATTCGATGATTTTGGTGCCAAGAGCGACCGTTCGCCCCAGTGATCCACAACCATTTGCATCCGCTCCGCTGTCCATGCTGACAATTGACAAAGTGCAACCCGTGGCCGATGCCTGAGCGTGCTTGCCGGCAATCGTGCTGAGCTTGGTGCTTGGAGACCCCCTCTATGTAGACGGAACGCTTCACCGCATTGGTGGCTGTGGCACGATTGAGCGTGCGCAAGAGCTCCCGGCGAAATGTCGGATTCTCAAAACCGCGCTATATGAAGTGGCCGGACATCATGAAGGCGAGGAAGAAGAAGCGTGATGTTGCGCTGGCCGAGGTCGCTGCTATCGTGCGGTACCCGAGCTGATGAGAGCCACGTGTCCTTCGTCGAGAACAGCTTGCGGTCATCCGCCCCCGGAATTTGCTGCCGCGCCTTCTAAGGCACCCGCCCCACGGGCTAGGCCTTACCCGAGCACCACGATGCGGCCCACGAACCAATAGAGGCCTTCGCCCACCAGAAAGGCCGCGGCGATGTCGGTGAACAGCGGCCGCGGCATGGCGAGGCGCAGCTTCACCAGCGCCCAGGCTGCGGCCAGCGCCGTCAGCACCACGGTCACCTGGCCGAGCTCCACGCCCAGGTTGAAGCCGAGCAGCAGCTCGGCGATGCGCCCCGGCGGCAGCTGCATCTCGAGCAGGTTCGAGGCGAAGCCGAAGCCGTGGATCAGCCCGAACACCAGCGTCACCACGAGGCGCACGCGTCCGGCGTCGCGCATGTGGCCGGTGAGCAGCAGGTAACTGAGCGAGAAGATGCCGCCGCCCACGAGCAGCAGCGTCGGCGGGCTGACCGGGAAGCCAACCAGCTTGGCCGCGGCGAAGGCCAGCAGCAGGCCGCCGAGGCCGAGCGCCACGGGCAGCGGGCGCTGCGTCGAGTCGCCGATGTTCTCGGCGCCGATCAGCGCGATCGTAAGCGCCACGAGCGCGTCGATGTAGGCGGCATTGGGCCGCAGGATGCCGGTGACAGCGAGCCCGAGCGTCAGGCTGTGGCCGAGCGTGAAGCCCGTGACCACGAACAGCAGGTCGCGCACGCGCCGCGAGATCAGCACCAGGCCCAGCATGAACGACATATGGTCGATGCCGGTGAAGATGTGCATCAGCCCGAGTTCGATGAACTTCAGGAAGCCGGCGCTCGCGAGCACGCTCTCGCCGGCGCCGCCGGAGGCCGGCACGTCCTGGTTGTCGCTGGTGAGCAGCTGCTCGAACAGCTCGCCGTCGGCCGACTGGATCTTGGCGAAATTGGTGTGCGAAGCCACCTTCTCGAACAGCACCGAGGAGTGCAGGTGGATAGCGTCGGCCGAGGGGCACTTGTAGATGAGCTCGTAGCGGTGGAAGTCCGCGATCGAGCTCATCGGCCGCGGCCCCTCGGTGCGCGGGCAGTCGCGCCCGCCGGCCGTGGCGCCGACATGCGCGGCGATGTACTGGCCCAGCGCTTCGCTCGAGGGCAGCTCCCTGCCGTCGGCGCTGAGCCGCTTCGCCTCGCGATCGGGCACCGTGAACTGCAGACGCACCGTGTCGCCGTTCACCTGCCAGTTCGAGAAGCTCTCGCTGAGCGTATGCGCCAGCGCCGCGGGCGCGGCGCACAGCGCGAGCAGGGCCAGCAGTGCGCGCCGCGGGGCCATCAGGGCTGATAGTCGCGCTTGTAGTCGTCGGCCACGACGATGCGCGAGCGCTGGTGCAGGAAGCGCATGGTGGCCGAGGTGATGCGCGCCTCGCGGTCGGCCTTGTAGTCGCCCTCAACCTTGTCGTGCGCCACCTCGAAGCTCATCGGCACCGGTGGCGCGTTCTTCTGCACCAACACGACGTGCACGCCGTCGCGCAGCACCACCGGCGCCGTGACCTCGCCGGCCTTGAGCCCCTTCGCTTGCGCGAACAACACATCGCCGAGGTGGATCTTCGCGGCGAACCAGAGGTTGTCCTCGCACTTGTTGGCGTTCTCCGTGCCGCTGCGGGCCAGCACGACCGCGAGCGGCTGGCCGGCGCGCAGCGCCGCAGCGGCCGCATGCGCCGTGGCCAGCGCGGCGGCCGAGGGCGCCGCGCCCACCGCACCTGCGGCGCCCGCGGCCACCTTAGGTGCGCGCAGCAGCAGGTCGCAGGCGGTGATGGTGCCCTCGGTGGAGTAGTCGGCGCGGTGGCTGTCATACCAGTCGCGCAGCTGCTGTTCGGCGGCCGTGCTGGTGGTGACGTCGGCGATCATCTGCTGGTTGACGATTGCCACCAGCGCGTTGCGCGTGTCCTGGTCGGTTTCGGCGAAGTCGAGCTCGAGGCCGCGTTGCACGAGCATCTCCTCATTGACCATCTCGGCGAGTACGCGCAGCTGGTCGGCGCGCGCGGCCTGCTCGAACTTCAGGCCCGTCTCGCTCTCGAGCTGGGTGATGAAATCGCTGCGTAGCACCGGGCGCTGGTTCACCAGCGCCACGTCTTCCGGCGGCACGCCGCGCGTGGCCGTGCCCTGCGCGGTGAACAAGCCGTAGCCGGCAATGCCGAGGCCAACGAGCGCGCCGAGCGCATAGAGGGCCATGGCGCGCGGGAAGTTCACTTCGTCAGGCTTGCCGAATCGTGGTCCGTTCATGGTGAGGCACTCGTATGCGTGGTAGCCGGCGCGCGCGCCGACAGGTGATGGACCCAGACCGCGAGCGCGCGGATCGTCGCGGCATCGAGCTTGCCGACCCACGCCGGGCAGGTGCCGGCCCGGCCCTCGGCAATCGAGCGGCGGATCGCCGCGCGCGAGCCGTCGCCATACAGCCAGATGCTGTCGGTGAGCCGCGGCGCGCCGATCGCCGGGTTGCCGTGGGCGTTCTCGCCGTGGCAATCCCAGCACAGACCGCGCGCCTGGTTGCGGTAAACGAGCGCACCGCGAGCGGCGATCGGCTCGTCGTAGGGCTGGCCCTGCAGCTTCATCAGGTATTCTGTGACGTCGTCGATCTCGCTCGGCCGCAGCGGCTCGAGCCGGTATTGCTTGTCCGGTTCGGGCCGCGCATAGCCGGGCATGACCGACAGCCGCCAGCCCTTCGAATTCGCCGTGCGGATGCCATAGAGCACCACCCGCTCGATCTCGAGCACGCGGCCCGAGCCGTAGAGCCAGTCGCCATCGCGCAGGTCGGGCACGCCACGCCGCCGGTCGCCTTCGCCCGCGGCTCCGTGGCAGCTGCTGCAGTGCCGTGCGTACGCGCTTTGGCCCCGGGCCAGCGCCCAGCCCTCGAGCGCCGGGTCGCCCGGGATGGCGTCGGGGTAGGCCTGCACCAGAGCGGTGCTCAGCGCCGCCTCGTGCCGCCACCACAGCGCCGCGGCGAGCAGCAGTACGGCTGCTGTGGCCAGCCAGGCGCGGCCTGCACGGGCCCTGGCACGGGCCTTGGGGGGGGCGCCGGGCGGGCCGCGGGTGGGGCTGTGACCGGAGGGCTGCATTACTGTCGCATCAGTTCTTAACAAGTGGACTGCACCCGGTTTGGTGGACACTACCTTTAGGCCACTGTGGCCGTCTGCTCGAAGTCTATCGGACTTACATTTCCCAATGTTGAATGTCTGCGTCGCGCGTTGTAGAAGCGTTCGATGGAATCGAACACATCTGCTTTAGCTTGATCCCGGGTGCCGTACATTTTGTGATCAGTCCGCTCAACTTTCATCGTTGAGAAGAAACTCTCGGCGACGGAATTATTCGCAGTACCTGACCGACTACGTCAAGCTGCCGGGCACGCAGATGGGCTTCGTGACCTCGGCGATCGGCTTCCTCGGCCAGGTGTTCCTGCCGGGCCTGTCGGATGTGATCGGCCGCAAGCCGGTCGGCCTGCTGTTCGGCTGGCTGATCACTCGCTGCGTGCTGGCGCGCGACGCCGAATACGCCGCCGTCGATGTGCGTGCGCCGGGCAGTGCGCGTGCCTACGCCGCCGTCTCGCTGCTGTGCTGGACGGTCGCGATCATCTCGGGCCGGCTGCTGGCCTATTACACCTACGCGACATCTGTGGCCGCCGTGGCCGCTGGATTTGCGCCGACGTGTCGCTCATGTCATTCTTGATCCCCACTTACTAACTCAAAGAAAGTTTCCGCCATGGCCAGACCCAAGCAGGTGAGCGACGAAGTTCTGGTTGCCACCGCGCGCCGCGTGTTCCTCGAGAAAGGCCCCCAGGTTTCGGTGGGCGTGATCGCCAAGCGGCTGAAGGTCAGCCCGGCCTCGATTTTTCACCGCGTGCGCACCAAGAACAACCTGCTGGTCATGGCGCTCTGGCCGGCCGATCCGCCCGAGCTGATGCAGCTGCAGCGTGGACCGATCCCCGATGTGCCGGTTGACAAGCAGCTGGTGGCGATCCTCACTGGCCTCAATTCCTACTTTGCCACTGCGGTTCCGGCGTTGTTCCTGCTTGTTTCCGCCGGCGTGCGGATGCGGCCGACCAAGGTGCGCGGCAAGAGCAAGGACGATCCGATGCAGCTGCGGCTGCGCGCGGCGCTCACGCAGTGGCTGGCGCGCTCGAACTCGGTGCCTGCGGCGGCCGCCCTGGCGGCCGCCGATACCGTGCTCGGCGCCATCGAGGCGCGCTACATGCACGTTTACCTGGGTGGCCTGCGCAGCACGCTGGCCACCGACCGCAAGTACGTCCGCGACCTCGTGCGCCTCGTTCTGTAAAGCCCCGCGCACCGGGAGTCGCCAACCCGACGGTGGGGCGAGCGCTTCCGGATTCCTGACTCATCCGTCACAATCCCGGCGTTCGGCCATCTGGGGCAGCCGCCATTCGGTGGCTGTCATCCGCAAATACTCAGCGGCGCGACCGTCGGTGCCAAGAAATGCTCATGGTGGAGACCATCCAGCACGGCGTTCGCGCACACGGCAACATCCTCGCGCAGGCGATGTCGGGATCTGGAATTGAAGTTCGGGTGCGTTGCCGTCGGCGGATCCGGGAGACCGGGACCCAAGGCCATATGTGGACGCGCTCTATTGTAATGGGGAATCCACGATTTCAGAATCGACCGTAGATGCGATTCCGATAGTGGAATCAGCCAAGTGCGACGTGAACGGGAACCCGATGGACCGGATTTCCGGTGCTGTAGAGGAGATGAGGGTAGGCCCCTCGAAGCCGGCGTGCAGAAGCAGGCTTCAAACCAGGCAGTGCTGCTGTGGCCCAAAAAGCCATGGTGGTGAGCGACTGCTGCAAAAATCGGCCGGAAGAGGCCGGAAGGTATGAGCTAAGAAGGTGAACGCAAGTGAACCGTCCGAAGATGCATCGAAATTCCAAGACGCTGTCAGAACCGTGGGGTATTGGCTACCTGCGGGAAGAGCTGGGAGAGGGATCTGCAGATCGACCCAGCGGCAGCCGGTGTAAAGGCGGCACGATCTTAACTTAGGCTGCCCTACGGAACACGTGAAAGTTGACGGGCGATGTGTAGAGAAACGACAAGTGGCGGAACCACGAGGAGGAATATCGATGCGCCTGTCAGCGACGGAGCCACCGGTACGAGCGTTGAAGCGTCTGTAATGGGCGTGGAGCAAAGCGGTGGCGTCGTCCGGTCGAAGGCATGGGACAACTCGGCAACGAGGAAGAACCCGTGATATCGACCAAGCCTCTTGAAATATCCAAAAGAAGGGTGTTGGAAGCGTACCGGCACGTCAGAGCCAATCGGGGCGCGGCGGGCATTGACGATGAGAGCATCGAGATGTTCGAGGCGGACTTGAGCCGCAATCTCTACAAACTATGGAACCGATTAGCCTCGGGGAGCTACTTCCCGCCGCCGGTAAAGCAAGTGGAGATTGCCAAGAAGAGCGGAGACGGCAAGCGAGTTTTGGGCGTACCCACAGTCGCTGACCGGATCGCACAGCAGGTCGTGAAGGCGAGAGTCGAAGGAGAGATGGAAGTGAGTATTCCGGCGAAGATGACCGCTCATTCCGGTTGAACGTGACCGACTATTCCGGCTGAACTTGATCGGTGATCCGCCGGGTCAGCGCTGCTACGGTTTTCTACACTCCTCGGTCACGATCAGT
>Ga0224557_1001099_pt1 | contig 27140 bp, 24 predicted proteins | sample 714S31014metaG_FD_180677 | JGI IMG/M metagenome (GOLD analysis project Ga0224557, IMG submission 180677) | Peat soil microbial communities from Stordalen Mire, Sweden - 717 S3 10-14 | ecosystem: Environmental > Terrestrial > Soil > Wetlands > Peat | place: Sweden: Norrbotten County, Stordalen... | reverse complement strand
CATCTATCAACCTCCGCCCGGCACGCAGAAGAGACTTCAGCGAGGGCTCGGCATCCAGATGCGATCTAAACCGGAATAAGTCCTCTGAACGGGGTTTGCGGAAACTTCACCTCAGCGGGCACCGGAGGACTCGGACTTTCCGAAAAGAGGGGACGGGGCACAAACCGCAAATTCATTGTTGCCATCGCCATCGAAGTGTTATCGCCAAAGGGGTATGGCCGCGTACGCATGAATCGCGTCGAAGATGTCTCCGGCACCAGTCTGGTTCCTTTTGTCTGCGCTGCGGTTGAGGCGGACTCGGAGGTGCGCACCGACGGATGGAACGGCTACAACGAACTTTCCAAAAAGGGATACAGCCACCACCGCATCAACATTTCTCAAAGTGGAGATCCGGCACATGTTTCCATGCCTGGGGTGCATACAGTTGCCTCGCTTCTCAAGCGCTGGCTGCTCGGCACCCATCAAGGATCAGTGACAGCCGAGCATCTGGACGCCTATCTGGATGAATTTGCATTTCGCTTCAATCGCCGCCACTCCCGCCAACGCGGACTGCTCTTCCTCAGGCTTCTGCAACATGCGGTCGTCACCCCTCCGACTCGCTATAGACCCTCGCGTTCCAGCGAGCAGATGCAAAACCACAGCCGGTAGTGGTCACTGTACTTAGGCAGCTACCCCACTTTCGCGGGAATTATTTGTCGCTGAGGAAGAGGGACTCGATTTCGAGCCAGTTATGGACGCGGCGGAAGCCGGTGACGGCGGCGTTATGGGGCGCGTCGTAGAGGATTCCGGTGCCGGAGAAGCGGCGGAGCTGGCGTGGGTTGTCGTCGATGAGGTAGTCGGCGCGGAGGATGCCTTTGTCGCCGCAGAAGACGATGTGGGTGGCGGGGATGGTGGGGAAGTGGCGCTCCAGCCAGCGGTACTTGGCGTTGAAGGAGGTGGGGACCTCCATGGCGGCGGAGGCGATGAAGACCTCGAATTGTTGCTGGAGTTTTTTGAGCACGCGCTGCGCGTCGGGGATGACGTCGAGGACGTCGAAGAAGTCGTCCGAGCGGAGGTACTCCTCGAGGCGGGGATGGCGGTCGATCGAGACGACGTCCCAGATCCACTTGCCGCGCAGGTCTTCTTTGGTGATGTTGCCGCTGTAGTCGCGGTTGTAGCGGACGAGGTGCTCGGCGACGGTGTCGGCGATGACTTCGTCCATGTCAACGCAGATGCGGGGAGGGAGTTGGGACTTCTTCATCAATTTCTATTATGCGGCTACTTCGGTGCGCGGCGAAGAGCTGGCTTCCCGGTAGAAAGGGACGGGCGGCTGCGGCGGGGCGGGGTGCATCGGGGTCCTTCGCGCTCGAAAGACGCGCTCAGGATGACGGCAAGAACAGGCAACAGCAAGAACAGGCAATAGCAAGAACAGGCAACGACGAAGAACAAATACGGAGATTCTGGCTGCGCCAGAATGACGACGTGGTGGGCTGCGCCAGAATGACGACGTGGTGGGCTGCGCCAGAATGACGACGTGGTGGGCCTGCGCCAGTATGACGACCGTGTGTGGGTGAGCGGGGCGGACGATGCTATAGCGAGGGGAGGATGGGGGCGGGGATGGATTCAGCGGGTTTGGGCTGGGGGGCGTCGCGGGCGGGGTCGTAGTAGAGGAGGTGGCCGCAGTTCTCGCAGGTCATGAGGGTCTGGCTGGATTCGGAGCCGGGGGTGTTGTCGCGCAGGTCGTTCCAGCGCTGGGGGCGGACCATCATCTGGCAGGCGGAGCACTTCTGGTTGAGGGCCTGAGAGACGGCGGTTCCCTTGGAGCGACTGATGCGGTCGTAGGTGGAGAGGGAGTCTTCTCCGGTGTCGCTTTGGGCGATCTGGGCGCGCAGGGCGGCGCACATGGCGTCGACCTCGGCGAGGGCTGCGCGGTCGCGGGCGAGGAGATCATCGGTGCGGGCGCGTTCCTGCTCGAGCTTGCTGGCGGCTTCGGCTACGGCCTGATTGGCGCCTGCGCGCTGGGCATCGAGGGCTTCGCCGCGTTCCATGCTCTCCAGCTCGGCGTCTTCCAGGCGGTTGATCTCGGCGCGGGCGAAGGCGAGTTCGTGCTCCAGCGCGGTGACCTGGACGGAGGTGGTGGAGATGTCAATCTTCTTCTGGGTGCGCGCGAGCTTCTGCTTCTGGTCTGCGATCTCGGACTCCTGGCGGCGGCGCAGGGCCTCTTCCTTTGCGATGAGGTCGAGTACGACGGTGCGCTGGCCCACGGTGGCGGCGGCTTTGAGTTCGAGGGCGGCGACCAGCCGGGGCAGCGCGGCGATCTGGCCGCGCAGACGCTTTGCTTCGATGTCATGCGATTGCAGGACGACGAGCATGGCGAGATCCGGATGCATGGAGTTCCCTCCCAATTGCTGCTGTCCGCGCCAGACACGCGGACGCGCAAGGTGCGGACGGCGGAGAAGTTCGAGTCTAGCACGGGCCCGGCCAGAATGGCCCCGCGCGCCAGAATGGGATACTGGTTACCAGAGTTTTGGTTGGAGCTTACTTCTTTATGAATTTGAACCGGCGTGGGCGGTGTAATCTGCAATATAAGCTTGTGTGAATTGTATTAATTGCATTGCTTCTCCTGTTTCACAGCCTGTTTTTTAGGGCTTACGGTCTGTGTGCAACCAGCACAAGGGGTTTTTCCTTGGCACCCGCGAAACTGCTTCTCGTTGATGACGACGAATCGGTCCTGACCGGACTGGGGACCGTCCTCGAAGCGCAAGGATTCAATGTCACGACCGCGTCGAGCGTGATCGAGGCGCTGCAGCACATTGCGAGCGAGAGCTTCGACGTGCTGCTGAGCGACCTGCACATGCCGGGCGACGGCGACGGCCTGATCGTCGTGGGGGCGATGCGCCATGCCAATCCAAAGGCCGTGACCCTGCTGCTGAGCGCCAACCCCGACATGACGAAGGCCACCGCAGCCATCCTGCGACAGGTGGACGATATCGTGACGAAGCCGGTGAAGGCCGGAGCCATCCTGCAGGCGATCCGCCAGCATCTGGCGCAGGAGAAGCCGTCGCGGCGCAGCGGAAGCATCGAGTTGGCGGCGACGGTGCTGGAACGGGAGAGCGCATCGGTGACCCAGGCGTGGCTACAGGCCATGAAGGAGACCGGCGGCCTGACGGCGGCTCCCATCACGGAGGAAGAGCAGACGGATTATCTGCCCGACGCGATCGACGAGATCGTCTATCGGCTGCGCTATCCGCAGCGGCTGGGATCGATGACGCTGTTCTCCATGGCGGCGCTGCAGCATGGCGCGCGGCGGCGGCGGCAGGGCTTCGGCGCACCGATGCTGGTGGAGGAGGCGCGGGCGCTGCAGGTGGCGCTGTTCCAGGCGGTGCAGCACAATCTGGACCTGATCGGCGTTGGCCAGTTTCCCGGGACCCTGATGGTGATTGCGGACGAGGTGAATGCGCAACTGCTGCAAAGCCTCTCGGGCTATGAGAATGAGAAGCCCGCCGGCTTCCCGCAGGACGACCGGCCAGCGCCGAAGCGGGAGATTGACGAAGGTGAGACAAGCCGAAGGCAGGAGATTGCGGAATCCACGGTGAAGGTGCCGGAGGCGGCCATCTTTGTCCGCAAATATCTGGGGAACCGGCCACAATCGTAGGACCAAAATTGCAGCCATGGGCAGCGCAACCTGCTGCGAATGGAGGCCTATGCAGGCCACAACATCCGCTGCGGAGTTAGCGGCGAGGCACTCTTTCGCTCGCGAGGCGCATCTTAGTTGACAGAATCAAGTATTCTAGAAAAGATGGCCCCGCAGTGTGGGCGGGAGTTGACGCGAAGGAGGATTTGTATGGCTGAGAAAGCGAAGAAGGCAAAGGCAACGGCGAAACCACGGACGAACACAGCTTCAGTCAAAACAACAGTGGTGAAGGCGGCGGCGGTTGGCAAACCTGAGACGGCGAAGACGCCATCCCGCGAAGCGATCGCGAAACTGGCCTATCGCTACTGGAAGGAGCGCGGCGCGAATAATGGTGCGGACCGGCAGGACTGGTTGCGGGCCGAGCGAGAGCTGAAGGGCGCGTGAAGCGGATTCTGGGCATGACGGCGGCAGGGCTGATGGTGGCGCTGGCGGTCCTCTATGTGGGGGACTGGGCGGTGTGGCGGTTGCGCGTGGCCAAGGGCGGCGGGATGGGATCGGTGGTGGTGAGCAGCATCGTGGTACTGCCGCTGAAGGACAATAAGGAAGAGTACGACTGGGGCGGGACGGCAGAGGTGAGTTGCAGCCAGTCCATCTTTCCCCAGGCGGGAAGCGGGGCGTGCTGGTGGCTGCGGCGGCATAATGTGGTGTTCGAGCGGTGAGCAGCGCGGGACGGCGAAGCTGCAAATCATCTATTTGCGCGGGGTGGGATTCGGGGAAGGGCGCGGATAGCTTGCCTGGACCAGGGCGAGGGCTTCTTCGCGAGTGGTTGCGGCGCCTTCGAGCTGGGCGTCCTCGGCGAGCGCGAGCATGGGTTTGAACTGCGGGGAGGGACGGTAGCCCGCAGCGATGAGGTCGCGCCCAGTGAGGAGCGGTGCGGGGCGGAGATCGGGGGTGGGCTCGGCTTCGAAGTGGGCGCGAGCGAAGTTGTAGCAGGTGAGGTCGCCGTGGGCGGCAGAGGCGTCGAGACGGTGCAGGGCGAGGTGCTCGTCGAATCGCGGCAGGCGGAGGAAGCGCTTGAGGGTGGACTGCTTCATTTGGAGAACGTCGCCGAATCGCATGTGGTTTGCGACGAGGGAGAGGATTTGAGCGGTGTCGCCGCCAGAGAAGCGCAGGCGGGCGAGGATGGTCTCACCGATGCGCACGCCGGCCTCGACGTGGCCGTTGAAGCGGATACGGTCTGGCTTCTGATTGCTGCCGGGAGTTGCGGGTTTGGGCGGCTGATAGGTGGCGGGCTTGCCGATGTCGTGGAGGAGCGCGGCCCAGGCTAAGTTTGCGCTAGATCCGGCGGGAAGCTGCGCGAGCATCAGCATGGTGTGGGTCCAGACGTCGCCCTCGGGGTGAAACTCGGGCGGCTGGGCGACGCCGCGCAGGCGGACGACCTCGGGCAGGACTTCGGCGAGGAGGCCGAGATCGAAGAGCAACTCGAAGCCACGGCGCGCGCCGCCCTCGGTGAGGATGCGGGTGAGTTCGTCGCGGATGCGCTCGTTGCTGACCTGGGCGATCTCGGCGGCGTGGCGGCGAATGGCGGCGGCGGTTGCGGCGTCGATCTGGAAGTTGAGGCGCGCGGCGAAGCGGACGGCGCGCATCATGCGCAGCTTGTCCTCGGCGAAGCGCAGGGAGGGGTCGCCGATGGCGCGAATGGTACGGGCGGCGAGGTCTTCGCGGCCGTGGACGAAGTCGAGCGTGGCGGATGTGAGGTCGCCCGTTGCTTCATATTCGATGGGATCGAGGAGCATTCCGTTGATGGTGAAGTCGCGGCGGAGGACATCTTCGCGGGGGTCGGTGGTGTAACGGACGGCGTCGGGGCGCCGGCCATCGGAGTAGGCTCCGTCGTTGCGGAAGGTGGCGACCTCGGTGGCGATTGGGGTGTCGTCGATCTCATCGCAAACGATGACGACGCCGAAGTGCGCGCCGACGGTGAAGGTCTTGGGGAAGAGGGCGACGATCTCGCCGGGCGTGGCGGATGTGGCGACGTCGAAGTCCTGGGGCGCGAGGCCGAGCAGGAGGTCGCGCACGCAGCCGCCGGCGAAGAAGGCCTGGTGGCCGGCGTCGCGCAGGCGGCGGGCGATGGCGAGCGCGGCGCGGAAGTACGGGTTGGAGGGGAGATCGCCCTGCATGTCCTTATGATAGAGAGATGCGGAGTGGCGGCGGACTTATTTTGGGGATTGAGAGCTCGTGCGACGAGACGGCGGCGGCGGTGGTGCGCGCAGGCGGCGAGGTGCTGGCCAACGTGGTGGCGTCGCAGATTGCGCTGCACGCGAACTACGGCGGGGTGGTCCCGGAGCTGGCTTCGCGGGAACATCTGCGCAACATCGTTCCGGTGGTGCGAGCGGCGATGGCCGAGGCGGGAGTGGAGTTTGAGGAGTTGGATGCGATTGCGGTGACCGAGGGGCCGGGGCTGGCGGGCGCGCTGCTGGTGGGGATTACTTATGCAAAGGCGCTGGCGCTGGCGCTGGGCAAACCGCTGATTGCGGTGAACCATCTGGAGGGACATATCCACGCGGTGCTGATGGAGGCTCGGCAGAGGCAGGAGGCGATGGAGATGCCGATGCTGGCGCTGGTGGTGAGTGGCGGGCATACGCATCTTTATCTGGCGGAACAGGTCGGGGACGAGGTGCGAAATACGGAGATTCTGAGCTTCGCTCAGAATGACGAGCGGAAAGGGGGTGGGCACGGTTCATGGCGGTACAGGAATGTGGGGCGGACGGTGGACGATGCGGCGGGGGAGGCGTTCGACAAGGTGGCCAAGCTGCTGGGGCTGGGGTATCCCGGCGGGCCGTGGATGGATGCGCTGGCCAGGAGCGGGAACCCGCGGGCGGTAGAGTTTCGGTTTGGGCAGATCAAGGCGCGGAGGGTTGCGGCGGGGGTGGAAGAGAAGCAGATTCCTCCGCTGCGCTGCGGAATGACAAACAAAGAATGCGGCGGAATGTCTGACAAAAAGATAGATGGGCCGACATTTGACTTTTCGTTCAGCGGGATCAAGACGGCAGTGCTGCGGTATATCCAGGGGCATGGGATGGGGGCGGGCGTGGAGGCACGGCGGCGGGCGCTGGCGGAGGCGCTGAAGACGAATCCGGCGATGAGGCCGGCGGAGGCGGTGCGGGAGATGCCGGATGCGTTCGACGCGCAGACGTTGGACCTGATTGCGAGTTTTCAATATGCGGTGGTGGGGAACCTGATGCGTCAGACGTTTGCGGCGGCGGAGTCGTTTGGCGCGCGGGGGATTGTGGTGTCGGGCGGCGTGTCGGCGAACAGCGAGCTGAGGCGGCGGTTTGCGGAGGAGGCGGCGCGGCGCGGGCTGCGGGTGGCGTTTCCGACGATGGCGATGTCGACCGACAATGCGGCGATGATTGCGGCGGCGGCTTGGGGGAAGTTTTGTGCGGGGGAGTTTGCCAAGGAGGGATTGGTGGCGACGCCGCAGTTGCGGCTGGGGTCGAGGTAGTAGGTTCGAAGTTCGAGGGCGGCAGTGATGCGGTTGTATCTGGGGTGAAGTGAATGTGGGTGATCGCGATGGACGGGCAGCGGTACTAATTGCAATTGCAGTTATCCCAATCGGTGTCTGTGTAAAACAAAACAGAGTACCAATGGCTCTCCAGACGACGAACGCGCGACACCTCGCACGGTATTCCCTTGAAATTGCCGGAGGAATGGCTTCTAGCTGCGGGGAGAAGCGAATCGTTAGGATCGTAGACAAGGTAAACAACAGTATTGCCAGCACCCGGGAATCCCCAGCCGTCCCACTCCATGTGCTGAAGTTCGCCATTTTTCGGGCTCGGCTGTGCCAGAACTTCGGCCTTGTAGGTTCTTGAATGAAGCAGCCATCGCTCGGCGGGCCGCACGTCCATGAAGCTCCTCCATAATAGCCACGAGGAGCCACAGTAGAGAGTCATGGCCAGTAAGATCGATATGCTTCTTTTGGTTCTCTTCCCAACTGCGCTGGCGATAGCAATGCCGAGCATGATCAAAACGAGGAGTGGAACAAGGATAAAGAAATAGAACATTTCGAGAATGATGAAGGCGGGGCATAGCTCGATAAGCAAAACCATAATCAACCCACCCCCAGCCACATAAAATGGGAGTCGCCAGTTGAATCTATCTTCAACGAATTCGTCCGTCATATTAGAGCACCCGTCTCCGCGCTGAATGTAGAATCTTAGCTGAGCTATTTTAGACGGAAAGTGTGGACTGCACAGCGCTTTGCGCTGGATGCGGCGGTGAGCGTAGTGGCGGCTTTGGAACTTTTCAATACATTGAGCGGGAAGGTGGAGCGGCTGGAGCCGGTGGGCGCGCCAGCGCTGCGCATGTATGCCTGCGGGCCGACGATCTACGACTATGGGCACATTGGGAACTTCAGGACGTTTCTGCATGTGGACGTGCTGCGGCGGTTTCTGCGCCAGCAGGGCGTGGCCGTCGAGCATGTGATGAACGTGACGGACGTGGACGACAAGATCATCCGCAACGCGCTGGCGGCGAAACAGCCGATTGGCGAGTACACGGCGCGTTTTGAGAAGGCGTTTTTTGAAGATATGGCCGCGCTGGGGATCGAGCGGCCGGAGCATGTGCCGCGCGCCACCGAGCACATTGCGGAGATGGTGACGCTGATCGAGCGGCTGGCGGCGAAAGACATTGCGTACCAGACGGAGGATGGGAGCTGGTACTTCCGCATCGAGCGGTTTCCGGATTACGGCAAGCTCTCCAAAAAAGATTTGGAGGGGATGGAGGACGGCGCGCGGGTGGACGCGGACGAGTACGAGAAGGACGCGGCGCGGGACTTTGCGCTGTGGAAGGCGGCCAAGGAGGGTGAGCCGAGCTGGGAGACGGCGCTGGACGCGGGACGACCGGGATGGCACATCGAGTGCTCGGCGATGGCGACGGCGATATTGGGCGAGAGCTTCGACCTGCACGCGGGTGGCGAGGACCTGATGTTTCCGCATCATGAAAACGAGATTGCGCAGTCGGAGGCGGCCTCGGGGAAGACGTTTGCGCGGCACTGGATGCATGTGCGCTTCCTGCTGGTGGAGGGGAAGAAGATGTCGAAGTCGCTGGGGAACTTTTATACCCTGCGCGACCTGCTGTTGAAGGGGCACAAGGCGTCGGCGATACGGTATCTGCTGCTGTCGGTGCCGTATCGCCACCAGATGAACTTTACGTTTGAGGCGCTGGGGGCGGCGACGAATGCGATTGAGCGGCTGCGGACGTTCCACGAGCGGATGCTGCGCGGCGTGTTTACGTCGGGTGCGGTGGACGCGGCGGTGACGGCTGCGACGGCGAAGGCGGCGAGCGAGTTTACGGCGGCGCTGGCCAACGATCTGAATACGGCCGAGGCATCGGCGGCGATCAGCGAGATGGTGCGGGCGGCGAACTCGGCTGCGGACGCGGGGACGCTGGGCGGGGAGAATGCGGCGGAGGTGCTGCGCGTGTTGATGCTGTTCGACGAGGTCTTCGCGGTGCTGGAAGATCGCGACGAGGAGCTGACGCGGGCGGCGCTGAAGTGGGCCGAGGCGGAGGGAAGGATCGGTGATGCCGCGCCGGAACTGGTGGCGAAGCTGGCGCTTTCGGATGAGGCTATCGAGGCTCTGGTGGCGGAACGGACCGAGGCGAAGAAGGCACGGAACTTTGCGCGGGCGGACGCGATCCGGGTGGAGCTGGCGGCCAAGGGCGTGGCGATCGAGGACTCGAAGGACGGGGTGCGGTGGAAGCGGAAGTAGGTTGGGAGTTGCAGGTTGCAGGTTGTTAGTTGACGGCTGAGTGGCGTGTCACTCCTCGATGGGGACTTCCAGGGTGGGGTCGGAGGGGATGGGGGTGGTTTTGGTGCGGGAGAGGATGACGGTGGCGACGGCGGCGACGATGAGGACGGTGCCGGCGAGCTCGGCGGGGGCGAGGCGCTCGTGGAAGAGGGCCGCGCCGATGAGGACGGCGATGACGGGGTTGACGAAGGCGTAGGTGGAGACCTTGGTGATGGCGACGTGCTGCACCAGGTAGGTGTAGGCGGAGAGACCGACCACCGTGCCGAAGACGGCGAGGAAGGCGATGGCGAGGAGTCCGTTGCGCGTCCAGACAGCAGTCTGGAAGCATCCTCCGGCGGTGGCGAGGATGAGGTTGACGACCCCGGCTGCGCCGATCTGCCATGTGGTGGCGACAAAGGTGTCGACGCGGAAGCGGAAGCGGCGGGCAAGGATGGAGCCGATGGCGAAGGAGAGCGCGGCGCCGATCAGAAGGACAAAGCCGAAGAGGCTGCGCTGACCTGCGCCAGCGTTGGCTGAGCGATGCAGCGTGGGCCAGAGCAGGACCAGCATTCCGAGGGCTCCGAGCAGGGTGCCGAGCCATCCGCGCAGGTTGAGCCGCTCGCCGTGGGGAAGGACGGTCTCGAAGAGCGCGATGAAGATGGGGATGGTGGCGACGACCAGCGAGGCGTATCCGGAGGCGACCCTGGTCTCGGCCCAGATGAGCAGGACATTGTTGGCAGTCATGATGAGAACGCCGACCAGCGCAAGTTGCCATGCGGTGCGCAGCGGGACACGGAGGCTAGTGCCGCGCGCCAGACAGATGACGCCGATCAGCACGAATGAAAAGAGCGTGCGGATGGCGCCCACCAGCGGCGGCGCTAGGTGCTGGCCGGCGATGAGAATGGCGCCGTAGGTCGAGCCCCAGCAGAGATATACGCAGGCGAAGGCGAAGGCGATGCGGGTTTTTTGCGACGACGCGTGAAACATCTCTCTCTATGCTAATTGCCGAGGGTCGAAGACAGACAAAGGCAAGACAGAAGACAGAAGCAGATTCCTCCCCCTTCGACTGCGCTCAGGGTGCGGAATGACAAACAAGGGGGCTGCGGAATGACAAACTATTACAGCACTTGCGGGGATGCGTCTAAACTTCGGAGTTGGGGTGGGACGGCGATGATACGACGAGTTGCGGCCTGGGGTTGGTCGCTGGCGCTTGCGGCAGGAGTGGCGGGGGTGGGGCATGCACAGAGCCCGCAGGCGGGTGCGGGCGCGGGGCAGGCGAATGCGCAGCAGGCCAACTCCACGCAGCGGGCAGGGTCTTCGCAGACGGCGATGTCTGCACAGACGGCGGTTGCCGGGGGGCATCGCACGCGGCTGATTCTGAAGGACGGCAGCTACCAGGTGGTGATGAGCTACCAGGTGAATGGCAACGTGGTGCGTTACTACAGCGCGGAGCGCGATGCGACGGAGGAGATTCCGGCGGAGCTGATCGACTGGGACGCGACGCGCCGGTGGGAGCGGCAACATCCGGCGGTGGAGAGCGTAGATGCGGGGCAGGGGCTGGCTGTGGATCACGCGCCGAATCCGGCGATCGATCCGGAGCTACTGAAGGAGGAGACGGACCGCGCGGCATGGACGCCGGAGGTAGCGCCGGACCTGCGGCTGCCGGAGCAGGACAGCGTGCTGGCGCTGGACTATTTCCACGGCGCGCCGGAGCTGGTGCCGCTGGTGCAGTCGGAGGGCGAGCTTAACCGGACGACGGGACACAACATATTGAAGCTGGCGATCAATCCGCGCTCGGCCTCGCACCAGATCGAGCAGTTGAAGGGCGTGGAGGCGGCGGTGCAACTGCATGTGGATACGCCGGCGATCTATGTGCGGCTGGGGGACGACTCGGGGGTGATGCGGGGCGGGACTCCGCTGACGGTGGACACGCATGGGGCGGGATCGGGGGCGAAGACGGATTCGAGCGGCGGCTCGCCCGACAGCGGGTATGTGATGGTGCGGGCGGATGTGCGCACGGACACGCGGGTGCTGGCCAGCTTCAACATCGGAGTGCTGGGCGGCGGGATGAAGGAACAGGAGGACGCGATCGAGATGGCGAGCGAGGTGCTGCCGGGGGGCCACTGGATGAAGCTGACGCCGAAGCGACCACTGGACTTCGGCGAGTACGCGCTGATGGAGGTGGTCTCGGAGAACGAGATCAACCTGGGAGTGTGGGACTTTGGCGTGCATCCAGTGGCGCCGGAGAACAGGGATGGCATCAAGCCGGAACCGAAGCGGCCGGTGACGCTGGAGCGGCGGGAGGCGGAGTAAAAGCAAAGACAAATGCGGGGGTCCCTCCACTACGCTTCGCTTCGGTCGGGATGACGGAGGATTTTGAGGATGTGAGGAACTGTCAGCGGCTAGCTGCGGGCTTCGAGGTCGCCGGCGAGCATGGTTGCGGTCTTGCCGGGGGGGACGGCAGGCTTGGCGCCGGTGAGCAGGCCGAGGCCGGCGACGGCGATATTGTCGCGGGTGATTTTGGCCTCGTACATCATGGTGTCTGCGGCGCGGATGATGGCGGGAACGCTGGCTCCGTCCTCGGGGAAGGTGGCCAGGCCGAAGCTGCCGGCGAGGGCGAGGAAGAGGCCCTGGCCGGTGAGGAAGCGGGCCTTGCGGAGCTGCTCCCAGAGGCGCATGGTGGCGTCGATGGCGGGCTGCTTCTCCAGGCCTGGGAGCAGGGCGACGAACTCGTCGCCGCCGTAGCGGAAGCAGGAGTTTGCGGGGCCGAGGGCGCGGCGCATGAGGCCGCCGACCTCGGCCAGCAGGCGGCTTCCGATGAGATGGCCGTGAGTGTCGTTGACCAGCTTGAAGTGGTCGAGGTCCACGAAGAGCAGGCTGAAGCGGGTCTCGGGGATGGTTGCGGCGAGCTCGATCTGCTCGTCCAGCAGGGTGTAGAGGTGGCGCGCGTTGAAGAGGCCGGTGCAGTCGTCGGTGATGGTGAGCTCGTGGATGAGCTTGACCGAGCGGGCATTCTGGATGGCGATGGCGGCGTAGTCGCAGAGGATGCGCAGGAAGGAGATGGAGTACTCGCTCTCCAGGTCGAGCTTGGTGTTGAGGAGCTGGATGACGCCGAGGGTTTTCTCTCCCGAGCGGATGGGGATGCAGGCAATGGAGCGGATACGGAGCTCGGGATGGGCGCGCGAGAAGGCGTGCCACCGGGCGTCGAGGGAGACGTCGGGGACGACCAGGGGATTGCCGGTGGAGGCGACCCATCCGGCGACGCCCTCGCCAAGCGGAACGCGCAGTCCCTTCAGGCTTTGGGAGTCCTCGCCGACCGCGATGGCGTAGTAGAGGTCCTGGGCCTCCTCGTCGACCATGAGCATGGACCAGCGCTCGGGGCCGAAGAACTGGGCCATCTTGCGCATGATGATGAGCAGGATCTCTTCGAGTTCGAGAGTCTGGGTGAGGGCGCGCGCGACCTCGTGGAAGACGCCCAGATGGTCCATCTGGCGGCTTTCGATGACCTCGAACTGACGCTTTTCTCTCAACCCAGGCCTCAATACAGCAGGATACAGAGGAGATCAACCTTGCAAACCATCAAAGATGAAACGCTACCGTCCGCGGCAGATTATCCGCCGATATGCACCATATTTCTGGAAGGCTTTTCGAATCCGGGCTCGCCGATGTGATGGCGGGCCTGCTTCCGCATGACGACACGCCTAATATACGATGCAAGTTCTTCATTGGTTCCACCGCGCCGCGGAGGCGTTTGCGTAGAGCGGCGATGGGGGCGGGGATGCGATGGGTACTCTCCGTGAGCGGTTGGATGTTCTCTTTTGGGAAGAAGATTCCAATTCTGATTTAGTTTGGTGTTGGATACATCATGCTAATCGTGATAAGTGCAGTATAGTAAATTTATCGGGTCGGAGATTGCTCCGGTCGAGCGCATCATTGTCTTCATTCGAGTCATCGACCGTGAATGCGTAGAGTTGCAATTCCTGAACAATTTTTCCCGGGGTCATTTGTGATGTCTACTCCACTTTTCGTGCAGCACTGGCTTTCCGATCTTGCCTTGCCGTTGTTATTCATAGGCGTGGGCATACTGATTGGCTTCACTGTTCTGTACATATCGGCGCGAAGCCGGCGATCTTCGCTGGTGCGTGACCGCTCGGGGCGCACCGAGGAGACGTTTGCGGAGTATCTGGCTGAGTACGGATACGATCCTGAGCTCGCCCGCGCCACCTACCGGCACCTTCAGGGACATCAGAATGTTGCCTTTCCGATCGATCCGTTCGACGATCTCGATTGCGATCTGGGCCTCGACAGCGAGGACCTGAGGGAGACGATCCGCGCGTTGCTGGCGGAGACGGGGCGGAGCTATCTTCCGGGCCTGCTCGACTCGCCGCTGGTGACGGTGGCGGACCTGGTGCGAACCGTCCAGGCTTCTCCGCGGCGGGAGGAGATGGTGGCGTAGGGAAGGCCTGAACAAGTGTTCTACATCCCTCAGCGGCTAAAGCCGCGTTGCAATCGCTCTGCAACCGGCGGGACTGAAGTCCCACCCCTTCAAAACGTGGACTTTTTCAGAACTTCCCCAGACTTCGCGGCCAAAGGTGCGTCTCAAATGGGTGGAATGGGGAGACGCAACGGTCGTGTGGCAGAGTGAGTTCTGTTTTGGTGATGGGTCTACGGCGCTGGAGCGGGCGGTGCGGTGCATCCCAGGCGCGCCTGCGCGATTGAGCGTAGTCTTGAATCTGTGGCACACGTCTGCCGTAAGGCGACGAGCGCAGCTTGCGCGAACCGGTAGCCTACCGCCGGACCCGGCCGGGAGAACTTTGGCGGGGATGTGCGGCGCGCGACGGATGGATTGTGGTGTGTGCCCGCAGCAGAGCCGATTGCAGCGAGCGTTGCTGAGATTCCGCATGGAGAATCCGATGCAAACGAGCTGCGAGTTGCGCGCCAAGGGAACAGGATGCGCCGCCGTGCTTCTGGCGTTCGGGCTGTGTTCGCCGATGGTCGCGCAGCCGGTTGGCGCGCCGCAAGAGGTTCTTGCCTCGCCGACGGTCTTGCCGACGGTGGCCCACGCAGGCCTGGCGGAAGCGGTCGCGGTCGCGGGCCGCCTGGTGTTGCCGGGCGAGGGCGAAGCGGGCCGGAATGCCACGGCGCAGAAGCCTCCCGCGACACCGGGCCAACTGATCGTGATCGGGTTCATGGGGGGCAACATCAGCGCGGGCAACATGGTGCATCGCGAGGCGCTGGTGGCCAAAGAGCTACAGCAGCACTATCCGCTGGGCCTTCATGCCGCGGTGTTTGCCAACAGCGACTGGAAGGACGCGCTGCGCACCGTACTTCAACTTCTGGACGCGAACGGCAATGGGCGGCCGAGCGCAGGTGAGAAGAGCGCTGCGCGGATCGTCATCTACGGCCATAGCTGGGGAGCGTCGGAGACGGTGACGCTGGCCCGGCGGCTGGACCAACTGGGGATTCCGGTGCTGCTGACCATTCAGATCGACAGCGTGGAGAAGTTGAACGAGAACGACGGCAGCATTCCGCCCAATGTGCGCGAGGCAGTGAACTTCTACCAGACCGAGGGGCTGCTGCATGGCCGCAGCTCGATCGCGGCGATGGACCCGAAACAGACGACGATCCTGGGCAACTACGAGTCGAGCTACAAGGGGCATCCGGTCTCCTGCGCCGGCTACCCGTGGTTTGCGCGGGCCTTCATGAAGCCGCACATCGAGATCGAGAACGACCCGTCGGTTTGGGGCCGAGTGGAAGAGCTGATTGGCAAGCAGATGCCTTGACCGGAGAGGTCCGCGGGACGACGACTCACGGTGGAACATCGAGGCGACCGGCTGGCTTCGCATTGCGATCGCAGGGGTGGGATTGGGCGATGTCCTAGATCGGAACCAGAGTAACCGTGCCCATGCTAAGAGGATTCAAGGTGGCTTTTTCTTAAGGAAAAATCCACTCGAAGGATTTGCCTCAGGGGAGCTCGACTCTGGTTCCGCTCAAGTTGGCGGGAGGCGGCGTTGCTTTGGACCGCTTGAGGGTCATCTCGCCGCCGGGGAAGTCTCCCTGATCCGATTTGGAGGTCAGCTTGATTTCGTCGCCGTTGACGGTTCCCTCATGCGTGATCGTCATGCCATTGAAGGAGACTTTGAAGGAAATTTTGTCGCCATCCACCTTGCCGTCGCTGATGGCGATTAGATCTCCCTGCGCGCCCTGCACCGTGCCGGTGAGCTTGTCGCCATCCTGCTTGAAGGTGAATGTGATCTGGAAGCCACTGCCGCCATTGGGGCCACTGAACTCGCCGGTCCATGTGCCGGAAACATCGGTGGCGGCCCGTGCGGTTATGGGTGTGAGCGCCATCATCAGAGCGGCGCAGACGCAGAGCAGAGTCTTCATAGGTTGATTCCTCCAGTCAAATACACAGCGCAGCGATGATAGACGATTCCAACGGTCCGTGTCGCAAGCGCGCGTTGGGGGCAGCTTCGCAGAACGGATTTGCGGGTGGCAAGATCCGGTGTCGTGCGCGGCACCGTAAAATACATCAGGATGAATCAACCAGAACGATTGCCCCACTTCAGAACGATTGCCCCGTGCAATCGACAGACGAAAGGCCCGGCTTGAAGTACCTTGCATCCCTGTTGCTCGTCGCGCTGGTTCTGGCTGCGCTGGCGGCATGGGCGATCTATGCGCCCATCGGCCCGGCCGCGGGGACCTCCGACGCGGCTGCCACCTACGTTGACATCGCTCCGGGAACGGGGACCCGGGCCATCGCCACGCAACTGGAGAAGACGGGAGTGCTACGCAGCCGCTTCGCCTTCGACCTGTTGCGCGTGGTCAAGGGCGGCAAGCTGATCGCCGGGGAGTACCGCTTCAACCGGCCCGCGGCGGCCAGCGAGGTGTACGCGCGCATGGTTCGCGGCGATGTGTACAGCATCCCGGTGCCGATTCCCGAGGGCTACAACATCTTCGAGATAGCGCAGGCAGTGGAGGCGGCCGGGCTGGGTTCGCGCGAGGCGTTTCTGGCCGCCGAACTCAGCCAGACCAGGCTGATCGCCGACCTCTCGCCCCAAGCCACTTCGCTGGAGGGCTACCTCTTCCCCGACACCTACCGCTTCAGCCGCCACGCCACGCCGGAGCAGATGCTGGTGGCGATGGTGAAGCGCTTTCGCCAGGCTGCGGCGCAGGTTGGCCTCATCCCCAACTCAGCGCCCGGCCTTACAAGCGGACTTGCGAGCAGAGACTCGATCGCCCACTTTGTGACGCTGGCCTCGCTGGTAGAAAAAGAGGTCAGCCAGGGTTCAGAGCGGCCTCTGGTCGCCGGAGTCTTCGTCAACCGGCTGGCCCAGGGCATTCCTCTGGCCACCGATCCCAGCGTGATCTACGCGGCGCAGCTGGAGGGGCGGTATCGCGGCGCGATCTATGCCTCCGACCTACAGTCCGATTCGCCGTACAACACCTATCGCCACGCCGGGCTGCCTCCGGGGCCGATCTGCAATCCCGGCATTGCCGCGCTGAAGGCCTCGCTGGCACCGGCGCGCACCGGCTTTCTCTACTTTGTGGCCGACGCCGAGGGGCACAGCCGTTTCTCCGCCACGCTGAAGGAGCACACCGAGCAGGTGCAAAGCTACCGCCGCGCCCTGCACCAAGCCACCCCCGCCAGCGTCCAGCACGAGCTCGTGCATGCTCATGCCCAGCACCAGTCTGCTCGCGCGCTGCACCAGTCGGCCCCAGCCCAGAGCCGTCCGACCCACTCCCGTTCCCGCACCCGTACCCACACCCGCACCCGCTCCGGTGCCCGGTAAGTTGCGTCGCAGGCTCCGTTCCAACGACCGCATCTAATTCATATTGCAGATCGTTTTGCCGTTTTGGACGCATCGGAACAAGCCACCAGATATACTAGAAGTTTGTGCGCATAACGATCCGACAAGCCGTCGCAACAGGACTCCTCGCGATGACTCCGGCCCTCACCGGATGCGCGTGGCACACGCGTACCGTCCTGAAGACTCGGCTTCCGGATGTCGTCCTCAACTCGACCCTCGATCAGTTGCTGAAGCAGGTGGACGCTCGCAACGCCAGCATCCAGAGCATGACCCTTACCGTGCAGATGATGATCAGCACCGGCGGAAGCGTGCAGGGCGTGGTGAAGGAATACACCACCCTGAACGGATGGATCATCGTGGGCAAACCCCAAGATATCCGCGTCATTCTCAAGGTTCCGCTGATGGGCAGCGACGGGCTGGACATGGTCTCCGACGGCAAGACCTTCAAGATGAAGATCACCTTCCCGACAAAAAACTGCGCCATTATCGGGTCCGATGTGGTCACCAACAGCACACAGAAGGGGCTTTACAGCCTGCGTCCCGCCGTAATCCTTGATCCGCTGCTCATCCAGGGCATGCAGCCTGACCAGGTCGTCTCCATGACCCAGGACAGTCGGCCTCCCTACCCAGACCCCAATAATAGGAAGGAACTCATCGAGGACCCGGACTACGACATCGCTTTCCTCTCCGAACCCCATGGGCAGGTAGCCCGCTCGCTGCGCGTCGTTCATATCAGCCGGGACAACCTTCTCCCGTGGCGGCAGGACATCTATAACGCGGACGGCAAGATTGAAACCCAGGCCACTTACGACAACTACCAGAAGTTCGGCGAGATCAACTTCCCGACGAAGATCGTCATCCAGCGGCCGCTGGACGAGCTGAGCCTAACCATCACCGTCACCAAGGCCACCTTCAACCAACCGCTCCCCGACAACCAGTTCAACCTCGACATTCCCGAAGGAATCAGTGTCACCAACATGGACGACCCCATCAGCGCGGCTATAGCCCCGTGTGCCGCGCATGGGCCGCAATCGCGGCATTGATCTGGAGCGCGAGGGCCAGCACGGCACGGCCATCCTCCACAGACACCTCGGGCTGCGCGCGCCTACGCACCGCATTCAGGAACGACTCAATCTCCAGGCGCAACGGCTCGCCCGACTCGACCGGGACCTTGCGCAGCGACATTCCCGGCGCAGGCTGTCCGCCAAGCGCAGCAGCAGTGGCCAGCGCGGCCAGTTGCGCCGGATCCATCCCAGAGGCAGCCGTGACGTCGATCAGCAGCAGGTCATGGCGCGCGAAGTCCAGCGAGAGGTACTGGTGCGGCTGAAAGAAGCGCATCTTGCGCACCCGCTCGGTGCTGACGCGGCTGGCGGTAAGGTTGGCCACGCAGCCGTTCTCGAACTCCAGCCGCACATTGGCGATATCCACCCTGGGCGAGAGCACCGGCAGCCCCACGGCACGCACCTCGCGCACCGGCGAACCGACCAGGCTGAGCACAATGTCCAGGTCGTGGATCATCAGATCCAGCACCACGTCGACATCCAGCGAGCGCGGGGTAAAGACGCTGAGGCGATGCACCTCGAAGAACATGGGATGGTTGAGCAGGCCGCGGACGGCGCGCACCGCGGGGTTGAAGCGCTCCAGGTGGCCGATCTGCACGGTGCGGCCGAGGTCGCGGGCCAGGCGGACGATCTCGTCGGCCTCGGCGAGGCCCGCGGCGATAGGTTTTTCAATCAGCAGATCGACGCCCGCGGCTAATAGAGTTTGCGCGCACGCTGCGTGATGCACCGTGGGCACGCAGAGCGAAGCCGCATCGAGTTTGCAAGCCGCAAGGCACTCGTCGATTGAGGCGAATCCGGGGATGGCGTACTTCGCCGTCGCAGCGGGGCGCGCGGCTTCATTGGGATCGACGACCGCCGCTAGTTCGACCGCCGCACCCGCCAGCTCCAGCTCGCGATAGACGCGCAGATGATTGCGCCCGAAGGTCCCCGCGCCCACCACCGCTACGCGCAGCGGTCTTGCATCTCTCTCTGGCATTGCACTCGCTCCGGCCACTTACTTCACCGGCGCCTCAACCGCCTGGCGGCAGCGCCCGTAGAGCTCCAACAGCTCCGACACCTGGTCCTCGGGCCTGGACGAGGCGGTGACGCCGAAGCCGGTACCGCCGGCGGCCTTCGTTCCCACATGCGCCTGCGATGCCACAAACTTCAACAGATCGAGCGCAATATCTTCGGTGCGGCGCGCCGCATTGATTCCTTCAGTCATCAAAATGCCCCTCTCAATCCAGACCCGATGTTACCGGCCAGCCATGCCGCGAAGCAAATCCCGCACACTCAGCCTACGCGGACGGCGCAGAGGATTTCGTAGGGGATGGTTTGGGCGAGGCGGGCGTGGTCGTCTGCGGTGATGCCGTCGCCGAGGACAACGACTTCGTCGCCGACGCGGACGCCGGGGATGGCGGTGATGTCAACCATGGTAAGGTTCATCGAGACACGGCCGACGATAGGAGCCTTGCTCGCCGCTTGCGGCTCCGCTTTTGCTGGTTGCGTCTCTGCTTGAGGACCTGAGCCGTCGCGGCTGGGAATTATGACCCAGCCGCCGGGCCTTGCATCGGAGCCGGAGAGCTCGCGGCGGAGGCCGTCCGCATAGCCAACGGGCAGCATGGCGAGGCGCATTGGCGCGGGCGCGGTGAAGGTAGCGTTGTAGCCCACGGTTTCGCCCGCTGCCAGATCGCGCAGGGAGAGGACGCGCGTCTTCCAGGTCATCACCGGACGAAGCGCGGGGCGGAGCTTCGAGGGAACGGAGGCCGCGTCCGCGCCAGTGATCGGCGAGCAATAGCCATAGAGCGCGATGCCGCAGCGCACCATGGCGCGGGCGCCGACGGAGTTTGCGAGATCGACCAGCCAGGGGGAAGACTGGGCCGGATTGTCCACCGACGACGAGCTGCCCGCGTGGACCCACTTGGGCGCGAGGCCCTGCCGGCGCACCTGCGCGATTGCCGATTCAAAGCGGCGCTGCTGGGTCTGCGTCAACTCGGAGTGGGCGGCCTCGGCGGCGCAGAAGTGGGTCAGCAGACCATCGAGCGGGAGCTCGGCGGCGTCAATCTCCGCGAGCAGGTCCTCCAGCTCCGCGCCGGGGTGAACCCCCTGCCGCGCCATGCCGGTGTCGATCTCGACGTGGACGGCGGTGCCCGAGCCTTGCAGCCAGCCGACCTGCTGTGGGGTCCAGACGACCGGGGTCAGCGCGTGCTCGGCGATTGCCTCCACGTTCTGGGGCAGGAAGCCGCACATGACCAGAATCCGCGGCTGATCTTTAGGCGCGATGCCAGCCTCGGCGAGCGCATGCCGCGCACGCGCGCCCTCACTCGCGCCGGTGACGCCCAGCCACGGCGCTCCGGCGCGTGCCAGAGCCGGCGAGCAGAGCTCAATCCCGTGCCCGTAAGCGTTCGCCTTGACCACCGCCAGCACCACGGTCTCTCTGCCGGCTGCCTGCGCGATGGCGCGGAAGTTTGCCGCCAGCCGCTCTTCGGAGATCTCAATCCAGCTTGTCATCGGAATCGCCACCGTCATCCCCTGTTCCCTTAGAGAAAGTCTAAAAAGTTCTCAAGATTCCCTCGGGGGCTAAAGCCCCATTGATTTTGCGACTCTTGCGGCGGGACTAAAGTCCCGCCCTATCAAAATATGTACCTATCCAGAGATTCCTTAGAATCCGGCGGCGGCGTCCGGCGCAAGGTTCTCGAAGCGGGTGTAGTCCGCGCGGAAGGCCAGCTTGATGCTTCCGGTGGGGCCGTTTCGCTGTTTGGCGACGATGATCTCGGCCTGGCCCCTCAGGTCCTCGTTGTCGCGGTCGTAGTACTCCTCGCGGTGGATGAAGGCGACGACGTCGGCGTCCTGCTCGATGGAGCCGGACTCGCGCAGATCGCTGAGCAGGGGCTTCTTGTCGCCGGCGCGCTGCTCGCTGCCGCGGGAGAGCTGGCTGAGCGCGAGCACGGGGATGCGCATCTCCTTGGCCAAGGCCTTGAGGCCGCGCGAGATGGAGCTGACCTCCTGGGTGCGGTTCTCGAAGCCTCGCTTGCCGGAGGTGTTGGTGCCGGTCATCAACTGCAGGTAGTCGATGACGATGAGGTCGAGCTGGCCCTGCTGCTGCTTCAGGCGGCGGGCCTTGGCGCGCATCTCCGGCAGGGTGATGCCGGGGGTGTCGTCGATGAAGAGTTTGGCGTCCATGAGCCGCTCCAGCGCCTTCATCAGCTTGCCGCGGTCCTCGCGCAACATGGAGCCGGTCTGGAGCTTGCGCGAACCGACCAGGGCCTCGCTGGCCAACATGCGGCGCAGCAGACTCTCCTTGCTCATTTCGAGGGAGAAGACGGCGACGACTTTGTTGTCCTGCACGGCGGCGTTCTGCGCGATGTTGATGGCCCAGGCCGTCTTGCCCATGGAGGGACGAGCCGCGATAATGATGAGTTCGGAGTCCTGCAGGCCGCTGGTCATCTTGTCGAAGTCGGTGTAGCGCGTGGCGAGGCCGGTGACCTCGCGGCCCTGCTCGTAGAGCTTGTCGATGGAGACGAAGCTGCCGGCGACGATCTCTCCGATGCCGGCCAGGCCGCGCTGGATGGCGGAGTCGGCCACATCGGCCAACTGCGCCTCCACGTCGCCCAGCACGGTGATGGCGTCTTCGCTCTGGTCCGCCGCGCGAATGCCGCCATCGTGGAAGATGCCCATCAACTGGCGCAGCAGGCTCTTGTCGCGGACGATCTGGACGTAGCTCTCGATGTTGAAGTTGCGCGGAATGCCCTCGGTGAGGAATGCGAGATATGCCGGGCCGCCGATGGAATCCAACTCGCGCCGCCGGGCCAGCTCTTCCTGAACCGTGAGGTAGTCGATGCCCTGGCCCTTGGCCATCAGATCAACGATGGCGCGGAAGACGCGCTGGTGCGAGTCGAGGGAAAAATCCTCGGCCTTCAGCTTCTCGGTCGCGTCGCTGATGGCGACGCTGTCCAGCAGCATCGCGCCGAGGATGGCGACTTCGGTGTGAACGGAGGAAGGCAAGCCGGGCATTTCAGTGATTTGTGTGAGTGCAGCCATAGCCGCAATCTAAGTTATTCCATGAGGCCCTGTGCGCTCAAAGTAGCTCTGTTAATAGCTAGGAAAACTAGCCAATAACTCAACCTATGCCTACGCCGTGCGGCGGCGGGACTGGATCTCGAGGAAGCAGTTGACCAGGGTGACGGCGGCGGGGGTGACACCCTGGATGCGGCTGGCCTGACCCAGTGTGCGCGGACGCACCCGGCCCAGCGTCTCCACCATCTCGCGCGAGAGGCCGCCGCAGGCCGCGTAGTCGAACCACGCGGGAATGACGCGCTGCTCGTCGCGCTTGAGGCGTTCCATGGACTTGCGCTGCTGCTGGAGATAGCCCGCGTACTTGATCTCCGTCTCGACGGTCTTCATCTCGTTGCGCACCCAGGCGGGAAGATGGGATTCCTTCCTGGGCGAGGCGGGAAAAGCAGAAGCGGATTCCTCCCCCTTCGACAAGCTCAGGGCACGGAATGACAGACGAGAAACATCCGCCGTCCGCGAGCTTGCGACCCAGGGCGCAAGCTCGGAGTTTCCTGCCATTGCGCTGGCGAAGACCGGCCATAGAGACTCGACCGTGACCTCGGGACGCTTCAGCATCTGCGCGTAGGTCTGCGCGCCGAGGTCGCTCGCGTCGCCGCGGAGCGCCTCTCGCAGAGCCGGCGGCAGCGCGTCGACATCCACGCGCGTCTTCGTCAGCAACTGTTCAAAGGCAGCGGCGCGAGACTGCTTGGCCTCGAACGCCACCCAGGCTGCGTCGTCGATGAGGCCAAGGCGACGGCCATGCGGGGTCAGGCGACGGTCGGCGTTGTCGATGCGCAGGTGCAGGCGAAACTCGGCGCGCGAGGTGAACATGCGATAGGGTTCATCGGTGCCCTTGGAGATGAGGTCGTCGATGAGAATGCCGGTGTAGGCTTCGGTGCGGTCCAGCGTGAAGCCGGAAAATTCGGGTGCCCCATCCATCGCGGTCTCATCGCGATGGGTGGGATGGAGAGCTGCGCGAACAGCGAGCGCCGCATTGATTCCGGCCATCAGTCCCTGGCAGGCTGCTTCCTCATATCCACTCGTCCCGTTGATCTGGCCGGCGAGATAGAGGCCCGCGAACTTCTTGACCGCGAGCGTGCGGTCCAGTTCAGTGGGGTCGATGGCGTCGTACTCGATGGCGTAGCCGGGGCGCAGCATCTCGGCGCGATCGAGGCCGGGGATGGAATGCACCATCGCAGCCTGCACCTCCATGGGCAGGCTGGTGCTCATGCCGTTGATGTAGACCTCGTGGGTGTTGAGGCCCTCCGGCTCGAGGAAGAACTGGTGATGCGTCTTGTCCGGGAAGCGCACGATCTTGGTCTCGATGGAAGGGCAGTAGCGCGGGCCGATGGCGGAGATCTGGCCGGTATATATCGGCGAGCGATGCACATTCTCGCGGATGAGGCGCAGCGTCTCCGGCGTGGTGGTGGCGATGTAGCAGCTCACTTGCCGCAGCGCCGGAACCCACGCGCTGTTCCCTGTTCCCTGATCCCTGATCCCTGCTCTAAAACTGAACGGCGTGGGATCGGCGTCTCCCGGCTGCTCGATGAACCTGGTCCAGTCGATGGTGCGGCCATCGAGGCGCGGCGGGGTTCCGGTCTTGAGGCGGCACTCGCGCAGGCCCAGCCGCTTGAGGGCCTCGCCCAGCAGGACGCTGGCCGGCTCGCCGCTGCGTCCCGCGGCGTACTGCTGCTCGCCGCAGTGGATGATGCCATTGAGGAACGTGCCGGTGGTGACGACCACCGCGCCCGCGTGGACGACACGGCCATCGCGCAGGCGCACGCCAGTCACACGGCGCGTATTTTCTGTTCCCTGTTCCCTGATCCCTGTTCCCTGTACTTCGAGATCCACCACTTCGGCCTGCTTGATGAAGAGGTTTGGCTGGCCCTCCAGGACCTCGCGCATCCTGACGCGGTAGAGGGCCTTGTCGCACTGCGCGCGCGGCGACCAGACGGCCGGGCCGCGCGATGTGTTGAGCAGGCGGAACTGAATGCCGCAGGCGTCGGCGACCTCGCCCATGATGCCGCCCAGCGCGTCCACCTCGCGGACGAGGTGTCCCTTGGCGATGCCGCCGATGGCGGGGTTGCAGCTCATCTGCGCGATCAGGTCGAGGTTCAGTGTGAACAGCGCCGTGCGCAGGCCCATGCGCGCGGAGGCCATGGCCGCCTCGCAGCCTGCGTGCCCGGCGCCGACCACCACCACATCGAACTGCTCGGTAAACGCCATCCCTCTATTTTATGTGTCCAATCGCATCTTCTTGAAGCGCCTGGGGTCTAAGATGGGAGCGCGACTTATCGGCAATCACTTTCAGCATTGCAGCAGAGGCAGCAGTGAACGCACAGGAGAGTAGGGAACGATGCGACTCCGCCCAGCAAGCCTTATCGCACTTGGCCTGACCATCAGCATTCCCGCCTTCGTCGCAGCAGCCGCCCAGACAGACGACGAGCCCGCGCCACTGGTTGCCCCGCACTCTGTCGATCTGCCGCAGGACGCAACGCAGGCCAACGTTCCCACGCTGCACGTCACCTCGCGCGAGATTGTGGTCGATGTGATGGTCACCGACGCCAATGGCAACGCCGTGCATGGCCTCAAGCAGTCCGACTTCAGCATCGAGGAGACCGGCAAGCCGCAGCCCATTCGCAGCTTCCGGGAGTTCGGCTCAGAGATTCCGGTCGCGGAACCGGCTGCGCCAAAGCTCCCGCCCGGGGTCTATACCAACAGCCAGTCGACGCCGGTCAGCGGCCCGGTCAACATCCTGCTGATCGACGCACTGCATAGCACTCCTGTCGATATCTTTCGCGGGCTACAGGGCGCGGCCGGGTATCTGACCACGATGCCGCAGGGCACCAAGGTCGCCATCTTCCTGCTCTCCCAGAGCGGACCGCACATGCTACAGGGATTCACCTCCGACCGCGACTCGCTGCTGCGCGCCGTCAACAACAACCGAGCCAATGTCGAGTTGACCCTGAGTGTACAACCCATGGACCGACACACAAGGGATTGGGTCACCGTCGACGCGTTCAACCAGATCGCCGCGTACGTCGCCGGGATCAAGGGCAGAAAGAACCTGCTCTGGATCGTCCCCGGCATTCCTGTCAATCTGATGCGCGACGGAGGCTACGGCTGGAGCGCAACTCCATCGACAAGCCAGAACGACAGAGGTGGCCTGTTTGGCAACGACTTCGGAGGCCCGGACATGGGTTTGGTTCATCGCCTGATGGACGTCTACGAGCGATTCACCGCCGAGCAGATCGCCGTCTCTCCCGTGGACCCGCGCGGAGTGGCAGAGACTTCCTTGGGGCTGCGCGCACTCGCCGGCCAGAGCATGGCGCACCTGAGGGCGGAGGCGGTGGCAGAGCAGAGCGGCGGCGAGGCCTTCTACAACAGCAACGATCTGAAGTCCGCAATCGCCAAGGCCATCGACCACGGCTCGCAGTTCTATACCATCTCCTACATTCCGCCGAAGCAGAAGGACGACGGTCACTACCACCTCATCAAGGTTGCGATCGTCGACCAGCCCGGCCTGCATCTGGTCTACCGCCAGGGATACAACGCTGAGCGTGTGCCGACGCTGGATGCTCCCGCCCCCGGCCCGGCCCTGATGAAGGCATCGATGGAGGGCAACACGCCCGCCGCCACGCAGATACTCTTCGACGTTGGTGTCTGGCCTGGCTACCTGACGTCCAGCGCGGCCACCAACCCCCAATCGCAGCCGGATGCCAAATCGAAGTCCGGCAAGACCGTACGCTACGAGATTCACTACGGATTCCCGCCCAGCGAGATTGCCTTCACCGAAGACGCCAATGGGATACTCCACGGATCGCTCGAGTTCGACGTTGTCGCCTACGACATCTACCGCAAGCGCGTCGGCCTGCTCACCCAGACCGTCCCGATGACCCTCTCCCCGCAGCAGTACGATGAGTTTGTCGCCAAGCATGCGTTTTCATTCGTCCAGAAGCTCGACCTGCCATTCGGACAGATCTCGCTGCACGTTGGCATTTTGGACAACGTCACCAGCAAAGTCGGAACGCTGGAGGTTCCCGTCTACGTGCGTCCAGTCAATCCCAAGCAACGCGCCGCCATACCCCCGGACGCAGCTCCTGCACCGTGCCCTCCGCGTTGCCCGCTGCCAACGCCTGCCGCTACGCCATCGACGCGTTAGAACTCCAGGCGGAGGCCGAGCTGGATCTGGCGCTCACGGGCCTGACTGGTTGCGGCAGCGGTATACGCGCCGAAGGGCTGCACATTTAGCCCCTCGGTGGCCACGGTTGCCGCATTCTGGAAGACCAGCGGAGTTACCCCATTGACAGCCGGGTCCACCAAGAACGCACGCTGGGTGATCCCCGAATAGTTCAGCCGATTAGTGAGATTGAAGGTCTCTGCCGTGGTGCGCAGGCGCAGCCCCTCGCCCAGGCGGAAGGTGCGGCTCAGGCGCATGTCGAGGTTGGCGGAGTCGGGCAGGCGCAGCGTGTTGCGCCCCACGGTGGGCAGCACCACTGAGCCGCCCGAGCCGTTGATGCTCTCGCGGCCTCCGGCGAGCCGCGTACCGCCGAAGATGTCGTAGCTGTAGCCGCGCCCGCTCGATTCGGAGAATATCCAGGCCATCGACCAGCCATCGGCCAGCCTCCACACCGTCCGCTCAGCCGTCGCGGAGGTCTGCGAGCCGCCACTGCTGTTCAGTTGGGGCGACCAGACGATGGTTGCCACTACGCGATGGGGAAAGTTCAGCGCCGAGAGACCCTTGTCGTAGCGCACCGTGAAGGGGTCGAACTGGCCGTTGGTGCGTGGCACCGCGCCCGCGCTCTGGCCAAAGTCGATCGCCTTGGACCAGGTCCAC
>Ga0224557_1001098_pt1 | contig 27153 bp, 33 predicted proteins | sample 714S31014metaG_FD_180677 | JGI IMG/M metagenome (GOLD analysis project Ga0224557, IMG submission 180677) | Peat soil microbial communities from Stordalen Mire, Sweden - 717 S3 10-14 | ecosystem: Environmental > Terrestrial > Soil > Wetlands > Peat | place: Sweden: Norrbotten County, Stordalen... | reverse complement strand
GGGAGCAGCCGGTCTTCGTTGACCCTGCTTAGCGTTAGGCTCGCTAGCCATGGGTGCACTGGACGGCCGGGTCGCGTTCATCACCGGAGGAGCACGCGGGCAAGGGCGCGCGCATGCCTTGGCGTTGGCCGCCGAAGGTGCAAACGTCGTGGTCGCTGACGCGCCCCGTCCGATGAATCTGACGTATCCACTGGGCACCGAGGATGATCTTCGTGGCACGGCCAAAGAGATCGAGGAGCTCGGCGGCCGCTGCCTTCCGATCGCGATGGATGTGCGCGACGCCGCCGCGGTTAGCGCCGCCGTCGAGGAAACCGTAAGCAGCTTAGGAAGTCTCGATATTCTGGTGGCCAACGCCGGGGTCGTGAGCACCGGACCGCTGGAACAGGTGACCGACGAGATTTGGCACCAGCTTGTGGACACGAATCTGACGGGCGTGTTTCACACTCTGCGCGCCGCCATACCGGTGATGCGACGCCAGCGTTTCGGCCGGATCGTCGTCACCTCGTCGATGGGCGGCCGAATGGGCATCCCGGAGCTGGGGGCATACAACGCCACCAAGTGGGGAGTCATCGGGCTGGCGAAGTCCCTGGCTTTGGAGGTCGCCAAGGAGGGCATCACCGTCAACGTCATCTGTCCGACCACCGTGCACACGCCAATGGTGCAGCCCGTAGGCGGCGACGATGTTCCCGACGACTTGGTCCGCCGGATGATGAAGGCAAATCCGATTCCCCAGCCGTGGATTGAGCCCGAAGACGTCAGCCGCGGGCTGCTCTACTTAGTCACGGATCCGGGCGTGGTCACCGGCAGCGTCCTCGAGATCGCCTTGGGTGGCAGCGCTCGAATTCATTGACGCTACGACTTCTTGCTCGGAATGACGATGACAACGATGAGCGTGAGGATGCTGAAGAACAGGCCGAGGATGCCCCAGCCGAAGGGGTTTCGCCCTTTCATCCCGGCAACCAGGGCGCACACGATGGCGGCGATGATGCTGCCGATCGCCACAAGAATGCCTTTGATGCCCTTCAGGATGAGACCGGCGGCCTGGGGATTGTCCTGTGCCGCCAAAACCAGTCCGTGCAGCATGTGCTCTCCTTGTCTAAGTGATGTGTGCCACAGCACGAATACCCAGCACAAACGTGACTCAAGCAGCGATCGGCTGCACTAAGCCTATGCCAGGAAGGCAACGATGAAGCAAGTTGCAGTCGCCAGCACCGCGGTCGCCATGCTGCTTTTCAGCGGATGCTCGGCCTCACAGGTCATCAACACCGGCGGTGACACAAGATGCAAGGACTTCATTACGCAGGACCAGCAGAAGCAGAATGACGAGATCACCAAGATGCTCAAGGACAAGAGTGGTGCTCAACCGAACAATTTGGAGATATCCGCAACGCGGCTGTCGGCCATGACGTACTGCCAGACGTTGGGCACCCCAGACACCAAGATCTCCCAGGCACCGCACGGCTGACCGTGAATGGGCCTTCGCCCGTGACACCGCATTCGTCGTCACCGCCGGAATGGTGGCTCTCGCCGCCCGTCGCGCGGGCCGCGGCTAACGCTTACGCCAGCGTGTCAAATTGGTCAATTGCCCGCTTCGATGGCCGCAACTCTGGCCGCGGCGTCGGGTCCGCAAAAAGGTTGGAGATCGACCCTGCCTACGGCCAGCAGTTCGTTGATGCGACGTTTCAAGTCACCTGAGGAGAGGTGCGCATAGAGGTTTGCACCGGGGCACGACGTTTGGGCTAGGTCCCGGTGGCCCGCCAACGTGTCGGTTGCGACGGCAAAGTTCTGGGCGGCCCATGCGAATGCGAGGGCGGCTCCGTGCAGCTGGGCCTCCGACACAACCTCCTGATCGAAGTCTCCTTCGCAGAGCACGAGGAAATGGCCCGTGGTGTCGTAGTCCGTTGCGGTGTCGCCGGCGATCTTGGTGCTCCGCAGTTCATAGATGTTGCCGTTGCGGTCGACGCCGACGTGGTACGCGATGTCGATCCATCCCAGCTTGTCTTGGTGGTAGTGCTGGTCCTGGCGGAGGTGGGCCGGGGCGTTGCGGTTGTCGCCGAGAACCACGGCCTCGTGGTGCAGAGTCATCCGGGTGATGGTGTGGGCCCTCCCCCCGGACCGGGCAGGTTGGGCGCCCCACGCATCTCGGCACAGTAAGTCCGCCGTGGTTTCTGGGGTGACCGATGGACTCGGGGTGGTGCTCGGATCTGGTGAAGCGTTCGCGATGGGCCTGTGTGAGCAGGCGCCGGCGGTGATCGCTAGGCCCGCGCTGCCGGCGAAATGGAGCAGTTGGCGTCGGCTGACGAAGTTTGGGCTTTCGACGGATTGGTCCGGGGAACGTGCCTCCATGGAGGTCACGATAACGATTAGGGCCAGCGGGGCGGCGTGCTATGGGCGGTGGTGTGGTGGTGCCTCGTCGCGCAGCCAGTCGTCGTTGGACGCCCGCCGCATCAGATCCTCGTCGCCGAACCTGTCCAATTCTTCGGGCGTGACGTGCACCCGCGGCGGTTTCGGCGCGGCCGGGGTTGGGGGTTCGGCGTCCATGGTGGTAATTGTCCTGTTCTCCGCCCCTCAGCTCCAGTCGTTTGACTGGACAACACGTGACTGTTGCGGCTTGATTACAGCCGCCCAACACCGCTGTGGCGACAGCTGGAAAGGAATCCTCCGGATGATGAAATGGATTCTGCTGGCCGGCGCGATCCTGTCAGAGGTGACCGGTTCGCTGTCGATGAAGGCCGCAATCGGTCACCCGGGCTGGTACGTCGTGGTCGCCGTCGGCTACGCCACTTCGTTCGTGTTTCTTGACCGGGTGTTGCGCGCGGGTGTGCCTCTGGGCGTCGCCTACGCAATATGGGGTGCGCTCGGAGTCGCGCTGACAGCGGGCCTTTCGGCAGCGATATTCGGCGAAACGCTCACCGCCGTCATGATTGTCGGCATCGTGGTGGTCATCGCCGGAGTGGTGTGCATCGAACTTGGGCGCGGCACACCCGCAAAGCAGGAAGGAGAAGGTTCCTGATGGGTTGGCTGTACCTTGCGATCGCGATCGTGTCCGAGGTGTGCGGGACGCTATCCCTCCGCATGGCGGCGAACGGCCGAAAGGCTTGGTACGCAGCGGTTGCCGCCGGCTATGCCATCGCGTTCGTCCTCTTGGCTCTCACGCTGGCGCAGGGCATCGGCCTCGCAGTCGCGTATGGTGTCTGGGCCGCAGCAGGCGTAGCGCTGACAGCCATTGCAAGCCGAGTCTTCTTCACAGAGTCACTTACTCTCGTCATGACGTTGGGCATCGGTCTGGTCATCGTTGGCGTGCTGCTGATCGAAACCGGAACGACCCACCGGTAGCACCGCCAGCGGGGCCGCTAGCCTCGCGCCTTGACCTGGTAGTACCGTGAATCTGACCGTCATCTTCGGAAGAAGGAGGGCAAGCGCGTTGGCCATCCGCTTGATAACCGCATCGACTTTGGTGGCTGCGGCGTTTGCGCTGCCGTTCGCGCCGACGGCACATAGCGAATTCAGTCTCACCCCCCCTGGTCCCACGTTGCCCTGCGACCTGGAAACGACGCGAAGCCTACTCATCTGGCAACACGCACCGCGAGTGCCAGACAGCACCATCGCCATTAATGCGACTGACGCGTACAACTGCAGACCCGCGCTCGAGACGTGGCATTCCCTCGTGCCGAACGGCCCCGGTTACTGTTCCAAGATCGCGTGGTCCGCGGACAATCCCGGCTACGTCAAAAATGTTTCGCCCGTTGCTCCGTTGCAGAAGGTCATCGACGAAGTAGGCGACTGCTAGCACCGCGACGTGCGTGGCCGCAGGTATCGGCGGTTTTGTCGTGCAGTTTCGAGGGAACTCACGCCTGACAAGTGTTGTGCGGGTAGGCATGACACCTGTGCCGATCTGTACGAGGATGAGGCCATGCGAATGCTAGTAGTGCTTGCCGGCTTCGCCGCCGTCATCGGCGTCGCCACACCGGCAGGGGCCGATCCAGGCAGCAATGGCTCGGTTCCTGATACGAGTTTTCTGGCCGCGCTCGACACGGCCGGGATCACCTACCAGAGCAAAACTGCCGCCGTTGCGGTCGGCAAAGAGGCGTGCGCACTGATGGACCAGGGTGATCCCGAACCTAATGTCGTCAAAGAAGTTTCGGCGAGCAACCCGGACTTCACACCGTCGGCCGCCACCAATTTCACTGTGATCGCGGCGAGTGCATACTGCCGCCGACACCTTGGAAATCTGACTGCGTTGCAGGCGCCGCCGCCTCCGCCGAGACCGCTGATCGAGTTTCCAGTGATTACGCCAGGGGCTGCGTAGGCAGTGGCATGATTGTGGCATGAATCGCATACGCCTGAGCACCACCGTAGACGCCGAATTGTTGAGCAGTGCGCGTAGCGTGCGGTCAGGCCTAACCGACGCAGCGCTGGTCGATGAGGCGCTCGGGGCGTTGCTGGCTCGCCATCGAGCCGCTGAGGTGGACGCCAGCTACGTTGCGTATGACGACCACCCGGCTGATGAGCCCGACGCGTGGGGCGACCTGACCTCGTGGCGGCGTGCGGCTGGCGCCTCGTGAATGCACTTCCCGGACGCGGTGAGGTGTGGTGGTGCGAGATGGCCGACGTCGGTCGCCGTCCAGTCGTGGTGCTTTCGCGTGACGCGGCGATTCCTCGGCTTCGGCGCGTGCTCGTTGGGCCGTGTACAACCACGATCCGTGGACTCGCCAGCGAGGTTGTCCTCGAACCCGATTCCGACCCCGTCCCGCGCCGTTCGGCGGTAAACCTCGACTCTGTCGAGAGTGTCTCCGTGGAAGTACTGGTCAGTCGGCTTGGCCGGCTTGCCGATGCCCAGATGCACGCCATCTGCGCCGCCCTTGCGACTGCGGTCGACTGCTCGGCATGACAGCGGTACCGCAGTTAACGCCGGGGAATGCCGGGGCTCAGCGAGTGGTTGAGCAGGTGTGGCGGCCAGTGTGGAAGGGAAGCGAGTGGCGAATCAGCCAGAGGCGCAAGCGCGCAACATTCTGCCCGCGGTGCTGCTTCTGCTTTTCGCCACGGGTTGGGCGGCCAACCACTTTGCGGCCATGTTGCCCGTCTTCGCGAGGAGCGAAGGCCTCTCGCACCAGGCTCTCGACGGAGCGTTCGGAATCTATGCCGTTGGCCTGCTACCCGCGTTGCTGGGCGGAGGTTCGCTCTCGGACCGGCTAGGTCGGCGACCTCTGCTCCTATCGGGGGCGGCGGTCGCAGGCCTGGGGAATCTTTCCCTGCTTTGCGTGCACGACCAGGCTGGCATCTTCATCGGTCGTCTTATCGTGGGCGCCGGGGTAGGGGTGGCGATGAGCGCGGGCACAGCGTGGAGCGCCGAGATCGGCGGGGGATCGGGATCGGTTCTGGCTGGCGTATCCTTGAGCGCGGGGTTCGGTTGCGGCCCACTTGTTTCGGGACTTTTGGCGCAGTTCGCCGACGCGGCGGCGTACGTGCCATTCATCGTCACCATCGCACTGTCAACCACGGCAGTAGTCGTCGGTGTCTTCCTGGCCCGGGTGCCAGTCGACGAGGCGAGTCGGTACCAGCCCATCCAGACCGATCAGGAGCGCGCCGAGCATGGCGGAAACACGGTTGCGGCTCTGAGTTCGGCTTTGCCGATGGCTCTTTGGGTGTTCTCCTGCGCGACGGTCACGATAGTGACGATGGCTGAACGAATGCAGTACCGCTTCAGCGGACCCTGGGTCCCCGGGGTGGCCGCCGCGGTCACCCTGACCGCGGGTGTGGCTATTCAAATGGTGGCCAGACGCCGCGGGTGGGGACGGTCTGCCGGTGTCGTCGGCGCCGCGGTAGCCGCCGTGGGCTTCGGTGCCGTCGCCGCCGCGGGCGACACTCCGTCGCTAGCGGTCTTTTTTCTCATTGCCGTCGTGCTCGGCATCGCCTACGGCCTTTGCTTACGCGAAGGCCTCATCGACATCGAGACGATGTCCCCGCCCAGGGCGCGCGGCACATTGACGGGCGTGTTCTACGTCGTGACGTACCTGGGTTTTGGGCTACCAGTGCTCCTGGTGGCGATCAAGCCGGCAGTGGGGGCTGTCACGCCTATGCTCGTGCTCGCCGCGTTGGCGGCGACTGCCGCGACGGTACGGGCCGTGCAGGTCTTTGGTCCACGAAAATTGCGGATTCAGCGCCATCATTTGTTGGCCTAGGTGTATCTCGCATGTGACCTCACCGCGACGGTGACCAAGGATGCTCATCACCATGACCGTGCTTGCGGGGATCGCCGCGCTCGTGATGGCAACCTGCGGCGGCTACTACTTCGGTCGGCGCGCGGGCTCGACGCCGCCGACCTGGAAGCAGAGAACGAGTCGGATGGCGCTTGGGAAGCTCGCGATCAGCCTGCTCGCGTTGACGACCGTACGCCGCATTCGGCGGAGCTCTCGTGCCGAGCACGTGTTGCTCGAGGTGGTTGGCACCCGCGGGCTGAGTTTTATTGCGCCACTTGAGCTGCTGCGGGGTAGCGTTGCGCGGTTGCGGTCCTATTAAGGTGTGCCAGCCTGGTAAACGCAGTCCCAAGAGCCAGCTCGGCTCTCCTGCGCAAAATCCCCGCGACTAAGGAGAACGAGAACCGGTATGTCAGCACTACAGGGCAAGGTCACGCTGGTAACCGGTGCGTCGTCGGGCCTGGGCGCTGAAACGGCCCAGCTGTTTTCCCGGCAGGGGGCGACGGTGTTCGGCATCGGCCGGGACACCGGGCGCTTGGCCGAGGTATTCGCCGACGTGGAACGTGGTTCATACGCAACGGTGGATGTCGCATCGGCGCAGGCCTGCAGAGACGCGGTCGCGCAGTGCGTCGGAGAGTTCGGCGGATTGGACGTGCTCGTCAACATCGCCGGAAGGCACCAGATGCGCCGGACGGAGTCGATGACCGACGACGACTGGGTGCAAGATCTGGCGGTCAATCTGAACGGACCGTTCTACCTGTGCAGGGCCGCACTGCCCTATCTGCTGGAACGGGGCGGCAACATCATCAACGTCAGCTCGATCGCGGGCGTCGAAGGCCAGGCCTACTCGGCCGGCTACTGCGCTGCCAAGCATGGGCTTATTGGGCTTACCCGTGCGTTGGCAGTCGAGTACACCGCCGATCGCGTGCGCGTCAACGCGGTATGTCCGGGCGGCATGATGACACCGCAAATCCAACAATTCAGTGCGCCTGACAACGCGAACTTCGACCTGATCATGCGCACGGCATCGCCGCGCGGCATGATGGCGCCCCTCGATGTGGCGAATGTGATTGCGTTCATTGCCAGCGATGCCGCGGCAGCCATCCATGGCGCCGTCTATCGGGTCGACAACGGCAAGGGCGCCGGCTAGCCGTGGCCACTCGCCAGAGCCCATTTCGGGCCGATCTCCTTCGGGGGAAGGTCGCATTGGTCACCGGCGGTGCTACCGGGCTTGGCCTGGAGATCGCCCGGGTACTGGGCAGTCACGGCGCTCGTGTCGCTATCTGCAGCCGGAAGGAAGCCAATCTTCAAGCGGCGGTTGAGGTGTTGCAGCAAGCCGGGGTTGAGGCCGCCTACGGCGTCTGCGACGTCCGCCGCCACGATGAGGTGACGGCTGTCATCGACGAAGTGCTGCGAACGTTCGGACAACTCGACATCGTCGTGAACAATGCCGCCGGAAACTTCCCGGCCCCGATCAGCGACCTCAGCCCCAACGGATTTAAAGCCGTGGTCGACATCGATCTTCTCGGGACATTCAACGTTTCGAAGGCGGCGTACGACCTGTGGCTTCGTGATCACGGCGGCAGCGTGGTGAACATCAGCGCGGCGATCCAATACCGCGGCATGGCCCTGCAGGCGCACGTTGTTTCGGCCAAGGCCGGCGTCGATGCGCTGACTCGCGCCAGTGCGATCGAGTGGGGGCCCGACGGGGTTCGGGTGAATGTCGTTGCCCCCGGGGCGATGGCCGGAACCGAGGGAGTCAAGAGAATCGCCGGCGACGACAAACACCGCACCAGCCAGAATCCGCTCGGGCGATCCGGTTCAACCACCGAGGTGGCCGAAGCGGTGTTATTCCTGGCCAGTGATGCAGCGTCCTACGTAACGGGAGCAACGCTGGTGGTCGACGGCGGTGGTTGGTTGACCGCCAGCAGCCCTCTGCGGCCAGGCCCGGCCTCAGCGGATTAGGTATTTGGTCCCGAAGAGCATTATTCTTGCGCGCGGCTATTCGTCGACTTAGGAAAACTCCTCATGCCTGTTCAGACCACACTGCGACGTGCACAAGCGCTGCGCAGCGGCCGTACCCCAAGTGTCGCTCGTCGGGTGAACTTCCCGACGGTCGGTCAGTGCTTCGACATCGAAGTCAGTCGCGATACCGACGGCTGGCTGATCCGAATCCCCGAAATCGGCAGTGTCACCCGCGCCGTCCGACGGGTCACCGTCGAGGCGGCGGCGCGGGAATGCATCGCCACCCGGACGGGCATTCCGATCGGCTACATCGCCGTCTTTGTCGCAAGCGAGACCCGCTAGCGTCCAGGCGGTCAGGCCACTCCCGCAGAGCCACCGCGCTCGCGTTTGTGGAACTTGTTGAGTGATCGCACCAACGACGCCTCGATCAGCTTGTCGTCGAGCAGGGCCCGCATCAACGGGTTGAACACCTCGTAGGTCTCGCGGATGTAGACCCGGGTCTTGCGTGCGCTCCCCCCGCGTAGCCTCGTTCCCGACCGATCTGTCGCTGGATAAGGCTCCGGCCGAACGCACGAGGGAAGGGCACTGATGCCCATTGCGATCACTCCTGAACACGAGGAGCTGGCCCACTCGGTGCGGTCGCTGGTGGCGCGGATGGTGCCTCCCGAGGTGCTGCACCAAGCGATCGAGACACCGATCGCCACGCCGCCGCCGTATTGGCGGGTCGCCGCGGATCAGGGACTCCACGGCGTGCACCTGGCGGAATCGGTTGGTGGGCAGGGCTTCGGCCTGCTCGAGCTGGCAGTGGTCTTGGCCGAGTTCGGCCGCGGTGCCGTGCCAGGCCCGTTCGTCCCGTCGGCTATCGCCAGTGCCCTGATCGCGGCCCACGATCCGGAATCGGAATTGCTCGGCGAGCTTGCATCCGGCGCGGTGATCGCCGCGTACGCACTCGATGGGACAAACTCGTCGCTGACTGCCACCCGGCAAGGTGGTGTGCTCGTGGTCGGTGGCGAAGCGCGTTCGGTGCTCGCGGCCGCACAGGCGACGCTGCTCGTGCTGCCGGTGTCCACCGACATCGGCTCCGTATGGGTGGCGCTCGACGCCGGCCAGCTCGATCTCGAGCAGGTCGTGAGCGTGGACCCGCTGCGGCCGGTCGCCCATGTTCGCGCAGGAGCCGTCGAGGTCGGCGAGAACCGCGTGCTGGGCAACCTGAGCAGCGACGCCGCGCAGGCCATCGTGTCCACGTTGCTGTCGGCCGAGGCAGTCGGCATTGCGCGCTGGGCCACCGAAACTGCGGCGGCCTACGCAAAGATCCGGGAGCAGTTCGGCCGTCCCATCGGTCAGTTCCAGGCGATCAAACACAAGTGCGCCGAGATGCTGGCCCGCACCGAGCGGGCAACCGCGGCGGTGTGGGACGCCGCCCGCGCTATCGACGAAGGGATCGAAAAGCCGGAATCCGGCTGGGAATTCGCGGCCGCCGTGGCGGCGACGCTGGCCCCGGCGGCCGCAAAGAGCTGCACCCAGGATTGCATCCAGGTGCACGGCGGTATCGGCTTCACTTGGGAGCACGACACCAACGTCTACTACCGTCGGGCGGTCGGGCTCGCCGCCGCCTTTGGCCGCGCCGCCGACTATCCGCAGCGCGTCGTCGACACCGCCACCACCACTGGCGTGCGCAAACTCAACATCGACCTCGACCCCGGCACCGAGAAGATCCGCGCGGAAATCCGCGCGGAAATCGAAGGCCTCAAGGCGATTCCATCCGAACAGCGCACAGACGCGATCGTCGAAGGTGGCTGGGTCATGCCGTACCTACCCAGGCCGTGGGGCCGCTCGGCCACGCCAGTCGAGCAGATCATCACCGCGCAGGAATTCAGCGCCGCCCGGGTCCGGCGCCCAATGCTGGGCATTGCCGGCTTTCTGGTTCCGTCGATCATCGCGTTCGGCAGTGAAGACCAGAAGCAACGGTTCCTGCCGTCGACGCTGCGCGGTGAAATGAACTGGTGCCAGCTGTTTTCCGAACCCGGCGCGGGTTCGGACCTGGCCGGTTTGTCCACGAAGGCCGTTAAGGTCGACGGTGGTTGGCGAATCACCGGCCAGAAGATATGGACCACACTCGCGCAGTACGCGACATGGGGTGCGCTGCTGGCGCGAACGGAGCCAAGCGCTCCGAAACATAACGGCATTACCTACTTCCTGCTGGACATGGCCAGCGAAGGTGTCGTGGTGCGGCCGTTGCGCGAGCTCACCGGCAAGGAATTCTTCAATGAAGTGTTCATCGACGATGTCTTCGTGCCGGACGGCCTGGTGCTCGGTGAGGTCAACCGTGGCTGGGAGGTCAGCCGCAACACGCTGACCGCCGAGCGAGTGACCATCGGCAGCGCCGAGAACCCGAGCCTCGCCAGTCTGGACCGTTTGGTCGAGCTCATGCGCGACGGAGAGTTCGACCAGATTGCACAGAACCGCGCCGGCCAATTGATTGCCGAGGGCTACGCGGCCAAGGTCCTCAATATGCGCTCGACGCTGCTGACGCTCGCGGGTGGCGACGCGCTGCCGTCGGCCGCGGTATCCAAGCTGCTCTCGATGCGCACCGCCCAGGACTACGCCGAGTTCGGGTCGGCATCGTTCGGCGTCGACGGAGCAATCGGTGATACGGAGCAGCTGCAGGGCCAGTGGGCTGAGTACCTTCTGTCCAGCCGCGCCAGCACCATTTACGGCGGTACCTCGGAGGTGCAGCTGAACATCATCGCCGAGCGATTGTTGGGGTTGCCCCGCGACCCGTGACTCGCGACCCGATCCGTGACCACCCAGCCCGTTGGGTTAGATCTTTACCGACAGCGGCCGGACGTTCCAGATCTCGTCGCAGTACTCGGCGATCGCGCGGTCCGACGAGAACTTGCCGCTGCGTGCGGTGTTCAGGATGGACATTTTCGTCCACGCGTCCCTGTCCTGCCATGCGGCGCTTACCTGGTCCTGGCAGTCCACATACGACGTGTAGTCGGCGAGTAACAGGAACGGGTCGTCGTTGCGGAGGTTGTCCACCATCGGCCGGAACACCTCGGTGTCGCCGTGCGAGAACGTCCCGCCGGCGATCAGATCCAGCACCGCGCGCAGCTCTTGGTCGGTGTCGATGTAGTCGGCCGGGCGGTAGCCGTTTGCCTTGACCGCTTCGACCTCGCTCTCCGTCAGGCCGAATAGGAAGAAGTTCTCGGGCCCGGCCTCTTCGCGCATCTCGACGTTGGCTCCGTCCAGCGTGCCGATGGTCAGGGCGCCATTGATCATGAACTTCATGTTCCCCGTGCCCGACGCTTCCTTGCCCGCAGTGGAGATCTGCTCGGACAAGTCGGCGGCCGGGTAGATCATGTGTGCGTTCTGCACGTTGAAGTTCGGCACGAACGCCACCTTCAGGAACCGGTTGACGTCCGGGTCGGCGTTGATCGTCTCTCCAACGGCGTTGATCAGCTTGATGATCCGCTTGGCCATGAAGTATCCGGGCGCGGCTTTGCCGCCAAAGATGAAGGCCCGTGGTGGAATCGACAGCCCGGGGTTCTGCTTGAGCCGGTGGTACAGGGCGACGATGTGCAGCACATTGAGATGCTGACGCTTGTACTCGTGGATGCGCTTGACCTGGACATCGAACATCCAGTCGGGGTTCAGCTCGACCCCGGCCACCGAGTCGATGTACCTGGCCAGGCGCGCCTTGTTGTTGCGCTTCACGTCGCGCCATTCGAGGCGGAAGGAGGCGTCGTCGACGAAGGGCTCCAGCCCGCGCAGGCGCTGCAGGTCGGTCAGCCAGCCGTCACCGATGGTGCGGTCCAGCAACTCGCGGAGCCCGGGGTTGGATAGCGCCAGGAAGCGGCGTGGCGTCACGCCGTTTGTCTTGTTGCTGAACCGCTCCGGCCACAGTTCGAAGAAGTCTTTGAGCACACTGGCTTTCAGCAGGTCTGAGTGCAGTGCGGCGACGCCGTTGACGGCGTGGCTGCCGACGGTCGCGAGGTGCGCCATCCGGACCTTCTTGCCGCCGTCCTCGCCGATCAGCGACATCCGGCGGAGCCGGTCCTCGTCGCCGGGGAAACGGGTGCGTACCTCGTTGAGGAACCGGCGGTTGATCTCGTAGATGATCTCGAGGTGGCAGGGCAGCGACTCGCCGAACATCTCCAGCGGCCAAGTCTCCAGCGCCTCGGGCAGCAGGGTGTGGTTGGTGTAGCCGAACGTCGCGACGGTGATTTCCCACGCCTCGTCCCAGTCCAGCTGGCGGTCGTCGACCAGCAACCGCATGAGCTCGGCTACCGCGATCGACGGGTGGGTGTCGTTGAGCTGCAAGGCGAACCGCTGGGGGAGCTCCTTAACCCCCGCGTCGGTCAGGTCGTCCATGATGTGCAGCACGTGCTGCAGCGAGCAGGACACGAAGAAGTACTGCTGGAGCAGACGCAGCCGCTTGCCCGCCTCCGGCTCGTCGTTGGGGTAGAGCACCTTGGTGACCGTCTCCGAGGTGACCTCGTCCTCGACCGCCTTGTAGTAGTCGCCGGTGTTGAAGGCTTCCAGTGCGAACGACTTGACGGCCCGAGCGCTCCACAACGTCAGCACGTTGCAGGTGTTGACGCCGTAACCCTGGATGGGCGTGTCGTAGGCGACGCCTTTGAGCACCCGCCCCGGCACCCACCGGGCGCGGTCGTGGCCGGCCTCGTCGGTGTAGTGCTCGGCGTAACCGCCCCACTTGACCAGATAGTTGACGTCCGGCTTAGCAATCTCCCAAGGGTTTCCGTTGGCCAGCCAGTTGTCGGTCTGCTCAACCTGCCAGCCGTCGCGGATCTCTTGGTTGAAGATGCCGAACTCGTAGCGGATGCCGTAGCCGATTGCCGGACGCTCGAGGGTGGCCAGCGAGTCCAGGTAGCACGCCGCAAGCCTGCCCAGACCGCCGTTGCCCAGTCCGGGCTCTTCCTCGCAGGCCAGGATCTCGTCGAGCTCCTGGCCCATCGCCCCCAGCGCGTCCTTTGCCGCCTGCTCCATCTGGAGGTTCAGCAGGTTGTTGCCCAGCTGCGGGCCCATCAGGAATTCGGCCGACAGGTAGCAGGTCACCTTGCGGCCGAGATCGAGCGAGGTCTGCGTCGACGCCACCCGGCGGTCCTGCATGCGGTCACGCACGGCCAGAGCGAGAGCCCGGTAGTAGTGCTCGGGCCGCAGGGCCGCGGCCGGACGCCCGACCGAGTAGCGGATGTGATCGGTGATCGCCCTTTGTAGCGCCGCCGCGTGCATGCCGGTGCGAGCGTGCTCGACCAGATCGGCCGGTGCGGGACCGTTGGCGGCGATTCCGGCGGAGGGATTCTGATCGACATCGGTCATCGTGAGTCCTACTTCCCTTGAGATTTGGAAGCACCGTACCGATATGCCCGGCGGCGCGCAGGTCGTCAGTCTGTCAGCGCATTTTGCACATCAGGCGCGCAATTGACGACCGTCGCGTGAACGCGAGTTCACGTGACGGTGCCGAAACGGCGCTATCGGTGGGGTTGCAGGTAGGGAAGGACTCGGCTCGAGTGGCCGGATCTAGATGTGGCTGTTGGTCAGCGCATCTTTTCGGGAATCGAATTCAGCGCATGCAACACGTGCACGGCCAGTTCGCTTGCAGCCTTCTCGGCGAGCTTGGAATGAGTCTTGATCGTGTCCGCGACGAGGTCCAGGCGTACGTCGTAAGGAGTGCGCACGGTTGTTGTTGGCGAAGCCATCAGATTTTCCTTTTCAGTCGAGCATGTTGGCTCGCAATCGAGCGGCCCTATGTAAATGACGTTACGCCCTTTGCCCCGCGCGGGTTTCATTAGGGCTGGATGAAACCCGTGCGTCCTTGAGCGAGCAGACGGTTCGCTAGCCCCACATACGCGCTGGCCACCACTGGCCATGCCATCTCCGGTGCCCGTTGCCTGGCCTCGGCCGCCATCGAGCCGGCGAGGCGTGGCTGGGTGATGATCTGGTGCAGCGTTGAGGCCAGCGCGTCCGGATCGTCGTGGCTGACGATGATGCCCGCCCCGCTGCTGAGCAGCTCGACGGCATGCGGAAATGCGGTTGCGACGACTGGTCTGCCGTTCGCAATCGCATCGACGAGTACGCCGGAGGTCACTTGTTCGGTGGAGTCGTAGGGCAGCACGACAACGGAGGCCTGCTGGATGAGCGCGGTCAGCATTGCGTTGTCGTAGTAGCCGGAGTCGAAGGAGACCGAATCAGCCACGCCGTTGAGCCGGGCCTGTTCGATCCGGGCATTGCGGTACGCCTCGCCCTCGGCGGCCAACACCTTGGGATGCGTCGGGCCGGCAACGAGGTAACGGGGCCGACCGGGCACATTGCGCAGCGATGGCATTGCGTCGATGACCCGCTCGATGCCCTTGCCCGGGCCCAGCAAGCCCCAGGTCAAGATGGTTGGTCTACTCGGACGCTTGGCGCGCGGGCTGTTGGGGACCGTCGCGCCGTGCGGGATCGTGGTCACCTTGTGGCGGTCGACGGCGTAGCCGGCACACAGGCGTTGTCGCGCGGCATCGGACATGACAACCACGTGACCCGCCTGCGCCACGATTTTTTCGAGCACCGAACGTTGATGTGCGGTGGGCGTTTTAGGGATCGTATGGGCGATGACGATTGACGGGACGAGCAACCCGTCGACGATGTCCAGCACTTCTTCGCCGGCCACTGAGCCGTAGCTGCCGCACTCGTGCTGGATGATCGCGACGTCGACCTCGTTCAACAGGTCTTTGCACATCGAATTCTGCCCGTCGGCCATCCGAATGACGCCGGACTGGGATCCGTGGGCGCATAGCGCACCCGAGAGGCCCGCGCCGAACCTCGCCAGCCCGTTCGGGGTAGGCGTGTAGGGACCGACGATGCCAAAACGTACGGTACGTGAAAGCGTTTGCGGCGCAGCGGGGGACAGCAGCGACGGATGGCTGGGTAGAGCGTTCAAAGGTAATCCCGACGTGCGGTCGCTACCGGAGTGTCCGGCGTGAGCGGTTGCTCTGCAAGATCAGCGGAAATCGGCTGATTGCATCCCGGACTGGCTGGTTTCCCAACTACTTAACGCTACACCCAGTGGTCGGCGCCTCGGGAACAGTCAGGAATCGGATAGATATTTAGCGGAACCTAATATTTGTGCCAGACTCGGTGTTCGTTCGAGCGTCCATAACGAGTCAGGCGAGGGAAGCGCGGATGTCGACTACTCGGGTCATCCAACGGGCCACTGGCCCAGTCGAGTCGGTCCAACTCGCTGAGGTCATCGACAACCCCGAATTCGAACTCGTCGGGGTGTTCGTTTACTCGCCCGACAAAGTGGGAGTGGACGCGGGAACACTGGTGGGGCGTCCCGCGGGCCGCGGCACCACCATGGACGTCATCAAGAGTGGCATCGAGGTGCCACCCGGCATGATCCTCGTCGAGGAAACTTCTGCATGGGTTCGGCGCTGGCGCGCATGCAGGTGCGGGTCGCGCTCGAGGAAGTCGTCAAGCGATGGCCCGACTGGCAGGTGGACTATCCGAACGCGAGCAAAGCTCACACCGCGAGCGTCCGCGGGTGGGGCAAGTTGCCGGTCGTCACCGGTTAATCTCGGCGCCGGTGACGCCGCGGAGCAAAATGTCGCGCAGGTGCACCTCGGGCCGCGCTGGTGCCGATGTCGCGCAGGATGTTCTCGGGCATCCACTGCAGGCCTATGACGCAGCGCGCCAGCATCTCCTTTGGTGCGTCGTCGATTTTGATGGACCCTGACTGAATCCCTTGGGAAAGAAGGGTTTTAGTTTGCTTCAGCCGGGTAGGAAACTCCATGCTCGGGTTCGGGGCGTCCGGGGGAATCTGCCGCATCCACGCGAGCTGGATGCGGAACTCGTCGCCGAACCGATCCAGTGCGTTGATGTTGACCCAACTCAGAGCATCCAGCTTCTCGATCGGCGAGGAATTCGAGCGAAGGATCTCCCTTGCACCGGCCTCCACTTTCTCGCCGAAGCCACCCATGATGGACGCAAGCAGCTGGTCTTTCGAGCCGATCAGGCGAAACACGTTGCCGTGGCCCATTCCCGCTGCGGCGGCGATGTCCCGGACCGTGGTGCCCTCATAGCCCCTGCGCCCGAACTCCGTGCGCGCAACCGCGCGGATATGGGCCGCCCGATCGTCGGGCTCGGTGTCTTCGGTCCAGCCCTTGATGACCTCGTCGGCGGCTAGGAACGCGGCGGACTGATCGAGTTCGGCGTCGGACGGGCGACCAGCAGCCAGTCCCTCCAACATGATTCGGCAGAATAGCGTGGCAACCCGGTCGGTGGCGGCGTTGTGCCGCAGGGTGTCGAGGCCGACCTGCAGCATCGTCTGGCTGATCCGATCGGCGAGCAGACGTAGGTCGATGTCCGACAGAATGTACCCCCCCACCGCGCTGCCCGCAGCGTTTGGAACATGGCTTCCAAGATGGCCGTCGGGCGTCGTTGGGTCCATTCGATGAGCTCGGGATTCGAACTCGGGGTCTCGTACATCGAGATCTGGATGGCGGCGCGGTGTGCAACGGCGCACTGAGCTGTGGCGGTCCCCAAAGCGGCGATTCGCGCGAACCCGGGCCGGGAGCCGGGATCGTCCAGAGTGTCGAGCGCCTGTTGGGCGACGTGATCGAGATCGGCGTGGTAACGCCGAAGTAGCTCGACAAGCAACGCCTCTTTGGACGCGAAATGGTGGTACATGCTCCCGGTCTGGATGCCGGCGGCGTTGGCGATATCGTGCATCGAGGTACGCAATCCCGAAGTGGCGATCAACGACGCCGCGATCTCCAAGACTTCAGCGCGCCGAGTTCCGCCGTCTGCCGCCCGTCGCGGCGTCACCGACGGACGCTCCACAACATCGACACGCCTACCGACTCCCGTTTGCCGAACGGCACAACCGAACTAACGTTTGGTTAACGCTAGCAGAGCAGATTGACCGCTCTGCCGAAGACATTGGGCATTGCCTGTGCAGCCGGCACGATGCCGGACCGCACCGTCGCGTGCGAGCTCGCCTGCAGCAAGGCCGCGGTCAACATTCGGTACCGCCGGGTCATCTGGCGCCACCGTCGGTCGTAGGCGCCGGGCTGGTCTGCGACAACGGAGTTCACCAGCAACTCCGCGGCGCCGAACGCCAAGCCAAGGCCCTCCCCGGTGAGGGCGTCGATGTAGCCTGCCGCGTCGCCGACCAGCATTACGCGTCCCACTGTCCGACTCGAAACCCGTTGCCGCAGCGGGCCGGCGGCGCGGTCCGGCTCGTGCGGCCGACCACTGATCCGATCGCGCAAAGCCGGGAACTCTTCCAGGTGCGTGTCGAATCCACCGCGACGCGACTTCAGCAGCGCTACGCTCACACAGTCGTCGGCGATTGGCGTCACATACGCCTCGGCTCCAGCTGCCCAGTGCACCTCGACATGGTCCGACCATGGCGCGATCTGCACGTGCCGGCGGATGCCCCATCGCCGCGGACCCGGGCTCGGGCGTTCCAGGCCGAGGGACCGGCGGATGGGCGAGTGCAACCCGTCGGCAGCGGCCAGGTAGCGCGCCCGCCAGTTCCCCGCGCGTACAGACGCAGCGTCCTGGCTGATCTCGCCAACCTCCCAGTGGCAGATCCGCACCCCCGCGCTGGCGGCCGCGTCGAGAAGTGCGCCGTGCAAAACCGTTCTGCGCACGCCGTGTCCCGAGCCACGCTGGAACGGCGCGTCGACGTGCCGGTTGGCGTCGTGGTAGCTGATTCCCCGGAATGGTCTGCCGTAAGGATGCACGCCGAGTCGTCCCAGGTGCCGCAGGGTATGCGGCATCAGCCCTTCACCGCAGGCCTTGTCGATCGGTCCGCTACGTCGCTCGACGACGACCACTTCCAGTCCGGCCGGGCCACCGCCGACAACGAGAAGGTCAATCACGTCAGGCTCGCCAGTGCGGCGTTTTCAACTTTGACCCGTGTTCTCAGCAGCATTGCGTTGAGCACCGTGAACACCAGAGCGGTCACCCATCCGGTGTGTACCAGCGGCAGCGCAACCCCTTCGGCGATCACAGCGACGTAATTCGGATGGGGCACAAAGCGATACGGGTCACCGGTGATGCGATCCGCGCCGGGGATGACGATCACGCGGGTGTTCCACTGGTGGTTCAATGTGGTGATGCACCACCAGCGCAACACTTGAGCTGCGACCACAATCACGAGCATCGGCCAGCCCAGCGATGCAATGAACGGGCGATGCAGCGCGATTGGCTCGGTCAGACACCCCGCCAGCAGGCCGGCGTGCAGTGCGACCATCGCCGGATAATGCCCGGTGCCCAACTCGACGCCGCCGTGCAGCCGGTTCCAGGCTCGGTTGAATTCTGCGACAACAACTTCGGCCAGTCGTTCGACGGCGACTACGCCGATCAGCAGCACATACCAGGTCATGGCGAGGTCACCGCCACCGCAGCATGACGAGCTCGGAGCAAAATCCGGGACCCATCGCAAGCATGACTCCTGGGCTGCCCACGGGTGGCCGCTTGGCGATCGTGTCGCGCAATACGTGCAGCACCGACGACGACGAGAGATTGCCGACCTCGCTAAGCGAGCGCCACGTCAGCTCGAGTGCATCGTCGGGCAATCCGAGTGAGTCGACGATCGACTCGATGACCTTCGGACCGCCCGGGTGGCTGACCCATGCACCGACATCTGCGATGTCCAAGCCGTGCGCGGCAAGGAACTGCGTCACGTCGTCGGCCAGGTACCGCTCGACAATGGCCGGCACGTCCGGGGAAAGGACGAGCCTGAATCCCGACGAACCGACGTTCCAGCCCATGGTGTCCTGCGAATCCGGGTAGAGGTGACTGCGCGATCCCAGGATCTCCGGGCCAGCGGCACGGATCTTTTTGGCGCGACGTTCGCCGACTGCGACCACCGCTGCGGCGCCATCGCCAAACAGCGCGGTGCCGACCAGGGTCGCCATCGATGGCCGGGCCGCAGGGAAGGTGAGCGAGCACAGCTCTACAGACAACAGGACCGCGACATCGTCAGGCGCACCGCGCAGGTAGTCGTTGAGCCGCCCCACCCCGGCTGCACCCGCGACGCAACCAAGGCCGAACATCGGCACGCGGCGCACGTCCGGGCGTAGCCCCATGCGCGTCGCGATGCGAGCCTCCAGCGAGGGGACCGCCAGACCGGTAACGGTTGTCGACATGATCACGTCGACGTCCGTTGGTTGCAATCCCGCCTCGTCGAGCGCACCGGCCAGCGCCGCACACCCGAGTTCCACAGCCTTCTCGATGAAGATGCCGTTCGCGTCACCGAAGTCGGTTAGCGAGGCATACTGCTCGAGAGGCAATACCAGGCAGCGACTATCCACCTTGGAACTCGAATGCAGTTTGTGCAGCGCGTCCCCGCAACCTTCGAAAGCCGGTAGCGCTGCAAGTGCCTCGGTGATCTCGTGCTGGGCATAGCGGTTCTCCGGCAACACCCCCTGCACACCTGCTATGACTCCGCCAGCCTTACGGGCGCGAAAGTTGGCGCCGCTCAACGGTCCTGTCATGTGCTTGACCATTCTTGCAACCCTTCTTGAAGTGCGTGGCTTGCCGGCACCGTTGCCGCGTCTGAAATCTGGCCCTCGCTGATGCCGAAACGTTCGTGCAGCCGGATCAGCGACTTGGGCGCCCACCAACACCAGGTGCCCAACACATGCATGAAGGTCGGTACCAGCACCATGCGCACCAGCGTGGCGTCCACGACCACGGCCAGTGTCAGGCCCACTCCGAACATCCGCATGAACGACACGTGTGCGGCGATCAGCGCGGCGAACGAGATCGACATCACCAGTGCTGCAGCCGTCACCACCCGGCCGGTCCGCGCTACGCCAAGGGCAACACTCTCGTCGCTGTCGGCGCGAGTTTGTCCTGACGTGAGCCAGAACTCACGGATCCGGGAAACCACGAAGACCTCGTAATCCATCGAAAGACCGAAGGCGATGCAGAAGAGCAGCACTGGCATGTTGGCGACCAGGGTGCCGGTAGACATTGTTCCGAGACCGCCGAGATGGTGGTCCTGAAAGATCCACACCATTGCACCGAATGCCGCGCTCAGCGAAAGGACATTGAGGACAAGGGCTTTCAATGGGAGCACCACGCTGCCGGTGAGCAAGAACAACAAGACGAATGTGACCGCCGCGATCAGGCCGAGCACCAGCGGCAGGCGCGATGTGATGGCGTTGACGCTGTCATGGTTGGTTTGCGCGGTGCCGCCGAGTTCGACCGTCCTGCCGCCGGGAGCGGCAACCTCATGTAGGCGGCGCAGCTGGGTCTCGGATGCGTCTGAGAAAAGCGGAGCCGTGCTCCGGACGGTAAGAAATGCGCTGCCTTGGGCCTGACCGGTTGCCGCGGACGGCGGCCCGGCGAGGGAACCGCCAACGAATGTGCCCACCGGGGCGGAGACCGCCGACACTTGGGGCACGCGGGACAGATCCGCTGCGTATGTTGCGATCTCGTCCGCTGATAAGCCGTTGCTGTTAGGGATGACGATGCTGACCGACGTCGCGGAGTCGCTGGCGAAGTCGCTGCGTAGCTGATCGCCGACCAGGTGAGCCGAGGCGGAGTTCGGCAGCACCCGGTCATCGGGGAAACCCCACCGCACCCCGAGGAAGGGCGTACCCAACAGCAAGAGCAGCGCAACCACTGCCAGTCCGATGGGGACCGCACGGCGGATGACGAATTGCGTTGAGCGGTACCAGAACTCCTGCTCGACGGGGGGCTGGACCGGCGCCGGCCGGTTGCGCATGCGGCGTAACAGCCGGCGCACATCCAATGCGTTCAGTCGGTCGCCGAGCAGCACGATGGCCGCGGGCGTGATCACTACCGCCGCGACCGCGGTGAACGTGACGGTGGCGATTCCGGCGTAGCCGAAGGACTTCAGGAAATGCATGGGGAACAAGATCATCGCGGCCATCGACAGCGCGACTGTCGTGGCCGAGAACAACACCGTGCGCCCCGCGGTCGCCATGGTGTGCAACAGCGCCTCGTCACGGCTCGCGCCGCCCGCAATCTCGTCTCGGAACCGGCTGACGATGAGCAATGTGTAGTCGATCGCCAAAGCAAGGCCCAATGCGGTGCTGAGGTTGAGCGCGAAGATCGATACGTCGGTGGTGGACGCGATCAGTCGCAACACCGCCATCGAGCCGAGGATCGACATTGCGCCGATAGCGATCGGCAACGCGGCTGTGAACAACCCGCCGAAGACCCATACCAGCACGATGAAGCTCAACGGAATGGCGATGGCCTCCATCGTCAAAACATCGCGCTGGGCTTGCTCGGTGACCTGCACGTTGACCATCGCGACTCCGCCGGAGCGCACGGAGACTCCGTTGCGGTCATGCGCGAACTGCTGCGACAGCGCGTCGGCGTACTTCTGCGCGTCGGTTTCCGCGCCACTGATACCGGCGACGACGAGCCCGGACTTGCCGTCCTTACTGATCAGCGACGCGGCGGCGGGCGGCGGCGCGGTCCACGCCGAGGTCACGCTCGTCACATGCGCTGACTGGCTTAGCTGGTCGGCTATCTCGGTGCCGACGGCGCTGCCCGCCGGGCTTGTGACACCATCGGGCGCGGACACGACGAATAGCAGCTGCACGTCGCCCTGGCCGAACTTGTCGGTCAGAATCTTTGTCGCCCTGGCTGATTCTGAAGTGGGATCGCCGAAGCCGCCGGCTGACAGGCTCTGGGCGACCGGGATCCCGAAGATGCCCGCGGCCACCATCAGCAGGGCTGAGATGGCGATGGTCCGTCGCGGCGCGACGATGGCCAGATACGCGATGCGGTGCAGCACGCCGCCGTGATATTGCCTGGTGCGTATCGCCATAAGGACCACCCGCCTTGTCAACAACTGGTGACTTGGAACATACGCCAGCCAGAGTGGCCAAGTCAACAGTGGCTGACATAGAGTTTTGGGATGGTAACCAAAAGGCCTCGTGACGCTGCACAGACGCGCGCCGACATCCTGTCGGCCGCGCGCCGTCGGTTTGCGACGGAAGGATTTGAACGCACCACCCTGCGCGCGATCGCAGCGGATGTCGGGGTGGATGCGGCCTTGGTGATCCGTTACTTCGGTAGCAAGCAGGACTTGTTCGCGACGGCGACCGAATTCGTGATTGCGTTGCCGGACCTGACCGGTGCGGAACCCGACCACATCGCGGACATGCTGTTGCCGCGGTATTTCGCGGTTTGGGAAGACGACCACTCGTTCCTGGCGCTGTTGCGTGCGGCGATGACGAGCCGGGTTGCAGCGGACACCCTGAACGAAACCTTGGCCACGCATGTCGCACCCACACTGGCGGCCGCCACGCCGGACAATCAGCAACAGCGGATTGCATTGACGGATGCATTCGTAATCGGGCTCGCCGCAACCAGGTCTGTCATCGGCGACCTGCCTGTGGGCAGCCTCAGTCGCGAAGAACTCAGCCGCTGGGCGGCACCGGTTTTTCGGCAGCTACTGGTTGGGCCCGCGCCGTCGTGACCGCAGCGTTTTCCGGGATGTCAACACCTCGTGGCATAGAGTTTCCGTATGAGCGTGACGCGCCCTCGCAATGCGAGTCAGACGCGCGCTGACATCTTGTCGGCGGCGCGTCGCCGCTTTGGCGCCGAGGGATACGAGCGGACCACCTTGCGGGCCGTCGCTGCGGACGTCGGCGTGGACGCGGCGCTGGTGATCCGCTACTTCGGCTCCAAGCAGGACCTATTTGCGGCGGCCGCTGATTTTTCGATCGATTTGCCGGACATGTCCGGTGTCGATCCCGACGAGGTGGCCGGCATCTTGCTGCCGCGGTTCTTCGCGGTATGGGAAGAGGACGAGACGTTCTTAGCGCTGTTGCGAGCGGCAATGACGAGCCCGGTTGCCGCCGACACGCTGCGAAGGGTGTTCGCACAGCAGGTCGCGCCCAAATTGATCACCGCCACCCCTGACAATCCGATCCAGCGGATCGGGCTGATGGGTGCGTTCGTGATCGGGCTCGCCACCACGAGATACGTCTTGGAAAATCCACCGATCGCCACCCTCAGTCGCGAGGAACTGACCCGCTGGGCGGCGCCGGTCATTCACCAACTATTGGTGGGCCCGGCGCCCTAGCGCACCGGATTATTGACAGCGGGCGCACAAGCCCCAGAAGGTGACTTCCGCTTCGCGCACCGCAAAGCCCTGATCGCTGTCCGGGGTCAGGCAAGGGGCCTGGCCGACAACGCAGTCGACGTCGCGCACCTCCCCGCACGACTCACAGACCAGATGGTGATGGTTGTCGCCGGTTCGCCGCTCGTAAAGCGCCGCCGAGCCCGCCGGCTCGAACTTGCGGATCAACCCTGCGCCGGCAAGGTCGTTGAGCACCATGTAGACCGCTTGCGGTGAGGTGCCCGGAAGGTCGCCGCTGATCAGCGCGAATATCTGCTCGGCGGACGAATGTGGCGCAGACTCCAACGCACCCAGAACCGCCAGTCGGCCCGAAGTTGCGCGCAGCGCCGCAGAACGCAGCTCCTGCTTGTACTGCGCAACTTCCGTCGTAGCCATGCACTGAGCTTAGCATGACCTAATAGTATAAGTTAAGGAGTCATAATATTGAGTAAATCAAAATACGGTGTACAGTTGTCTAAGTACCCAGATAAAGCCAAAACCAAGGAGTAGTGATGACCACCATCAACCACGCGGTTTCCAACACCGAGTTCGTCGCCTCGGCGGCGCTGGCCGCCGATCTGCAGGCCGTGCTGGTAGACCTGCTCGAGTTGTCGAACCAGGCCAAGCAAGCGCACTGGAACCTGGTCGGACCGCACTTCCGTTCCCTGCACCTGGAATTCGACGAGATCGTCGATATGGTGCGCGAGAACGCGGACACGATCGCTGAGCGCATGCGCGCCTTGGAGGTTGTGCCTGACGGACGCACCCGCACCGTCGTCGACACCACCACTCTCGAAGCATTCCCGGCCGGGGAGATCAGCGTTGATCGCGCCGTCGCCGTGATCGCTGAGCGAATTCTGAATGCTGTCAACGTTATTCGCGCTGTGCATGACGAGGTGGACGAGCAGGACCCGACCAGCGCCGACCTGCTCCACGTTGTCCTTGAAGGACTGGAGAAGCAGCGGTGGATGTTGGCAGCCCAGCTGCGTCACATCTCACACTGACTTCTCAAACTGGCAGGGCGCCGGTTCAGCTTGTGACGGTCATTTGGTCGTCGCTGGTGTCCCAGGATCGGACGAAAAGGTCAATCGGAATTTGCTCGTTCCCGCCGTCTTCGCTGCCGCTGTCGTTGAGGTGCACGACGCCGGCGGCCGTGTCGACACCGGTCACCACCACGGCGTGATTGGCCTCGGGTTCGCCGTCTGAGGTTTTGTCCTCGACGGGCTCGCGCCAGATGAGTTCGGCGTTGAGGCCGACGATTATCTTGCGGCCCTGAGCGAGATCTTGCTTGAGTGCCTTCATGCCGGTGGCGGCGCCGGTCTTTTTGGCGCTGCCCTTATCGGTGCTGACGGCCTGGATGCCGTAATGCGCCAGCAGCGCCGGTTCGTCGTCGAAGGACGTGCCGCTGCCGGCTCTGCGTTTTCCGGGCTTGGCGTAGATCGGTCCATGGTGGGAGGGGCTGGGCTTCGACTGGGCCAACTTGACGATCGCGTGTTCGGAGGGCTCGTCGCCGTTCAGCTCACCGACCACGTCGGCGACCGCCATTTCCACGCAGTCATCGTCGTAGAACTGGTAGTGCCAGAACGGGGCGGCCGCCTCGGGGTCGCCGTAGAGGGTGCCCGCGCCGCTTGGTGGGTTGGGCATCCCGGGAGCCGCTTGGGCTGTACCCAGCGTGACCAGGAGAGCGACGGCCAGCGCTGCGGCCGTCGAACCGACTGCGGCGGTGCGTGCCGCAATGCTGCTGTTCATGCCGCGTCCTTTTCGCCGGGAGCAGAATCCGCATTTTATCTTTACGAATTCTCGAAATCCTCGTGCGATTCGTTACACATCGATCGCGGGCGGACGGCGGGCGTACTTTCCAAAAATCCGTCCGACTGTCACGCTGAATTCGTGACGTCAGCCGCTAGCGGCGCGGCTCAGGGAGGACACCATGCGCGTTGCAGTCGACCTCACCAAGTGCACCGGGCACGGTATCTGCGAGTCGATCGCCGAGGACGTGTTCGAAGTCCAAGACGACGGAAGCGTCCTCATCCACGACGATGAGCGGCCCGAGTCGGACCGCGACCGCATGCAAAAGGCGGTCATTCAGTGCCCGGCGGCTGCCCTGCGGCTAGAGGACTGACTCCGACGCCCGCCGCCGAGGTTGAGCATCAGTCGCCCCACCGGCCATGTGATGCCGCGAGTTCCAGCAGGGTGATGCCGTCGGTTTGCCGCTCGCGCAACACATTTGCGGGCAGCGAATACGGCGGCGCCGCCTCAGGGCTGCGCTGGCCGTGGGCCACGATTGCGTCCATCAGCGAACTTGTCGACGATAGCCGCGGGTAGCGGGCGTGGATCGCCGCGGCGGTCCGATCGTCGATGAACTCGGCGTCGAGGCCGAAATCCATACCGATGCCGAGGCGAGTCAGGTAGCAGAGCGGTCCGCGCCGCTCCGCAATGCCGACTGAACTATGCAGTGCGATCGCGTCCCACACGCCGTCGACCACCGCGCGCTCGCAACCGTGCTCGGTCAGCAGGGTCGCCGCTAAGTCGGCGCCCTCGACTTCAAACCGTGCCTTGCCGGCGACCGCGGTGCCGGCGCCGAGATCGTGCATGACGCAGGCCAAAAACAACGTCTCACTGTCGTAATCGGCGCCTGGGCGTAGTCCGTCACGTGCGGCCAGCAGTTCACCGAACAAGTAGCTGCGCACGCTGTGGTTGAACACCGCTGGCGACTCCGTGGACCGGGCTAACCGGATCGCGGCATGCGCGACATCGGTGGTAACGAGGTCTGGGAGGTCCGGGAGTCCTGGAGCTTGCGGCATGGTGACGACGTTAGGGCCGCGACGGCGACGACGGGAGTGGCTAAAAAGCCATGATCCCCACAACTTAGGACGCGACCTTCGCGCAACCCGCCGGAACCCACCGTGCCTATACTTCGGAGCGACCAACGATAATGACATTCTCCGCATTGGAGAAGCCGTTTCCTGGCCGTTTCCCAGCCCTTTCCAGGAGTCGACGATGAGCGCTAACCACCGGTGCGACGGGAAGGTGGCTCTGGTCACCGGCTGCAGCCGAGGCCTGGGTAAGGCGATCGCCGCTCGGCTTGCGGCGCAGGGCGCAACCGTGGCGCTGACGGCCCGCACCATGGAGCCCGACCCCAAATACCACGGGTCGCTGGGCCAGACGCTCGATGAGATCGTCGCCGCCGGTGGTCGGGCCATCGCGGTCCAGGCGGATCTTTCCCGGGCCGAGGAACGGGAGCGGCTGTTCGGCGAGGTGGTGAGTGCCGTCGGCGCCCCTGACATTCTGGTCAACAATGCCGCGGTGACGTTCCTGCGACCCCTGGACGAGTTCCCCGAGCGGCGGGTCAGGCTGATGATGGAGATGCACGTCCTGGGGCCGTTGCATCTGAGTCAGTTGGCGATTCCCGCGATGCGTGACCGTGGACGCGGCTGGATCCTGAACCTGACTTCGGTGGGCGGCGACTTGCCGCCCGGGCCGCCGTTCTCGCAGTTCGACCGCACCGCGGGCTTCGGCATCTACGGCACGGTCAAGGCGGCCCTCAATCGGCTCACGAAAAGCCTTGCGGCGGAACTCTACGACGACGGCATCGCCGTTAACGCCGCGGCTCCGTCCAATCCGGTGGCGACCCCCGGAGCGGGCACTCTCGACCTGGCCAAGACCGACACCGAGGACATCGAACTGATCACCGAGACGGCGCTGCGGTTGTGCACCGGTGATCCGAAGACGATGACCGGGCGCGTCGCGCATACCCAGGCCTTTCTGGCCGAAGTCGGCTGGTCGAAACCGGTCGGCTGACTGCCTTAAATGGTTGACATCGACATCGACGAGCTGCGTCGGAGACTCGCCGCCGCCGAGATC
>Ga0224557_1001092_pt1 | contig 27231 bp, 24 predicted proteins | sample 714S31014metaG_FD_180677 | JGI IMG/M metagenome (GOLD analysis project Ga0224557, IMG submission 180677) | Peat soil microbial communities from Stordalen Mire, Sweden - 717 S3 10-14 | ecosystem: Environmental > Terrestrial > Soil > Wetlands > Peat | place: Sweden: Norrbotten County, Stordalen... | reverse complement strand
GCGACACAGCCACAAGCTGCTTGGCGTGCTCTCCCCCGGTCGCCGCCATGCCAACCGAGATCGCCCGATCCGAGCCTGCCACCGCAAGCATCAGCGAAACAGCCAGAACTATGGTTACTCGACCTCGTTGCACGATTCTTCCGACCTCCACAACGAGGATGGTGGAAGCCGCGCCTGCAGCAATCCGGACTTCTTCCTCGTTGGACTGCGGGTTAGTTCGGGAGACGCCTTCCCCGTTGCCGGCTCCTGCTGTGATCCGAACGGTGTCGAGACGCTCGTGTCGGCCTGGACCGTGATACCGACTGCGCCAGCGTCTGCCTCCCTGTAAACGCCCGCCCAAGTCCCGACCGGCGAAGACATGTCGACGTCGCTTGTCATCTTGCGTCCTCCGCCATCGCTCGGTTGCTCGACGCAGCGTCCCGCGCGAGCCTGGCCTCGGCGTAGCGGCTCGCCTCCATCATGCGCGGGTTACTACTGATTTGCACGCTGACCACGGGCACCTAAGCTGGCTGCCATGAGCCACCACACCAGAAGCGGCAGCAACGTCACTCCATGGGAGGCGAGCGAGGTCGAGGCGGCCGCGCGGGAGGCCGCAGCAATCGGCGGGCGCGCCGGCGACGAGGATCTGGACCCGGCCGAGCGCCCAGTGATCGAGGCGGGCGAGGGCGTCGCCGAGGGCTTCGAGCTCGCCGAGCAGGACCTGATCGAGGCCGCAACTCAAGGCGACGGCCGCGGCTTGCCGCTGTGGGACCGACCGCCGCCAGAGGACGCGGAAGCACACCACGCCGTCTACGGCGAGGGTGACGAGGAACACTCTTCGGAGTCTGCCGCCGGCGACCGCTGAATGTACGCGTCATATGCCGTGCACAGGGCGGGCGCGGCGGCCGGCCTCTACTAGTGACCGGGGTCGTTGTAATCCCCAGTTGCCTCGGTGGTTTCCCTGTTATCGCGAGTACGATGAGTCCAACGGTCCGAGTTGCGAGTGATCTGGACATGCGGTGGCTCCTGTATGAAAATTGGCGACCGCGGATCGCCGAACGTGAGGCGGACCGCGATCGCAGCGCGCGCAACCTGCTCCAGTATCTGGCCCTGCGCCGCCACGACCTCCGTGACGCCCAATACCGGCTGACCGAGCTGGGGCTGTCCTCGATGGCCGACACTGAGGGGCACGTGCAGGCGAGTGTGGACGCGGTCCTGACCGCCCTGCAGTCGCTCGTCAACGATGTCCCGCGATCGGCGCCGATCGGCTTCGCCGGCAGCAGGCAACTGCTCGCGCAGCAGATGGACGTCGGCGATCGGTGGTCGCGAGGCGCACGCCGGCTCCCTAACGTCGACCCTATGCGCGTCACAGGCAGTCAATCCCCCTGTCCGAGAGGGCATTGGTGATGGTCGGTGCACGCGTCATCGTCGAGCACGTCTCGCGGGCGTACGGGCCTGCGGTCGTGCTCGACGATGTCAGCTTCACGCTGGCGCCGGGAGAGATGGCGGCGCTGACGGGGCCTTCCGGATCGGGAAAGACCACGCTGCTGCAGCTGATCTCCAGTTTCGACCGTCCCACGAAGGGACGCATCCTGGTGGACGACATCTCAGTCGGCGAGCTTTCGCACCCCGCGCAGTTCCGTCGGAGCACCGTCGGCTTCGTGTTTCAGATGCACTATCTACTGCCGGCGCTGAGCGCCGCGGAGAATGTCGAGCTCCCGTTGATCGCCGCCCGGGTCCCCCGGCGAGAGCGTGCGCAGCGGGCGCTGGCGCTCCTCGCTGACGTCGGGCTCGCCGGCCGCGCGCGGGACCGCCCTTCCGACCTTTCCGGCGGTGAGCGCGCCCGAGTCGCAATCGCACGCGCGCTTGTGGCCCGGCCGCGACTGATCCTGGCCGACGAGCCGACCGGATCGCTGGACACCGCCGCCGCTCTCAACGTCTGGGAGCTGCTCTCGAGCGCGTGCAGGAACGCCGGCGCAACCGTGATCGTCGCATCCCACGATGCGACGCTCGCGGAACACACAGACAGGACACTGCGGCTGGTCGATGGTCGCCTCGCGCAAGCCCCGAACGGCCCCCTTAGCTCAGGACGATCAGCATGAGCACCCTGAGCCAAACGTGGATAACCCTGCGGGGCAGACCCGGCCGCACGTTCCTGACTGCGCTCGGGACTGCGCTCGGGATCGCGACGATCGTCGCGCTGCTCGCGGTCGTGGGCGGCGTCCAGCACAGCTCAGCGCAGCTCGTGAATCTCGGCCCCTCTGAGCTTGGGCTGTTCCAAGCCGGTGCCGCCGACCCAACCACATCAATTCTCTCAACCGCGCTGATTGCGAAGCTCGACCGCACGCCCGGCATCGCAACAGCTACGCCCCTCGTGCTGCTCGTCAACCAGCTACCGAAGTCCCCGGGGGCGATCGTATTCGGCGCCGGCGCTCACAACTTCGTGACCGACGGTCTGGTGTTGGGCAGTGGAAGGCTTTACCGATCCCCTGGTGAGGTCGTCGTCGGCGACACGCTCGCCGCTGAACTGCACGTGAGACTCGGCCAGACGCTCACGGTCGCCCACCGGCGGCTGCAGGTGGTTGGGATCTACCACAACGGGATCGGATACCAGGACTCCGGCGCATTCGTGCCACTCGCCACCGCGCAGGCGGTCAGTGGACGTCAAGGTGAAGCCACCACGATCGTCATCAAGCTCGACGCGACCATCAAGCAGACGACGGCGGAACGCATCATCGCGAAGCGATTTCCTGGCACTCTCGTCATCTCCGACGCACAGCAAGCCGCGCGGGCAGGCATAAACGGCCAACTGATCGACCAGTTCGGCATCGTGATCGTCGTGCTCGCGCTCGTGCTTGGCGGCATCGGCGTCGCGAACACCATGCTGATGGCCGTAATCGAGCGCCGCTCGGAGTTCGCGGTGCTCTCCGCAATCGGTTTCAGCGGCCCCCAGATCGCCGGACGAGTACTCGTTGAGAGCATTCTGACCACAATCCTGGGCGCCGCTATGGGATTGCTGCTTGGCATCATCGGTGCCCACTTCTTGGTCGAGGCGCTCGATGCCCAGGCCTTTGTGTCGCCCCAGGTGACCGCCTGGGACCTGGGGCGCGGGCTACTCGTAGGCGTGCTGCTCGGAGTCCTGGGCGGCCTCTGCCCCGCCTGGCGCGCCGCCCACCTATCTCCTGCCCACGTACTCGCTCAGCACTGAGCACCGGCGCCGAGCTCAGTGGCGGCGCCGCTGAGTCCGTCATGAGTCTCAGCTCCGACTGACCACGCTCGGTGCGGGAAACCACCGTGTGATCAGCGGAGAGCGACGGATGGACGGGGCGAACGCCGCGCCTAGCGTCAGTGTCAACGTAGATCCCACCCCAAACCCGGAGATCGCAATCATGAGTTCTTACTCCACCGCAGTGCGCAGCCACAGACCCAGCCATTCGCTTCTCGCCGCCACCGCGCTCATTGCCGGCCTGGCCGGCGTGGCGGCCCTCAGCCCAGCACTGGCGGGCGCGAAGAGCCCGGTACACGTCACAGTCACGGCCCAGAACCACCATCCGGTCGTGGAGAAGAGCTGGTCCTACTCGGTCAAGGTGACCGCTGCCAACGGTGCCAAGCTGAGTGGAACGGAGACGACTCACTACCTTTATAGCGGCGCGGTCGTGGGAACAGAAAAGCCGGTAAACGTCCGCTTCAAGAACGGCTACTACCACGACACGATCAAGTTCCCGGCGAGTTCTGTAGGTGAGCCGCTCAGGCTGGAGGCGGTCGTCAAGACCAAGGACGGGTCAGGCTCCGCGACCTGGTCGATCACCGTCAAGAAATAATACTGAGCGACCGTAAGCCTGGAGAGTGATCTGGCGGTACCGCCAGATCACTCTGAGGTTTCACTCATGTGACGCCACGCGAGAGCATCCTGCAGCGGTTGACCACGGTCTCCCCCACCCCAGCCATGACGCCTCGATCCGCGTATTGACCGAACCGGCCGGATAGCAATCGTCCCCGAGGGTTGGGTTCCAGGTCCCCGGTCAGGACTTCCACCTCCGATCTCATACGTCATGCCCTGCGTACCCGCAATCGCCTGCGGCTCGCTCCGCAAATGCCGCCGCAACCCTCAACTGGCCAACTTTTCAAACGGCGCGCGCTCTCGGACCTGCGGGTGCGGCCAGTGAGAAGCACGCGGGGTCAACAGCCGCGTCGACGCTGACGGGACTCGCGCCGGTGAGCTGGTGCGATGCCTCTGAGGAGCGGCTTCAGGCCCTGCTGACGCTGTGGCTGCCACAAGGCCTGTACGACCTCGTTCCTATTTGCCCGTGTCGAGCAGTTCGCGCAGCCGATGCGGCGAAAGTGTCCCGTGACCGCGGTCAGCGCCGTGGCTGGCGGGGCGTCGCGGTTCCCAGCGGAAGCGGACCAGCGCGAAGACGGCCGCTGCGATACCCCAAGCTGTGATCACCAGCAGGTGCGACCAATCGACCGAGTGACTTGCAACGAGCGGGTTGAAAAGGCGCTCGAGGTCATCGGCGAGCGGCCTGACCGGCAGCAGTGAGGAGAGCTTGAGTAACCATTTCGGCGCGCTGCCAAGCGGCTGGAACACATCTGAGATGAAGCAGACCGGCAGCATCGTCCCCCAGGCGACCGGTAATCCTGACTCGGCGCGGCCTACCAGCACGGTCACCGCCAGGCCCAACGAGCAGAAGCAGAAGGTCGCCGCCGCGAGCGTCAGCAGCGCTACCGGCACGGCGTCCCAGATCACCCTAAAGCCGTACAGTGCCGCGCCGACTGTGACGAGCACGACGGCTGCAAGAAGGGTGACGGCGCCCGCAATGATCACACGTCCTCCTAGATAAATCCAAGCTGGTAATGGCGTCGACTGCAGGCGCTTGAGGATGCCTGCATCGCGTGAAACCGTGGTCGAGGTGATCACGCCCGCGTAGCAGCAGGTGACCACCGCGAAGGCAACCATGGCCGGGGTGAAAAACTGCGCCCAGGGAACCGTGCCGTGATCAGTAACGCGCGTGCCCCTGAACAGCAGGTTGACGGCGAGTAACACCATCAACGGGACTATGAGGGTGGCGAACAACGTGATCGGGGTCCGCACGAGCAGCCTGAGCTGGTAGAGGAACTGGCCTCGCAGGAGCCGTGCGGCGGTGGGACGACGCCGTCGCCCATCGGCGCGCTCAAGCGGGCACATCATCGGCCTGCTGGGCTTGGGTGAGCTCGAGGTACACGTCCTCCAGTGAGGGGCGCAGCACCTCAAGTGCCTGTAGCTCTACTCCCGCCCCGCTGGCCCAGCCACACAACCGCGAGAGCATCGCCGTGGGCTCGGTCGTGCATATGCCGAGCCGCCCGTCGACAGGGGTGACCAGATCGCGCAGCCCCGCCGGCATCTGTTCGAGCGTGACGGGCTCGGGCAGCCTGAACAGGATCTCGGTGGTGACACGTTTGGAGTCCGTCAGTGATGCGGGGCTACCGGTGGCAACGATCCTGCCAGCCGCGATGACGGCAGTGCGGTCGGCCAATTGCTGAACCTCGTCCATGTAATGCGAGGTCAGAAGGATCGTGCGGCCAAGACTTCGCAGGTTCTGCACCAGTTGCCACGCCGACCTTCGCGCAGCCGGATCAAACCCCGTCGTCGGCTCATCGAGAAAGATGAGGTCGGGATTCCCGATCAGCGCAAGCGCCAAGTCGAGCCGGCGGCGCTGACCACCAGACAGTGCCCCGATTCGCGTGCGGGCTTTCTCGTCAAGCCCGACAATCTCGATCGCGTCCCTGACCGGCAGCGGCGCCGGATAGAAGCCAGCGTACATGGAGAGAACCTCGCGCACCGAAAGCTCGGTGTCGATCCCAGCTGACTGCAGCACGATGCCGATTCGTTCACGTAGTGCCCGCCCACCACCCTCCGGGTCGGCACCGAGCACGGAGACCCGTCCCGCGGTGCGTCGCAGGTGACCCTCGAGGATCTCCAGGGTCGTCGACTTTCCGGCGCCGTTGGGGCCGAGTAGGGCAAAGACCTCACCCTCTGCGACTCTGAAACTGATGCCGCGCACTGCCTCGAAGTCTCCGTAGAGCTTGTGTAGGTCTTCAACTTCAATCGCTGCCATCAGCTGAACCCTAAGCGGGCCGTTCTGCGTTCTCATCAGGTTCAGGCCGCAGAGTTCGCAGGACACCACTGAGGAGCTTTCGGGAAACCCGCAGCAGCTTTGAGTCTGCCGCGCAGCTTTGCCCCTTGAGGGCCTAATCTATGCGTGCTCCGGTGTCACGCTCGCGCCCACTTTTCTGGATGGTCCTCCGGCCTTTTGGTCTTGGACCATCCACTTGTAGGACGCCTCGGCCTGCTGCGCGAGCGCGCGTTCGGGTTCGCGAACGGCGTCGTTGGCGCTCCAGATCCCGCGGGCGCCCCACGATCGCATTTGTAAAGCTAGAGCGCGGTTGGGTACGTCTCGGGTGGCTCGGCGAGCTCCCAGTCGCGAGTGCGTTCAAGCGGCTCGACCGCGCGTGTGACGTCGAGATGGACGAGCGCATCGTATTGCTGGGCGAGGCTGGCGGAGAACCAGTGGCTCTGGCGTTCTGTCTCCGGCCGGTAGATCACTCCGATCGCACGGTGCAAACGCGGCTCGCGTAGCGCCCGCCCAGTGTCGCCGCCGGCCAGCGGGCAGAGGAGAAAGGCCGGGACCTGGGTGGCATGGAAGAGGTACTCGTAGCTGTCGCGCAAGGCCGGGCGGACGCGCTTGCGCTCGGGCGGAGCGCCCCACTCGGACGCAGCGGTGACGGTGCCCGAATACGTGCTGAAGCCGACATTGACGGCATCGCGACCGTGGCGCTCGCGCATGAGCTGGCCGATATTCAATTCCCCGCGTCCGGCCATCTCGGTGGCGCGAGCGTCGCCGACATGCGAGTTGTGCGCCCAGACCACTAGGCGTGAAGTGGTGCCGTGGCGGTCGAGGTGCGCGCTCAGCTGGTCAAGCGTGTCCGCCATGTGCCGGTCGCGTAGGTTCCAGGAGCCGGCTCGGTCTCCGAACATTGTGCGGTAGTACTCCTCGGCGTCCGCGACGACCATCGCGTTCTGCTCGGCGAAGAAGTACTCGTCCTCGGCGGCCAGCCCGTCGTGCAGCAGATACTCGCCGGCGCGGCGGCGCAGCTCGACCAGCTGCTCGATCACACCCCGCCGGCATGGCTCGCCGACCCCTAGCAGCATCGCTTCGCCATAGCCGGTGCTCTCGCCGGCATACGGCTCAAGACACTCGTAGCGCTCGCGGGCGCGAACGGCCGCGGGTGGATCCTGGCGATCGAGGTAGGCAATTACAGCCTCCATCGAGGCGCCGAGGCTATACAGGTCAAGGCCGTAGAACCCGGCCTTGGGTCCCGTGTGATGGCGGTGCTCGTTGTGAGCGCGTAACCAGCCGATGAAGTCGAGCACGTCGGCGTTGCGCCACATCCAGGTCGGGAAGCGACGAAAGCCCGCCAGTGCCGCTTCGGCATCCGCGTCGTCGGCTGCGCCCTGGACATAGCGGTTGACGCGGTAGGCGTCGGGCCAGTCGCCCTCGATCGCGACACCCGTGAACCCGCGTTCTGTGATCAGCCGCTTGGTGATTCTGGAGCGCTCACGGTAGAACTCGTGCGTGCCGTGGCTGGCCTCGCCGAGCAGCACGATCCGCGCGTCGCCGACCAGGTCTAGGAGCGCGTCGTAGTCTGAGTGGTCACCGGTAACCGGGCGCGCCGCGCGGCGAACCGTCTCAAGTGTTTCGCGCTCGCCGAGCGGTAGAGCAAACGTCGTAGACATGGCTCAAGCCCCAGCCGCCGCGAGGCGTGGCTCGGAGCTGGTCAGATAGGTCACGAACCATTCGGCGGCCAGCTTCGCAACCCGCTCGAGCGTGCCCGGCTCGGAGAACAGATGCCCGGCGCCCTCGATCACCTCGAGGCGGTGCGGACAGCGGAGCATCGCGGACGCGTGCCGGTTGAGCTCTAGGACCTCGCGGTCCTGACCGCCGACCAGCAGCAGCGTCGGCGCGCTGACGTATGGGAGCCGGTCTGCCGCTAGGTCGGGGCGGCCGCCGCGCGACACGACGGCCCGGACGACGTCATGTGCGGCGGCGGCCGCACGCATCGCCGCCGCCGCCCCGGTGGACGCGCCGAAGTAGCCCACCGGCAGCCCGCGGGTGTCGGGCTCTGCAATCGCCCAGCGCGTCACGCCCTCGAGTCGGCGCGCGAGCAGCGGGATGTCGAACACGAGCTCGTGCCGACCGCCCTCATCGTCGGTGAGCAGGTCAAACAGCAGCGTGGCCAGCCCGGCGTTGTTGAGTGTCGCTGCGACCTCAAGGTTGCGGGGGCTCAAGCGGCTCGACCCGCTCCCGTGCGCAAAGATCACGAGCCCGCGCGGCTGGAACGGAACGACGAGATCTCCCTTGAGCACGACATCGCCGATGTCGAGCAGCAGCTCGCGCTCGGCACGCTGCGGCGTCCGGAGATGTCCCTGTTCGGGCGGTGCCGCCTGTTCGGGCGGTGCCGCCTGTTCGGGCGGTGCCGCCTGTTCGGGCGTAGGCGAGCGGTCAGGCACCTCGGCACCGAGCAGAGCGACCACCTCGCCATCCGATACAGGAGAAAAGTCCTCGTAGAAGCGGCCGACCGCGAGCAACTCACGCGGAATCGTGTGACACACCACCTCGTCGGCTTCCTCACCCACCAGCGCGACCGACTCGCGAGCGCCAACCGGAACCGCGACCACGATCCGCGCAGCACCGCGAGCGCGCAGCGCCCGCACCGCCGCTAGGGCCGTCAGCCCGGTCGCGAGCCCATCGTCGACCACGATCACCGTGCGCCCCTGCACATCGATCTGCCGACGGCCATCGCGATAGCGCTCGACCCGCCGGCGCAGCTCGCCGATCTCCCGCTCTAGCGTCACATCCAACAGCTCTTGTGTCATACCGACGCTGCGAGCCGTATCGGCGTTCAACACCGCTGTGCCGTCTTCAGCGATCGCGCCCACACCGAACTCGGGATTGCCAGGTGCTCCCAGTTTGCGCACCGCCAGCACGTCAAGCGGAGCCTGGAGCGCACGGGCGACCTCAAACGCAACCGGAACCCCACCACGCGGCAATGCGACAATCACCGGCCGCTCCCGCGACCACGGCGCCAAAACCGTAGCCAACCGGCGCCCAGCATCACGACGATCCAAGAAGACCATGCACGAATCATCACGCTGGGTGACAGCTCACGCATCCGCAGTCCTCCACATGCCCCACAGGGGTTTGCCGACAACGCGTCGTGTCCCCGTCCACCAAACCGATGGAAAGGGTTTACTGACCTCAGCTGGCCTTCAGCACCGACGAAGTCCAGGCTCAGCGACGGCAGACCAGACACGAGCCCGCAGATCGCCAACGACTCACGACTCACACGCCCGCTCGCACCACGCTGAGCCCCAACTCGCACAGCTCATCCGGCGAGAACGGCGTGACTTCAAGCGTGTGGCAGTCCTCAAGCAGCCCGACCGGCAGCTCGTCCGATGGTGAAAACTGCCTCACGACCCGAAACAGGCGCTGACCGTCGGTGAGATAGCTCCCTCTCCGGGGTCCATGCGGGGGCCGGAAAGAGTGCCGGATCGTCTTGCGGAAGGGCAGCAACATCGCCACAGCCTCCCTCGCGACCGAGTGGGGCCGCATCCGTATTTGCGGCTGCTCCCAGCTGTGGCGGACTACTGAACTGCCATCCACGGTCCCCAGTCTCGCGGAGATGAGGTTGTTGATCGCGACAGCCGTATCCGCAGAAGACGACGCCAGGTTAGTGGCTTGTGATGCCATAGCCACGGGCGACGGCGAAACCGCTTCCGCCACGATCGGTGTGACTATGGCAGGTAGTACCCGGCACGGATTCCGTCCAATCCGGCTGGCGCGAGCATCCCGCATGCCTGTACGCGGTGCAGGGGCCACACCTCGACGGCGAGCGTCCCGAACGTGTGCCGGTCGTGAAAGACCATCGGGTGCCTGCCCTGGCGCCTATCGCCGAGGCCGGCGACATCGAGCGCCTCATAGAAGCGGTCACGGAGCCGGTCGTCATGGATGTGGTCCACAAGCGCCTCGACGTCACCGCCCGCTAACGAGCCGCCGTTCCCGGTGTGGCCGGCGTGACCTCGGCATCATCCATGCCGTTTCCCGGGCCAAACGCAGCGCGCCACCAAGCTCAGATCTGCTCGAGACAGCGACTGATCATGTCAGCTGGCCGTAGTAGGCGCGTGGGCCGTGCTTACGCTCGTAGTGCTTGTTTCGCAGGGGCGGGTCCAGAGTTGCGCTGAGCGGCTTCAGCGTCATCGTCAGGCCGGCGAGCCGCGCGACCTCCTCCAAGGTGACCGCGACCTCCACAGCGCTCGCTGAGTCACTGCCCCAGCAGAACGGGCCGTGCTGGCGCACCAGCGCGCACGGGAGCTCGGCCGGTCCATGCTCAGTTACCACCTCGACTAGCACGGCTCCGGTTGCGGCCTCATAGCCGCACTCTATCTCCGCCTGCGTGAGGTGGCGAGTGAGCGGGATAGCGTGTGGGGAGAGATCGGCGTGTGTGGTCCCCATCAACGGGATCTCACGTTCGGCCTGTGCCCACGCGGTGGCCCAGGTGGAGTGCGTGTGCACCACGGCGCCGATCTCGGGGAAGGCGCGGTAGAGCACCAGGTGCGTCGGAGCATCGGTGGATGGGCGGGTGCTCCCCTCCACCACGTTGCCCTCCAGGTCCGTCACCACCAGATCAGATTCTGTGAGCACGTCGTATTTGACACCGCTGGGCTTGATGATGACAAGCCCGAGCTCACGGTCAACAGCGCTGGCGTTGCCCCACGTCAGCGTGACCAGGCCACTTCCTGGCAGCGCCAGGTTGGCCGCGAGGACCTCCGCCCGGAGCCGGCGGAGCCGCTCTGCGCGCTCGGGGTGTGCCCCAGCTGGACCTGCGGAGCCTCCAAGGTCGCTCATCGCCCACCCACGTCCACACGGATCCGCTTGAGACCGTGTAGCCACTCCGAGTGAGAGCTGCCAAGCGTGTCGTAGAGCTCGCGGTAGATCTCATAGACGCGCTCATAAACCGCCGCCGCCCGCGGGTCGGGGTCGTAGCTGTGGGCGGTCGGCTGCTGCGTGACCTGCACAGCGGCGCCGATATCTGGGAACGCGCCCGCCGCAACCGCTCCGAACAGCGCGGCGCCGCGCGCCGGGATCTCAGCGGTGGCGGGCACCGAGACGACGCGACCACTGGTGTCGGCGAGCAGCTGCATCATCAGCGGGCTCCTCTCCGCAATCCCGCCGCAGGCGACGATCCGTTTGAGCGGCATGCCGTGCTCCTCGAAGTTGTCCATGATCCGGCGGTTGCCGAAAGCGATCGACTCCAGCAGCGCTCGATAGATCTCGGGCGCGGAGGACTGGACGGTCAGGCCGAGCAGGACCCCGGAGAGGTCGGCGTCGGCAAGGATCGTGCGGTTCCCGTTCCACCAGTCGAACGCCAAGAGCCCGGTCCCCCCTGGCTCGATCTCAGCCGCCGCGGTCTCAAGCTCTTCGTAACCCGCACCGCCGCCAAGTGTCGACACGAACCAGGCGAGCATGTCCCCCACTGCGGCCTGACCGGCTTCGTAGCCGTAGAGGCCGGGCAGAATCCCGTCCCGCGGCACGCCTGTGATCCCGGGCAGACGGACCTCGTCCTGGTGGACGACCATGTCGCAGATGGAGGTGCCGATCACGATCACGAAGGTCCCAGCCTCGCTGACACCGGCACCCGGTACCGAAACGAACGAGTCGACGTTGCCGACGGCCACCATTACCGACTCCGGCAGGCCCAGGCGCGCCGCCAGCTCGGGCAGCAGCTGCCCCGCCTGGCTGCCGAGCGGCACGAACTCACTGCCGAGCTTCTCAGTCGGGTTGGAGAACCCCGGGAAGGCCGCCTCAAAGTACGCGTCGCTCGGGAACCCCTCATCCGGCGACCAGAGCGCCTTGTATCCGGCGGTACAGGTTTGTCGCAACTGGACGCCCGTCATCCACGAGACGATCCAGTCGGTCGCCTCGAAGAAGCCGTCGGTCGCGTCGTAGACGTCGCGATCCTCAAGCCAGATCTGAATCAGCTTCGGGAAATACCACTCCGAGGACACGCGGCCTCCGTAACGCGAAAGCCACGCCTCCCCCCGCTCGGCCGCCACCGCGTTGATGCGATCCGCGACTGGCTGCGCCGCATGGTGCTTCCAGAGCTTCGGCCAGGCATGTTTGTGCCCACGCCACGCCTCGTGATTACAGAGCGGCCTGGCGTCGCCAGCGACCGGCAGGACCGTGCAGGAGGTGAAGTCGACGCCCAGCCCGACTATGTGTTCGGGATTGATACCGGCACGCTGAACCGCAGCCGGAACCCCGGTCAGCACCACGTGCGTCCAGTCGTCCGGGTCCTGCAGCGCCCAGTCCGCGGGAAGCGGTTCATTCGTGCCCGGCAGCGCACGGTCGATCACCGCGCTCGGATATGGGACGACGAACGGATCGCTCTGATCGCCGCTGTCCAGGTTGAGCAGCAACACCCGCCCGGACCCGGTGCCAAAGTCAATCCCTATCGAGTAACGCGTACTCACCGACATGGCTGTGAATACGCACAATCGTTCCAGCGCAGCTCGTTCAGGAGATGCGGCAGCGTCGATCCGCCCTCGATCGCAAACAGCTCGATCCCGGCAATGGTCGCGAGATCAGTGACCGCATCGAGACTGAGAGCACAGCTCAAGACGCTGTGGTGTGGCCCACCGGCGCAGAGCCAGGCCTCGGTCGCGGTGAAGAAGTCGGGCTTCGGCCGCCAGAGCGCACGCGCGACCGGCAGCTTCGGAAGCTGCTCCTCGATCGGCAGCAGCTCAAGCTCGTTGGCGACGAGCCTGAACCGGTCACCCATATCGAGCATCGCAATCAGCACCGCCGGCCCCGGCGCCGCGTTGAACACCAGTCGGACCGGGTCCTCCCGGCCGCCGATCCCGAGCGGGTGGATCTCGCAGCTTGGTCTGCCCGTCGCGATCGACGGACAGACTTCCAGCATGTGCGAACCGAGCACGCGCTCGTTACCCGGGGTGAGGTCGTAGGTGTAGTCCTCCATGAAAGATGTCCCACCCGGCAAGCCAGCTGCCATCACCTTGAAGATGCGGACCAGCGCCGCAGTCTTCCAATCCCCCTCGCCACCGAAGCCGTAGCCATCGGCCATCAGCCGCTGGACCGCGAGCCCCGGAAGTTGAGAGAGACCATGTAGATCCTCAAACGTGTCGGTAAAGGCGCCGTATGAGCCGGCAGCCAGAAAGTGCCGCAGTCCCGCCTCTATCCGCGCCGCGTCTTCCAGCGAGCCCCGACGGGCGCCGCCTGGTTGCAGCTCTGGCGCCATCGCATACCCACTGTCGTACTGCTCGAGCAGAGCGTCGATATCACTCGCCGGCGCAGCCGCCATCGCGTCCGTGAGGTCGCCGACCCCGTAACCGTCGATCGTGATGCCGAGCCGGATCTGAGCCTCGACCTTGTCACCCTCCGTGACGGCGACATTGCGCATGTTGTCGCCGAAACGGGCGACCTTCAGTCGCTGGGCTTCATGCCAGCCGCAGGCGGCACGGCACCACGTCCCGATCCGCTCGACCGTTCGCGGGTCACGCCAATGCCCGACAACCGTCTTGCGACGGACACCCAGGCGGGTCGCGATGTACGCGAACTCCCGGTCCCCATGCGCAGACTGGTTCAGGTTCATGAAATCCATATCGATCTCAGACCAGGGCAGCCGCTCGTTGAACTGCGTATGCAGGTGCAGAAGCGGCTTGCGCAGGGCGGAAAGCCCGGCGATCCACATCTTTGCCGGGGAGAACGTGTGCATCCAGACGACTAGGCCGACGCACTCCTGCGAGGCGTTTGCGGCCTGACAAACTCTCAGAATGTCGTCGGCGCTCGTCATCACCTGACGGGCGACGACACGCGCGGGGATTGCGCCGGACGCGTCCAGGGCGGTCGCCACCTCACGCCACTGCGACTCGACATGCGCGAGTGTCTCGGCGCCGTACATCTCCTGGCTGCCCGCGAGCAGCCACAACTCCCGGCCAGGGAACGCTTTGGAGCTTCCAGCCCGGCTTACTTCGCTTCGCATGGTTTGCATGATTTCCTCTGTAGCTCCCAGGTTGAATATGCACTGGCCATTCGACGCTCTCAGCCCCGTTCAGGAGCGCTCGGGTTCGGGGAGATCGCAATGCCTGTCCGCGCGTCGAAGAAGTGGAGAGCGTCGAGGTCGACCGCGAGGCGCACCTGCTGCCCCGGCACGGCGGAGGCGTGGGGGTCGATGCGGGCGACGCCTGCACCGCTGCGGGTCAGTTCATCGATCTCGGTGACTCCCCCTGCCTGGACATGCTTGGCGTCGATCGAGAAGTGAACCTGCAGCTCGCTGCCGAGCGCTTCCACAAGGTCCACCTGGCCTGCGATCACAGACTCCGCGCCAGCCGTCGCTAACGGCAGACTCTCAGGCCTGATGCCGAGGATCACCGGGGTGCCGATGTGCGCTGCCAGAGCCGGGTGTTTGGCACGGATCCGCTCGGGGAGGGTAAGTTCCTGCGAGCCGAGGCGCAGCGAATGCCCATCTTCGCTCAGCTTTGCCTCGTAAAGGTTCATGGCCGGCGATCCGATGAACCCGGCGACGAACAGGTTGGCCGGGTGGTCATAGAGCGCCTGCGGCGTATCGCATTGCTGAAGCTCTCCTGAAGACATCACGGCGACGCGGTCCCCGAGCGTCATCGCCTCGGTTTGGTCGTGGGTGACGTACACGGTCGCCACCCCGACCGTTCTCTGGATCCGTGACACCTCGGCCCGCATCTGCACGCGCAGCTTGGCGTCAAGGTTTGAGAGCGGCTCGTCCATCAGAAATACAGCTGGGTTGCGGACGATCGCGCGTCCCATCGCCACACGCTGGCGCTGGCCGCCGGAGAGCTGCGCCGGCTTGCGGTCAAGCCATTCGGTCAGCCCCAGGATCCGCGCGGCGTCCTTGACCTTGGCATCGATCTCGGCTCTCGGCATTCTGCGCAGTTTCAGCGCGAAGCCGATGTTCTCGGCGACGGTCATGTGCGGGTAGAGCGCGTAGTTCTGGAACACCATCGCTACGTCGCGCTCCTTTGGCCCGAGGTCGTTGACGACCCTGCCCCCGATCCGCACGGTGCCGGAGCTGATCTCCTCAAGTCCGGCGAGCATCCGCAGCACGGTGGTCTTACCGCAGCCCGATGGGCCCACGAGCACCACAAGCTCGCCTTCGGCGATGTCCAGGTCGATCCCATGAACGGCCTCGAAACCGTTTGGGTAGACCTTCTTGACTTTTTGAAGCTCAATGATCGCCATCGTGAGGTCCCCGTTCGGTCGCTGAGGTGTCCGTATCCCGCGCGGCGCTGTCATGACGCGCGTCCGCTTGCGCCTGCGGCGCCGGGATCCAGACGCGCATCGCGCCCTTATCCCGGTTGGCCCAGGTGAAGTACGGCACCGCCCGCAGCTGCGCGGGCGCGGTGGAACAGGGCTGATGCGCTGTTTCAACGTCGCGATACTCGAGGCCGGCCCACCCCTCCTGACGACTGACGGTCCCAGCGAGCGTGACGGCCGGGACGCCTCCCAGGTCTTCAAGAAACCCGCTGTCAACAGGCGTGCCGGCAGCGTCTGTCGCAACGTCCGAAAGGTCTGCGCCCGGGGACTGGTCGCACTGTTCCACGCAGTAAACGATCGGTCCGCGTTCGAGCGCGACGCAGCCCCGCAAAGCGTCGATCCGCGGGTTTGGAACGGTGAGCCGAGGGGCGATGTCTAGATCTAGGAGAACGCGGTCACCGCGCCGCCAGCGTCGGGTGAGATGAGCGTACGTACCTGGGGCCACGGCGGCGCCATCGATCGTGGCCCTCCGTGACCAGCCTGGGATCCTCAGCGAGAGGGTCCACTCGCTGTCTCCGGGCGCAAGCACCTCAACGGCCACCGCACCTTGCCACGGGTACTCGGTTTCAATGCTCAGCTCGATCGGGCCTGCCGCGGGTAACGCTGTCGCGATCCTCGATCCGGCGTACTGATGCAACTGAATGCCCGAGCCATCGGCAGTCGCAAGGTAGTGGTGCAGTGATGCGAGTAGTCGCATGACGTTGGGCGGGCAGCACGCCACCGGATCCCAATGGTGGCGTAGCTTCCCTGTGCGCGATTGGAGCGGGTTGGTGTAAGAGAAGGACCTCCCGTCGAGCGACATCCCGGCCAGGAAGCCGTTGTAAAGCGTCCGCTCAAGCAGGTCGGCGAAGCGGCTCTCTCCGGTCACAAGCAGCATCCGCCAGTTCCACATGATGCTGGCGATCGCGGCGCACGTCTCGCAGTAGGCGCGGTCCGGTGGCAGCTCAAAGGGATCGCCGATTGACTCGTCGAAGTGACGCGATCCGATGCCCCCGGTCAGATAGGTCTTGGACGCCGTGAGGTCATTCCACTGGCGCAGTGCCGAGGCGAGTAGCGGTTCCGCACCGGTCTCGGCATAGAGGTCTGTGACTCCGGCGGCCAGGTAAAGGGCTCTCACCGCGTGCCCGACGATCGTCTGTGTGCTGGCCACGGGAACGGAGTCCTGGTAGTAGTCGAGTTGGAAGCGTCCGCCCTTGAACAGGCCCTGCCCGCGCCGCGCGACGAGCATCTGAGCCAGCTCCAGATAACGCCGGCGGCCGGTCTGCCGGTACAGCTCGACGAGTGCGAGCTCAATCTCCGGATGCCCATCGGTTCGGAGGTCGGCGTCGTCACCGAAGACCTGATGGAGCAGGTCAGCGAATCTCTGGGCGACGTGCAGCAGGGTCGTCTCGCCGGTGGCACGCGCGAACGCGACGCCGGCCTGGATGAGGTGGCCCGCGCAGTAGAGCTCGTGCCCCATCTCAAGGTCTGTCCAGCGCCAGGATGGGTCGACGATCTGGCACCACGTGTTGAGGTAGCCGTCGGGCTCCTGCGCCGCGGCCACCACCGCAATCAGCTCGCGTGCCATGCGCTCGAGCTTCGCCGAGGGCTGGCGCTCAAGCTCCCACGCGACCGCCTCGAGCCACTTGTAGACGTCTGAGTCGCTGAAGACCATGCCGCGGCGCTCGCCGGTCTCGCGGCCGGCAGCGATCCTGAAGTTCTGAATCGTTCCGGCGTGTTCAAGCTGTTCGCTGCCGTGGAGCAGCGTCACCTCCCGATTGGTCCGCTGGCGCTCCGCCAGTAGGCCGGTGCGGATCACGGCGCCGCCGGCATCCAACGGGCGCAGCTGCACGTGTGCGGCGGCCGTGGGCGCAACGCTTGTCGCGATGCTCATTCCCGGCTCAAGCATGTCCTCCTTGTTCTCCATCTGATCTCCCGACAGTCTGGTGTGCGAAGCGCTTCGCAAAATGATTCGCGAAGTGAAAACGGGCGCCGAAACTCGCCCGGCAAACCACCGCCGCCCTGCAACTTGGCAGCAGGGCGGCGGCAGGTCCCGGTCCGTACCAGCTCACGAGATTCCGCGAGCCGGCACGGACCACCTATGGCAACGTGCGCGTCCCTTACTTGAGGATGCCGTTGATCGTGCTCTGCGCCGTGTTCAGGGCGTCCTGAACCGACGATGAACCGGCCAGTGCAGCCTGCATCGCGGTCCAAACAGCCTCGGAGATCTTCGGGTACTTCGTTCCGAGCCCGAGCGTCCGCGGATGCGCGTACAGCGTCTGATCGATATAGACCTTCCACTCAGGCCCCGCCTCATGCAGGTAGGTCTTGGCGACCGCGATCTTGGCCGGCAGGTAGCCGAACAGTTTCGCGAGCGCGAGCTCCTCAGACTTCGTCTGCAGGCCCTGGATGTAGTCGAACGAGAGCTGCTGCGCCGCACTTCCGCCGCTCTTGCTGACCATCCAGTCCTCACCGCCGAGTGGGACGACCACATGCTGGCCGGCGACCCGCACCGGAATCGAGACGACGCCGAACTGCTTGCCGTAGTACATGTGCGCTGCGTTCAACGTCGGGAAGTTCCACGGACCATTGACCATCATCGCGGCCTTACCGTCGATGAACTGGGTCGATGCCGCCGGAGTCTGGCTCCACGTGAGGCAGGCCTTGGAAGCCGAACCGTCGGTGATGAGCTCGTCCCAGAGGTTCAGCGCTTGACTTCCCGCGGAGCCCGAGAGGTTGGAGAAGTTGGCCTTGCCGCCGTTACTCCAGAAGAACGGCTCGAACTGCCAGGTCGCGTCCTCCGCGGCTTCACAGGTGAGCGCGATCCCATAGTGAGCGCTGATGGTGAGCGCCTTGGCGTCTGAGACCAACTGTGCCCAGGTCTTCGGGGGCGTCAGATTCGCTGCCTTGAACATTGAGATGTTGTAGATCAGCGCGATCGAGTTGGCACCGGCCACCGGCTCGCTGTAGTACTTGTGGTTGACCAGACCCTCGTCGATTACGGCCGGGTAGTAACCCTTGGTGCTGAACCCCTTGAGGCTGCTCAGCGCGGTTACCTGACCGGTGGAGACCATGGTTGAGACAAATGGATTGTCAACCGCCAGCAGGTTCGGGAGGTCGTGGCCCGAGGCCTGCGTGAGCAGCTTCGTGTCGAGGTTGGCGAACGGCACGTACTGCCGGTTGACCGTTACGCCGGGATGCTCGGCCTCAAAGTGCTTCGTGTAGGCGGTCAGCACCTTGATCTGGCCGGGTGTGTTGAAGTAGTCCTCTTCGGTGATGGTGATCTTCGTTGACGACGATGCGGAGGCCAACTGGGGTAGCCCGACAAGGGCGCACATCAGAGCGGTCAGCGCTAAGAGCGCCCATCCGCGCCTTTGCTTTAGAAGGTTCACAGCGATCCTCTCCTTATTTCATACGTTTGATTGCGATACTTCGTTTCGACTAGGGATTCACGCGCAGCTGCGCGTAGGTTTCTCATGACTCGGTCGGCGACCACCCCCTTCCTGCCCATGGCAGCAAGCCTGGGTGGTCCCGGCCGAGGCCATCGCAGAAGATCGACGCGAGCGCCATCGCTAGCCCTTCACCGAACCTGCGGTGAGGCCGCTTGCGATGTACCGCTGCGCGACGAGCAGCAGCACCCCGGCCGGCGCGATGGCGATCACGGCCGATGCCATCACCGCCCCCCAGTCGGTCGAGTAGTTGCCGAGGTAGGTGTAGATCCCAAGCGTGATCGGCTGGATGCCCGAGCCGTTGAGGATCGTGAGAGCGAAGATGAAATCCCCCCAGCCTCCGAGGAAGGCGAACACCGCGACTGTGATGATCGCCGAGCGGGCCAGTGGGATCATGATCCGGCGGAACGTCTGCCACTCGTTGGCGCCGTCCACGCGGGCGGCGTGGATGAGCTCGTTGGGCAGGCTGAAGAAGAACGCGCGCAGCACCAGGATCGCGAACGGGATCGCATACGTGCCGTCGGCCAGGATCAGCCCGGGGTAGGTGTTCAGCAGGTGAACCCAGTGGAAGATCATGAACAGAGAGCTCGCCAGAACGATCGAGGGCACGATCTGGGCGACCAGCAGCGCGCTTACGAACACAGCCGTCACCCGCAGGCGATACTTGGAGAGCGCGTATGCTGCCGGCAGCGCGATCGCCAGTGTCAGCACAGTGGTGCCGAGACCGAGGATCAGGCTTGTGACCACATGCCCGGCCTGCGCGTCGATTACCGTCCGGTAGTTGGCCAGCGAGGGGTCGTGGGGCAGCCAGTAGTACTGGGCGCCGAACAGCGTGTTGTTCGATTCGAACGAGCCAACGATGGCCGCGTATACCGGGAACAACATGACCACGAGCGCGACGCACATCGTCAGCGTGCAGAGCCAGCGCAGCCCGCGGGACCTTTCCAGGCTGGTCATCGGTCACCTCCGGCGCTGCCACGAAGCGAATCGCGGCTGAGGAACAGGTAAAGCGGCGCGCAGATCAGTGCCAGCAGCAGCAGCACGTTGTTGAGGGCGGCCCCCTCGCCGAAAGAGAACTGCTGGAACGAGAGGTTGTAGGACCAGGTCGTGATCAGCTGCGTGGCGTTAGCGGGGCCACCGCCGGTCAGCCCGATCACGAGATCAAAGACCTTGACCGTGAACACGAACCCCAAGAGCATCGTGACCTCGATCACCGGCAGGATGATCGGCACGGTGACGTAGCGGAGCGTCTGCCATGGGCGGGCGCCGTCGATTCGGGCGGCCTCCTTGATCTCCCCCGGCACGTCCTGCAGTGCGCCGTAGAGCAGGAGGGTGAAGAACGGGACTCCGAGCCAGATGTTGGCGATCAGGACCGTCCACAGCGCCAGGTGCGGGTCGTCCAGCCAGTCGATCGCGTGGTGCGCCAAACCAATGTCGATCAGTACCTGGTTGACAGCCCCGCCCTCGAGCTGGAATAGGAACTTGAAGATGACGCCGGTGACGATCAGCGGCATCAGCCACGGGATGATGATCAGTGAGCGCCCGAGCGTGCGGCCCGGGAACCTGAGGTTTAACAGCAGTGCGAGGCCAAAGCCGATAACAAACTGACCGGCCAGCGATCCGACGGTGAACTCCAGGGTGTGGACGATCGCCGAGCGGCTGGTCGGGTCGTTGAGGATGAAGCGGTAGTTGGCGAGCCCGGCCCACGGGGCCGTGAAGCTGCCGATCGTCGAGATCGACGTCTGCTCGAAACTGAGCAGGACGTTGTAAACGATGGGCAGCGCGAACGCGAAGAGCAGGTAAAGGATGGCAGGCGTCAGGAACAGCCAGGCAGCAAGCCGGCGGCGGCGGGAAGCGGACAGCCGGGGGTGCGGCTGATCCCTGCCCGCGGATCCAAGCTCCTTGCCATTCGGGCGGTTGACCTTCGTATCGACCAAGCTGGCCTCTCCCTCGCTGAGCATCGTTAGACGGATCCGGTCGATATCTACTAGTGCACCGACAGCGACCGCACGCTGCCGCCCGCTCGCAAATAGACCGGGATACGCTCCAGCGGCGCCTCCGCGGTCACCCATCCGCTGGCCTTCACGGGCTCGCCGGTCCAACCGTCGATCCAAGAAGCCCCAGACGGGAGGTAGACCCTCCGTTCCCGCACACCGAGCTCCGTGACCGGCGCGACCAGGATGTCCGGACCGAACATGTACTGGTCTGAGATCTCCCAGGCGGGCTGCTCCTCAGGGAACTCCAGGAACAGCGCCCGCATCAGCGGCAGTCCTGTGTTGCTGGCGGCGGCCATCTGCTCCATGACATAGGGGCGCAGCGCCTCTCGTAGGGCGAGCTGCTTGCAGATCAGCTCGTACGCCTGCTCACCGAACGACCACACCTCATTTGGCGCTCCGGTCTGGTCCGATCCGATCAGCACCCCGGGCTCACGGACCCCGTGAAGCCTGAAGATCGGACAGAACACACCGAACTGGAACCAACGCACCACAAGCTCACGGAAGTACTCGGTCGTGGGGTCGCCTCCCCTGAACCCACCGATGTCGGTAGTCCACCATGGGATCCCGCAGATGCCGATGTTGAGACCCGCAGGCACCTGCGCGGCGAGCGCCTCGAACGTCGAGCTGATGTCACCAGACCAAAGCGCTGTTCCGTAGCGCTGGCTTCCGGCCCAGCCGGAGCGGCAGAGCAGCACGACGTCGCTCTCACCATCGGCATGCAAGCCCTCGTGGAAGCCACGCGCGTGCTCACGCGGGTAGACGCCCTGCACTTCGGCGCCCTGGCCGATGAAGTACTGGGCACCGGCCGGGTGGTCGGCGAGGATCTCCGGCTCGCACGCGTCGAGCCAGAACGCCCGGATTCCGTAGCGGCGGTAACCGTCCGTCACCCGATCCCACAGGTAGCGGCGAGCCTCGGGGTTCGTGGAGTCGTAGAAGCGCATGAAGACGTGCCCGTTAACACGCTTGTCAAAGGAGGCGAGCTGCAGAGGGAGCCCGAGCGCGTTGTCCACGAGCAGGCCACGGCGGTCCATCTCCTCGTAGCTGTCGCTGTTGGGGTTGACCGTCGGCCAGACCGAGACCATCAGCTCGATACCCAGCTCGCGCAGCTCGTCGACCATCGCCTGGGGGTCGGGCCACTCAGCTGGGTCGAACCGCCATTCACCCTGCAGCGTCCAGTGGTAGTAGTCGCAGACCAGCACCGACAGCGGCAGACCGCGGCGCCTGTACTCGCGCGCGACCTCCAGCAGTTCCTCCTGGGTCCTGTACCTCAGCTTGGACTGCCAGAAGCCGGAGGCCCAGTGCGGCAACATCGGGGAGAGCCCCGTCGCCTTCGCGTGGTTGCCCACGATCTCCGCCGGCGTGGCGCCCGTCGTGACCCAGTAGTCGATCTGGCGCGCAGCGTCGGCCGACCAGCGGGTGCGGTTAGACGCCAGTTCGACACGCCCAACGCCCGGCATGTTCCACAGAAACCCGTACCCCTGACTGGAGAGCACGAACGGAATCGACACCTCGGTGTTGCGCTGAACCAGATCAATCACAGCGCCCTTCTGGTCAAGCAGACCGTGCTGATGCTGACCGAGCCCATAGAAGCGCTCGGAAGCTTGCGCATCGAAATTGACCTCGCAGCCGAACAAGTCCCCGCCACCACCTCGGTAGCGACGCTGGGGCGGAGAGGTGAAGTGCGGCACCGCCTCGCCGAGCAGCTTCTCCCCCCCTGCGGTAAGAAACCGCACCAGCGGCCCGAAGTGCGTAAACCGGTCCTCATGGTTCTCGCGCACCTCGGCGACCAGGTCGCCGTTCCGGACCCACGCGCAATCCTCGCCGATCTCTACCTCAGCGCCGGGTGCGACGGAGCCCCCCTCCAACAGCGCGCTGCCGGGTGTCTCGGTGACCGACCCTCCCAGCCTCGAGCGCACACGAATGCCGTTCTCGCCCCAGGCCTCGATCTGCAGGATCTCGTGTCCTTCACGCACCGCCACTCCGCTGCCAGTGCTCACAAAAGTTGTCATATCTTGCACCCTCTCCCCAGGGTCCCGCTGTCGACTCTTTACTCGAGTTACGCGCTGGTCAGCGAACTCGCCGCGAGGACTTTCCCCGACTCCATGCGACTTGCCACGGTCGCCCCGCCTTGCCTTCCTACGGGCAGCTGAACTCCCATCCCTGGTCGATTGGTCGTCTTCGACTCAAGCTAACTGCCCGGCCAGTACTTGCTGAGAGGGGTTCACCGCGCCAGCATGTGGTCAATTACGTATAAGCGGCCTTGTCGTGGACTCTTTCCTCACGCGCTGACCCAGCCGGACCCGTCGGCTTGCCGAAGCGCTTCGACATCCTGACCCGCTCTGCAACCGCTCGCACGCCGAACCAGCCGCAACACATTGCAGCCCTCAACGGCTGGACGTTGAATTATGGTCCTATTCGCCTACGACAATCACCTCCCTCACGGCTCATCGAAGCGCTTCGACAGCATAACCATATGAGGCGATCCGCGTCAACACCGAATACCGGCCGCGGGGTGCCACAATCGGAGACATGACAACCTCCAAGCCGGCGACGATGGCGCAGATCGCGGACCGAGCCGGTGTCGCCCTGAGCACGGTCTCCTACGTGCTCAGCGGAAAGCGTCCGGTCTCGCAGCAGATGCGAGACCGGGTGATGGCCGCGATCGAGGAGTTGGACTACCGACCGCACGGCCCCGCGCGCGCGCTAGCCAGCGGCGCCTCTCATACGATCGCGCTGTTCCTACCTTCGCCGCAATGGCAGATGCTGCCGCTGCATCAATCATTCGTCGCAGGCGCCACCCAGGCGACGAGCCAAAGCGACTACTCACTGCTGCTGTCGACGGCCGCCACGGATCCGGACACGATTGCGCAGATGGTCGCGAGTGGGCGCGCGGACGGCGTGATCCTGATGGAGACGCTTCTCGACGACCCACGCATCGAACGCCTGCAGGCCGGCGGCCACCCTTTTGCGCTGATCGGGCGCACGCATGACAACCGCGGCATCAGTTATGTCGATATGGACTTCGGCGCGGCGATCGAGACCGGTCTTGAGCACCTGGCGCGCCTGGGCCACACATGCGTGGCCCTGTTCAACTTTCCGCCGGAGCTTCTGGAGGCCGGGTTCACCGCGGCCGCGATGGCCCAGGACGCGTTTGACGAGCGCGCGCCCAAGCTCGGTATTCGCGGCATCCAGCTGCCATCGTCGCACGCGCCCAGCGAGGCGTTCAGCGTCGCGGCGCGCCTGTTGCGCTCGGAGCCGGCCTGCACAGCGGCAATCACCACCGGCTGGCAGTTCACAGGCCTTCTCAGCGCTCTACGAGCGGCGAACCTCCGCGTCCCCGACGAGTTCTCGATCGTCTCCGTAATCTCACCGCAGTTCGCTGAAATGCTGACACCGTCCCTGACCGGGATTGAGTGGCCGACATTCGAGGCTGGGCGCCTTGCCGCCGAGATGCTGATCGAACGACTGATCTCACCTAATACACCGCCACGACAGCACCTGGTGGGAGCGCAGCTTGTCGTGAGGGAGTCGACAGCCGCTCCCCACAGCCGAACAACGGCGATGGCCTCCTGAACGAGGGTTGTGGAGACGTTGTGTGCGCAGCGTGTCCTCACGCTTCCTGCTGGTCGAATTCGCCACCGATTGCCGTCAGGAATCCCTCGTCGCTGTCGTCTGGACGCGAGTTGGATGAGTAGCCTGCAACGGATCCGCACTACGTTGGACGGGCCTCCGAACAGGTGACGATGAAGTTTGTGGCGGGGCGGCAATCCCAGCACCGTCACGGGCGCGCCGGCAGGCTGTTGCGTGAACGATCAGAACGTGTCCCCAACGTGTCCCCGCCCGTCGGGCTAGGTGGCGACGAACGCGGGTACGTCGGAAACCTACATTTAGCAGGCATTTCTCAGGTACCGCGGGGGGGATTCGAACCCCCACACCCTTTCAGGCAGCGGATTTTGAGTTGTGTCGAAACCGGGCCAACCCCAGTGTTTACGGGCGATTCGACGTGCTCAGTTGCGCTCAGTTGCGCTGAGATTTCGGCAGTTCGGGACAAAGTTCGGGAGAAGCTTCGCTCCTAACGACTGGGCACCGGCAGCCCCTCGTCAGCTGCCCTCACCGAGCGTAGTTTGGCCCGACTCCAGATCGGCGAGGACTTGGCGCAGCTGCCTCACAGATGCCTTCAGCGACGGCAGGTCCGTCTCGATGACATCGGCGACAATCTCATGTTGAGTGTCGAGGTAGCGGTGCGTGAGGTGGTCCCGCATCCGCGCGATCTCACGCCAAGGAACCGACGGAGCTCGTGCCAGCAGATCCGCATCAATGTCCTTGACAGCTTCTCCTATCTCGATCAGTCGTGCCCGACAGGCGTCAAAGACGAGTTCATCGTCGATCGCCCCACGCTTCAGATGACGCTCAATCGCCGTGATCGCTGCATCAGTATCGCGGAGACGACGATCGTCCTTGCGCGAACTCACAACAGAACCGCGTCGCTGAGCGCGTCGGCTCGAACCTCCGGACGGAGGTTCAGCTCGGTGCCGACGTCTACTCGCACGCCGAGGATGTCTTCGGCATCGCAAGCGAGCGACAGCAGGTCCAGGGGGCGTGCGTTGTCATCGAGAGTGACGAGGATGTCTACATCGCTCTGTGAGCCGTCCTGCCCGCGCGCCAGCGAACCGAACAAGCGCACATCGTGTGCGTGCCTCAGGGCAGCTGCAGCCAGCAGCTCGTCCCGATGGATCGCGACAAGCTGGCCCAGTGGGGTTATCGGCACGAACCTCTTCATGGCCCAAAATCGTAGGCGCGACTGAGGCGGCGCACAATTTGCACCAGCGCAGACCGGCGCGATGGCAGGCCGCCAGCTGGGCATCCCCCACCTTCTGCGCAGGGCAGGACTGCGGCTACCGCGTCGCTGATGCTCGCGGACGACCAAAAGACAGGTTTCACTGAGGCTGTCGCCCCTGGGCGACTCGCACCGGTCACGTCACGAGTGAAACGTCGCGAGGCTGTCGGATTATCGGTGTCGTCTGCCGGGTCTCGGCTATCGCGTTGGCGACGATAGCGCGCCGCGGCGTTCTGAGGCGCTCGAGAAGCTTGTAGCGGGGCTTCGCCAGAGCTCAGTGATCGTGTCGAGGGGCAGGTCTCCGGGGCGCTTGGCACGGGTCGCCGCTCGCGTTGGATCATCGACCTGGATGCCGCGGACGCTCAGAGGGCCGAGCAGCGGAAGCCCGGCGATCAGACCGCCGCTGAAGTCCCCGCGGCGCGACACGCCGCCCATCAGGGACCGTGCGGCGGGCGAGCGACGCTTGATCGCTCGTGCGGCATGCGCCAGCGAGCTTGCTTTCAGACCGCTGGCAGAAGTGCCGTGGCGAGCAGGTCGGCGAGCTCATCGATCTGCTCGACCGTCAGGTCACCGGCCGCTCCAGCAGCTTCGCGATGTGCAGGGGATCATCGACGGTGATCAGGCCGTCCCGTGCTCGGCTTGGCTGTAGCCAGCTGTGGAGTCGACGCCCGCGACCAACGTCATGGGTTCAGCTTCGCCCGGTCAGCGTGCCCCGAGCAGATGCTCGGTGGCGAGCTGCTGCAGACGCACAAAGCCGTAGCCCTTGGCGCCAAAGTAGGACTGCGCGTCGAAGTCCTCCCAGGCGGAACGGTCGGCCAACAGCTGCTCGTAGCCCTCGCCGGGGTTGAGCGTCGGCTCTGAGAGCTCCGTCACCTTGGCGGCGGCCAGCGCCTCCTGGACCTCCGGGTCGGCGCGGAACGCCTCGGAGCGCTCCTTCAGCAACAGGTAGTTGGCGATGTTCGCCCTGGCGGACTCCCAGACTCCGGTCTCATCCTCAGTACGTGACGGCTTGTAGTCGAAGTGGCGCGGTCCGTCGTATGAGCGGCCGCCGTCGGGTCCGCCGTGCTCGATCAGGTCGACGAGCGCGAACGACTGGTAGAGGTCGGCGTGGCCGAACGCCAGGTCCTGGTCGTACTTGAGCCCACGCTGGCCGTTGAGGTCGATATGGAAGAGCTTCCCGACCTCCAGCACCTGCTGAATCGCGGCCACGAAGTTCAAACCGGTCATCAGCTCATGACCGAACTCCGGGTTCAGACCGAACAGCTCTGAGCGCTCCAGCGTCGTGATGAACGCGAGTGCGTGCCCGACAGTCGGCAAAAGGATGTCGCCGCGAGGCTCGTTCGGCTTCGGCTCGATCGCGAAACGGATCTCGTACTTCTTGTCGGTCACATACTGCGCCAGCATGTTGACCGACTCCCGGTAGCGCGCAAGCGCGGCACGGATGTCCTTGCTGTGGTCGTATTCGGCGCCCTCACGCCCGCCCCACATCACGAACGTCTTGGCGCCGAGCTCGGCCGCAAGGTCGATCTGGCGCAGAACCTTGCGCAGCGCGAAGCGCCGTACGGAGCGGTCGTTGGAGGTGAAGC
>Ga0224557_1001089_pt1 | contig 27251 bp, 21 predicted proteins | sample 714S31014metaG_FD_180677 | JGI IMG/M metagenome (GOLD analysis project Ga0224557, IMG submission 180677) | Peat soil microbial communities from Stordalen Mire, Sweden - 717 S3 10-14 | ecosystem: Environmental > Terrestrial > Soil > Wetlands > Peat | place: Sweden: Norrbotten County, Stordalen... | reverse complement strand
CGGACCTGGGCATTGACCTCGTGGACGCTTACATCGGTCCCAGCGGCGTCTTGACCGGTTCCGCCCGCGTGGCACAAAATGCCCTCGAAAAAGCTGGCATCCTGGCCAGCCACCAGGAAGCCGGCCGCCGCAAGCGCGAACTGGAGCACAAACGCGCGGCGCTCGAACGGCAAATCAGCGGGCTGCGCTCCGAGCATGAAGCCAGCGCCGAAGAACTTCGGCAAATTGACGAACAGGTCGGAACGCAAACGCGCTTGCTGACCACCGAGCGGACCGAATTGGGCCGCTTGCGCCAGGCAGATGTTTTGGTGACGGCCAGCACGCGGCGCAAACCCAGACTTGGGAGGGAAAATTGATGAAAACCAAAACGGTGAGACGACATTCATCCGCCGCCAATGGCGCGCCGGGCAAACTCTGGCAACTGCGCCTTTACGTGACCGACTCGACGCCCAAATCGCTGACGGCGTTCTCGAACCTAAAGAAGTTTTGCGAAAGCCACCTCAAAGGCCGCTATCGCATCACGGTGATTGATTTGGTGAAGCGGCCCCAGCTTGCCAAAGGCGACCAAATTCTGGCCATTCCCACAGTGGTGCGCAAGTTGCCAAAGCCCGTGCGAACAATCATTGGTAATCTTTCCGATACCGAGCGCGTTCTCGTCGGGTTGGATTTGCGCGCTGCCTGTTAACCGAGACGAACGCCCGTGAAAACAAACAAAACCAGCCGCGCGACGCAGGTCGTTGTGAAGTCCCTGACCACCCGACTCACAGGCAAATACGTCTTACGACTGTATGTGGCGGGGGCCACTGCCAGATCGCGCCAAGCTGTGCTGCGCGTCCATCAACTGTGCGAAGCAGAACTGAAGGACAACTGCGAACTGGAAGTGATTGACATCTATCAGCAGCCCAGACTGGCGCGCGACAACCAGATCGTCGCGACCCCGACGCTCATCAAAGAACTCCCGCTGCCGGTGCACCGGTTCATCGGTAACCTGGCAAACATCATCGGCCTGTTCGTCGAGTTGGACTTGATCACAAGAGGTAAAATCGCAGTTTGAAAACTATTCGCCACAAGAGCTCCTCCCGACCCGCGCCGACCCGCGAACTCGCTGAACTCCGCGGGCGCCTGGCCGATGCGGAGGAAACACTCCGCGCCATTCGCTCCGGAGAAGTGGATTCAGTAGTGGTCGCGGGCAAACAAGGCCCGCAAGTGTTCACGCTGGAAGGCGCCGGGCACGCCTACCGCGTGCTCATCGAATCCATGAACGAAGGGGCGCTAACGCTGACGGCTGACAAGATGATTCTTTACGCCAACCAGTGCTTCGCCAAGATGGTCAAATGCCCGCTGGAGCAGGTGACGGGCAGTTCCTTTCGCCGCTTTCTCTCCGCCGCAGACCGGGCAACGCTCCGACTGCTCCTAAAACGGGTCGACAAATCCGGTTCTAAAATCCAAGTGCGACTAAAAGCCGGCGACGGTTCGCAAATTCCGACGCACCTCTCGATTCGTCCGCTGGCAAAGAACGGTTCCAAAAGCGCGACCTTCGGCATCGTGGTGACAGACATGACGGAGGCCCGGCGCAACGAGGAAATGCTGCGGGCCTTGACGCACCGCGTGGTGCAAGTGCAGGAAGCCGAGCGCGGACGCGTGGCCCTCGAATTGCACGACAACATCACCCAGCATCTCTGCGCCGTCCTCGCACGCTGGCAGGCACTGGCGAACAAACTTCCAGCGGGCGAGAAAGCATCGCGGGGAGAAGTGGTAAAACTCAGCGAGATGCTCGGCCAGACTGTCGAAGAAGTGCAGCGCATCGCGCGCAATTTGCGGCCCAGCGTCCTAGACGAACTGGGTCTGGTCCCCGCCCTGCGCGCCACCTGCAAGGAGTTCACAGATCGGACGGGCGTGTCTCTCAAGCTGGCCTGCAAGCCGTTGACCGCCCGGCTGCCCGCCGAAGGCGAGTTGGCGCTTTATCGCATCCTCCAGAAAGCATTGGAGAATGTGGAGAAGCACGCTCGCGCCCGCCACGTTACCGTGTGCCTGAGGCAGCGCGCCTTCGTTCAGTTGACGATCAATGACGACGGGATCGGTTTCGACCCGGATCATCACGCGGCCAGACGAAAAGGAAAGGGTGGCCTTGGTCTGCTCAGCATGCGCGAGCGAGCGACCTATGTGGGCGGCGACTTCAAGATCAAATCCGTTCGCGGCGCCGGCACGAAAATCGAGGTGCTCATTCCCCTGCCGCCAGGCGCCCTGGCGGCCAACCGAACTGACTTATGAAACGAATCACCATCCTATTAGCTGAAGACCACACAATCGTCCGCGAGGGGTTTCGGAAGTTGTTGGAGGCCGAAGACGATCTCGAGGTGGTTGGCGAAGCGCAAACCGGCCGTCAGGCGGTGGAATTGACCCGGAAGCTTCGTCCGGCGGTGGTCGTGATGGACATCGCGATGCCGCTGCTCAATGGCCTGGAAGCCACGCGGCAGATCCGCAAGGCCTTTCCGGACATCAAGGTGATCATTCTTTCCGCGCACAGCGATGACGCGTACGTCGACCAGGCGATCGCGATCGGCGCGGTGGGCTTTCTGCTCAAACAAACCTCCTCCCACAACCTGTCCGAGGCGATTCGGGAAGTTCAGAAGGGAAACACCTTTTTCAGCCGCTCCATTGCCAAGCGCCTCCGCAATCATCAGCCGAAGTCGTCGAATGGCGGCGGCCTGCTCAAGAAGAGAATCGCCCGCCTGACTTCGCGCGAAATGGAGGTCCTCCAACTGATTGCCGAAGGCAAGGCCAACAAAGAGACTGCGGCAGAACTCGGCATCAGCATCAAGACGGTCGAAAAACATCGGCAAAATCTCATGGCGAAACTTAATATCCACGAGATCTCCGGTCTCACCCGCTACGCCATCGGTGCCGGAATCATCGAGAGCAGTGTCCAGTTGACGATCCGCTAACGCACCCCACGGTCCTCTCATCGGGACCCAACCTGCGCCAAGCAAGCTTCTGGATTCACTAAATCCCGTACGGGGTCAATACCCCATGGCGACGGCGCGCACGTTACAACGGCAAAGCAGGATTCGTTTGAAGCTACGGATGGGGTTAACACCCCATAGTGTGCGCACGGGTTCTAGTGTTTATTGCCGTGTAATGGAGAACAAGATATCCAGCACACGTTTGCCGCCACTGGCTACGGAAACGAATGGGATCAGAATTGCCCTTGATCAGCTGGAGGCCGAAGCCCAAACGCATCACGGCCGTGGCAGTGACTATGAGAAGGAATATCCGGTTGTCCCGTCCGGCGATGCAGATCGAGGGGGAACAGCGGCGTTTTAATTGTTGTTACCCGGTGGAACATCGTGCGGGTCCCTGGGTCTTATGCTCGGTCGGTGCCTTTGAATGAAGGCCGAGATCGAAATCACGGAAGGCGGACGAAATCGAAAAGGAGAATTACATGAAAGCGACAGTGGGTTTGTGGATTGACCATCGGAAGGCAGTGATCGCCGTTATCTCGGAGGACGGGGAAGAAACACTGGAGATCAGATCGAACGTTGAAAAACAGCCGGGACGTTTTGCCGGCGTGCGTTCGACGACTTCCTACGAATCACAAAAGGTACAAGCCGATGATCGTCACGAGAGGGAGTTTACGGCCCATTTGACCAAGTACTACGATGAGGTGATTGCGGCGATTCGTGATGCCGAATCGATTCTGCTATTTGGTCCCGGCGAGGCCAAGGGCGAGTTGAAGAAACGTCTCGAGAGGGACAAGCTCGGCGGCCACATCATCGCCATGGAAACAGTCGACAAGATGACGGGTCGCCAAATCGCAGCGAAAGTTCGCGAATACTTTCATAAAGAGGGTCCGGCCATCGGATCGACGTCAAACCAACGAACTGCGTCAACACAGATTGTATAAGCCTATGGAACAAAATCCTCTCACGAAAGGCGTTCTTACCGAGAACTTCATCGGCATCGGCACGGTGACCCAGGAGATGGTGCTGAAGCGGGCTCGCGAACTGGCCATCATCAATGGTCACTCTCTCAATCATGTATCGAAATCCGAGTTTGAACAGGCCAAGCGGGAATTGACGGGCGGAGTGGATATAGGCCCCAAAGAGGCAGCCCTTGAATCGGCGCCCGAATCCGAACGCTGGGATCCCTTGCCGGGCTCAACCGGACACAAGGCACCGGAAAGTTCCGACGAGGACGAGGATAACGAAGGGCGAAGCGAAGGCGAGCAACTCGTCGAAGAAGGCGTCCAGGAAGCGGAGCACGATCAAATGCTCCAAGCCGCCAAGGCTGCCAAGAAAAAGGATGGCGAAGGGCTCTAAACTTCCAATCAATGGAAGCAGCCAAGCCGATCATCCACCACACACGAACGCATAACCATGTAGAAACGGATTACGGAAGACTAAAGATCATGAGCACACCCATCGTCGCCAGAGACCTGACCAAGCAAGCACCCCACAGCCCCCGCGAACGCGTTAACGGATTTGTCATTGCGGTTCGGGCCATTGACAAATGCCGCGCCAATCTGGCGGGAAAACTCGGGGAATACCATTACGATTGTCCGCTGGACAACATGCTCTTCGGCTTCAAGGGCATTACGGGAGAGCGGTTCACTGCGGTTGTTACGACCGCGTCGAATTATGAGGAGATCGGCGCGTGGCTGCAGACAAACGGCACGCCAAAAACGGCTGTGGAAATCAAGGCGTGGTCGGATAGCGTGGAAGCCGGTAGCATGAACAAAGATCCGGAGCGTCGCGCTTATTTCATTGAGAACTGCAAGAAGGTTGGGATCAATCCCGAAACGAGCACCACGTTCGACTGGCTCGAAGCCGACGATCGCGCAAGCTTTTAATACTCCGCTCATTGCGCCCGGTGAACCAACCGAGCAGAAGTCCGGGAAAGACGATGAAAAGAAGGATTAGTGGACCAAGGTAAGCTTTGATCGGGGCAACCTGCGCTGCACGCGGTTAATTTCTTCTGAAGAGTTGCCAAGCAATTCGCGCGTGAAAGCTTGACCTTGAAATGTGGCAGGGCAGCACGCCGTATGTGGGTGTGGGAATCATCACCTGTTTGGCAACTGACGTGCCGCTGGCAGAATCTATTCCTTGCTTTGAAAACATGCTTGCCAGTTCAAGGAAAAATCGGTGAGATCACCGATAGCCGTCGCATCACTGTGAACTCCAAAAAAAGCAGCCATTAGAGTACAGTGCTACCAGGTTCAAACTATGAATTCCGATTCTCCAAGCCAGGCGTCCGATTCGAAGAATGCGACCGCTTCAGTCGCTGAAACTGTGTCGACTGATCCGGTCGTACTTCATCGTCCGACCAAGTTGATTGTGAATGATCTGAGCCCTTCTTCTGGAAGCAGCCATGCCCGTTGAATTCAAGGACTACTACGACGTTCTCGGCGTGGCCCGAAACGCGAGCGACGCGGAAATCAAGAAAGCCTTCCGCACACTGGCCCGCAAATATCACCCTGACGTCGCCAAGGACAAAACCACGGCCGAGGAAAAGTTCAAGGAAATCAACGAGGCCAACGAGGTTCTCAGCGACCCGGAGAAGCGGCGAAAGTACGACGAACTGGGCGAGAATTGGAACCATCCAGAGCGAGCGGCACAGCCGCAGGGCGGATTCGGCGGAGGTCCCGAGGATGGTTCCGAATTCCATTTTGATGGCACGGGATTCAGCGATTTCTTCGAACAGTTCTTTGGCAGTCGCGGTCGCCGCTCCGGCGGTTTCAGTCGAACGGGAGGGGACGGCTGGGGCGCGGAGACGGTCGCCCAACATGGCCAGGATATCGAGGGCGATGTCCTGGTAACGCTGGATGAAGTCATGCACGGTTCGTTGCGCACCATCCGGCTGCAACGGGTTGATCCGCGCACCGGACAATCGACCATGCAGACCTTGCGGGTGAAAATCCCCGCGGGTGTTCGGGAAGGGCAGCTCATCCGTCTCGCGGGCAAAGGACAGGAAGGCCTGGGCGGAGGTCAGCCGGGGAATTTGTACCTGCGCGTCAAGTTTGCCCAGCATCCTGACTTCCGTGTCCGGGGCTCCGATTTGTACCACGACTTGGAGTTGACCCCATGGGAAGCAGTTCTGGGCGCCACCGTTCATATACGAACCCTCGATGGAACGCTATCTTTGAGGATTCCACCGGGTACAGTGGCGGAAAAACAATTCCGTTTGCGCGGGAAAGGTTTACCCACGGGCAACGGGACACAAGGCGACTTGTATGCCATTGTGTCCATCCAGGTCCCGTCGCGCCTTACGCCGGAACAAAAAATCCTGTGGGAGCAATTGGCCGCAAAATCGACGTTCAACCCGAGGAACACCCCATGAGTAAACGATCCGTTCCGGACATCCCCTCGCCGCTGGCTCTGGAGTTGTTTCAGCCGGAGCCGAACGTCCTTTACAGCCTCGATGCGGCCGCTCATCTCGCGGGCGTTCCCCGCCGTTCCATTCTGGTCTATTGTCGCGCCGGACTTTTGCGACCGGTCTTTCAACCACCGTACGGGGTGATGGAATTCACGGAAGAGGCGATCCACACCGCTCGGCGGATCGAGTACTTGCGGACTGTTCAGGGCATCGATTTGCCGTGGCTCAAAACCATGTTCGATCTGCTCGATGAGGTGGACCGCCTGCGCGCCGAGTTGAGCTTTTTGCGCAACCATTGAGAAGGCGAACATCCGTGGGACCTGCATCGTATGACTAAGAAACCTGATCAAGCCTGCGTCCTGGCGATCAACGGCGGCTCGTCGAGCATCAAGTTCGTATTGTATCAGACAGGCGAACCACTGGAGCGAAGGCTTTATGGGAAGGTGGATCGCATTGGCCTGAGCGGCACGAATTTGACAGTCAACGACCCAACCGGCAAACCGCAGAACAGTCGCAGCATCGCCGCCGCCGATCACCGCACCGCCGTTGGTTTTCTGCTGGATTGGCTCGAAGCCCAACCGTCCTTCGCATCCGTTAAGGCCGTGGGTCACCGCGTGGTGCATGGTATGACGCATACCGAGCCGGAGCGGGTCACGCCGGAGTTGCTCGAGGAACTGCATCGCATCACGCCGTACGACCCGGACCATCTGCCGCGCGAGATCGAACTGATTGAGGCCATCCGCCAACGTCATCCGAAACTGCCCCAGGTGGCCTGCTTTGACACTGCCTTTCACCGCACCATGCCGCGAGTCGCCAGGCTGTTGCCGATTCCGCGACGTTACGAGGCGAAGGGAGTTCAGCGCTACGGTTTTCACGGGCTCTCCTACGCCTACTTGCTGGAAGAACTCGCGCACCTCGGCGACCCGGCGGCGACAAAGGGACGCGTGATCCTCGCGCATCTCGGTAACGGCGCCAGTCTGGCCGCCGTGCGGGACGGTAAAAGCGTCGACACCAGCATGGGCTTCACCCCGACGGCGGGTTTGGTGATGAGCACTCGCTCCGGTGATCTGGACCCGGGACTCCTTTCGTTTTTGGCGCGCACCGAGCACATGACCGCCTCGCAATTTGACCAGATGGTGAACCACAAGTCCGGGCTGCTCGGGGTTTCGGAGACCAGCTCCGACATGCGCGACTTGCTCACCCAGGAAACCGCTGACGTGCGGGCTGCCGAAGCCGTGGCGCTGTTCTGCTATCAGGCGAAAAAATGGATCGGCTCCTTCGCCGCCGCGCTCGGCGGACTGGACACGTTGGTTTTCTCCGCGGGCATCGGGGAAAATTGTCCGCCCATTCGCGCACGCATCTGTGAGGGGCTGAGCTTCCTTGGCATCGAATTGCATAAGGCGCGCAATGCCAAGAATGTTGCGACGATTTCCGCGGACGCCAGCCGGACCACGGTGCGCGTCATCCGCACGGACGAAGAACTGATGATTGCGCGCTCGGTATCTCGCGTTCTCAAACTTGGCGAGCCAACGCACTGACACACCTACTTTTTCTTGGATGCCGGAGCGTTGCTTTCCGTATTTTCCTTCACGGCGGCGACCATCGCCTCCATTCCATCCTTAATCTCACCAACCTGCGGGTGCACTTCCTTGATGAGGTCGTGTTCGATCTTCGACAATTTTTCAATGCGTTTGCCCTGCGCGTGAAGTTGATCCAAAAGGGCGTTCTGCTTGGTTGAAATCCGGTGCATCCACCAAAAACACACAATCCAGCAAAGCAGCCCAATGAATGTCGGCCAAAAAGCGACGACGGCTTTATCCATCACTAATTCCTTCCATTGTTAAGAACAATGCACGATGGGCCGGGTTCTCGCCATGGGGCGTAACCCTACTCTCACCATCCACGGTAGGGTTCCACCCCATGGCAACGGGCCAGCCCAGACGTTAACTTTCCTGGTAACGGTAAACGAAAACACAACCCCAAAGGAACTGCTATGAATACACTCGAAATCAAAGGCGACTGGAACATCACCAAGGGCAAGCTGAAACAGAAGTGGGCCTCGCTTACGGATGACGATCTCCAATTCGCCGAAGGCAAAGTCGAAGAAGTGTTTGGCCGGATTCAAAAGCGCACCGGCGAAAGCCGTGAAGCGGTCGAAAAGGCCGTCAAGGAAGCCTCCGGCCACTCCTGCTGCAATTAAGCCGCCGCTTGCGCGGGTGGACTGGGGACGATAATTCAAGACCCAGCGCCCGCGCCGATCGCGGTGAATCCGACTTTTCAAGCGCGCTGTCGCCTGCTATCCTGCCGGTGAATCGACAACGCGGTCGCCCATGCCAACAAGCACTCTCACCCCGGAACAGCTCCAGAAGATGGACGCCTACTGGCGCGCCGCCAATTATCTGTCGGTCGGACAGATTTATCTTTGGGATAATCCTCTGCTGAAACAACCGCTGTCGCTCGCTCATGTGAAGCACATGTTGCTGGGACATTGGGGCACCACGCCGGGGCAGAATTTCATCTACGTGCACCTGAACCGGGTCATCAAGAAATATGACCTCGATATGATTTACATCTCCGGCCCCGGACACGGCGGCCCGGCCGTCGTGGGCAATACTTACCTCGAGGGCACGTACAGCGAGATCTATCCCAACATCAGCCGGGATGAATTGGGCCTGAAGAAGCTCTTTACGCAGTTCTCGTTTCCGGGTGGAATTCCTAGCCATGCTTCGCCGGAGTGTCCGGGCTCGATCCACGAGGGCGGCGAGCTGGGCTATTCGCTCAGTCATTCGTTCGGAGCGGTGTTCGACAATCCCGACCTGGTCGTCGCCTGCGTCGTCGGCGATGGCGAAGCGGAAACCGGCCCGCTGGCCACGGCGTGGCATTCCAATAAATTCCTCGATCCGATCACCGACGGCGCGGTGCTGCCGATCCTGCATCTCAACGGCTACAAGATTTCCAACCCGACCCTCCTCGCCCGTATCACCCACGAAGAATTGGAACAGTTGCTCCACGGCTACGGGTGGACGCCCTATTTCGTCGAAGGTCACGAGCCGGCACTGATGCACGAGGCCATGGCCGCGACGCTCGACAAGGCGGTGGAGCAGATCAAAAAGATCCAGCAGGACGCGCGCACCAGTGGCAACACCGCACGCCCGCGCTGGCCGATGATTGTCCTCAATTCGCCCAAGGGCTGGACGGGCCCGAAAATGGTCGATGGCCTGCAGGTGGAAGGCACCTTCCGTTCGCACCAGGTGCCGATCGCTATATCTCCCACAGCACCTCCCGAACACCTCAAACTGTTGGAGGACTGGCTGAGGAGCTATCACCCGGAAGAACTCTTCGATGAGCAAGGCCGGCTGAAACCGGAACTGGCCGAACTCGCGCCCACGGGCGAACGACGCATGGGTGCGAATCCCCACGCCAACGGCGGCATTCTCCTCCGCGATCTGCGGATGCCGGATTTCCGCGACTATGCGGAGGACGTGCCCGCGCCGGGAATGCCCGGCATCGGTGATACGCATGTGCTGGGAAAATTCCTGCGCGATGTGGCGAAGCTGAACAGCGAGCAGCGGAATTTCCGAATTTTCGGCCCGGACGAGACTCTCTCCAACGGCTTGGAAGCCGTCTTTGAAACAACCAACCGCCAATGGGACGCCGGGACAGTGCCGAACGACGAATTCCTCGCGCCCACTGGCCGCGTGATGGAAATGCTCAGCGAACACCAATGCGAGGGCTGGCTCGAGGGCTACCTGCTCACGGGCCGGCACGGACTCTTCAACTGCTACGAGGCGTTCATCCATATCGTCGATTCGATGTTCAACCAGCACGCCAAGTGGCTGAAGGTCACGGCGCATCTGCCGTGGCGGCATAAGATCGCCTCGTTGAACTACCTGCTGGCCTCGCACGTTTGGCGGCAGGACCACAACGGCTTCACCCACCAGGATCCCGGTTTCATCGACCACGTCGTGAACAAGAAAGCTGAGATCGTCCGCGTCTACCTTCCGCCCGACGCGAATTGCCTGCTGTCGGTGATGGACCACTGCCTGCGCAGCCGCCATTACGTCAACGTCGTGATCGCGGGTAAACACCCCGCTCCGCAGTGGCTGACGATGGACGCCGCCGTTAAGCACTGCACCGAGGGCATCGGCATCTGGCCGTGGGCCAGCAACGACCAGGGCAGCGCGCCCGACGTGGTCATGGCCTGCTGTGGCGATGTGCCCACGCTGGAAACGCTCGCCGCCGTCTCCATTATGCGCGAGCACCTGCCCGACCTGAAAATCCGGGTCGTCAATGTCGTCGACCTCATGAAGTTGCAGCCGCAAAGCGAACACCCGCACGGGTTGAGCGACTGCGATTTTGACGAGCTTTTCACCAAAGACAAGCCGATCATCTTCGCGTTCCATGCCTACCCGTGGCTGATCCACCGTCTGACCTATCGCCGTACCAACCACGAGAACCTGCACGTTCGCGGCTACAAGGAAGAAGGCACCATCACCACCCCCTTCGATATGACCGTGCTGAACGAGTTGGACCGCTTCCACCTCGTGATGGACGCCATCGACCGTCTTCCGCAGACCGGCGATCAAGGCGTCTATCTCAAGCAGCAACTTCAGGACAAGCTCATCGAGCACAAGCAATACATCGACAAATTCGGCGAGGACCTGCCCGAAATCCGCAATTGGAAATGGAATGACCAAAGCAGGACACCATGAGCAATCAAGACGGCCAACCAACACGTCCCTACTGGAAACGAATGCATCAAGACTGGCGAGTTTGGGTCGCCGTGTTCTTGATGCTGGTGGCCATGGGGATCCATGTGATGACCGAGAATCTGGCATGGTCGCCTCGCGGGTCGCAGCCGCCAGCGGTCACTAGACTTTCTGCGTACGCATCCAGTCGAAAACGCGCCAATTCCCTCCGAAACGAACCCATTCTGGACGAAAAGCCGCTGAAAAAGGGCTCGATTTGGGTTCGTTTTCCGAAACGAACCCACCGAATCTTTTCACGAATTTCAGCCGCAAGTTCCTTATGCAGTGCTTGTTCCGTAATAAATACCCACGCAAAACGGTGGGTTCGTTTCGTAGAATGGCACATTTCTTTCGCCCCGCGCGTCGCGCCGTAGCTCTCGCGAAGACGGAACTCGAAGTGCAACGGCGGATCGCCCCTCCTCTCCCTTGGGGGAGAGGATTGAGGTGGGGGGTATTTGCATCCTCGCGAAGCGGGCCCGGAAGTTGGACAGCCTGCCTCGAATCCTTTTCGGAGCCTGCTCCGAATTCGTTTCGGAGTTCAATGCTCATCTGTTCCCCGAACTCTACCCGTCCCACCACACCATGTCCAGTAAAATTATCACTTAGCGATAAACAGGCGGACCCCACGCCGGGGCAAACGGGTCAAAACAAACAGTAAAGGACGTGTTGCCCAGATCAGAAGAATGCCTGTCTGTGCCCGCGACGACCGCCGCTTCCGCAGCATTTTGTTGTGGGTTTGTCACTGGTTCCTTCCAAATGGAGAGCGGCTACGGTGAGGTTTTGGCTCCGAAGAACTTGTCGTCCTTCCAAATACCTTCCTCCACCCTGCCATCTGGGTAGGTCATTTTGCCGCTACCATCCTTCTTTCCATCCTTGAACTGACCGATGTATTGGCGACCACCGGGCCACGTAAGAGTCCCTTGACCGTTGTAATTGTCCGTCTCGAAACCGCCAACATATTCCTTCCCATCAGGACATGTCTGCGTCCCTTGGCCGGAAAACTGATTATTCTTATATCCACCAACGTACCTGATTCCACCCGGCACGGTGAGCGCTCCTTGGCCATCCATCATGCCGTTCTTGAACTCCCCAACATATCTGGCTCCATCGGTTTTCGTGAACACGCCTCGGCCAGTTATCACACCGTCTTTGAACTCTCCGCTGCACGTCGAACCGTTCGGATTTGTGAACACTCCTTGGCCAGTCATTCTGCCGTCCTTGAATTCCCCAACGTAGTTCATTCCATTCGTCCACATTCCGATTCCTCGTCCATTGGCCAAGCCGTCTTTCAATTCCCCGACATACTTTGCTCCATCGGGTAGGACGTTTGTCACTTGGGCAACGCAAACAGATGTAAACAGGTAGGCGGTTAAGACCAATGAAATGAAAAATCTGAGTCGCTTCATTATTGTCTCCAGTAAAAACCCATTCTTTTACGCCCAACCAAATTCTGCTGCCGATCCGACTGCGAAGCAAGTCAAACGAGTAAACCGAATCGTTCCGGTGTAATTCAACCTCATATTTGGAATGTTCATATATCCACTCACGTCTCTCACCAGCTCGCGCAGCCTCCGCACGCCGATTACCTTTAGCTTCACCACAGGGAGATCAGGGCGTCCCGGCTGGTATCCCGGCAAAGGCTCCGAATCCGCTTGTCAGCCTTGTCAAAGGTGATACTGTCGATGCTTGTCCGGCAAAATGGTCCGCGATAGTCGCGGGGCGTACAGCTATCTGGAAGATTTCGGGGAAAAGTCCTCCGGCAAGAAGCGATTGGCTTCATCGCGGCAATTACGAAGTGGGGCGTTCAACAAAGGGGCTTGGCCCCGACAAAGAGGTGTGTCGTGAAAAAAGTGCAGTTTCTCTCTGCAGTTGGCTTCCTAATGATGGCGGTGTCGGCGCGCGCGTCCGTGCTGTACTACGATGACTTTCAACAGTTCCCGTCCGGGACTGTCCTCACCCAAACCAACTATTTCCCAAATATCGGCATCGACGCCAACATCGACACAAACCAGGACGGCTTTAACGTACCCACCGTCACCGCTTCCAACCTCCTCGGCAGCGTCCGCGCATTCGTGGACCTCGCCACCGTCCCCTACAGCGCCAACTACCGCGGCGACATCAACGGCGGCGCGATCACCAACCAGGATTTCAAACTCACCTTCAACCTCTGGATCGCCGCCCTCAAGACCGCCTCCCACGTCGGCGGCATCGGCGTGGACATGTTGACCACGAACATTGATTCCATCGACGGCACCACCACCAACCTCAGCCGCAACCCCGTCATCTTCATCAACGACGGCGGCCAGGTCTACGCCTTCACCAACAACGCGGACTCCTCCGCGCCGCTCTCCACCGTCGCGCAGATCGGCTCCTGGAGCGCCCACGTCGGCACCGTGATGTCCAATGCCTTCATCGTGAGCTTCACCAGCAACACCTGGACCTACATCATCAACGGCGTGACCCTGACCAATATGCCGATCCCCCGTTACGTCACCAACATTCTCAATGCCGCCGGCCTTGAAGTCTTCGAGGCCATCTCCGGCGGCGGCGTCACCTCTCTCGGCAACAAGTTCGCCTTCGACGACATCGAACTCACTGCCGGCCCCGCGAACACCAATCAAGATGTCCTCAGCTATATCGCCGCCGCCAAGGGCCAGTTCTTTGACCAGCTTACCGCGGGCGTGCCGACAATGAGCACCACCGGCTGGGCGTTTCACTCGGACATCCTGGGGAGCAGCTCCAACTCCTTGCTCGACGCTTCATTGACGGTTCCCGGTGGCGCCGTGAAAACCCTGCTGCCCAACTCTCCGGGTGACTCCAAATTGGAATTCAATGACCAGTTCACCTCGCAGGCAGCTCTCGACGCGGCCTATCACAGCAGCGCGCCCTACACACTGACCGTCGACACTGCGGACCAGGGCACATTCCGACCAACCATGCTTTTGCCGTCGGATAGCTATCCGACCAACGCCCCGCAAATCGTCAACTTCGCCGCCGCGCAAGCGATCAACAGCACCACCAACTTCGTGCTCCAATGGGCGGCGTTTGCCGGCGGCACGACCAGCGACTTAATCTCGGTCAGCATCGACGATAACCTGGGCAATACCGCGTTCGGCTCCCCGGATGTCGATGCTTCGAACGTCCTTGACGGCACCGTCACATCGATCCTCATTCCCGGCAACACGCTCGCCGCCGGCACTCCTTACCAGGGTCAACTAATCTTCGTCAAAGTGACGAGCACCGACACCAACAGCGTACCCGGGGCACTCGGCCAGGCCGGCTTCTTCAAACAAACAATCTTCTCCCTCGTGACCACCAGCCCCGCGACGGCGGCGGTTGTCTGCTCGCTCGCTCCGGTCATCGGCACGAACACGATCAACACAACTTACACCGCAACCGCGACGGTCACCACCAATGGCACGCCCGCCGCCGGCGTTGTGGTCAACTTCGACGTCATTGCCGGCCCGAACCTCGGCAATAACGGCACCAGCTCGACCGACGGCAGCGGTCACGCCAGCTTCAGTTACTCCAGCGCGGTCACCGGCACGGATACCGTCCAGGCCGCCGGCCTTGTCAGCAGCCTGTCATTCACCGGCACCGCGACCGAAGTCTGGCTCGCCGCCAACATTCCCCCGGTCGCCGTCTGCCAGAATGTCACGGTCCCCACCAGCGGTGGTTGTCAGGCGAACGTGACCGCCGCGCAAGTGGACAATGGCTCTTTCGATCCCGACGGCACGATTGTCAGCCGGGTGCTTAGCCCGGCCGGCCCATACTCCCTCGGTGTGACGCCGGTGACTCTCACGGTAACGGACGACCGCGGCGCCACGAATTCGTGCTCCGCGACCATTACCGTCGTCGACCAAACTCCGCCGATCGTCCTGTGTCCCAGCGATGTGGTGACCAACGTGCTGTTCGGCATCACCAACGCCGTCGTGATCTACCCGGCTCCTGTGGCAAGCGACAATTGCTCGCTGGCCTCGACCAACTCGGCGCCCCCGTCCGGTTCGACGTTCGGCCTCGGCACCAACGTCGTGACGTTTACCGCGGTGGATGCGGCCGGCAATACCAATTCCTGCCACTTCAACGTCATCGTCAACCAGGTGGCGCCCCAGGCCGACCTCGCCCTGACGGCCGCGGCCAATGTCGCAACGGCTTCGTTGAACAATCCTGTCAGTTACACGCTGGTGGTGACCAATAAAGGGCCGCAGGACGCCACCGGGGCGCAGTTGGTGGATGCGCTGCCGGACAGTGTGGCGTACAGCAACGCCACCTCCAGCGCTGGCACGTGCACGAATATCGGCGGCGTGGTCACGTGCGATTTTGGCACGCTCACCAACGGAACGGTAGCCACGGTCACGGTTATCGTGACGCCAACCAACTCCGCTGACGCCAGTGTGTGCAGCGCCGTGACGGTTACGAACTCATTGGTGGATCCGGTGACGGCCAACAATTCGACGAACATCTGCACGCCAGTGGTGATCGATAACCTGGCCGTCACCGCCTTCAAAGCGCCGAAGAAAGTGGCCTTGACCGCCAAGAAACCGAGCGTGACCAGCAAATTGTCCGTGACGATTCAAAATCGCAGCCTGCACGCCGAGACGGTCCCCAACCTTGCGGTACTCAGTAATCTCGTCACCATCACGTTGTCGCCGCTGGGCACGAACGTTTGCTCGTTACCCGTGGCGCAGCTTGTCCCGCCGAAGGCGTTCCCGATCACGCTTACCTCGGGCAAGACCCTCAATATCGCCTACACAGTGACCTTCACCTGTGCCACCGATCCGCTGGCGACAACCAAGACCGCGAACCACAACGACTACCAATACCTGGTCACGGTCCACCACGAAGCCTTGGACGGGATTGCGGACTCCCGTCCCGCTGATGATACCTGCCCGCACGACGCGCTTGGCGTGGATCCGTACAACAAGAAAATCAAAGACAAGGGCTGCGGCGTCAAGAATCCGGACGGCTCTTTTGGACCGGTCGTGACCGACATCATCGACACGCGCGCGCCCTAGAAATCAAGGCTGTCGGCAGACAATGGATAATTTGGCAGCAGTAGGGAATCTGCTGTGGCGGATGCTGTTTCCTTTTTCCAAGCGCTGGGTCAAATGGTGCTCTCGATGAGGTTGCTGTCGATTTCTCATCGCATTGCGGGGCGCATTACGAGCTGTTTCGGGTCGAGGACCACGTACTTGATGTGCTGGCGATTCCACGTGTAGGTGATGTGCACCAGGCCGTCGGACGTTTGGATGACGGCGGGATACGCATACCCATTGTCGCACGGTTGATCTTCGAGTGTGAGAACGTGCTGCCATTTCACACCGTCGGACGAAATCGCCACGTCGAGCGGGTAGCGAACGCCTTTCGTCGGGCGGTCCGGGGGCGGCGCGGAATGATTGTAAACCAATAATTGACGCCCGTCAGCCAGTGTAACGGCATCGATACCGGAATTCGGGTTGGGCAAACCGACCGGCTCCAACGGGCTCCACTTTTTTCCGCAGTCACTCGACCATGTAGCGGCGATCACTCCATTGCGCGTGCGACAAAGGGCCTGCAACCAGCCATCGCGGTGGAAAAGCACGCTCGGCTGGATGGCGTCCAATTTGTTTCCCTTTTCAACCGGCCCTATGATTTCCCAGGTGCGGCCCGCGTCACGCGTGAGTTCAAAATGCACCTGCCAGCCCGCTTCCCCGCCTTCGGTGCTCGAGGGACACAGCCACGTGCCGCCGGCCAGGAGCACCGGCTTGTTCTTGATCGGCCCCAGCACGCCCGCCGGCAGCCGCACCGGTTTGTTCCAACTTTTCCCGCCATCGGCGGAGGTCATCATCATCCCCCACCACGCACTCGGCGAAGGCCCAACCTTGTAGAACAACACGAGCGGACCATCTTTCGGCTGAAATAGCACAGGATTCCATGTCGGCAGTCGCGTGCCGTCCGTCTGCAAACCGTTGGCAACCTCAACCGCATCAAGCCAGCGTCCCTCTTCTTGTCGCGCCAGCCAGATACCAACATCGGGCGCGCCTTCGCGCGTTCCCCCAAACCATGCCGCAACCAGTTTCCCGGGTAGTACCTCAACGATCGTCGAGGCATGGCACTCCGGATACGGCGCATGTTCGTTGATGAATGCGGAGGAGATTATCGCTGGATGTCGCGGCGGTTCCGCCGCGCGTCCAGTGACCGCGAGGAGGAAAAGAAAACCGATAAATCGCGTCTTCATAAATCTCAGGCCGGTGTCGCAACCAGTCGTCTCATCCGTTGCTATCAACTAGCCTTGTTCTCGCTATCCTCACGGAATGGCAACGCGGAAATCGGAATCGTCGGGTTCTTCTGAATAAAATAATCGCACGTCCACTCGCTCGGAAACAACAGGGCCCGCCGTTTGGCGCTGTCGAGCGCCACGCGTACTCCGGTTGGGATCGTCGCCGCTGCCAGCATTTCAGCGGAAACCAGCGGGGAAATCCACCGCAACGTTTTCCACGGGACCTGTTCCAACCGCGAAGCCGCGCCATACTCCGATTCCAAACGGAACTGCACCACCTCGAATTGCAATGGCCCGACAGCCGCCAGTAACGGCACCTTCTCCGCCGCATCCGGTAATTCGAAAGATTGGACCACCCGCTCTTGTAAGAGTTGGCTGAGCCCCGCCCGGAACCGCTTGAAATGCGCGGGCGATGGATTACGCAGGTAGGCAAAACACTCGGGGGTAAACTGCGGTATCTCGTCGAACTGGATCGTCGGATTGGTGCTGAGCGTGTCGCCGATGCCAAACTCATCGTGGCCGACAAGCCCAATAACATCGCCGGGATAGGCCACGTTCACCGTTTCGCGTTCGCGTCCGAAAAGTTTGTGCGAACTGCCGAGTCGCACCTTCTTGCCGGTGCGCGTCTGAATCGCCATCATATCGCGCTCAAACTTCCCGGACACGATCCGCACAAACGCGATCCGGTCGCGATGGCGCGGATCCATGTTCGCCTGGATCTTGAAGATGAATCCCGAAAATGCCGGGTCTTCCGGCGTGATCCACTTCTCTCCCGAACGTCGCGGCGTCGGCGCCGAAGCATGTTCCAGGAATTCATCCAACAGCAACTGCACCCCAAAATTGTTCACCGCGCTGCCGAAAAACACCGGGGTGAGCTTGCCCGCCTGAACCGCCGCGACATCAAACACCGCCCCTGCCCCGTCAAGCAATTCTATTTCATGGCAAACCTGTTCGTAATCCTTGTCGCTCAATACTGCGCGCACCTGCGGATCGGCCAGATCGCGCACACTGACCGGCGCGCGGTACATGCCCCCTGCCGTGCGCTCAAAGAGATGCACCTGCTGGCGGGCGCGGTCAAAGATGCCCTTGAACGCCACGCCGTTGCCCAGCGGCCAGTTCATCGCGCAGGCATGGATGCCGAGCACATTCTCCAGCTCATCGAGCAATGCCAACGGCTCGAGCGCGGGCCGGTCGAGCTTGTTCATGAAGGTGAAAATCGGCACACCGCGCTGCCGGCACACGGCGAACAACTTGCGCGTCTGCGGTTCGATGCCTTTGCCCGCGTCGATGACCATCACCGCCGCATCGACCGCCGTGAGCACCCGGTAGGTGTCCTCGGAAAAATCTTGGTGCCCCGGCGTATCGAGGAGGTTGATGTAGTAGTTCTCATACTCGAACTGCAAGACGGTCGAACTGATGGAAATCCCGCGCTGCCGTTCCAGTTCCATCCAGTCGGAGGTCGTGGCGCGCTGCTGTTTGCGTTGCGTGACCGACCCGGCCAGTTGCACCGCCCCGCCATAAAGCAGCAGCTTCTCCGTCAACGTCGTCTTGCCGGCATCCGGATGCGAGATGATCGCAAACGTCCGCCGCCGCGCAATTTCCTGGAATAAATCAGTCATGACAAATCAACCGTATCCTACCATGAAACAATCGCTCTCATCACTTCCCGATCTGATCCAGTTCCGCCCAGCGGACATAGAGACGTGAAACCTCGGCCTTGGCCGCGGCGTGCTCAGCAATAAGAGCGGGCGCTTCCTTCGCGCGGCTGACATAAAAACCCGGCTCGTTCAAAGTATGCTCCAATTCGGTGACACGCGTCTCGGCAGCCAGAACGGCAGCTTCCATCCCCTCCAGTTCGCGTTGCTCTTTGAAGCTCAACTTGCGCGGACGAGACGACGGCGTCGGCACCGGGACGGCCGCGGCAACTGGCGCCGGCAACCGCTCGCGTTGCTGGCGCTTTTCCAAATAGTAGGAGTAATTCCCGTGCTGGACGAACACGCCAGCGTCCTCAAACGCCACGATCTGGTCACAGATGCGGTCGAGGAAAAACCGGTCATGGCTGACCACCAGCACGCTGCCCTCGAAATCCGCCAGCGCTTCTTCCAACATCCGCAGGCTGGGCAAATCAAGGTCGTTGGTTGGTTCATCGAGCACGATCACGTTCCCGCCGCGCTTCAACACCTTCGCCAACATCAGCCGCGCACGTTCGCCACCGGAGAGATGTTCCACGGGTTCGTTCATCCGGTCATCCGCAAACAGAAACCGCCGCAAATAACTCCGCGCGCTCATGGTCTGGTCGCCGAACACCACTACGTCGCTGCCACCGGCCACTTCGCTCAACACCGTGTTCGTGTCGGTTAGCTGCATCCGCCCCTGGTCGATATAATTGAACGCCGCCTTTTTACCGATGATCACCTTGCCGTCATCGGGCGGACGATCGCCGAGACAGAGACGCAACAGCGTGGTCTTGCCGACACCGTTCCGTCCCACGACACCGGTGCACTGTCCTGGCTTCAACCGGAAAGTCAGGTTGCGAAAAAGCCAGCGTTCGCCCACTTTTGCGCCAGCCTCCTCAAGATCCACGGCGATGTTGCCCAATTTCGGCGCCGGCGGAATCAGCAAATCCATCTCGCGTTCTTCTGGCGGCGCTTCCAGCCCGGCCACCTGATAGAACGCATCCAACCGGTGATGCGATTTCGACCGCTGCGCCCGGACACCAGCGCGCACCCATTCCAATTCAATGCGCAGAAATCGCTGACGGCGGCGTTCCGACTGCTCGGCGATCTGTTGCCGGATCGCTTTCGATTCCAGGTACGCCGTATAGTTGCCCGGATGCGAGTAACATCGGCCGCCGTCGAGTTCAATGATCCGCGTGGCGATGACATCGAGGAAATACCGATCGTGCGTCACAAAAATCACGGCACCCGGAAACCGTTGGAGAAACTCTTCAAGCCAGCGGATCGATTCCGCGTCGAGATGGTTGGTTGGCTCGTCCAGTAAGAGCAGGTCCGGCTGCGCCACCAGTGCCCGACACAATGCTACCCGCCGTTTCTCGCCGCCGGAAAGCGGGCCGACAAGCGCACTCAGCGGCGGCGCGCCCAGGGCGGTGGTGCTGGCGTTGATCCGCGAGGACAGGTTCCAGCCGTCAGCTCTCTCGATCTGGTGTTGTAGTTCGGCCAACTCATCGTCGCTACCGGTACCCGCCTCGTATCGCGCAATCCAGTCCAACAGGTCCGCCGCACCGGTCTCGATGTTCTGTTGCACGGTCCGACTGCCATCGAGTTCAAACTCCTGCGGCAGATAACCGACGCGCAACCCGCGCCGCCGCGAAATCTCTCCGGCGTCCGCAGTCACCTCACCCGCAAGAATCTTCAATAAACTCGTCTTCCCGCAGCCGTTGCGCCCGACCAACCCAACCTTCTCGCCCGGGGCGACGGACAAGGTGACCTCTTCCAGCAACGGCGCCGCCCCATAGGCAAGGGCCAATCCGTTGGCGGAGATCAAAGCGGGTGAGAGCGCTGCCATGGCTTACTCTAGCAGACCCTGCAACTCGCCCCACGTCAACGACTGCACGAAGGCTTCATCGGTAGCGAGGGTGTTGGCGACGAGTTCCTTCTTCTTTTCCTGCAAGCGGACGATCTTCTCCTCCACCGAACCTTGCGCGATGAGTTTATAGGAAGTGACAATGTTGGTTTGACCGATGCGATGGGCACGGGCGGTCGCCTGTTCTTCGACGGCGGGGTTCCACCACGGATCGAAGTGGATGACCGTGTCGGCCCCGGTCAGGTTCAAGCCGGTCCCGCCGGCCTTAAGGCTGATGAGAAACACGGGGATGTCCGGCGATTCCTGAAAGCGCCGCACTTCACCTTGGCGATCCACCGTCGCGCCATCAAGGTAACACCAGCCAATCTCCTGTGCCCGCAACGCGGTCTCCAGCAGCCGCAACAGGCTCACGAATTGACTGAAGACCAGCACCCGGTGGCCGCCGCTGCGCGCCTCCTCGATCAACTCCAGGCACAGTTCCAGTTTGGCCGACGGCTCGTTCCATGTTTTCCCATCACGCGCCGGCAACAGATCGAGATGACAACACGCCTGACGCAACCGGGTCAGAGTCGTCAATACCGTCATCCGCCGTTGCGCCTCACCGCCTTTGCTCGAGTGCTCGAAAACCTCGCGGCGCCCTTGTTCGAGAATCGCCTGATACACCGACTGCTGCTCCGCGCTCATCTCGCACATGGCGACCTGTTCGATCTTCGCCGGTAATTCCGGCGCGACCTCGGCCTTCGTCCGTCGCAGCACGAACGGTCGCAATCGCTGACGCAACCGGCGCAACGCCGCGGCGTCACCAGTCTTCGCGATCGGCGTTTCGTAACGGCTTTGAAATTCTTTGGCCGGACCGAGATACCCTGGCATCAGGAAATCGAAGATCGACCAAAGGTCGTCGAGCGAGTTTTCCATCGGCGTGCCGGTGAGCACGAACCGCCGCGAGGCCCGCAGAGCCTTGGTCGCCTGTGCATTCTGGCTGAACCGGTTCTTGATGTGCTGCGCCTCGTCGAGGATGACCGTGTCGAATTCCCAGCGCGCATACTGTTCGCCGTCGCGCCGCAACAGGGCGTAGGACGTGATCACCAAATCGTGGTTGGCAATGTCCGAGAATCGCGCCTGACGGTTCGGCCCGTGCAGCAAGAGTGTCTTCAATCCCGGTGTGAACCGGGCGGCTTCGGCCTGCCAGTTGGTCACCAGACTCGTCGGGCAAATCACCAGCGAAGGTTTTCCTGTCTTCCGCGCCGCCAGCCATGCGAGCGCCTGGATCGTTTTGCCCAGGCCCATCTCATCAGCCAAAATGCCACCCAGTCTATTCGCGCCGAGATGTTCGAGCCAGTTGACCCCGCTGCGTTGGTACGGGCGCAGTTGCTTGTCAAGGTTGCCGGGCAAAACCATCTCTGGCGGTTGCATGAGCGCCGTTGGCGGTTGCCAGTGATTTTCTTGCGCAGCCTCTTTCAGGTACGCACCAAAGCGCCGCGGAATCCGCATTCCAGTCCCGGTCTGCTGCGCCTCGCAATCGAAAATCACTTCCTGAAATTCCTGCATGGCTTCCGTGACCACGAGCGCGATGCGACCATTCGCGAGCCGCTGATGCGCCACGCCCTTTTGCAGGAGTTGCCGCACCTCGACCGGCGTCAGCGGAGATTCCCCGCGTCCATTCTTGAAGGTCATGTCAACGGCAAGCCAGTCATTGCCGGCGGATCGGATGGCAACTTCGGGGGCGATAATCTCGCACCTCGCCAGCAACGCTTGTAGTCGATCACCGATCACCACTTCCCACCAATCGCGCCAACGGGGAAGGACATTGGCAAGGAAGTGACCCACCACTGTTTCGGATCGCAATGTGTCCCCAAACCCGGCCGCGCTGACCGCCTGCCGTGCGGCGCGCTCCGCCACCGCGTCGCGTGTCCAGTATCGTAACGGATTATTCGGGTCCGGTAACCAGTCGCGCGGCGGCGCACCAGTCAACGCGAACGTGTGACCCGGATACACCGCCTCCAATTTCACACTCACGGCGGCCAATGTGCCGTCCACCGTGGCGCGGATGCGCGGGGTCGCCACGGAGAATTCCAGTTGCTCGAAGGCCACATTGCCGACCACGTCCGCCAGTTGCTCCAACGCCGGCAATTCCTGCTCGTAAAATCGCGGCACTTCCGCGCGGGCAATTGTTCGCCCGGCAATCTCCGGGTTCCCGCGCTCCAGAATTGTCCCATTGAACCGCCACGCCCCGAGCGGCTCGCCGGAGTTGTTGGGAATCGCCGCGGTGCGCAATTGCAGTTCGCCATTGGGTTGGAGATCGAGAAAGACCTTCGGCCGTTCGGCGGCAGTTCGCACGACGAGCGTGCTCTTCTTGCCAAGCATCACTCGTGGGTGACCGGCCAGTGCCGAGAAGAAAATGTCAAAATCCTTCAGCCGCCAGATAGCCGGTACCTGACCGGCGTTGAGTCGCTCGACGGCGCCGAGCAGTTTTTCATCCGCCTCGCCGACAACGTACGGCTTGGTCGGCTGCGATGGAATCGTGTGGAATGGACGAAGCGGGCCGCCATTGAGGCTGGCTTCGAGAATGACCTGGAGCGCGCCGCTGCGCCACGCGTGGCTGAAATTCACCGGCAACAACACCGTCAACTCCAGCGTCGGACTCCCCGTCACGCGGGGAAAGGAGGGTGGTGTTGGTTCAACTGACTTTGGAAGGGCAGCAGGACGCGCCACGTCTTTGTTAAGCCATGCGTACACGAGCGCCACGACGTGGGCGCAGATGATCCCTTCCACGCGCGCCTGGCGGCAACTGCATTGGTTCTCCATGTCGAGCGGACCGTTGCCCAGCTTGAGCCGCGCGGCGACAGCAGTGCCGCCGGCGGTGCGCACCTGGCCAGAGAGTATCGGCGGGTTGTACTGAAGATCGGCCACGCGACCGGCCTCGGCGAGTTGCCGGCCCTCCTTGTCGACGCGCCAATCGCCGAGTTCCTGCAGCAATTCTTTGGTGATAACCGGTGGTGAAACTTCACTCATACGATTCATTGTCAGGCCCGACAGCAGCGGAATGCGGATGACTATCTAAGGCGCTGCCATGCCAGGACCCGGGGCAATGGCAACGCTGGCTTGATAGAAATGATAGCATGTTCACAACCGGGCTCACAAGAAATTGGCGCAAGGAGGCACGACGGGTTGCTGGTTGGCAGCGGTACGATGTGACGATGTGAAGCGCCGGCTAGAATCCCAAATTCTCTGCGTCTTTTGGCTTCAGGCTGAAGAGGTAGGCGACCAGGTCGTCAAGTTCAGGATCCTTGATGGTGCCACGCCACCCGGGCATGTAGAGCGGGGGCGCCGGCTTGGATGCATCCAGGGATACGATTTCGTGCTGACCGTTGAGAATGCGCTTGAAGATCTCGTCCTTCGTGTAGCTGTCCGCGACATACTTGAGACCGGGGACCTGCTGGGCGGTTTTCGCATTCGGATTGGGCACGCCGCCCTGGGCGTCGGGGCCGTGGCAACCCGCGCAGCCGTATTTGCGGAAGACCTCGCGCCCGCGCTCGACCGGACCCATCAGCGACGGGAGACTCAGCGCCACCTTTTGCTCGCGCATGTGCATCAGGAAATCAGTCAACGATCGCGCCTCGGCCTCGGTGAAGCCGAATTTTGGCATCACGGTGCCGGGGGTGACCATCTGCGGGTCTTTGAAATGCGCCACAATCCAGTCCGGCGCGCGCCGCATACCGACGTCGTCCAACGCCGGGCCGACGGTACCGCCCTTGCCGCCGAGCGAGTGGCAGCCGATGCAGCCTTTCTGTTGGAACAGGCGCTGGCCTTCATCGGGACTGGCGATGACCTTCATCGAGGCGTAATACCCCGGCACCATCTCACCGGTCTGGCTAAGCATGAACAGCGTGATCGCCTCCAGGTCCGGCTCGGAAAACTTCTGCGGCGGCATCCCCGATCCCGGCGTGACGGCGGCGGGTGACAGGAAATGTTTCTTCAACCACTCGGACGAGCGACGCGCACCGACCTTGTCGAGGTCCGGTCCAATGATGCCGCCCGTGCCGCCAAGTTTGTGGCAGCCGCGGCACCCACTGTCCTCAAAAATCTGCTGGCCATGCGCCAACTCCGGTGCCGCTGGATTATCGGCGGCTTGATGGCACTTGCCGCAGGACGCTTGAATGTACATCAACGGCAACATCGGTTCATCCCAGTGCGGCACGTTGCCGTGCGCGGCGGCGGTCGTGGTGGCGCGGCCCTGGCCACGGTGGCAGATGGTGCAGCCGAATTTTTCAGACGGATGCTGCTCGTGTAACGGGTGATACGCCAGCGGCTGCGGATAACCGCCGTAGGTTGGATCGTCCACGGCCAAATGGCAGGTCGTGCAACGGTCCACGCGGTTAAGTTCCGGAAGAAGGATTTGGCGGACCTGTACCGGCGTGCTCTCGGCGAGAGTACGCTGCTGGGGCGTTATGGCGCGACGAACTTCTTCCCGGACGAATTTGCGCTGAAAATCCTTCCACTCACGAAACTGGTCCTTGTAATAGCCGCCGACAACCAGGCTGCCGACAACGAGGCCCAGCACCGTGAACCACGGATAGAATTTACGGACCGACTCGTTGGCCATGTCAGTGGCTCTCCGTCGCCGCCGGCGGTTTCTTCCAGGGTTCCTGCCACGACCAGTTGGGGCCGCGGAACAAGCTGCCGATGATCGTCAACACAATCGCCACGAAGAGGCAAATGCTAAAAATGGTGTTGGCGAGGACGCGCTCACGGGCGAACCAGCGGCCGGTACCACGGCGTTGCCGGTCCACATAGGGCAGGAGCACCAGCGTCACCACCAGCAACGTCGGCACGCCGACCCCGCCCCAGAATGCCGAGTGCGCCACCAGTTCCTGCAGGCCGAGGAAATACCAGGGGGCCTTTGCGGGGTTCGGCGGATGAATCGGGTTAACGAATTGCTCCAGCGGCGCGTTCCAGCCAATGGCCAATACCAGCAGGACCGCGACGACAAACATGAACAGCAGCATCTCGCGGAACACCAGATGCGGCCAGGAGAAGACCTCGTCCTCCGGGTTCGCCCCGACCTGCGGCGTGGTACCGCGGGCAAGTTCCATCAGGCCGTAGGTCTTGTTCGTCGGCAAATGGCTCAGTTCGACCTGCGCGACAACATTGCCCGGCTCATCAGGACGCGACAGGCCCCCGTCCTTGCGGACGCGCCAGAGGTGGATGGCGACCATCAGGATCGTCACCGCTGGCAGTACCATCACGTGAAGCGCGTAAAATCGGATCAGCGCCGGTTGTCCGACGACATTGCCGCCCAGCATCAGGTATTTCAACTTCGGCCCGACGACGGGTGCGTAGCCGGAGATGTTCGTGCCGACGGTGATGGCCCAGTACGCGAGCTGGTCCCACGGCAAGAGATATCCCGTGAACGACAGGCCGAGCGTCAGCAGCATCAACGCCACACCGAGCACCCAGTTGAACTCGCGCGGCGGCTTGTAGGCCGCCGTGTAGAATACCCGGCAGAGGTGCAGCACCACGAACAACACCATCAAGTGCGCCGCCCAGCGGTGCATGTTGCGGATGAGCTGGCCCGCGGACACCACGAACTCCAGGTCCTTCATCGAGTCGTACGCCCGCTCGGTGCTCGGCACGTAATAAAACATCAGCAGCACGCCCGTGCCGATCAGGATGAAGAACAGGTAGAGGGTGATTAGTCCGAGGCCGAATGAATAGGACGCGCGCAAGGAGTGCTTGTTGACCTTGGCCGGCTGCATGTGCAGCAGGAAACTGGAGACCATCACTTGCGACCGCTCCAGGTTGCTGTCAGGGAGGCCGACGCGGAAGATCGAGCGGCCAATGCGTGTCCGCTGGAATTTTTGCCAGAGCTGTTTCAGTGGGGAGGCGTTCACAGGACAAAATACCGGTCGGGAGCCGTCGGCTGGCCCTTATCGATCAGGAGGCGTCCGTCCTTGCTCAGGGTCACCAGAAACCAGGTGAGCGCGCGCGGCGCCGGGCCGCCCTTGACGGCGCCTTGATCGTCAAACACGCTGCCGTGGCACGGGCAATGATAGCCGTGCTCGGCGCGGTTGACCGTGCAACCGAGGTGGGTACAGACCGCCGACAGACAGCGAAACGTGTTACCGTTGCGGATGAGGAACACGCGCTCATCCTCAAGAAACGTCACCGATCCGTCCAGATAGTCCTCGGGTTTGTCGGCCTTGAACTGCTCGCTCGGCTCGAATAACACATTCGGCACCAGAAAACGCACGGCGGCCACCGCGGACGCGCCAAAGGCGAACAATCCTGCCAGCCAGCCCAGAAAAAGTTGAAAGAATGCGCGGCGGGAA
>Ga0224557_1001088_pt1 | contig 27321 bp, 16 predicted proteins | sample 714S31014metaG_FD_180677 | JGI IMG/M metagenome (GOLD analysis project Ga0224557, IMG submission 180677) | Peat soil microbial communities from Stordalen Mire, Sweden - 717 S3 10-14 | ecosystem: Environmental > Terrestrial > Soil > Wetlands > Peat | place: Sweden: Norrbotten County, Stordalen... | reverse complement strand
GCGGTCTCACCGGCAATAGAAGTTCAGAACGAATAGAGGAATCCCTTCGAGGAGATACAGAAAAGAAACGGGCTTCGTCACATGCGGCTCACAGCTTCTGCTCATCACGAATTCGCTCCGGCACCTTCCTGAACACCCGGTTGCAAATCTCATAGGCGAGGTCTACCGATTCCTCGATTGCGTTGCCGGTCGGCTCCACCTGAACGTTCACCTGCCGCTCCCGAGCCCACTATTCAAACCACTCCTAGAATGCATCATTCGATCTTGGCGATTCCAGTTTCTTCCTTCGTCAGGTTCGGGATGAGAAATCCATTCCGCAGCCCCGGTAGACCTGCCCTTGACTTCTCAACTGTCACGAACATACTATCTGCTGTTTCCCATAGCATTTCTCCGGCTGGCTGCTTGGCAGTTCTACGTCCGAGGTTGTAGGGAGGCGCATATGTTGGTCGAAACATTTAGCAGGACACTGGGCAAGACAGGACTACATGTGGGCATCGAAAACGTCCAACGCTTTTTCCCAGAGAGCATCTCCGAAATCGACTTACGTTTAGGTCACCTGCAAATCCTATGCACCCTGAATCCTGAATTCTGGCGAGGTATACCTGAGATTTTCGATGAGAGACTGTCCTCTTGGCTTGAGTCGAAGTATCTGCATGGCAAGCCGAATGGAACTCCCGTTCGCTTAGCGATGGTACCGATAGGAACTGGGACAAATATCTTCCGCCTTAGACCTGTTTCTCAAGATGAACAGGGAATTCGAGCAAACTCAAAGGCGGTCGAAAAAGTGCGGGGCGTAATTCCTATGCAGCCATCGCCAATTCACGCCCTCTAAAACAACAGTGGCCGAGGCTTTGCGCCTCGGCCACCGCCGTGGGTTGATTGTAGAACTAAGGACACCGCATCTCCGCGAGTGCCCAGTCATTTTTCACTTATGCTTCCAAGCCCCGATTGCTAGGTGGCTATACCCGTTAACGGGCTTCTTGGGCGATAGTGTCATCGCTCCATTTGAAGAACGGCCACGCTACGCATCGGGTCGATAGAAGCATTACCACGTGAAAGAATGCGATCACATCCCAGCACAAGAATCCTTATTGCCGGGGCAACCTTGGGGTCTGGGACACGATGCCTTAGAATTCAGATGCCTCATGTGGAGTACCGCTCAAAGAGTATTGCTGCATCTTTTGGGTTGTCCTCCTTCCTCTTACGCGATGAATCTACCCCCAGATTCACGAGGAGTCAACGAACTTTAGTTGCAGGACACCCCGTCCGCCGTATCTGCCGCACACAATCTCAACCTTGCGAGTTTAAGAGTCCGTCCGAGAAACAGTAATGCACCGGGAAGCGTTCGCCCTTGTTCATGGACGCTTGAGGAATATGAAGTAGAAAGCTGCGAACACCATGACGATGCCTATATTCACTGTCAGCCGTTCCCAGAATCGGTTCCTGAAGAAAACTAAATCTACACTAACTATGACTGCCACCATCGCCACCACGTAAAGCATGACAGCTACCCGTCTGCCCATTTCAGTCCTTAGTTCAAACGTAAATCAAATCAGGCGCAAGAGCGAGTTCTCGGACGGACCACTGTGGGTAACCGGCCTCCGGGGCGTGCTGGTGGAGTACGAGTTGTTCGGCTCCTCGCCTGATGCCGCCCTTGATGGGAGCCAATAACGGCATCCTGCGATAGCAACCGGACTGAGAATTCTGGACGCCCCCGACGCCAATAAAATGCTTCATATATATAGTGTCGTTCGGAGGGAGTTTTCGCGACAAGCTGGGAAAAATATCTTTGCGGTCGCCCGTGGCTCAACACGATTTGCCGTGCCGAAGCCCTCCACAAACTCCTATCGCATAACGCGGTCAAGAATCATCCGAGCCAGACCCACGCTGTCAGCGACGACCGATGTCAGCCGGGGTGATGGTCTACTGATGTCAGGCTCACGAGCCAAGCGGACAGCCGCAATGATTGAGGCAGCAATAACGATGGTCGAGGCGAAACGGTCTTGAGTTCGTTTGTCCTGTTCTTCTCTCGCAGTCGCCCTCTTCATTTCACCCACGGGCAGACCTCCGCGTTGCGCTGCTGATGGTCAGTAGGTGCGAGAGAGTCCCTCGGAATATCTCTGTCGGCAGGTACCGGCGCTTCGTTCGACACAGCGGACAGTCGGCAACAATCCAACTGTCTGGTAGGGTTTCGACCGGGGCGGGGATGGTCTCGCCACATCCCTTGCACCGAACGGCGAAGTCGCAGAGCCGGGGTTGAGGCAGGTTCCACACAGGAGCAGTATAGGCGAACAAAAGGCGAATTTATGCACAGCCGGGAAGCTATATTTGGTAGCCATTTTAGTAGCCAGTGGTACCGGAAACCGATGCATTCCAATGCACATCCATGCACACCAAGTCATTGAAATATTAACGAAACTGTCTGTAAATACCTCTTCGTAAAGGGCTTAAAACGGACTCAAAATCCGCCGGCCCTCGCGGCCATGGGGGTTCGACCCCCCCTCCCGGCACCACTTGAGCTTGTATTATCTCCTTTTTATTGTGTTGTTTAGGAGAACGATTCTGTTTTTCTGATGAGGCCAGTGTGGCAACGATCCGATTTCTGGGTACAAATTCAGGTACAGAGCGTATCTCATTTGTTTTCAGCGTTAAGCGAGACGCCCCCACGATTGGATGATGCGATCTACGCTCTCCTAACCCACATTACTGTTGATTTCGGAATGCGCAGCGGACTCAGGATGCCGGCATTTATCGGCCTTGCGCTTGGATTTAGCCTTCGGCAGAGAGCTTTGCCATTTTGAGCGACCATCTCACTCGCTCTGCAATGAACATGGCGAACGGCCTCGCATCTACATCGATGCTCGCGCGGTCCAAAGCGTTCAAATACACTGCGCGATCCTCAACGCGAACCACCGTCCATGGATACCCGCCAGATGCCAGCAGGACATTCATCAGAAAGCGTGCCATGCGGCCATTCCCATCGGGATACGGATGAATGTAGCCAAAGAGCCAATGACCGAGTACTGCCCGAACCGACGGCTCAGGTTCGGCTTCAATCAAATCGAATAACGCGGGCATGGCATCGCGCACCGCTTCCCAACGTGGCGGAACATACCTGGAATTTCGCAGATAGACAGCATCGTTGCGATAGCCAGCCAGGGCCGAGGCCGGGATGAGGCCGGAGACAACACAGGGTTCAAAAAGTTCTCTGTGCCAATCCCTGTGGTCCAGTCTGGCAATCGCTCCCGCGTTTCCGCCAGCCAGCACTTTGGACACGCTGCCCTTCACTTTTTGGAAGGCTTGCCAATACCCACGCGCGGCCAGCGCATCTCGGCTTTGTCGATCTGCCTCTTGATGCGCTGGGTCCCAAGCCCCCGACATTACCCTCTCAATCAACTCAGGATTTACGCGGTAACCTTCGATAGAGAGGGAATGATACGCATCGCTCTGATAAATGCCATCGACAAAATTCAGATATGCCGTCTGGTTCATGGGCAATCGAGGTGGTTTGGGGAAGTTTTCGAGCACTGCATCCCGCGATGCTGACCAGATAGCCTGAAGCCGGCCGACGATGGGCGTGTCCGCAGGTCTGCCAATTGCGAATACACGCTGGGCAGTTTCAAACGGGTCTGATTCTCGAACGTCATACCCTGCGGCCTTCATCGTCGAGAGAATTTCGTCAGCCTGTACTGCGTGGTTCACACGCCGCAAGGCACCAGCCAGACGTCCCGCAATAGCGGAGTGTCCTCCGTCCAGCAGAGGTCTGAGCAGTTCAGATGCATCGCGGACGCTCGCTAGCACAACTTGGGTTTCAATCGGGTTTCGAATGAAAAAGGACTCAGGTACTCGAATCAGCGCGGCGACAGGAGAAAAGAGTCGCAGGCCACCACTGACGACCAAGTCTTCGTGTGCGATTGATTGCTGCTCCTTCAGATCGTAAAGCGAGGTGCGAAAGAGAAGCTCGATCGTATTGTTATGGCCTTTGGGGCTATAGACAATGACCTGAGACGGAATAATGGTATTCTCCGCGTGCAGTAGCAGGGACTGTTCCGGCGAGAGATGCCAGTCTTCTCCGAAACGCTCTTTGCAATATTGAGCGCAAAATCCCCAAAAGGACGCGAACCACGGCGTGCTGTCGCCGGTCTGCGCACCAGGGCTGGAGGAGATAAGCCAGCCTTTCATCACTGACAGCAGGAACCCATGCTTCAAGAGTCGATCTCGATGAACCCGGCTCAGTTCGCTCGACTGAAAGACGCGCCGCCCGCCCTTTTGGAGTCCTTGAAGGATGCTCAGTGATGCCGCGAGCTTTTCATTTGGCGCCGCCATGTGCACTCCGTCGGGCTGACGCACGTTTATAGTGCCGTGCAATTAAGAGTATATAGAGACGCGCAGTTGCAAGTAAATTACGCATTGCAATTGCAAGTATTTTGGGGCGGAGAACGACGATTTGCAGGCTTCCCCAGCCATATTCGACTCCAAAAGGAGGACGGAGAAAACAGCGGCGCATATTGCCTACAGATTTGCCTTTGCCAGCCGTCGCAAGAAGGCGCCCTTGGCTGCATGTGTCTTGCGAAGCTCCTCCATCGTCAATTGGAACCCGGTTTCATCTCCTTGGCGAACAGCCAGGTCATGCAGATCCACTAACAGAATCACAGCCCGCTCGTAATCCTTCGGCTGCCGCTTCTCGATATACGCTTCCACCTGCTTCCAGACCGCCTTCTCGCGCTTCGCCAGACCTTCGAGGTACACCGCGCGATCCGCCTCGTCCTTCGCTTTCTTCCGCGCTGCATCAGCCGCTCGCTTCGCGCTCAGTTCTCTTGCTCGCTCATCCGCGCGGACACGAGCTGCTGTCAGGAGATCTTTCACTGTGCGCCGTTCGATCGCGCCGTGACTCGCCGCGACGGCGTTCTCCTGCTGAAAGCGTTGCAGAAGTTCGAGCCTGCTCCTATCACTGGCCCCTGACAGAAAGTAGATGAGCAGGTCATCCTTTTCACTCGCGGGCAAACCCCGAACCCAGGTTGCAAGTTCCTTCCGCGACGGCCCTTCCTTTAACGGCGCAGAAGCGGAGGCCGCAACTTCGACGAGATCCTCATCGATTCCAAGAAACTCGATTAACGAATCAAGGGGCGCTGACAATTCCCCCAGGCCGGCTGGCACCAGGGGCTCCACCGCATCTTCAGTGAATTCGTGACACTCCACGCTGTGCAGCCATCCGAGATAAAGGCAGCGAAGATCGCCCCGAAGCAGATCGGAGCGCAGAGAAACCAACGATCCCACCCAGCCAGTGCCATCATCCCAGTCGCCCTCGGGCTCAACGTCAGTTTCAAAGCTGACAATCACGAACCTTCCGGCACTTCGAACATGCGCGGCCTTCCTTGGAAGAATCGACTTGAGATGTTCGAAGTCGACCAGTTCCTGGGGCAAGCGAAGATGGATTTCTCGAGTGCCCCAATTTGCCACATAGACAAATGCATCGAAATACTTTTCCAAGAGTTTGATCGGGTCGGCTTTCAAGTCGCCCCACTCGTAGTGATTCGTAAAACTCGTTGTGGTAATTACGGCGCGTGTGGAGATGGCGCGAAGGGTTGCCATCTCGGTCTTGGTCAGCGCGTGGTCAATTGCTTTGAAGTCGTAATACTGGTATTCGCTCACTTATAACCCTCTGCGCCAATGGCTGTATGCCGCGATCCACTCCGCGCCTGCCGGTATTGGCTTGGGCAACGGAAGATCGAGGATTTCAATCCTCTGCTTGACTGCGCCCCGTTTGCAGACCGCGACGATTCGACAATCGCGCGTCATATCCACCTTTTCCACAACTGCCTCAACGCCCAGGATGCTGACAGAGAAGGGCAGCGCAAGATGCTCCTCAATCATCGTAAAGAAGCCGCCCGTCTGTTCTTCGTCACCGTAAGCATCCACCACGGCTTCTTCAATCAGCGCTTCTAGTCTGGCCTTGCTGAGAGACGGAAGGTTGGCTTCCGGCTTCCGTTTCAGCTTGCAAATATCCAACTGAACCACCGCGCGCTTGCTTTGCTTCTGCGTCATATTGCTCCATGCAATTCGAGAGTATCCGTGCCTGGTCTATTCAGCCCAATCGTTTGCCGCTCTGCTCCCAACAGCTCATAGGGCGAGTTGCAAATCCGGTAGCCGATAACACTGTAACCTTTTAGTCGGCGCGCATACATCCTTGCCAGCATGAGGACCTTGGAATCTACATAGTCGTAAACCCGGACAACGCGCTTCGCATCGTGAAGCCGATGAAGGCGCCCGACATACTGCTGCAACGTACCCTTCCATGAAATGGGCATTGCCAGAAACAGGGAATCAAGGCGAGCATCGTCAAAGCCCTCTCCGATGTAACTTCCCGTTGCCAGGATGACTCTTGGATTGCCCTCTGGAACTGCCGCAATTGCATCCGCGATTGACCGCCGCTGCTTTTTCCCCATGCCACCTTTCAGTACAAATACGTTTTCAACCTTTCCATCGAGCGCAGTCTCAAAAAACTTGAGATGTTCGGTTCTGGCGGTCAGTAGCAGCGGCGAGCATCCATCTTGTACGGCGCGCAGCAGATCGCCGACGATCAGTTCATTGCGGGCTGCGTCATCGACAAGACCAGCGTACAATTCCTGAATCGTCGTGTCAGCCTGTTCGGGAGGAACACAAAACTCTGTCAGGCGCGGGATTACCTCATGCTCGAATGGAGAGGAGGCAGTCATTGAACGGGCACTGAGCTTGTATCGTATCGGACCGCATTGCATATAGATGATAGGATGATGCCCGTCCTTGCGCTCAGGAGTTGCAGTTAGGCCAAGAACATACTTTGCCTTGACCTGTTTCATTACCTGCTCAAAGGTGAAGGCGGACAGGTGGTGGCACTCATCCACGATGACCTGACCGTATTCAGCGACGAAGTCTTTCACTCCTGCTTTGTCGTGACTGCTCTGGATGATGGCAACGTCTACGCATCCACTCGGATCATTCTTGCCGCCGCCAATTTGTCCTATCGATTTTCCCGGGAGATTGAGGAACATCGCTAAGCGTGCCTGCCATTGATCGAGCAATTGCTGCCGATGGACCAGCACGAGAGTGTTCACTTTCCGTTGTGCAATCATCCAAGCTGCCAAGGCCGTCTTTCCAAAAGCGGTAGGAGCGCAGAGAATCCCATCGTCGTATTCGGCGATCGCGGCGGCAGCGTCGAGTTGCGCCGGCCGCAGCTGTCCTGAAAAGTTCACCTCTATCGGATGGCCTGCGAATCGCTCATCACGGATCACCGGCTTGATGCGGTGTGCTTCAAATAGCTGCTCGACCTCTGCTATACAGCCTCGCGGCAATGCGATGTAGCTGGCGAGATCTTCGCCACATGCGATGACCCGTGGCTTATTGAATGTTGGAAGCCGCATAGCCTGGGCTTTGTAGAACTCAGGATTCTGAAAAGCCGCCAGGCGTAGCAGCCGATTCAACATCGCGGAAGGTAGCCCATTTTTTTCTACATATACAAGATTCGACCGGACAATTTGCGCCTGCGCTGGGAAAGGCCCAGGGATTTCACGTTCCGCCCATGCCTTTGACGGAGGCAACGCCCAAGGATCAATGTCCTCATCTTCGGCATTGTTGATTCTGACACCGAGGAGGTTTCCGCGCTTTTGCGCTTCCAGCACAACAGCTTCGACGGCGTCAGCAGACATTCTCTTGACGCTTGCCAAAAACTCCCATTGATCTGGATATGGCTGGAACTCTCCATCAACAAAAACGCTGTTCCTGTTTGCGCGGGGAACCTTTTGCAGAGGAAGAGCTATCAGGTTGCCAAACCCACCTTTGGGCATGGTGTCCTGGTTGGGAAACAAGCGATCATACGAATCCAGCCCCAACTGGTGGCGGGATTCCATGGTTCGAGTCAGGATTACGCAGCCAAGTTTTCTCGCGTTCGAAGCGGGGATTGCTCGTTCAAAAAATATCCAAACATGGCCACCCTTCCCTGATCGTGAGCGTTCCAATGCGGCCGGCACGCTCAGTTCGCTGCAGGCGGTTAAAAACGCAGCGGTGTCTTCCTGCCATGCCTTCTTGTCGAAATCAACTGCAAGCAGCCAGCATGTCTCATCCTGCAGAAGCGGATAGACCCCAACCGTCTGTTCACCGACAAGATGCCCGTGAATAACATCATCAGTGAGCGGCCAATATGTTCGCGTCAGGCGATCGACCTTCTTGCGGTCTTCATCTTTCGCGCTCAGATAGGATTTCCAGTCGCGATCCGCTTTGGGCATGTATCCAGATCGCCCGTCGCTACTCTCCCAACGAATGGCGTAGATATCTTCACGGCCACGGAAGAGGCTGCGAAACAAAGCGATTCGCTGCTCGGCCGTGGCTACTCCAGGCTTCCTGACCTCAGGCGCAGCATTCAAGGCTTGAGGAGGATGCAAAGCTGGTTGTGCTGCCTCTGGAATTGGTATGCTGTGAGCAATCAAAAGGCTTCGCAAACGAGCGTTCTCTTCCAGCAGCCGACGAACTTCCACGGCGGAAGCAGCGGAACTCAATAGTTTTTGATTGACCGAGTTCATGCTGGGCTCCGTTCAGATACTCTCGTGTAATGACAGCAAAATGATCGCACATTGCCGGGAAGCGTCTATCGGTTTCAGCTGCACAGCCTTGAGTGTCAGGGAAAATTGTGGCTGGGATTGGTCCCTAGCATCCCGCAATTGGCCAGACACTGTCTGGCCAATTTGCGAAGGTTGGGACTTGTCCAGTTGCCCGGTGGATAGTACTTTGAAGTCGTGTTGCAAATGCGGTACGTTTTGCAGAATGTTGCATTACGTCATTACAAGTGATTAAATAATGATGGTTTGACACAATGAGCACGACAAAGCCAATTGCGAGAACCATGCAGTACGTCAGCCGGAAGGGAATTGTGAGGCCTCGCGAACTGGAGGCTCTCGGCATTCCGCGCGAGTACTTACTGCGTCTCTACCGTCAAGGAAAGCTGAGCCGAACCGGGCGCGGGATCTATACTCTGCCAGACGCGGCGGTCACGGAACGTCACTCCCACGCGGAGGTATCGAAAAGGGTGCCGGAAGCAATCCTGTGCCTGCTCTCGGCGTTGGCCTTTCACGAATTTACGACGCAAAGTCCGGCATCTGTCTGGATCGCTCTCGGCAAAGGGGCAAGAAAGCCTGCCATCCTGTCGCCTTCACTCCGTGTGGTGCGTCTCACGGAATCTTCGCTCTCCGAAGGCGTCGAAAAGCATACTGTTGAGGGCGTGCCTGTGCGCGTTTACTCAGCCGCAAAGACCGTAGCGGATTGCTTCAAATTTCGCAACAAGATCGGCCTGGACATCGCCATCGAGGCGCTGAAGGACTGCCTTCGCCAAAAGAAGGCCACCATCAACGACATCTACCGTTATGCCAAGATCTGCCGCGTGAGGAACGTCATCCGTCCCTACATGGAGGCGCTATGACCCGCGAAACTGCGAAGAATCCCGCGGCGCCAGTTTGCTTGCTCTGGCGCATAGCCTTCACTGAACCGAACGGCAATGAGCTGCGAAAGCGTCGAGCTAATCTCAATAGCGAGGGACAACTCTCGATTGTCGGGTACAAGTTCGGGTACAGCCATCAGTTTGGCTTGATTACGGATAATTGAGCTAAGTTGCTGAAGGGCAGTCACTTGTGGATATCCGACATTACGCTCGATTTCGCTTATTTATCATAGACTTACGGTATTCTTGAGAGACTCAAAATCCGCCGGCCCTTGCGGCCATGGGGGTTCGACCCCCCCTCCCGGCACCATACTTAAGATATTCAAATTGAATAGGTTGCACAAAAATAGCCTCCTGGGTATGGGAGGCTATTTTTGTGTCTTAAAACCTCTGGTGCATGTAGTGGTGCATGTTGGGGTTTTCAGTGCTTGTAGCCAAGGGTTGTGAGTCTCTCCAACGCAGATTGCTGGTGCTTAGGCGAAAGATGGCTATAACGGGCACTCATGGTGATGGTCTAGCGGCCATTCGGCCGGAGCAGGTAGTTCCGGCACTCTCCAAACACGCTGGTGGGCCTGGGTGCACTTTACCGATTGGTTCTGGGAGCAGCGGAGAAATCCCGGCTCAGGCCAAGCTTCGTAGCTGCTGCGTCCAGTTCGGCCTGAGTGAAGAAGAACTGATTCTTTGGGTTGGACTTTGGGTAGAATCGGATGACGATCTCAGGTTTTTCGACCGAGTCGTTCTTGCCGTCGTGAAACGGATATCCGAGATCCTGCAGTAAGTGAAGCGATCCTTCGTCGCCGGTGGGATTGCCCGTATCTCCGACGATAGCGAACACGCTCTTGCGCGTGCGCTTTGAATAGACAGACGCAAAGTCACCCACCCTTACACCGCGCCGCCGAGCCACGTCGCCGCGAACGACATAATTGATATTGCGGGCGTCGACGTAGCGCCGTGGATTCTTTTCATTTTGATTCTCAATATCAGTAAAGGCAGTCTCAGAAATGTAATAGCCCGGGAAAGGATCATTTGGGCCCTGCAGAATTGGGCGACTGTGTTCGTCAATCAGATAACCGACGATTTCCTTGTTAGCGCTGTTGAGGTAATGGGCATTCAGGAGGATGTCGAGTGTCTGCATGCCCGGCGGACCGTAGGCATTAGGTGCTCCATCTACATCGACATCCATACGATGCGTCAGTATTTCGAAAAACGGGTACTGCTTCCCATTCTGTGCATGCGAGGCGACCGTGACGCTTAAAGCGAAAGCCAAGGCGATGGCCAGGAAGGGATTCACGAATCGGCAATTCGGCAAATCTGCTATCTCCTGATACCGAACGACTGAGCCAACCATGTCAAATCTGGCCCAGGTGCCGGGATCCAGTTTCAGCGTTCATAACCGTAATCATATTTCGTTCGTATTGTGTTCTCGCCGCGTGATCCGGGGCGAATGACCGTCGACTCAGCCCCAATCCGATTTTCGCACTTTCGGTAATCTCCGACGGTGCCGGGCAAGACATAAGTCATTGCCAATCCAGAAGACGCCCTTCATGGGTTTCCCACCAGCGAAGTATTTGGATAGTAATGCGAGAGAATATCGCGAAAGCCAGCGCCCGACAAGGCCATTCCGGCGGCGCCATGCTGGCACATTCCAATGCCGTGTCCCACGCTGCGACCTTCGAGGCTCCAGCCGGCACTGTCGCCAGTGACATGGAAGTCGCTGCCTGGAATTGCACTCCAGCCCCATTGGCGCGCCTCTCGAATCCTTTGACGTTCATTTCCTGGCCGAGGAAAAGCTTCAGCGTTGCCAATTCTGGTCCGCCAGATGTAAGGATGCTGCCGGCACCAGGCGCAAGCAACGGCGTAATACGGATAGCCCTCGCCCGGCTCCATGCCGGTATCGAGCAAGCTGCGCGTCTCACCGCCGCAGCGGCTCGAGTAGAGAGCTGCCACCGGCTTGTCACGATATGCGATAACCAGTCCGCGTGTCTCCTGAGCGGCCCGCGAAACTCGGCTGCCCATGGGCGGAGGAGATTTGAGGAACTGGCAATGGGTGGTATCGCAAAAATCGAAATCAGCATGCCTCGCGCCTGCAGCAAGAAAGGAACGGGCAGCTACGGCTTGCGCTTTGAGTGCTTCCGTCGAAGTGCTCTCCTCCATTTCGGCTGCGACAATTGAGGTCACCGCAGTTTCGCGATCCAAGGTGGCCACTGCAAGCAGTTCACTATTGTGCGCGAGAATGGTGAGCTGGCCGACGTAGATGCGTTGGAGTTTTCCCGGTACTGTGAGCCGGAAAGCGATAGGGCCGCCATCTCTGGCGGCGGCGATCCAACTGTTGGCTGAGCGTGAGCCGACTACAACACTGACACCTTCCGCGCGAAAGACCAACTGACGGTGGCCGGGCTCGCCGTTCAGCGGCCATGCCGGAGTTTGTGCATCTCCGTTCGATGTGACGGAGAGAACCGCTCCTCCTCCTTGTTCGAGCACGAACTCACTGGGATGAAAGAGACCGAGCAGTCCAAAACGGACTACCTGCTTCAGTTCCCATCCCGATGAGGTAATTGGGAGAAGCAAAGGCGCGACACAGGCGCAGAGTCGACTACCCAAGAGCCAGTTAGCCCCTCTCCGGATGAAGGCACGTCTGTCTGCTGTGTTCGAGTTGGCTGTGAGTCCAGTCATCGCTTAGTTGCCCGCTTGGAGAGCGCGCAGCATGGCGCCGGCAATCTTTGCACTCTCAGCGCCGGTTTTGCCGTGGGCGCGCACAAGCAACAACAGCCGAGGCTGTGCGGCAGGGTAAAGCACTACTGTAAATCCGTCCGCTGCCCCTTTTGGTGTGTGTGAGCAAACCGCCGTTCCAGTCTTGGCGAGTGCCGCGTCTGGGCCCAGCGCTGCATCGACTGCCCGCCCCGTGCCATGTGCCGCCGAATCAAGCATACCCCGCACAACTCTGCCTTGTACGGGCCGTTGCTGTTCCTTTTCGAGTTGCAGGTATGCCCTGGCCACGGCCAGCGGCGATTCTTTCCACTCAGATCCGAGACCTATCAGGCTTTCGGCTGCAGTTGTTGAGGCGGGGCCGGTAAGTCCGTAATGGGCAAACGTCTGGGCAGCTCGGCCACGATTCAGTTGTTCAGCGAGATCAAGGAAATACGTATTACAGGACTGTGCGATCGCTTCCTCGAGTCCCAGAGTTCCGTGCCCTGACGGAAGCCAACAGTGGGTTTCAGTCCCCAGGCATCGCACTTTGGGAAACTCGTTGTTGTGCTGTTCTGCGTACGCTAGAGCGAGGAACGGCTTGACCAGCGAGCCGGGAGAAACGGCCGCCTCCTCGTGTTTGTTCTGCGAAAGCCACCTTTCGGCAACCACATTGCCCGATGCATCCATGAGGAGCCATGAGATATCCGGATTTGCAAAGTCGCGCTGGAGGCGAGCTCTTGCCGCCTGAGAAAACAGTTGCTGATCCGGCGGGTTCTGAATCGGTGCGGATGTAGCATGGCTCACTAAGAGCGCGGCCGCCAGCGGGACGCATGCGAGAAACCGCTTCCGCGCCAATGGGTCAATCAAGACTGGTTGCTCTAACATGGAGGGCCTCACAATCGGCACAACCTCATTCCTACCATTGGTAGGTAACCGTTTGCGTGACTTTGGCTCCCATGTCTCTTTCTTCAATGCGCTCTGACGCAACAGTATTAAAGAAAGCGCGGTCGAGACTGGAGACATTGCCGGAGAAGAATGCAGGAGATTGACCGTCGCGCGCTGCCGCTTGTTGGCCGCCTGAGCCGCGGTGCCCGGCGAGATCAAGCTGCGCCATTAGCGTGCTGAAGTTGGACTGTTCCCGTGCAGGCCGAAAGACTGCGGCGTAGGTGACACCTTCGCTTGTGCCGGCTGGGGCGGCGCCGGAGCGGGATGCAAGCAGATGCTGTAGCAGAGGGGTGTCATTTGCGAGGAACAGCTGTTTCCCATTGACAGCGGCGTAGAGCGGCAGAGCGCCATCAAGCGCCAGATATTCTCCGGAAGCGCCGGAGTGTTTTACCCAGTTCGTACCAATTTTTCCAGCAGTGAGATTCGTTGGGAGAGCTACGGTGAGCGCCGAGCGTACGGCGGCTTCATCCCAGACCTGCGGCGCAGAGACTACCATCGCAGTTTGAAGAGTGACAAAGACGCCGCTTCCTGAAGTGATGTCCTTTTGCGGAGAACGCGATGAGTATACTTCGAGCACGGCGTCTGGCTGCTGGGCTGCGAGTAGGGTTCGTAGAGACTGAAAAACATCAGAGCGCGGCGCTGAAGCGGGTGCCTGGTCGATAAAGACATCGAGTTGAGAGGCGCTGCCTGCGTTGTTTGCCACGGCTGCTGAAGGCGCTGAAGTAGCGGTCGCCTGAGATTGCGCAGGCTTGAGCTCAAGCAGATTGTCACGAAGACTCTTGAGCAAGTCCTCTGTATTGGGTGAGGCCTGGGCCTCATAGAAGGTCGCGTCTGCGGGAGCCAAACTGGCCAGAGCCCTGATGTCGCCCTGAGCAGCAGAGCTCACCCCCGGGCGGCGTAGCAGCATCCGCTCTTCACGGTAACTTTGCCCGCTTCGATAGAGGTCACTCACTGCCGCGGTGTACTGCTTCATTTCGGTGATGTTGTTCTGTGCCCAGTAGCTGCGAAAGTACGGCGTTCGGACAATCTTGTCGAGATCGAGCACCATGCGCAGATCGCCGCGCTCACCCTGAGCATCATGGACCACTTCCGCATACCATCCTTCATTGGAGAGGCTATGGGAAGCCGTTCCCGCGAGCTGGTCAAGAACGCCCGCCACGAGATCGTCCCTGGTGCCCAGAATCAGCCAACCGTCTTTTGACGCGAACGCGGCAATGCGCGACGACTGCGCATCCTTGTGCACATAGAAGGCTGTTCCAGCCTCTGTGCGCTGTTCAAACTTCGATCGTGTCTGCCATAGCGGAGTGTTCTCGATGTCCTGCTGGTCGAGCCGAGTTACATAAACGAATTCGAGGTTTCCAATGTCGTAGAGGCCCAGGCAACTTTCCTTTCCGGCGACCTTTTCGAGCAGGCTGGCATCCGTTGGAAGTCCGGCTGCCGCAGAGAACTCATCTTTTGCCTGAGACAGTCGGCTGAAGAGCCGGGAGTTACTAAATTCGGCATAGTTATCGCTGAGGAGCCAGGTGCGTTTTTCCGGCGAAGTATTCCAATCTTTGAGCAGTGAGGAAAAGTCTCGCGCTTCAATGGAGAGTAACGCGCCCTCGGGGAGCAAAGCCGGCAACTGCGCAATAGGCGCCGCGGCTTGCTCAAGCTGTCCAACGGCGAGGACCACGCCGCAACCGACCAACAATATTGCGGCTGCACTCAAGAGACGATGTTTCATTCCGCATTCCCTTCCTGATTGTTTGCCGGTTTGCGAGGAACAAACACCATGCCCGGCAGCAACCGTGGGCGCACAACTCTGTCCTGTTCCAACTCCGCATGGATCCTGGGAGCGCGCGCTTCGTTTTCCTGCTCGCGTGCCGCATTTGTTTGCAGACGCTGCTGCTCGTCATCAAGCGCTCTTCGTCGAGCAGGGTCCTTCTCCAGCGGCAGGGCATTTGCCGCCAGCGTTAGCGCATCATTATCCTCGTGACGCTTCTCTCTCGCGTGGATTGCAAACCAGGTGAGCCTAGCCGCATCTTCCGGCTTCAGTTCTGCGTCCGGCGAGGCAGCGTCAGGAAGCTGGTAGCGTTGGCCATAAAAACTTCCGCCCTGGAGAATCGGCTCGGCAGCCACCAGCGCACGGGCGTCCAGACCTGCTCCAAATGCCGCGGTTAAATACAGGAGGCGCATATCCGCATCATTCGGAGCAGTGGCGAGACCGGGTCTGAGAATCTGTTCCCGAACTTTGTCGTCGGAGGCGCAAACCGATGCAGCCACTCGCGCTGCAACAAAGTAAGAGTGGTTTACCTGTTCCGTGCCCGGGCAGCCGTTGTGCGCAAGCAGATCGAGTTCTGCGCTCCCGCTTGCAGAGTTTGGCGCACTATGTCCTTTCAAGGCACGGGCCGCTGCGAGTCGTTGGGCATACGTTGCCTGAGGATCGGCGGCCGCCGCAGCCAGTGCTTGCAAGGCTGTTTGCGATTGCGGATTTCCAGCCAACGTCGCGACCGCAAGACGAACCTTGTAGCCGGCATTCCACGGAAATGCCTGGGCCAGCATTTGCAGGAAGCCAATGGCTTCCTTGGAACGGTTACGCGTCTCCAGAAGATTTGCAGACGCATCCGCGTCTGCATAGGGATCGCGGCTGACCAGCGTCAATCTTTTGAGCAGGGTTACCGCGCCAGGTGTGTTGTTCTCGTCCAGATCGATGGCCGCAAGACCAAGGAAGTTGGGCGCTGTCAACTGCCGCGCATCAAGAGCCTGCTCATAGACAAATCGCAAAACGATTCGCTTCGACGGTTCGCTCAACAGGTTTACGGCATTCCTGAGGTCGTTGGATGCCGGTGCACTTTCCGGGTGCTTCCTCCACTGCGCTATAAGTCGTGCAAGGCTGCCATCTGCGTCGGCTATTCTCAGGTCTGCACCTAGCCAAGGCGAAGTCCTGCGCTTCTGATCAGGAATACGTGACAACTCGGCACGGGTCTCAGCAAACTTTTTGTCATCTAGAAGCGACGAGATAAGATTGGATTCTGCCTGATCGAGCTCCCATGTATCTTCGCCGGGGTGGGCCTGAGCCTTGCTCCGCACCAATTCGAGAATATGCGCCAGGAGCTGGCTTCTTTGGCTCTTGAGAATCCAATCGCTCTCCCGGACCGTACTGAGTAGATATTCAGGATCGCTCGCGGCGGTGGTGATATCCAGCAGCCACTCCATGGAGTTGCCCTGGGCTTGATAGCCGGCCCGGAGCAGGGGCTCGGCGCGGTAACTTCCATTGCGTGCCAGGTAGATGTGCAGCATAGTATCTACCTGCGGCTTGATGGCTGCGTTCTGACCATGTGCGGCTGCATCGGCAAGCACACGAGCAAAGTCTCCCCAGAAGCTCTCCGGCACATGGCGCGCATCCATCTCCGCAGCGAGGAGCTTGACCGCCGACTGCCACGCTGCCAAAGCATCTGCCTGTTTACCTTGCTTCCATTCGAGTACCGCCATGCTGTCAATCACCGCCGGCTGATCGCTCTTGAGATCGAGGGAATGGCTGTACTCGGCAAGTGCGGCGTCCGCTCTCTCGGCCTGTGCGGAGTAGTCGGCAAGCTGGAGATAAGCATCCGGGCTCTCCGGAGTGTGCTCCAGTTCAGCCTGAAGATAGCTATATGCACCCGCATCCTTTTCTGCGTCGAGATACTCGCCGAATCTGGATGCGTAGTAGAACCAGACCTCGCCGGCCAGTTGCTCGTTGCGGTCCACTGGTTGTGCAATGCGCTCGCCGATTGTTGCGTCTCCGCCAAGGGCGCCAAAAAACGCCGTGCGGACCTGGGGAGTATGTTCTCGGAGATAGAGGCCGGTGAGGCCGGTGTAGGCATTTTTCCAAACCGGGGGCCGGTTATCCGAGCGCGTGGCAACTCCGGCCAGAGCCTGGTCTGGGCGGCCGTTGGCGACAAGGTACTGCGCTGCGCTGTCGACCCTTGCTCTCTGCACCAGCTCTTGTGGCCGCGCGGCCAACAGCAATTCGTAGTACCGGGGGTTCGCATCTGCACTATTGCTCAGTGACGCCAGCCGGTCCAGGGCTCGCAGCTCCGCGGGCGCATCTCCAAGGGTCCGATAGACCTCGGCTGCCTCAGACCAGATTTGCGCCCTCTGTCGAGATGGTGCGGACGCAGCCAGAGCTTCGATCTTCGGCCCTGTCTCGTCGAGCTGATCCCGTCTCCGTTCGAGCTGCAACCATTCAGACAGCTCTCCGCGAGCCGGGTCGCCACTCTTTTCAGCGAACTCCCAAAGCAGATTTGCCTCCATATCCACAAGCCCTGCAGCTTGAATTGCTGGCAGATACACGGCGCGCAGTTCTCCGCCTTCCACCCCCGTGCTCTTACCCTGCAACCATGTCGCAAAGTGGGTCTTTTCTTCAGGAGCGTAATACTCTCCAACCACCGCTGCCATTGAATGAAAGGCTTGCGCGAATCCCGCTCGGGCCTGATCGGTGCGCTGCGCAATCCGCTGTTTCCGCCATTCCTCGCTGGTGATTGCGCCAAGGCCATCCTTTGCCACTTGCTTGGCTACCGCCAACAGAGGCACATCTTCCGCCTGTATCCTAGCTACGGCAAGCTTGGTAAATGCGGCGTCGGTTTGCCGCTGCCGTGCCATGATGCGAGCATAGACCGCCGCCCCCTCTTGATTGGCCGGATCGATCAACAGTTCTGTTCCCGCAGCGTCCACACCCTTCTCGGCATAGGCACGCGCATCCTCAAGGAGCCCCCATTGTTCCAATTGCGAGGCGACCTTGAAGAAGTTCGCAGCCGCCTGCGGGCGGCCTGTAATCCATGCCTCTTCAAGCGCCTTGACCGCGTCGGCTTTGCGACCCTGTCGCGTGCGAGTCTGGGCAGCTTTTACCATCCATTGCGGGTCGTGGTAGCTCAACTTGTAGAGCTGCTCGTAGTCGGCAACCGCATCGTCCAGTTTCTGGAGGCGCTCTTCCAAATCCGCTCTTGACTGGTACAGATCCTTCTGCTCGGGTCGTACACGGATCGCCTTGCCGTAAGCGTCAATCGCGGCGGTGTAGTCTTCCAAGGCTGTCTCCAGATGCGCAAGCACGATACTCCAGCGAGCGTCGCGCGGAGAGGTTTCTACCGTCTTTCGATAGAAGTCGAGAAGCTTGTCACGCTGGCCATGCGTCCCGGCGGTGAGGGCAGCCTCCTCAGTCAGCGCCTCATCTCCTGGATAAGCGTTGATGAGTTCGGTGTACTGGTCGGCGGCATCGCTCCAGTTTCCTGTGAGTGCAGCCGCTGAGATCATGCCACGCCGCAATTGGGCCGTGCGCGTGCTTTTTTCGGCAGCGCCCAGACTCGAATTCTTCATGCCGGCTAGTTCCGCCTTGAAGAAGGACTCAAGCCCCGCTTGATCGCCGGAGCGCGCATAGTTCTCAGCCAATGCCGCTTCAACGCCGGCGTCGAGTGGCTTTGCGGCCAGCAGCGGCTCAAGCAGACTCTTTGAGTGCGGAAAATCACCAAGGTCCGTCAGCTTGCGCGCGGCCTCCAGTTGAAACTGCTGCTTCAAATCGGGGTATGCTACATCCGCTGAGCTGAGCAGTACCGTTACCGCCTGCGGCTTGCGTTCGTGGTTCCAGTCATAGTCCACGGTCGAGCGCACGACACCAAGTATCTTGGAGTGCTCGCGATAGATTGCGTCTACCTCGGTCGCTGCCGCTGCCGGATTGTGCTGCTGCAGCAGATCCACGAGCTGGTAACGCAACTCGAGGGAGTGAACCGGATCGGAGGTGAGCGCAATTTGGCGGCCAAGAGCCAATTGCTGCACATTGGGCAGGGAGTGGGTGCGGGCAGCGTGCATGAGCGCGTCGAGCGCGTCAAAAGACTCGGTCTGTGCAACTGCTTGTTTCAGTTCCTGCACTATGTCCGCTATTCGGTGCTGGGCTTCAAGCACGCTCACGCGCAGCTCGATTGCGGTGCTTGTGGGTGTCGCTGTCTTCAGCAGTCCTGCCGTTGCGGCATCCACCGCCGGGCGCGTATCCGGCCTGCGCGCAAGTGCCAACAACCGGCTGCGGCTCTCATCGGATGGTTTGTCGCCCTGCGAACTGGCCACATATTCCTCAATTGCGCCGGGCAAATTACCACGGCTCTCTTCGATTGCCCCGGCCTGATATCCAAAGAGCGCAGGATCTGCGAGGAGCTGGCGTGCCTTGCCGAGCTGAGTCGAAGCCGAACCAAAATCGAAGTAATCCCAAAACACTGTCGCGGATTGAAGATATCCGTCAGCTTCGCCAGGATGCACTTCGGCCATGCGCGACCAGTAAGGTGCGGCCTCGGCCATTCGTCCGCGATCCGCATAGATGTCGCCAATTCGCGCCATGGTGTCCAGATCGTCGGGCCGTGCGCTCAGCAGTCTCTTCTCGATTGCGACCGCCTTATCGGTATCTTCGGGGTGAAAGTACGCGAGCGAGCGTTCAAGCGACGATGCCTGCCTACCCAGGTATTCGTCTGCCGGGTACTCAGCTGCCAGCGCTTCAGCTGCGCCCACCCCATCTTCGTAGTGCGATTGCCACAGACACGACTCAAGCCAGAATCGCTCGGCTGCGGGATTGCTCTGGGTGAGTGTGGCCCAGTCTGCTTTATCGATCTCCGGAGACTGCTGGCGCAACGCCTGCAGTTGAGCGTCAAGCCTGCCCGTCCTGCTCAGAGCTTCAAACAATTGGTCGCGCAGATCGGGAGATTCCGCCCAATGCTGCCACAGGAGCTTCTCCACTTCATCCTGCTGCTTCCGCGCGCGGTAGTGCGACAGGAGGGCACGAACAAACTTCAGATCGTGCGGAAAGCGATTATTGGCGTAGAGATCGACTTCGAGGCCCAGCGTCCGATCCGGCGCCGGAGCCTGGCTTAAATAGGATTCAAGCTCCGTTCCGGAAAAAATCCCGGTTACCTTGTGCGTGAGCGCGGAGTAATCCGCGGCTCTCCGCTCGCGCAGGTAGAAGCGTGCCAACCGGGAGTACCAGGCTGTGCCAAAGCTTGTGCTCTGGAATTGCGCAATAGCACGCTGGTAGACCTCTTCCTCGCGCGCATTCAGGCGATTCTGGTCCAGAAACTGTGCCAGCTTTTCATAGAGCCCCGGGTCCTGCGGATTGCGATCCAATTCTCCGCGCAACACTTCAAGCGCATCCGGCAGCCTGCTGAGGGAGACCAGCCGCGATAAGTACTTGTCCAGAACCTGCGCATATTCGCTGGATCGAGCATTGCTTGCCGGTTCGGTACCCGCCGGTGCCCCGCCAATCGGCTCACCAACCCCGCTCAGCTCGCCCAGTGGAACGCCATCGGCCTTCGCCGCCAGTTCCTTCAGCAGGCTCTTATATAGATCAAACTCTTTCTCAGCCTGGTTAGTCCTGCTGTATACATCAGCCACCGTGAGCGCGACTTGAATCCTCCGCGGATCCGTCGGGAACTGAGCCAGAAACGCTGTGCCCTCTCGAATCACAGCATCGTTTTCGCCATAGGCTGCATAGGCGTCCATCAGCCTGGCGTGAAGCTCCGGGCGTTCCGGAGAGGTTGGAAAGCGGTGGTCAATATCGGCAAGAATTTCCGCCCCCTTGGCCCTGTGAAAGTACGGGTCGGCGAGCTGATCTTCGGCGGAATACTCAGCCACCGGCTGTTGCGAATTGAGAAAGAGCGACAGGATGCCGTTGAGGTATCCCGGTCCGCGATCCATGGTGGCGATGTTTTTGTAGAGTGCGAGATTGCCTGCACCAACACGGAGCGGCTGCTCCGGCGCCGTCAGAAGCAGACGGGCCAGTCCGGCCAGCCCTTTCTGTTCCTCATCGGGAGTCTTTTTGTCTGCGGCCATCGCGTAGTAGTAGCGGGCGGCTTCAGGAAAATCCTGAACCTGCTCCAGTAGGCGCGCAAAAGTAAACAATTCGTCCGCATTCCACGCTGCGCCTCGACCGTCTTTGCGCGTGCGATACTCCGCCAGGACTGCCTTGGCGGCTTCAAGCTGACCTTGCTGTTGATCTATATAGAAGAGCTTTGCCGCGTCAATCAAGGCATCCGCTCCGCCGTCCGGACTGGATGCGAGTTTTGCCCGCAATTCATCCCGGGTTTTGAGCGTTAAATGGCCGCTCTCAAGCAGATCGTAGTAACCCTTCACCAATTCGGCTGGCCACAGCGGCTGGAAGCTGCGGTCGAAAACTGCCAGTCCATCTTTTGCCGAGCCGCGCCCAGCTTCTTCCTGCGCCTGCGCTCTCACCACAAACAAAGCATCCTGAGGAAACTCCTTCTGGTAGCGCGCAATCAGTGCTGTTGCGCCGGCAAAGTCCTTGCCTGCAAGTTCGAAGGCCAGTTCCCGCTCATAAACTGCCGGTTGATCGGGGTAGCGCCGCTCCCAGCCTGCATATTCCCGCTGTGCAGTTCCCCTTGGCAGTGCGTACCGTTTCACCACTTTCAGCGTTCGTTCCCACGCCTTCCACGATTGTTGTGCGTCAGCCTGGGTCCAGCGTTCCTGGGGATTGGCAGGAGCGCCCCCCACTGCTTCAAGCGCTGCAATCTCCTCCTGCGGCTTCAATCTTCTCTCATAGAAGTCGGCCAAATCCAGGTTCGCTGCGGCTTTGTCGCTGGCGTTCGCTGCCCAGCTCTTCCAGTCCTTCTCTGCCGCATCAAAATCCAGCGCCTGTTCATCTTCCATGGCCCGCAACGAGTAAAGCGCTGCGCTGTTCTGCGAGTTATTGATAAGAGCCGTCAATTCGGGTCTGGTTTCGCGCGGCGAACGCCGATAGAGCGCCTCTTCGCCAGGCAGCTTCATCAACCGGTAAAGCGCCTTCTCCACGCCCGAGCCCGATTCTGCATTTTCAAGCCAGCGCGAAATGCTGTTGCCGGCCCCAAGCAGCAATCCGGGACTCTGCCACACCACCAGCGATCCGTAGGCGTAAAGGCTTGCACCGCCAAGCGCCATCGCAATTCCGGCAGCAACAAGGAATCCGTGCTGCCGCGGCCAGAAGCGGATTTTGACGAAGTCGATATCTCTTAGAGTCTTTGCTGTGCGCTCAGGGGACAACTTCAATGTGCACCTCCGCGCTGCCCAGATTGTGCGCAATGTCTTCCGCCGTTACCGCAATGACATAATCGCCCGCAGGCAAGGCTTGCGGCAGACCGATTTGTCCCGTACTCATTCCTTGCTCCCGGTCCCAGTGCAGGCTCACGGGTGCAAGTCCTTCCAGGCGCGCCGTCAGAGTACGCGTAGTCTCTGAAGCGCTCACCTTGAGCGGGATCATTTCGCCGGCCCTGAAGCGCGTTCGATCGAGCCGCACCTTGACCGTGGGAGGAGTCGAGGCAATCACAAAGCTCTTCGACTCGCGATACACCTGCCCATTCCCATCTCGCATCACCAACCGCACCGGATACACTCCATCCTTCATATCCGGCGGGGCCAGAAAGCGGGTCTGCCACACATCGTCGCCGGACAAATGGCGCAGTGGCTTTTCCAGGCCAAAAGGAAACAGCGCAATCACCGAGACAATTGTCTTATCCGTGAAGACGCGCAAGATCGGATCTCCCGGCCGGATCACGCGCGGCCGCAGCAAGGCACGAGGCGCTGCAAGAAACGATGTGTACGGGGTAACGAACTTGTACAAGCGCGCAAGCCGGATCACTTCGTTCACCGCGGCTTCGGTTTCCCCATCGCGCTCAATCTGGTCGAGGAGTGCCTGAACCCGCGCTCCGGCCCAAAGGCGCGGCAATTGATCATGTTCGAGCGCCTGCGCCGGTAACTCGGCCTTGCTGTCTGCGCCGAGCGGGCGCCCATCCTGCTGGCCATCTACGCGGAAGTCCACTTTCTTCTGCGGCTTGGAGTACTGGCCCACCCAGCGCGCCTCGCCGCCATCAAAGACGGCGTCCTCCAGTGGATAGACCTTGTCCACCGCGGCGGCTGGCGCGACGGCGAGCCGCAGTTCTCCAATTGGGCTGCGTCCGACCTTCCCCAGAAACGCCGCCAGTTTGAAATCAACAGGCTCCGTAGACAGCACCTGTTCCATAACCCCGCCGTTACGGCTCAACATGCGCAGCAGGGGTAAATTGGCGTCATCGCCCACGGCAAAGACATCGGTCTTCGGCCTGCGATCCGCGGGAAGCGCCTTCCACTGTGCCGTGTACCAATCGGCGAGCTTGCCGGTCTGTATCACTCCGCGCGTCACTTCACCATCTGTCAAGAGGACCAGCGCCGCGCCGGGCGCCGTTCCCGCAGCCGCGTTTTGTGCACTGAACTGCCCGAGGCCGGCATCGAGCGCCTTTTGCAAGTCAGTACCGCCGCGCAGATGGCTCTGTTTGAGCCAATCCATCGCAGCGGTCACAGAAGGCTGGTCCGCCTTCACCGGTGCGGACTTGAAGCTCTCAACCTTGTCGTTGTAGAGAATCAAATTGAACCGGTCGTTCGGCCCCAGGTCCTGGAGCAGTTTGGCCGCCGCCGCATAACTGCGCTCCAGCTTCTCCCATTGCATCGAAAGAGATGTATCCATCAGCACTACAATCGTGCGGCCGTTCTCTGCGCCGGCAGGCGCCGCCCCAACAGAAGGCGCCGGAACAGAAAGCTGCGCCAGCGCCTCAAAAAAGCCCGGCTCCTGCCCACTCGCCTGCTGGTTCTTCTGCTTGCCTTTCTTTTGAGTTCCGCTGCCTGCATCGGAGCTCGTTCCAGCCATCGGCCCGGCCACGTCCGTCGCCAGCGATCGCGCTGGTGCAGGATCACGATAAGTAATCACTTCAAGAGCGTTCGCTGGTTCGTTCACCTTCCAGACTGTTGAAAAATCTTCGGCCAGATCAATGTTCGTGGCTTCAACAGTGCCGCGAATCGTGTGCTCATCTTGCTGGTCAATATGAAATGGAAGCAACTTGCCCTGGAACGCAAAATCCGTCATCCGCCCGGCGGAACGGAGTTCAAAGTGGATACTGAGCTTTTGTACCGTCTGCCCTGCATAGGCATCCGGCTTGAGCGGCAACAGAAAGTAGGACTTGAGCGCCGCCACCGAAATATGCTCGTGATATTCGATTTCCAGTCGCTTGGTGCCGTAGGGAGGAATGGGAACGATATGCGCGCTGAAGACTGCACTCTTTCGTGCCTCGCCCTCTGTACGCTCGCCCTGTTCCAGCAATCCGGGGTCGATGGCCTGGCTCTTCAACTCCTGGTAAATTGCCTTAGCGCGCTTGCGTTCAAGAATTACGGCAGGAATGCGTACCGGCCCATCCCATACGGCAAAATCGCTGACCGCTGTTCCGCTCGGCAAGGCAAACAGGTAATTGCCCTCCTGAGGAGCCCCCGTATGATTGGTGAATACTTGGCGCATCCAGACCCGGGCGTCGCCGTTGTCTATATGGATTTCCACCTGCATCTCGGTCAGCGACAGTACGGCCGGATCGGGCGCCTGCTTATCGCCTGGAATCAACACGCCGCTGTCCGCATGAGCCACCATGCGCATAATGAGCAGAAGCCCAAGAGCCCAATCCGCCCTTTTCCATCCAGCTTGTTTCATGCCGATCCTTACAACAACTTATCTTCCGAGATTTTTACCATGCCGTTTTCTGTGCCCACATAGATCACACCTTCATGAATGGTCAGCGCTGTTACATTCAGGGAGGGCAATCCCGCGGTAATCGTTCTCCAGCGCGTGCCTGTGCTATCCCCCACCATCAGTCCCTGGCCCAGGGTTCCGGCCAACACAATGCGCCCATCGGCCACCATCGCTGTGGAATTGATGATTACTCCGGTATGGGTGGCGTCAGTCGAGGTGACGCTTCCGTCAGCGCCCAGGCGCAAAATGCCCGCGCCATAAGTGCCCACCAGCGAATCATTGCCCACCGTGGCAACAGCCGTAATCCAGTTATGTTTCAGACCCGATGTCGCCGTCGTTAGGTTCCTGCGAACTTCTCCGTGCTCCAGCAGCGAAAGTCCGCCGAGAGTTCCCGCTACAAGCTGGTTCCCATTGGTTGCCAAAGCATACACGTGGTTATTGACCAGTCCCTGAAAGGCGTACAGGCTGTGCGCTCCGCTCGCATCGAGAAACGTGATTCCCGCTGGAGTTGCCAGTGCCATTCCATCTCCATAGAACGCCACATCATTCACGGTGTTGGAGATAAGGCCCGCCTCACGCTCCAGAACCTGTTTTTGCCGGCCATGTTGGTCAAACATGACCAATCCATTTGCGGTGGCCACGGCCACGGCGCTGTGACGAACGTCTTCCAGAATCCGGTTCACGCAAAATACATTTTCGTTTTCTACGTGGATTGCCGGTCCACCCGTGGCGGGTAGAATATCGAGGCCGCGGTCGAAATACCCAACCCAAAGCCGGCCATCGGATGCGACAAGGAGCGCGGAGACGTGACTCTCGGCTAGTTGTGAGTTGTCATCCCCCAGGATCCTTCGCCAGGCCCCATCGCGCTCCTGCTCAACCAGGCCGTTGCTGGCCAGCGCATAGCGACCTTCGCCGTAGATGAAAAACTGCTCCACCGTCTCGGACACCGCGGCAGCTGCGGTTGTGGAGGATTCCGAGTTCCCGGCTCCGAGAGAAGCGGGAGACACGATGGGTCTCCTCGCATTTACGTCGTTTTCAGGCCCGGCCAGTGGGACGCGCAAAACCCCGGCCTCCAACTGGCCTACCCAAAGCCAGTCCCCGTCGGCTAGCAAGGCATGGGCGTACCTGCCCTTCGCAAGCACGCGCGTGATTTTGCCGTCTCGCACTTCGGCAACACCAACGGGAGTGCCGACATAAGCTCGTCCTGCGTAAACTTCCCCTTTACCGAGCGCAATCTGTTCTACGCGCCGATCCGGCATTCCCTGCTCTTCGCCGATACGCTCGGTCTCGCCGCCATGCCAGTAGAGCAGCCCATTATCCAGCGTACCGACCCACAACTCAGCGTCCGTTCCAGCAAGCGCCGTCACATAAACGTTATCCGTTGTGGAGTGGAACCTCTTGAGCACCGCGCCGTCAAAGATCAACAGACCTAATTTGGCAGTGCCGATCAGCAATCGACCACTGGCCAGAGGCAGCAATGCAGTAACATTGCGCGCCTCATCCTGATTGGCCAGAATCTGCCGAAAGACATGTCCATCGAACGCCAATACACCCGCTCCGGCGGTCGCGATAAGCAACTCTGGCTGCTGGGATCCGGTCAGCATGCCCACCACCAACTGACTCAATGGAGCGGCAGGCAACTCCATTCCTGTGCGATAGATATGATCGAGCCGTCCGTCAATGGAATATGCACAGAGTCCTGCCGGACCCGCCAGGAAAAGTCTGCCTTGAAATTCAGCTGCGCTGTTGAAGACGGCGGGCGCTGTGAAGCCCTCGAAACCCGGATTCGGCTGAGGCGCCAGGGTTCGGACTTCAACTCCAAACCCACCCTCATGCGCTACATCGCGCCTGAGGCCGCTAAGCGCGTGTTCCACGCGCCAAGCCACCAGCCCTGAACCCCCAAGGCACAGGACTGCCACCGCGATTGCAACAACCGCTATAGTCCGCCGCTGAGGTTTCATGGTGGATTCTCTATTCGGGCAGGATCGAAACGACAATAACGCAGAGGCTGCCCGAACGCAAATCCAATCAGCAACAAGCTTGGCCGGCTCCCGTTCGTACCGGCTCGATACAGCTTTACGAGCATCGGGGATGCGCATCGGCGATGGTCTGGCAAGCAGAGGTTTTGCGTAGCGCGGCACATGCGAGTAGACCTCGAGCGTAAATGCCACGGAGGCGTGCCCACGTTGTTCGCTCACGATCTTAGGCGAGACGCCAGCGGCCAAAGCGAGGGAGGCCGCCGTGTGGCAGAGATCGTACAGGCGTATGTTCGGAAGACCGGCTGACCGAAGCAACGGCTTGAAGTACTGGGCAACAAAAGCCGCTGTCTAGGCGCTGTTGCGCACCACGATTCGAGTCAGTGCGCAACGCGCAACGGGGATTCTGTGGTGTTGCGCATCTTCGGCTGGGGTCCGGAGAGGCGAAAAGGAGCGCGCCTTGAGCGCGGGGGAGGAAAGGGGAACAATTTCCGTCAAAGAGCGATGGTGAAATTGAAACCACTTCATATTTTCTGTGTGGAGCTATACTACCGCGGGCACAGTACACCCATTAATACCCATTAATATTAATTAGGGGTATTTACTTGACGCCACCAGATACAACAGGTTGTGGTTTGATCAAGGCTGCAAACGGGACGGGGCCAACCTGCACGGCTTGCTGAGCCAATCGATAAAACAGTTTGCCGCGAGATTTGGAT
>Ga0224557_1001087_pt1 | contig 27322 bp, 28 predicted proteins | sample 714S31014metaG_FD_180677 | JGI IMG/M metagenome (GOLD analysis project Ga0224557, IMG submission 180677) | Peat soil microbial communities from Stordalen Mire, Sweden - 717 S3 10-14 | ecosystem: Environmental > Terrestrial > Soil > Wetlands > Peat | place: Sweden: Norrbotten County, Stordalen... | reverse complement strand
CCGGGGACCGGCTCACCGGATACAGCCAGATCGGCGAGCACGCCACGCACGACATTGGCGAGACCCGCGAGTGCTTCAGCCGGGGTGGGCGCGAGCCAGGACAGTGACGGGAACTCCGCAACGGTGGCGACATGCTCGCCGTCCTCAACGGACCACGCGACTCGGTAGGTGTAGTGGGTGACGCAGAGCCAGGCGGGGGGAAACCCCACCTCAAGCGGAGTGTTGGCCGCGTTCCCGGCCACCCGCGTCATCCGTAGCGTGAACTCCGCAACCTAACGCACGCCACACCACTGGAGGGTTCTCATGATCCAGGCACGCGCGGCCTGGTCAAGCGCTACGGCTCCACCACCGCCGTGGACGACCTCAGCTTCGACGTCCGCCCCGGCACGGTGACGGGGTTTCTCGGCCCGAACGGAGCGGGCAAGCCCGTTACAGAATTGTGGCATTCCTTTGCCCGGATACCCTGTCACCCGTCCCCGGAGAACGACCATAACGGGGTTCGCGCCTCCGATGACTTGACGGGTGCGACCTCCCAGCCGCTGCCCAGGGGCGACCAGGGCCATCAGTCGTAGGGAGGCCAAGCAGCCGGGGAGCACACATAGCGGTAACGTGCTCTCGATGGCTATTGCAGATGAGATTCTCCCGGCAGGGCTGGCTGCTGCCCTTCGCCGTCCGTCCGGCGCACGCTTCCGTCGTGTCGCGCTCCAAGTGAACCCATATGACTATCTTGTCCGGCATGCCAAGGCGACCCCCTACCAGAGCGAGGCGGCGTACAACGAGGCCATAGTCTCTGCCTGCGTCACGAATGGTATCGAAGCTATCGCCGTGGCGGATCACTTCGCAATCGAAGCATCGGAAGGGCTGGCGGCTGCCGCACGGGCTGCCGGTATCGCGGTCTTCCCCGCCTTCGAGGCAGTGAGCAAGGAAGGCGTCCACCTCCTCTGCCTCTTCGATCCGGCACGGTCGACAAGGGAGATAGAGCGGATTATCGGTCACTGCGGTGTGCATAATGCCGCAGAGGCTTCGCCGCTGAGTGACCTTGATTCGGAGGGGTTGCTCGCCAAGGCGCGCGACTGGAAGGCCGTGATCGTGGCCGCTCACGTCACGTCCGCGCAGGGCGGTTTGCTGCGGAAGCTGTCAGGCCAGTCACGGGTTCGTGTCTGGCGATCCAAGGATCTCCAGGCGATAGCGATCCCAGGTGCTGTAGACGATCTGACGGAAGCGGATCGAGCGATCGTCGACAGTCAGGGGGATTACCGGAGAGAGTATCCGATCGCCGTACTCAATGCGGGCGATGTATGCGCGCCCGAGGATCTGGCGAAGGCCGCCTCGTGGAGCTGGATCAAGATGACGGACATCACCCTCGACGGTCTGCGCCAGGCAGTATTCGATCCCAGCTCGAGGATCCGTCTTCCTTCCGATCCTGTTCCTGAGGAACACACCGAGTTTGTCGCTCTCGCGTGGCAAGGTGGCTTTCTTGACGGCTTGGCGATTCACTTCAGCGAAAATCTTAACGTACTGGTTGGCGGTCGCGGTGCAGGCAAAACAACCGTCATTGAGAGCCTCAGGTATGTGCTCTCGCTCGAGCCGCTTGGCAACGAGGCCCGCCGACTACATGACGGGGTCATCCGCGGCGTCTTGCAGAGCGGGACTAGGATCTCGTTGCTAGCGCGGACGCGGACGCCAGGCGAGAACTGGTACCTGATCGAGCGCACTGTGCCCAATCCGCCGGTCGTCCGGGACGCGGGCGGCGATGTCGTCGACGCCCAGCCGCTGGAGATCCTGCCCGGGATCGAGATCTATGGGCAGCGCGAGATCTCAGAACTAACGAAGAGTCCCGAACGACTGACCAGGCTGCTGGATCGCTTCGTAAAACGTGATGACGCACAAGCGGGCCGCAAGGCGGCCATCCAGCGTGAACTTGCCCGGACGCGACGCGAGATCGTGGAGGCAGAAGCTGACCTCGCCTCGATTGGCGAGCGTCTCGCGGCTCTGCCCGGGCTAGAGGATACTCTAAAGAGATACCGGGATGCCGGGGTCGGAGAACGCCTGCAAGAGCAGTCTTTGCTCGTGCGCGAGGAACGGGTGCTGGATACTGCCCGTGAGCGCATTGCTTCGGCTCGAGACATGCTCGCGTCCTTTGCGCGGGACCTGAGACTTGATATCGCCTTCCTTAGCGAAGGCTCCATCGGTGAGCTACCCGCCAGGGAGATGCTGGCGATCATGGAGCCCGCCTTCAAAGCATTCAACGATGCTGTGGTGGCCGCGGCAGCGTCGCTTCGCGCAGAGGCTGAGGCGGTGGAAGGTGTAGTCGCGGATGCACGTACGCAATGGCGCATCCGTCAGGCAGAAGTCATGGCTGCTTATGAGCAGATTCTGCGCGACCTTCAGCGGGATCGTGTCGACGGTGACGAGTTCATCCGGCTACGGCGCCGTCTCGAAGAACTCCAGCCGCTCCGTGATCGCCAGCAGCTAGTGAAGCGTACGATCGGGGAGTTCGAGCAGCGTCGGCGTAATCTGCTCGCTGAATGGGAGGACCTCCGCACCGCCGAATACCAGGCACTCCGGAAGGCAGCCAAGAAGGTGAGCGGGGCTCTGGAACGCCGGATCCGGATCAGCGTGGAATTCTCTGGCGATCGCGAGCCGCTCGCGGAGCTGTTGCGGAGGCGTATCAGCGGCCGCTTCAGCGAGGCAGTAGATGCGCTGAAGCACGCATCGGACCTTTCGCTTCGAGACTTGGTAGCGACGGCACGTAGCGGGCCAGAATCACTTGCCACGAAATACAGGCTTCCACCTGGGCAGGCAGACAAGCTCGCGAATTCGGCAGATGATATCTTGATGGAAATCGAAGAGCTGGATCTTCCGCCGACCACCCGGATCGAGCTAAATGTTGCAGCCGACGGCCAGCCTGCACAGTGGCAGCCGCTAGATGCTCTTTCTACTGGCCAGAAAGCCACTGCCGTTCTATTGCTGCTGCTCCATGAATCCGCTGCCCCTCTTGTCGTTGACCAGCCGGAGGACGACCTCGATAATCGTTTCATTACCGAGGGTATAGTCCCCCGCATGCGCGAGGAGAAGCGTCGGCGCCAGTTTGTGTTTTCCACCCATAATGCCAACATCCCGGTGCTCGGAGATGCCGAACTGATTCTTGGTCTCCGGGCGACCGGCGAGGGTGGCGATCGTGGTCACGCGGAAATACCTCGAGAGCACGCTGGCTCCATCGACTCCGAATCGGTGCGCGAATTCGTTGAGGAGATCCTCGAAGGTGGTCGGGAGGCATTCGAGATGCGACGCCGAAAGTACGGGTTCTGACATGCAAATAGCAGAATTGCTGGAACTCATACGGAACAATGAGAATTCCGGAGTCGAGTTCAAGCGTGATGACGTCCACCCCGAATCTCTGGCGAAGGAGCTGTGCGCACTTGCGAACTTCGAGGGAGGCCACGTGCTGCTCGGGGTCGAGGACGACAGCAGTATTACCGGGCTCACGCGTGATCCACGCAAGGCGGAAGAGTGGGTCATGAACATCTGCCGTGGCGATGCGCTTCGCCCGCCACTTATCCCCTACTGGGAGACGGTAGAGGATAACGGGCGCATAGTAGGCGTCGTCAGCCTCCCCGCCGACCTGCCCGACAAACCTTACAAGGCCAAGCGCGGAAACGCGTGGCAGGTATTCATCCGGCGCGGATCGGTCTCCGTCGAAGCTTCCCGGGAGGAGGAAGCACGTCTATACCAGTCTGCAGGGCTGCTGCGTTACGATATCCGGCCTGTGGTCGGCACGTCCCTAAACGACCTGGACCTTCGTCGGTTGCGCGCCTATTTTCAGCACGTCCGAGAACAAGACACACCGGACGAAGGGGATCGTCTCCAGTGGGAGCGACTGCTGGTCAATACGGACTTTATGGTCGAAGACCGTAATCGCTCCATAGCAACCGTCGGAGGAATCCTGCTGTTCGGCCTGAACCCTAACCGCTGGCTACCTCAGTCCGGTATTACAGCTGTCGCATACGAGGGAGAAGAACGCGATTACGCGGCGCGTGAAGACGCCCGCCTGCGCGGACCACTCACGCCACTGGTTGACGGCATGAGGAACATCGTCGACAACGGTCTCATTGACCAGGCAGTCAACTTCGTAAACCGCAACATCCGGCACAGCGCCAGCCTCGCCGGGGCGCGTCGCGAGGACAAATCGGACTACCCGATGGAAGCGGTTCGCGAGGCCATCGTAAATGCGGCAGCTCATCGTGACTACACAATCGCTGTTGCTGACATAGAAGTGGCGATCTTCAGTGACCGAATAGAGATCATCTCACCTGGACGTCTCCCAAACACAGTCACTGTTGACAAGATGCGAAGCGGCTATCGAGCGACACGCAACGAACTGGTCAAAGAAGTTCTCCGTGATTATCGCTACGTTGACGCACGCGGCCTTGGCGTGCCCCGCAAGATAGTCCGGTTGATGCGGCAGGAAAACGGAACCGAACCGGGCCTGGTGGAGGATGATGAGCGGTTCGCGGTAACGTTGTACCGTTCACGGAGTTGACGGAATGACCTGCATACCGGCGAACCTGGCCGATTCAACCACAGGAACGCGCTGCCGGTTCGGCGTGCGCAGTATTAACTCTCGCTGTAATGACGGCATTGCCCAGAATGGCCGGCTACGCGCGCTGGCTGCGTGGTGCGGTCAGTAGTGGCAGCGGGCGGCGAGGATGATGATTTCAGCTGCCGTGACGACGTAGACAGCGATGCTCGTCGTCAATGCGCCGTGGCCAGGCCCCCGGCAGGTGGTACTTGAGCGGTTCAGGCTCGCCGATGCCAGTGAACGGATCACGCCGGACATCCTCGATCAGCTTGTTGATCCGCGTGCGACCCAGAGCTGACCCCTGATGTGAGACTTCGTGGGTTCGTCTCGTCTGCCGGTGTCACTCGTGGCGTCTGTGCCGAGATGCCGGAGATGGACCGCTCATCGTGGCAGTTCGGACGTTCGAACACGACGGCCTGGCTCCCCTCCGCTAGTTTCTGCCCGGCCAGGCGGGCGGCAGCCACCCGCTTGTCGCTTACCAGTGGCACGGTTGCCGGTTTCTCCTGGTCAGGCGGCATAGGACGCGCAACGGCGCGGGCAAGCCCGTTACTGGACTGAGACATTCATTTCGTCTCCAAGGGGCGGATGGCGAATCACGCCCGCATGAGAGGGCTGTGCAACAGCGCGTTCCTGAGCAGCTGCTGAAGTGCTTCAAATGGAACGGACGATTTCCGCTGTTCTCTTACAAGACCTTCGAACTGCACAACCGTATCGATATTAGTGCGGAGGATCTCCTCCACGTCCAGCACCATGTCTTGGATCGTGCCGGATATGCGGTGCTCGCTAAGTGTCGGATCACTTAGCTGTGTACCGTCAAAGCGGAGGAATTGTACGTATGAACCTGGCAGGTGATCCTCTGGCTCGTGGCCGATTAGGAGCAATCCCGTAGGGGTGGGCTGAAGCCCTGAGGATGTGACCAGCCGCAGTGACGCTAGCTGCTGCTGTACCGAGCGCCTGTTCTCACGGAGCACGTCATCGGCGATGAGCTGAGGCAGGATCGAACGGCAGGTTAGCAGCATGCCTGCGTTCTGTAAGGATTGCTGCTCCTTGCGCTCGACCTGCTCGCTTTCACCGCTCAAGATGAGCTTCAGGACGTTCTCGTCATCCATGCTCTAAGCCTGCCATGCCTGCAGTCACAAAGACGTGCCCCGACACGTCTTCCGGTACTTCCGTACCGCGAACGTGCCAGCAACCTGTCTGACACCTAACTGACACTCGCTCGGCTAACCGTCTGGCGCCCGTCAGGCCAGCTCTGGCCGCCCGCCAGGCGGGGGGAAACCCCACCATCAAGACGGGTGTTGGCCGCGTTCCCGGCCGGCGACGTGATCCGTAGCGTGAACCTTGCCAGCGGACAATCGTGCCCGCCCACGGGGGCCGCGCACGCGATCCGCGCCATGCACGCCACACCACTGGAGGGTTTCCATGATCCAGGCACGCGGCCTGGTCAAGCGCTACGGCTCCACCACCGCCGTAGCCGACCTCAGCTTCGACGTCCGCCCCGGAACGGTGACGGGGTTCCTCGGCCCGAACGGAGCGGGCAAGTCCACCACGATGCGCATGATGCTCGGCCTGGACCGGCCCGACGCGGGTACGGCCATGATCAACGGCCAGCGCTACCGCGACCTGCGCTGGCCGCTGCGCGAGGCCGGCGCGCTGCTCGAGGCTAAGGCCTTCCACCCCGGCCGGACCGCCCGGGCGCACCTGACCGCGCTGGCGGCGAGCAACGACATACCGCGCTGGCGGGTCGACGAGGTGCTCGCGATCACCGGAATGGAGAAAGCGGGCGGCCGGCGGGCGGGAAAGTTCTCCCTGGGCATGTCCCAGCGGCTCGGGATCGCCGCCGCGCTGCTCGGCGACCCGGCGGTGCTGCTGCTCGACGAGCCGGTCAACGGCCTGGACCCCGAGGGCATCCGCTGGATCCGCAACCTGCTGAAGAACCTGGCCTCCGGTGGCCGCACCGTGCTGATCTCCAGCCACCTGATCAGCGAGATCGCGCAGACCGCCGACCAGCTCATCGTGATCGGCCAGGGCCGCCTGCTGGCTCAGACCACGGTGGCCGAGCTGTCCTCCCGCGGCTCCCTGGAAGAGGCGTTCTTCGCCCTCACCGAGGGCAGCACCGACTACCCGTCCAGCTACTCCCTCAGGAGCGCGTCATGACCACCGCGACGATCAGCCGCCCCGCCCAGGCCGCAGGGCACTACGGGTTCCGCTCCGTCGCCCGGATGGAATGGCTGAAGCTGCGCAGCGTCCGCTCCACCGCCTGGGTCATGCTCGTCTTCGCGGCCGGCCTGATCGGCCTGGCCATCGTGGTCCTGGCGCATCAGCACTGGGCCACGATGTCCGCGGCGGACCGCGCCAGCTTCGATCCGGTCAACCAGGGCTTCACCGGGCTGACCATCGGCCAGCTGGCGTTCGGCGTCCTCGGCGTGCTCATGATCACCAGCGAGTTCTCCTCCGGCCTGATCCGCGCCACGCTCGCCGCGGTGCCCAGCCGCCCGCTGCTGCTGGCGGCCAAGGCGGCCGTGCTCGGCGCGGTCGTTCTGGCCGTGGGGGAGATCGTGGCCTTCGCCGCGTTCGCCGTCGGCGAGGCCGTGCTGCGGTCCCCGGCCCCGCACGCCACCCTCGGCCAGCCGGGCGTGCTGCGCGCGGTGCTGATGGCCGGCGCCTACCCGGGCCTGATCGCGCTGACCGGCCTCGGGCTCGGCGCCGTCATCCGGCACACCGCGGGCGCGATCTGCGCCGTGGTCGGGATCTTGTTCGTGCTCCCGCTCCTCCTGCTGCCGCTGGGCCAGTCACTCCAGAACTCGGCCGGCCCGTTCATGCCCATGCTGATCGCGGCGAACTCGATAACCGCGGTCAAGGCGCAGTCCCACACCCTGTCACCTGGCCTGGGGTTCGGCATGTTGTGCCTGTACGCCGTGGCCGCCCTGGCCGCGGGCGGCTGGGCCCTGGCCCGCCGGGACGCCTGAGGGCGGCGCAGGCCCGATCGGCGAGGACAATAAGGCTCATGGAGGAGGCGTTCCAGCGGATAACGGAGACTATCCTGCGCGCCCCGGCGTCCCGCCGGAACTACCGCGAGCTGCTGTACTGCGGCCTCGGCGGCCTGGCCGGGGTGGGCGGGTTCTGGGTCACGGCCATCTTGCTGCTGTCCGGCCTGACGATCTCCGCCTCGGTCATCGGCACCGTCTTCGGCCTGGTGATCATCACGCTGGCCCTGCGGTTCTCCCGCCGGCTCGGCGCGCTGCACCGTCGCCTGCTCAGCCGGTTCCTCGATCACCAGGTCGAGGCCCCGCCCCGGTTCCAGCCCGGCAGCGGCATCCTCAACCGCGTCGACCGGCGGCTGCGGGACCGGGCGGCCTGGCGGGTGGTCTGGTACAGCCTGATCAAGCTGCCGGTGGCGGCCGTGCAGCTCTACGCGATCGTTCTCACGGTCTTCGGCCTGGTCGACATGGCCTACCCGGCGATGTGGCTGCTGTTCCACAACCAGTCGGGCAATCAGTCTCCGCTGGCGGCGGTGATACCGGTGCCGTTCGGCGGAAGTTTCCAGATCTACACCTGGCCTGGCACCTTCCCGGCCGCCGTGGCCGGCCTGGCCTGCGTGGTGGCCGCGGCGTGGCTGGCTCGCGGGATCAACGAGGGCGATCGCCGGCTGGTCCGCAGCCTGCTCGGGCCGAGCAGCATGGCCGAGCGGGTCAGCGAGCTCGAGCGGACCCGCGCGCTGGCGGTGGACGACTCCGCCGCGGCGCTGCGGCGGGTCGAGCGTGACCTGCACGACGGGGCGCAGATGCGGCTGGCCGCGCTGGCCATGAACCTCGGCATGGCCAGGGAGAAGCTAGGCGACGACGACAGCGCTAAGGTCAGGGAGCTGCTCGACGCCGCGCACCGCAACGCGGTGGACGCGCTCGCCGACCTGCGCGACCTGGCCCGCGGGATCCACCCGCCGGTGCTCGACAGCGGCCTGGCCAGCGCGCTGGCCACGCTGGCCACCAGCAGCGCGATTCCCGCCACGGTCAGCGCTCACGTCGGCACCCGGCCCGCCCCCGCCATCGAGACGATCGCCTACTTCTGCGCGGCCGAGCTGATCGCGAACGCGACCAAGCACAGCTACGCCAACCACATCAACATCAAGATTTACACCGAACGGACCGGCGTGCTTCATCTCGAGGTCTCCGACGACGGCGTCGGGGGAGCCGAACTGGGACGGGGCAGCGGCCTGTCCGGGCTGGCGCAGCGGGTGTCCACGGTGGACGGGCGCATCGCCGTCTCGAGCCCGCCGGGCGGCCCGACCCTGGTGACCGTCGAACTGCCGCTGCGAGCTTAAGGGGACTGTGATGCGGGTGGTGATCGCCGAGGACGCCGCGTTGCTGCGGGAAGGGCTGACCCGGCTGCTCGAAGACCGCGGGCATACGGTCTGCGCGGCGGTGGCCGACGGCGGCGGGCTGCTGGCCGCGGTGGCCGAACATCGGCCCGACGTCGCGGTGGTGGATATCCGGATGCCGCCGACGCACACCGACGAGGGACTGCGCGCCGCGCTGGCCCTGCGGCAGTCCTTTCCCGGTACCGGCGTGCTCATGTTCTCCCAGTACATCGAGACCTCCTACAGCGCGCAGCTGCTCGAAGGCGGCGCGGCAGGGATCGGCTACCTGCTCAAGGACCGGGTCGCCAACGTGGCCGAGTTCGCCGCGGCGCTGCAGCGGGTGGCCGAGGGCGGCACCGCGCTCGACCCCGAGGTGGTCAGCCAGCTGTTCCGGGCCAGCAGGCAGCGCGGCGGCCTGACCACGCTGACCCCGCGGGAACGCCAGGTGCTCGCGCTGATGGCCGAGGGCCGCTCGAACGCCGGGATCGCCGCCGAGCTCGTGGTCTCGGGCGGCGCGGTAGAAAAGCACGTGGCCAGCATTTTCGCCAAGCTGGGCCTGCCGCCGGGGCAGAGCGACAACCGCCGCGTGCTCGCCGTGCTGCGTTACCTCCGGGGACAACCCCAACGGCAAGAGGGGTGATCCTAGCTGTCCAGGCCCAGGGTGAAGGTGGGCTTCGGCGAGGTCTGGGGCAGGCGGTGCTCATCGGCGAGCCGCCTGATGGCGGTTCCCGTGGCGAGGAACTCGGTCGCGTGCTCGCCCCAGACATGGTTGTTGACCTCGACGCTCACCCCGACGATGCCCGAGGACTTGGCCTGCGTGGCCTCGGCCTGCATCCGGGCCAGCGCCAGCTCCCGGGCCTCGTAGATGCCCTGGGTGAAGATCACCATCTCCTGGTTCTGGCCTGCCTGGCGCAGTGACTGCATCGCCGACTGATGGGCGATGTGGTACACGCAAACTCCGAGCACGAACGCCACAGGCACCGCGCCGGCCGCCAGCAGCCGGAAGAAGTCCTGCGCCGACAGGTCCGAGGTGAACGCCCGGCCGTCCGGGGTTCGATGGGCCCCTTCCGTGCCCTGGCCGGTGTGGCCAAGCGCGCGCACCGCGGTTCCGGTGGCGATGAACTCCAGGACCCCCTGCCCCCACACGTAGTTCTGCATGCGCAGCTGAACGCCGACGATGCCGTCCGCGCCGAGGTGGTCCGCCTCGGCCTGCATCCTGGTCATGGCCAGTTCCCTGGCGTTGTACATCGCCTGGGTCAAGACCTGAAGTTCCTGGTTCTGCGACCATCGTCCGACCTGCAGGCCGATGTGATAGATGGACGATCCGACCACGAAGCCAAGCGGCTCGAACCCGGCCTCGCCGAGCAGCACGTACTCGGAGACCGACAAGTCGGAGGTGAAAACGCCCGCCGGGGCGGCGCCCGCGGTTTGGGCCAGCCTGCCCGCCGCGGCCTGCGGCTCCCAGGTGGCTGAATCGCCGGGCTGCTTGCTGCCGAAAAGTGGCATCTGACTCTCCTCTGGCCGATCCGCTCTGGCCGATCCGCGGAATATCCGCGGTGGCCTGCGAAGCCTATCCCTGCCCCTATCCCGGCCCCTATCCCGGCAAGCGCGTGCTCCGCAGGCACTGGCAGATCATCGGCAGGTCCACCCGGTCCCACGGCTGGCGGTCCAGGAAGTCCCTGACCCGCCGCGAGAACCTGGCCCGCTGCTCATCCTCCAGCGTAATCACCCCGCTGTAGGTGCCGAGCAGCCCGTATCACCACCGCGTCCACCGACGCGGCGGGCAGCGGGATATCCTCACCCCGCCCGGCCAGGACCTCGGCTTCCGGGCAGCTGGCCGCGAGCACGGCGCGCATCCGCTCATCCGGCTCGACCGCGACGACCCGCGCCGCGCGCCCGATGAGTTCCCTGGTCACTGCGCCGGTTCCGGCGGCCAGGTCGAGCACCGCCTGCGCGTCCGGCGGAACCAGCCAGTCCAGTGCCTGCGGTGGCGGCCCCGGCCGGTAGCGGTCATAATCGGTGGCCACCGACCCGAAGGACAGCCGCCGTGTCTCGCGATCGGTCACTGCTGCAGGGTATCCCCGCTCTGCCCTCCTCAGGAGGGGCGAAAACCGCGGCGTCCCAGAAGGCGTAGTCCCCTATTCTCTGGAGATGGCGCGTGATGAACATGGAGTAACCCCGCAGAGCGAGGACTTCTCCGCCTGGTACAACGAGGTCGTCTTCAAGAGCGAGCTGGTCGACCGCGGCCCGGTCCGGGGCACAATGGTAATCCGCCCCTACGGATACCGGATGTGGGAGCTGTTGCAGGCCGACATCGACCGGCGCATCAAGGAGACCGGTCACCTCAACGCCTACTTCCCGCTGCTGATCCCGGCGAGCTACCTGCAGCGCGAGGCCGAGCACGTCGAGGGTTTCGCGCCGGAGCTGGCGGTCGTCACCCACGCCGGCGGCAAGGAGCTCGAGGAGCCGCTGGTCGTCCGGCCGACCTCGGAGACGATCATCGGCGAGATGATGGCCAAGTGGATCAGCTCGTACCGGGATCTGCCGTTGCTGCTCAACCAGTGGGCGAACGTGGTCCGCTGGGAGATGCGGCCGCGGATGTTCCTGCGCACCACCGAGTTCCTGTGGCAGGAGGGTCACACCGCGCACGTGGATGAGGCTGATGCCATGCGGGAGACCCTGCTCGCGCTCGACCTCTACCAGCAGGTGTCCAGGGATGTGGCCGCCATGCCGGTGATCGCGGGCGAGAAGACGGCAGGCGAGCGGTTCCCCGGCGCCAGGCGGACCTACACGGTCGAGGCGATGATGCGCGACGGGCGCGCGCTGCAGTCCGGCACGTCGCACGCCGCCCGCCAGGGAGCTGGCGGCCCGGCTGCACGCGGCCGGCCTCCGCACGCACGTGGACGACCGGCCGCAGCTCTCCCCGGGGTTCAAGTTCAACGACTGGGAGATGCGCGGCGTCCCGATCCGGCTGGAGCTCGGGCCGCGGGACCTGGCGGCGGGCACGGCGGTGATGGCCACCCGGCTGGGCCGCGAGAAGACGCAGGTCGCGCTGGCGGGCGCCCCGGCCAGGCTCAGCGCCGAGCTGATCGCCTTCCAGGACCTGCTGCTCCGGCGGGCGACCGAGTTCCGCGATCAGCGGACCGTCACGGTGGACAGCTGGGAGGAGTTCGTGGCGGCGGTCGCGACCGGCTGGGCCCGGGTGTTCCATTGCGGCCGGCCCGAGTGCGAGGACGACATCAAGGCCGCCACGTCCGCCACGCCGCGCGTCATCCCCGCCGACGGCGAGCCGGAGCAGGGGGTTTGCGTCCGGTGCGGTCAGCCGTCCGCCTACGGCCAACGCCTCATCTTCGGCCGCGCCTACTAGGCCCTGCGGTCAAGTGACATTTAGATGAACAGGGATTGACGCGCAGATGACGATCGCTTGACCGTTCTTTCCCGGGTCTCGACAGCAAGATCGCTGGGTAGAGACCCTTAACCCGTGGGAAATACGGCAATCCTCGTCCTGGTGGTCATGACGGCTCTGGCCTTTGACTTCACCAACGGCTTCCATGACACGGCCAATGCGATGGCCACCTCGATCGCGACGGGGGCACTGCCGCCGCGCATCGCCGTCGCTTTGTCAGGCCTGCTCAACCTCGTCGGAGCGTTCCTGTCGCTGGCCGTCGCGGCCACGATCGCCAGCGGCCTGGTCAACACCAAACTGGTGACGCTGACGGTGGTCGCGGCCGGCCTGGCTGGCGGGATCATCTGGAACCTGGTCACCTGGCTGTTCGGCATCCCGTCGAGCTCGTCGCACGCCCTCATCGGCGGCGTGATCGGCTCGACGATCGCCGCCGCGGGCGGTCACGCCATCAAGTGGCACGGCCTGACCTCCAAGGTGGTCATCCCGGCGGTCCTGTCGCCGGTCATCGCCGCCCTCGTCGCGGCGGTCGGCACCTGGCTGCTTTACCGGATCAGCCGGAACCTGACGGACGGGGGCCGCAAGCACGGCTTCCGGATCGGGCAGATCGGGTCGGCGTGCATGGTGTCCCTGGCGCACGGCACGAACGACGCGCAGAAGACGATGGGGGTCATCACGCTGGCCCTGATCGCGAACAAGACGTTGCACTCGGGCGCGAACGCGCCGTTCTGGGTCATCCTGGCCTGCGCGCTGGCCATCAGCATCGGGACGTACCTGGGCGGCTGGCGGGTGATCCGCACCCTGGGCAAGGGGCTGGTGGAGATCGAGTCGCCGCAGGGCATGGCGGCCGAGTCAGCGTCGGCCGCGGTCATCCTGCTGTCCAGCAGCTTCGGCTACTCGCTGTCCACCACGCACGTCGCCACCGGGTCGATCATCGGAACCGGGCTCGGCAAGAAGGGCGCCGAGGTCCGCTGGAACGTGGCCGGCCGGATGGCCACCGCCTGGGTGTTCACCCTGCCGTCGGCCGCGCTCGTCGGGGCCGGCGCCTACGCGCTCGCCCACGCCATCGGCGGCAGCGCCGGGGTCATCGTCGACCTGATCATCCTGGTCGCGATCGCCGGGGTGATCTACTGGCGGTCCCGGGCCAGCAAGGTCGACTCCAGAAACGTCAATGATGAGTGGACCGGATCAGCCGCGCCGGAACCCGAGCCCGCAGCCGTGGCCTGAGCGACAGGAAGCACACCATGTCCTGGATCAACCTGACCGCCATCTGGAAGATCGTCGTGTTCGGCCTGGTCGCCGGCGCGGGGCTGCCTGCCCTGTTTGCCGTCGGCCTGTACTCCATGTCGCGGGGTCAGAAGACGCAGACCGCGGGCGCTGACTCCGACGTCGTCGTCGGCGGCGACGTCATGGGCATGCTCATCGCCGCCGTCTGCTTCCTGGTCGTGCTGGCCGCCATCGCCTGGGGTATCTACGAGGTGTACAAGATCGGTCACCCCGCCCCGGCCAAGTAACCCCTACCGCACCGAGAGGGTTTGAGAACATGGCGCTGCCTCCTATCCTGCGCTCGATCATCGGCTGGCTGCGGGCCGGCTACCCCGAGGGTGTGCCCGACGTCGACTACATCCCGCTGTTCGCCCTGCTGGGCAGCCAGCTGACCGACAGCGAGGTCAACGCGATCGCGGACGAGCTGGCGAGCGAGAGCAGCCACGAATCGGCCGAGTCGATCCGGCATGCCATCAAGAGCGTGACCAGCCAGCATCCGAGCGACTCCGACGTGGCCAGGGTCCGGGCCCGGCTGGCGGCCGGCGGCTGGCCGCTGGCCAGGCCCGGTACGTGACCCTACTGGCTGTCGTACTCGTCGTGGCGGCTCCACCATAGCCCGGTCTCGTTGCGGCCTAGTGGCGCGCGGTCGAGCCACGGGTACATGCCCCAGATGGCGTCCACCCCGCGCTCGTACGCCGAGTAGGTGTGGTAGACGATCCCGTCCTCCAGCGCGAACGCGCTCATGCCGGGCCCTTCTCGCCGGTACCCCTCCCAGTTGGTTCCGCTGTGCGACGCGAATTCGTCGAACCAGGAATTGTCCTGTCCGGCCGGGGGCCGCAAGTCCACCGTGCGGTAGTTGTACTCGACGGCTCCCGCCTCCCAATCCTCCTTGGTGTGCGTCACCCCGTAGTCGTAGTTGAAGTCGCTGCCGAACGACGATGCCCACCGGAAGCTCCAGCCCATCCGCTGCTTGTACGCCTGCAGCTTCTCCAGCGGAGCCCGCGACACCGCGCAGAGCGTGACGTCGTGATGGGCGAGGTGGATGACGGAGCCGTCGAAGCCGTCCGCGATCGCCGAGCACGTCGGGCATCCGGCCGTGTAATCGGGTCCGAACATGAAGTGGTAGATGAGCAGCTGCGAGCGTCCGGCGAACAGGTCGGCCAGCGACGCGGTGCCCTCGTCGGTCCCGAAGCGGTACTCCTTGTCGACCCGGACCCAGGGCAGTTCCTGCCGCTGCCGCGCCAGCTCGTCGCCGCGCCGCGAATACGCCTTCTCGGCCTCGAGCAGGTCCAGCCGGGCCGCCAGCCACTCTTCCCGTGTTCCGGCCTTGTGAGCGGTCATTGCTGATCTCCTTACATCATCGGTGGGGTAAGTCCGGGAACAGCCGAGGGCGCGACGATGATCAGGACTCCGAGCCCGAGGATCGCCAGCGCCAGCGGCACGTCGAGGGCGGCCCTGGCGGGCAGCAGCTTCTGCGCCAGGACCAGCACGGTGATGACGCCCATCCAGGGCAGGCTCATGACGCCCAGCACCACCAGCATCAGCATCAGCCCGATGCTCGAGCCGACGCAGCAGAGCCCGAACCCGAATCCACCCCCGAGGCTCTCCCGGCAGCGCCGGCGGAAGTACCGCTTGGCCGCGGTGAGTTCGTAGAGGGCGGCCGCGATCACCACCAGGCCGGCGGCGAGCGAGGAGTGCGGCCGGTACAACGCGTAGACGGCGACCCCGACCAGGGCCCAGACCGTCAGGTAAGACACGACGAACAGCGGCACGGCGCGCACCCGGCGGCCGGCCTGAGCGTGCCTGAGGACCGCCGGAGCCGCGCCAGGCAGCATCATCGCCGCCATCATCGACACCCACACGCCGACAAAGAACGCGAACGAACCGAGCCGGGTCGCCACGCCCATGTCCATCCCGTTCATCTGCCAGACCGCGACCACCCAGGCCGCGGCGGCGAGCCCGAGCGTCACCGCCAGCGCGGCCGCGGTCGCCGCTGGGCCAGCGCCGGCCGCCGCGGCGGATCGATCGCGCGCCACCCGCAGAAGCTCCATCACTTTTACCTCATCTCAATTCGTCGGGTCTGTTCCGTGCGAGGCCGGGCCGCGGCCTCCGGGGTGTCAAGCACGCGCTGCAGCCGGTCCAGCTTGCTGTCCCAGTCCCTGGCCAGGGCCGCGAGGTAGGACTGGGCCAACGCCATCGGCGCGGCGTTGACGCGGTAGCGGATCCGGCGGCGCTCGCCTGGCTCGGCGAGCACCAGGCCGGCGGCGGCCAGCAGTTCGAGGTGCTTGGTGATCGCCTGCCGTGAGATCGGCAGCTGGCCGGCCAGGTCGGTCGCCGTCATCGGGCCGCGTGCCGCCAGGGTGCTGAGGATGCCGCGCCGGGTGGGCTCGGCGAGCGCGGCGAAGACCGCCTCCGCGACTGCCTCCGGGTCAGGCCGTGGCATGGAGGTAGTCGGCGAGCTCCGCGAGCTCCTTGCGCCAGCCCTCGACGTTGCCGTCGTAGGCCGTATCGAGCAGCTCGTCGGGCACCTGAGCAAATCCGGACTCCACCACGGTCAGCCGGGTGCCACCGCCGGCCGGCGCGAGGGTGAACTCGACGTAGGTACGGCGCGGATCGGTGGCGGGCAGCCCCTGGATGCCCCAGGTCCAGGCGAACCTGGACGGCGGCTCCACCACGACGATCGTCAGCGTCACCTTGGATCCCCCGTCATCCCACTCGACGGACGCCGTGCCGCCGGGACGCAGGTCGACGGTGGCGCGGTCGCCGAACCAGCTGCCCAGCCCTTCGGCGCTGGTCAGCGCCTCCCACACTCGCTCAGGCGGCTTGGCGAGGTCAACCGTACGCTCGATGCGATCCGGAATGGGCACCAGAGCACCTCCGTATATAGCAACCATCCTGTTGCAGCAAAGACTATCGCAACCCCTTGATTGCGTCAAGGCGCGGCGGGTGCCAGCAATTGCTTCCACTCGGCGATGGCGTCGCCGGACCAGGCGGCGTGCTGGCGGGCGAACAGCGTGGCGGCCGCGGTGCCGGCCCACGGCGTGGGCAGGAACGGCGCGGGCAGGCCGGGGTCGATCCACGGGAACCGGCGCCAGGCGTGCACCAGGTCGACGACCCGCACGAGCGGGTCGGGACTGTCCGCGGCGCCGAACGTCAGCAGGAACTCGTCGTACGCGCGGGCCAGCTCGCCGAGATCCCAGGCCTGGCTGACCATCGCGGTCAGCGGGCCGCCGCCCTGGTACTCGGCCGCGAACAGGTAGCCGTCAGGCAACCCGGCCTGGGCCAGGATCTGAAGCACCTCGGCGCCCCTGTCGCTGCGCGGGCTCAGCCAGACTCCCGGTATCACCTGGCCGAACCCGGCCCAGCGCAGCCGGGTCCTGATGATGTGCCGGGCCGACCGGTCCGCCTCCGGGGTGCGCGCGATCACGACGGTCCAGCGGCCATCCCAGTCCTCGGCGACGGTGGTGAAGCCGAAGATCCGCTCGGTGCCGTCCCGCAGCAACTGCTCGGCGGCCGGCGTGAGCCGCCAGAGCGTGCGGCGCCCGACCCGCTCGGAGCTGAGCCAGTTGCCGGCGGCGGTACGCATCAGGGCCTGCCTGGCGGTCTTCTCCTCCACCCCCAGCCGGCCGAACACGTCGATGAAGGCCGAGGTCCAGGCCTCGCCGCCGGTCGGCAGCACCAGTTCGCCCAGCACCGTGAACAGCACGCTGCGCGTGCTGTCGGTGCCGGCCGCGTGCCGTCGCAGCATGGTCGGCTCACTTACGGCCGGAACGGCCGGCTTGATCTGCGTCATCGTTCCCTCTCGGCACCAAAATACTACGAAGTCTTGACGCATAGCTCAATTTTTGTAGAGTATGAAAAGGCGGCCTGAGGTCCAGCGGGAGGAAAATCTGCCATGACGCAAGAACGGGTCGAATTCGGAGTCAGCCCGGACCGCTACCGGCACTGGCGGCTGTCCTGTGACGGCCCGGTGGCGACCCTGGCGATGGACGTGGACGAGCAGGGCGGCCTGGTACCGGGGTATGAGCTGAAGCTGAACTCCTACGACCTCGGCGTGGACATCGAGCTGTACGACGCTACCCAGCGGCTGCGCTTCGAGCATCCCGAGGTGCGGACGGTCGTGATCACCAGCGGCAAGCCCAAGATCTTCTGCGCCGGCGCGAACATCCGGATGCTGGCCGCCTCGGCGCACGGCTGGAAGGTGAACTTCTGCAAGTTCACCAACGAGACAAGGAACGGCATCGAGGACGCCACCGCGAACTCGGGTCAGACCTATCTCGCGGCGTTGAACGGCACCGCTTCGGGCGGCGGCTACGAGCTGGCGCTGGCCTGCGAGCACATCATGCTGGTCGACGACAGGTCCTCGGCGGTATCGCTGCCCGAGCTGCCGCTGCTCGGCGTGCTGCCCGGCACCGGCGGGCTGACCCGGGTGGTGGACAAACGGCACGTGCGGCGCGACCTGGCCGACTACTTCTCCACCCGGCCGGAGGGCATCGGCGGCAAGAAGGCCGTCCAGTGGCGCCTGGTGGACGAGGCCGTTCCCCGGCCCCGGTGGGACGAGACCGTGGCCGAACGCGCGGCCGAGCTGGCCGGGCGCTCCAGCCGCCCGCAGCAGGCCGAGGGCGTCGCCCTGACCCCGCTGGCCAAGACCCGCGAGGACGACGCCATTAGCTACGAGTACGTTTCCGCCCGGTTCGACCGCGACACGGGCAGCGTCGGCATCATCGTGCGGGGACCGGCGTCTGACCCGCCGGCCGACCCGGCCGAGGCAGCCCGCCAGGGGGCCGCGTTCTGGCCGCTGGCGGTCACCCGCGAGCTCGATGACCTGATCCTGGACCTGCGCACCAACGAGCCCGAGCTCGGTACCTGGGTCTTCCGCACCGAGGGCGACGCGGCCCGGGTGCTGGCGCATGACGATCTGCTGCTGGCCAACGCCACCGACTGGTTCGCCCGCGAGGTGCTGCACTACCTCAAGCGCACGCTGCGGCGGCTGGACGTGACCAGCCGCAGCCTGCTCGCGGTGATCGAGCCGGGCAGCTGCTTCGCCGGCTCGCTGCTCGAGCTGGCGCTGGCCGCGGACCGCTCGTTCGGCCTGGCCGGGGTGTTCCAGGACACTGACCCGGGGGAGCCCGCGACGGTCACCCTCGGGGACATCAACTTCGGCCCGCTGACGATGAGCAACGGGCTGACCCGCCTGCAGACCCGCTTCTGGGGCGACGACGCCAGCACCGACGCCGCCGGCAAGCGCCGCGGCGCCGCACTGGAAGCCGAGGACGCCGCCGACCTCGGCCTGATCACCTTCGCGCCGGACGACATCGACTGGGACGAGGAAATCCGGATCGCGATCGAGGAACGAGCCAGCTTCAGCCCGGACGCACTGACCGGCCTGGAGGCCAACTACCGGTTCGCCGGGCCGGAAACCATGGAAACGAAGATCTTCGGCCGCCTGTCCGCCTGGCAGAACTGGATATTCAACCGGCCCAACGCCTCGGGCCCGGACGGCGCGCTGCGCCGTTTCGGCACCGGCCAGCGTGCCGCCTTCGACCGGAAGCGAGTCTGAGCATGACCACCGCCGCGGATTACACCGAGAAGATCCCGAACAACGTCAGCCTGCACGAGGACCGGCGGCTGCAGCGCGCCCTGGAGTCCTGGCAGCCGAACTTCCTGACCTGGTGGCAGACGATGGGCCCGACGCTGCCGACCAAGGACGTGTACCTGCGCACCGCGGTGAACGTGGGCCGCGAGGGGTGGGCGCAGTTCGGGCACGTGCCGATGCTCGATTACCGCTGGGGCATCTTCCTGGCCGAACGTGACCCGGGCCGCACGGTCGGGTTCGGTGAGCACAAGGGCGAGCCGGTCTGGGGCAAGGTGCCGGGGGAGTACCGGTCAGAGCTGCAGCGGCTGATCGTGATCCAGGGCGACACCGAGCCCGCGTCGGTAGAGCAGCAGCGCAACCTGGGCGCCACCGCGCCGAGCCTGTACGACCTGCGCAACCTGTTCCAGGTGAACGTGGAAGAGGGGCGGCACCTGTGGGCGATGGTCTACCTGCTGCACGCCTTCTTCGGCCGGGAAGGCCGCGAAGAGGCCGAGGAACTGCTGCACCGCAACTCGGGCAGCGTGGACTCGCCCCGCATCCTGGGCGCGTTCAACGAGGAAACCCCGGACTGGCTCTCGTTCTACATGTTCACCTACTTCACCGACCGGGACGGCAAGTACCAGCTCGGCACGCTGAAGGAGTCGGCGTTCGACCCGCTGTCGCGCACCTGCGAGTTCATGCTCAAGGAAGAGGCGCACCACATGATGGTGGGCACCACCGGCATCGACCGCATCGTGCAGCGCACCGTCGAGGTGATGCGCCAGCATGACACCGACGACGTGGCCGGGCTGGGCGCGATCTCGCTGCCGGTGATCCAGAAGTACCTGAACTTCCACTACTCGGTCTCCCTCGACCTGTTCGGCGGCGAGACCTCGACGAACGTGGCGAACTACTACACCGCCGGGCTCAAGGGCCGCTGGCTGGAGGACCGGCGCCGGGACGACCACAGGCTGACCAGCGACTCCGTCCTGGTGGACTCGCTGTCGGAGAACGGCGAGATCGGCCAGACCGAGGTGCTGGCGCTGACCGGGCTGAACACCGACCTGCGCCGCGAGTACATCTCGGACTGCCAGGGCGGCGTCAAGCGGTGGAACAAGATCCTGGAGGAGGCGGGCGTGAGGCAGCGGCTGAAGCTGCCGCACATCGCCTTCAACCGCAAGGTCGGCGCGTTCGCCGGGATCGAGGCCTCTCCCGACGGCGAGCCGCTGTCCGGGCCGGACTGGCAGCGCCGCAGCCGCGAGTGGCTGCCGACCGATGTCGACAAGACATATGTGCGATCTTTGATGCAGCCGGTCTACGAACGCGGCAAGATCGCGGCATGGATCGCTCCGCCGCGCAACGGCATCAACGGCCAGCCGTTCGACTACGACTACGTGCACCTGACCTGAGCCGGGCCGCCCAGTGACCTTCAACGTCAGCGAGTACCTGCTCGACCGGCACGTCTGCGCGGGCCGCGGGCACCGGATCGCGCTGGCGACCGCGGCGGGTGAGGTGAGCTACGCCGAGCTGACCGAGCGGGTGAGCCGGGCCGCGGCGGGATTGCGCGGCCTGGGCCTGCAGCCAGAGCAGCGCGTGGTCATGGTGATGGCGGACTCACCGGAGTTCGTCGTCACCTACCTCGCGGCCATGCGGATCGGGGCCATACCGGTGCCGATCTCGACCATGCTGCGCCCGGACGGCATCGCGGAGATCCTCATCGACTCCCGGGCCCGGGTCGTCGCGCTGAGCGGGGTGTACCGTGACGCCGTCGCCAGCGCGCTCGCCGATCCGGACGTGACCGAGGTCAGGGCGGTGGTGACCGACGACGCCGGGCCGGCCGCGCCGGTGGGCGGATGGCCGGCCGTCGGGCTCAGCCGCCTGAACCCGGACGCACCGGACGGGATCTACCCGACGACGGCGGATTCGCCGGCGTTCTGGCTGTACACCTCCGGCACCACCGGCACACCCAAGGGCGCGATGCACCGGCACGGGTCGGTCCAGGTCGTCTGCGAGACCTACGGCACCCAGGTGCTCGGGATCACGGCCGAGGACCGGTGCCTGTCCGCGGCTAAGGCTTTCTTCGCCTACGGGCTGGGCAACTCGGTGCTGTTCCCGCTTTCGGTCGGCGCCACGGCGATCCTGGAGCCCGCCTCGGCGCGACCCGATGTGATGGCCGAACGGTCCCGGACTCTGGGCGCCACGCTGTTCTTCGCCGGCCCGACGTTCTTCTCGAACATGCTGCGGGCGGGCCTGCCGCCGGACGCGCTCGCCGGGGTCCGGCTGGCCGCCTCGGCCGGCGAGAGCCTGCCGGCCGCCCTGTACCAGCGGTGGACCTCGTACTTCGGGGTGGACATCCTGGACGGCATCGGCATGACCGAGATGCTGCACATCTTCCTGTCGAACCGGCCGGGCCGGGTCCGGCCGGGAACCACCGGCGTGGCCGTACCCGGCTACGATCTGCGCGTGCTCGGTGAGGACGGCCAGCAGGTCCCGCCGGGCACGCCGGGCACCTTGTTCGTGCGAGGCGCGTCGGCCGCGACCGGCTACTGGTCGCAGTACGACGCCTCACGTCAGGTGTTCCAGGGGAAGTGGCTGCGCACCGGCGACACCTACCTGGTGGACGCCGACGGTTACTACGTCTGCCTGGGACGTACCGGCGACATGCTCAAGGCCAGCGGAATCTGGGTCTCGCCCGGCGAGGTGGAGACACGCCTGCTCGCGCACGCCGACGTGGCCCAGGCCATAGTGGTGGCCGCGAACGACACGGACGGCCTGGAGAAGCCCGTCGCCTTCGTCCAGCTCCATCCCGGCTGCCTGGCCGATGAGCAGGCCCTGATCGCGTTCTGCAAACTCGGCCTGCCCTCCTTCAAGCGGCCGCGCCGGGTCGTGTTCGTGACCGAGTACCCGGCCACCGCGACCGGCAAGATCCGCCGCGTCGAGCTGCGCGCCCAGGCCACCGTGATCCTGCAGGGCGTCGATGCCTGACGAGCTCCGTTCCGCGCCGATCGCGGTCATCGGCGCGGGCACCATGGGGGCCGGCATCGCGCAGGTCGCCGCGGTGGCCGGCCACCCGGTGATCGTGTACGACACCGCACCCGGTGCGGCCGGCCGGGCGGTCAGCGCCGTCCGCGAACGGATCGCCCGGCTGGTCGCCAAGGGCCGCCTGGCCCCGGCCCCGCTGCGGCTTGAGGTGGCCCGCGAGCTTGGCGACCTGGCCCCGGCGGGCTGCGTGATCGAGGCCGTGGCCGAGGACCTGGCCGTCAAGCAGGCCCTGTTCGCCGCGGTGGAGAAAATCGTGACCCCCGGCTGCGTGCTGGCCACCAACACCTCATCGCTGTCGCCGACCGCGATCGCCGCCGGACTCAGCCACCCCGGGCGGCTGGTGGGGATGCATTTCTTCAACCCGGCGCCGGTGATGCGGCTGGTCGAGGTGGTCAGCGGCCTGGCTACCCGGCCCGAGGTCGCCGCGGCCGTCACCGAACTGGCCCGCGGCTGGGGCAAGCAGGTTGTCCAGGCCGCCGCGACCCCGGGTTTCATCGTGAACCGCGTCGCCCGCCCCTACTACGGTGAGGCGCTGCGGCTGGCTGAGGAGCAGGCCGCGACGCCGGCCACGATCGATGCTGTGCTGACCCAGGCGGGCGGGTTCAAGATGGGACCGTTCGCGCTGATGGACCTGGTCGGGCAGGACGTGAACGAGGCCGTGACGCGGTCGGTCTGGACGGCCTTCGGCTACGACCCCAGGTTCGCTCCCTCGCTGCTGCAGCGCGCCCTGGTCGACGCTGGCTGGCTCGGCCGTAAGTCCGGCCGCGGCTGGTACCGCTACGGCGACGACGCGCCCCCGCCCGCCCCGGACGTTGCCCCCGGACGTCCGGCGCCGGCCGAGGTCATCGAGCACGGCACGGCACCGCTGCGCACCTTGCTCCGCCGTTCGGCGGCGCAGATCCGCGCGGGCGGCCAGGACAGCGGAGTCATCGAATTGCCGAGCGGTGCGCGGCTTGTGCAGTGCGACGGCAGGCCCGCGACCGCGCTGGCCGCCGCCTGGGGAGGGCCCGTCGTGGTGGTCGACCGCGTGCTCGACGAGGGCACCGCGGCCGGCATCGCCGTCGCGGCCTGCGATGACTGCCCGGCCGCGGCAGTGGACGAGGCGGTGGGCCTGCTGCAGGCGGCTGGCCTGGCCGTCTACCTCATCGACGACGTCCCTGGCCTGGTGCTGACCCGCACCGTGGCCATGCTGGTCAACGGGGCGGTGGACGCCCGGCATAAGGGGGTGGCCAGCGCCGCCGACATCGACACCGCCATGCGGCTGGGCACCAACTACCCGCTCGGGCCGCTGGCCTGGGGACAGAGCTGGGGGCCGGCCACGATCTTGGCCGTACTCGACGCGCTGCACGCCTGGTACGGCGAGGATCGGTACCGTGCCTCGCCCCTGCTGCGCCGGATCGTGGCCGGCCGGGGCTCGCTGGTTCTCTGGAAGGATTAGGTCATGACGCTGACATGGACCAAGGAGAACTCACCGCGCTGGGATGCCGATAAGCAGCACATGTTCGGCCCGGCCGAGCTGGCGGCAACGGCCCTGGCCGCCCCCGCGCCCGGAGCGCCGGTCGCGAACGAATGGTGGCGGGTGACGGACGGGGACGAACTCGCCGGATACGGCTGGCTCGACTCCGAATGGGGCGACGCGCGGATCACCTTCGTCGTGGCGCCGGGCCAGCGCGGCCGGGGTGTCGGCGACTTCATCCTGGACCACCTCGAGGACGAGGCGGCCGCGCGCGGCCTGAACTACATCTACAACGTCGTCCCCGACACCCATCCGGACGGCGGGTGGATCAGGAACTGGCTGTCCACCCACGGCTTCCACGAGGCATCCCCCGGTCAGCTGCGCCGCCAGGTGCCGCTGCGAGGCCTGCTGAACGCAAATCTTAACCAGAACTGAACTTCTTCCCAGGCTGGTCCTTAGTAAGTCCTGGGGCATGATTCATATCAGAGTTCCTTGTTTCTAGCGCGGTCAGCTCCCTGCAGCGACCGCGCGGGTGACATGAGAGGGTCCGCGTTGGTGAGGCCACCCTGCAGCCTCATAGACGCGGACCCTATGTAATTCCGGCGCGATCGCGCCGCCACGGCCGCTGGCTGAGACTACTGGTGCTTGTGTTAAAACTACTTACGACACTAGCGCTCGGTGCTTGTGTTAAACCCCCACTTACGGCACTAGCGACCCTTGGCTGCTAGGCCTTGCGCGTTCTTCACTCACGTGGAATGCTCTAGTGAGGAGCGGGTTGGGGGTCCAGTGTACCAGACTCTTATCATACTAGGAATAGTTTGCATTCTCGCCGCGGCTGTCGGCGGCGGTCTCTCGGCATTCGGTATTGAGGTGCCACCGCTAAACGGCGCATTTCGAGTAGTTTCGGTTATTGTAATTGGGGGGGTGCTTATTGGGGTTGGAGTAAAGATTAAGCCAGCTGCGCCTGCTCCGGGGCCAACCGGTATTTCGGTAACTACTGACTCAGTTGGCCCTAAGTCAGCACCTAGTTGCCCCGCCAATCTGACTGTCTATGGGTCTATAACAACGACTGGCGGTGACGGATCGATCGAATATAAGCTCCAGGAAATTTTTGACTCCGGAACCACGCTCTATGGTCCGGTAGGCACTGTGTCGGTCGACGGAGCAGGCACTCACCCTATTAGCGATACAATTCTTTTTCCTAGTAATTCCGGCGGGGATCTTGCGTTCGAGGTGATCAGCCCAGGATCCGACGGGTCGACCCCCCAGGCGTTCTCACTGAGCTGCTGATCCGGAGAGCAAGATCCTCTTTACGCCCGCCCGCGCCGGGCACGCCGCGACGCTACTCCCACCCAAGATCACGCACCGGCGATCGTCGCCGAGCTGCCGCCCGCTTTCATTGCAGTTCCCTGGAGGCGGCGGCGAGTACGGCTGAGCTTAGCGGTTGAGCAGGAGCGTCTTGGCCACGGTCTGGCGCGTTTCAATGGCCTGATGTGCCTTTTCCGCTTCTTCGAGGGAGAAGGTCTGGCCGATGCGAGGAGCAATCCGCCGCCCGGCTAGTTGTTCGATGACGTCTTTCATGAGTCTGGAGCGGTCGCCGTGCCCGAACTGCAGGTCGCCGATGGTTCTCACTCGGACCTGCCGGTGCCTGGCCGTGTCCGCGTCGATGGCCGCGAAGGAACCACTGGGCGACCCGTGAGCCGAGAACCGCCCGCCGTCGGCCACTATGTCGAAGGCGGCGGTACCGATCGGGCCGCCGATGCCGTCGAGAACGACGGTCGGGCGCCCGCCGCCCGTGGCCGCAAGCACAGTTTCAGCCCAATCTGGCAGCTCGTAGTCGACGGTTGTGAGTGCTCCAGCGGCAGCGACCACTTCTAGCTTGGTTCTTCCCCTGGCGGCACCGATGACCTGCGCGCCCTGGGCTGCGAGCAACTGGACGAGAAGGTTCCCCATGCCGCCGGCCGCTCCCAGGACCAGGACCCACTCGCCTGGCCGGATGTCACAGCCCTCAAGGACTCGCAAGGCGGTGGTCCCGTCGTGGAGGACCGCGGTGGCGTCGAGCAGGTCGACGTCATCTGGCACGACCACAGCGTGTCCGAGGTCGGCCACGGCGAGCTGGGCGTAGCCGCCGGTCCCTCCCGGGCCGCCGGTGTGGGCGGCTACCCGCTGGCCGAGCCAATTCGGGTTCACCGCCTCGCCAACCGCTACTATCTCCCCGCCTACCCCGTTACCCGGAACGTACGGGGGCCGGACCGGGAAGTAGCCGCGGCCGGCGCCCGACCGGATCAGCGTGTCGACGAACAAGACGTCGCAGGCCGAGGCAGCGATCTGCACCTGTTCCGGTCCCGGCACGGGATCGGGCAGCTCAGCAAGCTGAAGCACGTCCGGCGGGCCGAAATCGCGTACTTCGATGGCACGCACGCGTCAGGCGCCTTCTGCGCCATCCGTCGGCCCGATGTCGCGGGCCTCGAAGCCGGGGTGATCCGGATCGACGTTGAAGCTCACGACCCGGCGGGGACGGATCCGAATGATCTCGGGCGCCAGATGGCCGTCTAGGTCATGGGTGCCGACAGCGGTCTCGGCGTCGCCTCGAATCTCGAGGAAGTGCGCCCCCTCCATGGTCGGAGCGGTTACCTCGTCCACCACGAAGGCCACGCGAGGGTTGGATCGGACATTGCGGTACTTGGCGCTGTTGGCCATGTTCCACCCGGTGATATCGATCGTTCCCAGGGCAGTGTTATAGCTGAACCCGAGCGGCTTGACCTGGGGAAGGCCGTCAGGACCGACGGTGGCCAGGTGGCCGCGTGCGTGGCGGGCAAGGAAACGCTGCTCGGCGTCGGTTAGAGTCATAACCTGAATGCTAAAACCTCAAGTAATATTGAGGTCAAGATGGTGGTTGCGTCTGTCCGAACCCCAGAAGAGCTGTCAGTCGGCCAGGCGGCCGCCCGCAGCGGCGTCAGTGTTTCCGCGCTGCATTTCTACGAGGCAGAGGGCCTGATCGAGAGCCGCCGGACTGCGGGGAACCAGCGCCGCTATTCACGGGACGTCCTCCGCAGGATCGCCTTCATCCGCGCCTCGCAAGGCGTAGGCATCCCGCTGCGCGAGATCAAGGCGGCTCTCCAGCTTCTTCCGGAAAGCCGCACGCCAACGCGTCGCGACTGGGAGAGGCTCTCGACCGCGTGGCGCGGCGATCTCGACGGGCGCATTAACCGCCTCACGCAACTACGCGACAAGCTCACCGGATGCATCGGGTGCGGCTGCCTGTCTCTCGACCTGTGCGAGTTGATGAACCCCGATGACATCTTGGGCCGTGAGGGCCCCGGCCCGCGAAACCTCACCCAACCGCCCGAGAACAAGGGTACGCCAGCCACCCTGAGCTGATTATCTCGGCGTCGCCGTGTGTCGTTGCGCTATTTTTGACAAAATAGATCAGTTTTATAGACAATTGGCTGAGGGTGGAGCCTTCTCGCCTTCTCGCTACCGGAGGTAGGGGTGTCGCTTCGCACGCTCATCGCAGACACGCGCAAGGCAGTCGCCGACGATGCCGCAAACGCGCAGGCCGTCTTCAGCGCGCAGGCGGCCGCCCCGGGGAGAAAGGACCCAACATGACGACATCCATCGGCACGAAGCTGAGCCTCCGC